>WNGO01001255.1_pt1 | contig 19813 bp, 17 predicted proteins | sample 5400511 | NCBI WGS metagenome assembly WNGO01 (sample SAMN13153380, study PRJNA577476) | soil metagenome | isolation source: 20 cm soil or saprolite under Garry oak tree replicate 2 | place: USA:California | collected 2016-06-15 | reverse complement strand
TGCGCAGGCATTCTGACGGGGAATGTCGAACCTATTAGTCAAACAGAGCCGCACGTTTCTCCAGCAAAGTCGTGTTACTTGAGTGAAATTACCCATTGGATTCATCTGCAACTTTTGCCGCCTTTGGCAAAGGCAATCCAGGGGGCAAGTTTCTTCGCAAATAGGGCTATCGAATTTTATTCAGTAAAAAAACGCTGATGGATCAGGTTGAAACTTCGCACACATCCTCCTCCTGGAGAGCGCCCGCAGTTTTCCGTTCGACAATGACAAACTCGGAAACCAGCTCAGAACTCATCTGGGGGCTGGCTGCCCTAGAGCAAAGGCGGCAGCGGACCCGAGACCATCTGGCTAAAATTGCTCCTCGACGCGAGGGCTGGATAACAAACAACAAATACTACTACGAATTGCTGGCCCGTCTTCTTCGATTCCTGGTGGAACCGCAGAAAAGGGTGCTATCTGTTCGCTGTGGCACCGGCAACCTTCTGGCTGCCGTCAGACCAAGTGATGGGAAAGGTATCGACATCTGTGCCGAGATGGTGGAAATCGCGCAGCAACGGAATCCATCCCTCAATTTTGCAGTCGCTTTCCCGGATAAGGAAGAGTTTGGGCAGTCGTTCAGACCAGGAGAGAAATTCGACTACATTTTATTTAACGATATCGGCGACACCGTGGACGTACTTCAGGCGTTCCGGAATCTAAAGCCGCTTTGTCAGCGGCATACTCGGGTATTGGTAACGACGTACAATCACCTTTGGGAACCGTTCGTCACTTTTGCGGAGTGGACCGGGATGAAGGTGCCGCGCACCGAGCAAAACTGGCTTTCCACCGCCGATATTCGGAATTTGTTGAAGCTGGCGGGTTTTGAAGCTCTCGAGACGCATCGGATCGTTCTTTTGCCGAAATATTTGCCCCTGCTGTCTGGTTTTTTGAATCATTTTTGTGCACGCCTGCCATTTTTGAGCAAGCTCTGCATGACGCAGGTTGTCGTCGCGCGAGTGGTTCCGCCAGCCGTTGCCCTGGATCACCTTACCGTATCCGTGGTCATTCCATGCAAAAATGAGAAAGGAAACGTTGGGGATGCGGTCCGCCGTATTCCGCCTCTGGCGGGCCGGACAGAGATCATTTTCTGCGACGATCAATCGACCGATGGCACTGCCGAGGAAGTGCGGCGAGTGCAGTCGCGCTATCCGGAAAAGGATATTCGTCTTGAGCAAGGACCGGGAGTCTGTAAGTCACGAAACGTCTGGACAGGTTTCGACGCCGCGAAAGGCGATGTGTTGATGATTCTCGATGCTGATCTGACGACAATTCCAGAAGAGCTGCCCTACTTCATCGATGTTATCATTTCGGGGCAGGCGGAGTTTGTCAATGGATCGCGGCTGGTCTATCCGGTTCCAAAGGGAGCAATGAATGGAGCGAACATGCTGGGCAACAAATTTTTCAGTGTCGCTTTTACGTATCTCCTCGGTCAAAGGGTAAAAGATACTTTGTGCGGCACCAAGGTCCTCTGGAGAAGCGATTGGGAGCGAATCAGACCAATGCTGGGAAGTTGGGGAACCGAAGACCGTTGGGGAGACTACGAACTTCTATTTGGTGCCGCGAAACTAAATCTTAAGATTCTGGATTTACCTGTACATTATCAGGAACGCATTTACGGTTCGACGAAGATGACCAAAGTCTTTCGGAACGGACTTGTCATGCTAAGGATGTGCTGGCATGGCTTTCTTAAGCTAAAGCTGGGTTATTAACTGCGTAATAATAAGGTCTTCGGGCTGTTGGCCAAATATTGCACTCGATTTCGAGATCGCATTCATCTGAATATTTGCTGGTGCAAGAGCGCATTGCCAAAGAAGTTCAACACGGACGTTTTCTCGCACAACACGGGGCAGGGGAGATTTGGAATTGGGAAAGTCCAGCCGGAAAGCTTCGCTGGGCTCGGCGAGTAAAGATGCTCAGCGGTCATCTGAAACCCGGGATGACTATGCTTGAGCTGGGATGTGGCACCGGCACTTTTACTCCGGAACTGGCGCGGTCGGGAGCGGACGTCGTCGCGATTGACGTCTCACCGGAGCTTCTAGAGATCGCCAGGGCCAATTGTTCCGCGCCAAATGTTCAGTATCAAATCCAGAATGCCTATGCGCTGAGCTATTCTCAAGATGTGTTTGACTCTGTCGTGGGCAGCTCGGTTTTGCATCATCTCGAAATCAAAGAGGCGCTACGCGACATATACCGCGTGTTGAAGCCAGGGGGTACGATCTATTTTACGGAGCCAAACATGCTGAACCCTCAGATTGCGATACAGAAGAACATTCCCTGGATTAAACGAAAGCTCGGCGACTCGCCGGATGAGACAGCATTCTTCCGGTGGTCGCTTCGGCGACTGCTAGAACAAACAGGCTATCGTGATGTTCGGATCGATCCGTTCGATTTTCTGCATCCAAAAACGCCGGTTGCCCTGATCGACCGCGGGAACGCGTTCGGCCGGTTCCTTGAGAACGTGCCCGTCATCTCGGAATTTGCGGGCTCACTTTATATCCGTGCGATCAAATGAGCAGTGCCTCGACGGTCTTGCAGAGCCAGGAGACGGAGGACCGAGCTGCAACATTGCGTAACCGGGCGCGGCTCGGCACAAACAAGAATCTTCTTTTTTGGTATCGCGAGCTTTACTGCGATCAATTCAGAGACATTCCCAACCCCTCCGCACTCTCAATACTCGAGATAGGAAGCGGCACGTCGCCCCTGAAACAATTTCTTCCAAACATCATAACAAGCGACGTGCTTGATCTCGATTACCTCGATCTTGTGTTTGACTGCCATGAGATCGACAAGCTGGATGCAATTAAAGACAACAGCATCGACGTCGTCACGCTCACGAACGTGTTACATCATCTGAAAAGCCCTATTGTATTTCTTAACCGTGCTGCGAGCAAATTGAAATCAGGCGGCAAAGTGATTGCGACAGAGCCGTTTTTCTCCGTGTTATCGACTCCCATCTTCAAGTATCTGCACCATGAACCGGTGGATTTCCGCATTTCGAATCCTGAGCTAGAAAAGGTACAAGGCCCGTTGGCATCGGCGAACATCGCGCTACCATGGTTAATATTTTTTCGGCGGCGCGAATGGCTGCACCGGTTGAGCGAGAATTTCGATGTTGCAACTCTTTCGGCGCGGCCTTTTAGCGCCTTATCCTACATGGCTACGGGGGGAATCTCACGCACACTCCCGGTCCCACATTTTGTTTATCGCTGGTTATTCTTAGTGGATCTCGCCATGAGTCGCCGCTTTCCGGGCTTCTGCGCTGCTTTTTTTACCGTAGTCCTGACACGACGTTGATGTCGATAGTTAGTCCGTGCAGTACCGTTATAGTTGCCCAATATTTCCAACGCCGCCGCCCTGCAATGTTACTCCCTCTTTCTTAGCAACACGAAACGACCGCGACGCTCAACTATTGCGTAGTCTTCAAGGTGTATTCCGGACTGCGCGTTTATAGTCGTTGGGCTGATTCTGGTCGGGATGTAGACGTCCGCGCTATCGCCAAGGATCCAGACCGGCGCAGGCCGGTTACGTAGTTGCGTCAGCCAGAAGAGGTTTCGGTCATGCGCGTAGCGAAGAAGAAAAAACGAAGCAACAACCGGTTCCTCCGGCTTGGCTTCCCGGCGGTAGCGCCCGAACACCGCATCAGCCTGTTGCCGCTCTGATGGCGAGTAAAGGCTAGTCGAACGAAGAAGATAAGCCCCCCGAACAAACCACGGCACGAGGGCGACTTGTGCGCATGTTGATAACGCTGCGATTGCAATTGCGGTAGTAAGCAGTGCGGTCTGCATCCACTTACTACAGTCGGATACAGTCCGTACAATGGAAGCAAACCCTACCAACGTGACGCACCAAAGCAGTGCCTCGGTGGGAGCAAATCGTGGCGCCCATAGAAGGTCGTTGCGATTCATGAGCCATGCGACCACCGTTGTGGGGACACCAACAACCAGATAATACGGGCGCAACAAGATTGTTCCAAAAGTGCCTATGATCATGACCCATAGCCATTGACGGACAACGTTACTCCCAAGCCAATTAGCTACATTGGATGCAACAAAAACGAAAAGCGCTCCGGGACTGGATAAACTTCCCGGTGCTACGACGCCAAGGCGGTCAAGCGAGTGACGAGCGTACATCGTCGGCACCTGCGCCGAAGAAATCGCCAGCAAAACGGGGATCGCAGAAGCCGACAGGATAAGTGTAATCGCCGCAGGCCAGTTGAAACGATAACGCGGGGGTTTGCCTGGTGAAGAGAGCCATATTTCAACGCCTGCTACCATCGCTACCACAGCTGCAGCTATTGGCGCGTCCTCCTTCACGCTGATGACAACTAGGGCCGTCACGATTGACGCGATCACCCGCCGTTGAAGCAGGAAATAGAACAGGACTAAACATAACGCCAGGGCAAGAGTCTCGACAAAGAACCCATAACCAGCCTCTTGATAGAACGCGACTGAAAGCGGTGAGATAAGAAGCGCCCCGACTGCGATTACTGCGACGCGGCCAGCAACGCCGAGAAGACGCAGGATCCGCGTTGCCCAGAAGTAAGTCACTCCCACTGATGCGGCAAGCACGAACAGCAAGCCGGGGGCGCCGAACGGCTTTGCTATAAGTCCGAGTGGGACAAGCAAGAAGTAGGCGTGAATAGCAAGGAAGTTCCCAGACCAGTTGTCTTGAAGCAAGCCTCGCCCCTCAAGCCAACTTCGAGCAAGCTGAGTATTTACGAAGAGGTCCCCTGAATAGCCGAGATCGTAGAATGTCTTAAGTTTGAGGGCGAAGACCCAAACGGCGGTAAACACAGCGATGGCGAGAGCAATAAAATCCCAGCAATCCCAACGCGCCGCCGCGCCCACCTTTGATGCGAAAACTTCTCTCCAGCGACGACCCATCAGACGATCATATGGTTCTCAATATCTTTTGCAATCTTGTTCCCGTGAGAGCATCCATCCCCATTAAGAACGGTAGTGCTTGCGGCGTGCCCGAGTGCAGACTAAAAGAAATGCTTATCCTGAGCTGTCGATTCCGACCTTTTCTGTGGACTCTGCTTACTGCACCCTGACCCCAAGCTAATGTCGGCAACTTCAATCCTGCGTCGCGCTGCTAATAAGGTGTACCAACGTGCTTTTTCCATCTATCGCCCGCTTTATGCCGCCTACAAGACCTACGCTGATCGCGCGGAGCGAGAGCTGCTAAGGAGGATTTTGTTTCAAGGCGCTATCGTCGCAGATGTTGGCGCTAACATCGGAATTTACTCGCAGTTTCTTTCCCGCTGTGTTGGCCCGACCGGTCTGGTTCATTCCTTCGAACCATCGCCGGATAACTTCAGGCGATTGTCTACTGCTACACGTGATCTTTCAAATGTGCGGCTCGCTCAAGCTGCGGTGGGCGAGCGGAGCGGCGAGTGCAAGCTTTACCTTTCGGACAAACTAAACGTCGATCACAGAGCGTACAAAGCCGGTGGAGAGTTCCGCCATGCGGTTCCCACTGAAATGGTCGCGCTCGACGATTACTTCAAACCCGGCCAACGCGTTGATCTGATCAAAATGGACATTCAAGGATATGAGCTTCATGCGTTACGCGGCGCGCAGCGCGTGCTACAGGAAAACCCGGACATCAAACTCTTACTCGAGTTTTGGCCTGCCGGATTGGCACAGGCAGGCGTCAGATGGGAAGAGCTTGTCGAGATGCTTCAGGGCTTAAATATGAACCTGACTCTGGTGAGCACTCATGGTCTGGTTCCCTTCGATGCGCACCATGTTCGAAGCGATGTCTCTTGGTATGTGAATGTTTTTGCCCATCCTACGCGCCGTCAGGCGCGGAATTGGCCGGAGTAGTGTAGCGCCTTTTACAGCGTGATGAGATCAGGATTTCTAGGCAAAATCGAGTTAACGATTATCGTCGGGTAAATGCGCACAATTATCGTCACTGGGTCCGCTGGGTTGATTGGTTCCGAAACCGTAAAGCGGTTCGCGAAAGAGGGGGCGCATGTTGTTGGAATCGACAACGACATGCGCGCACAATTCTTTGGCGCAGAAGCATCGACGAAGAAGACGCGTAACAATCTAATCGCGAACGTCCGCGGTTATGAGCATTATGATCTCGACATTCGGGATGCCTCCGCAGTTGCCGAGTTGTTCAAAAGTTATTCCGGAAAAATCGATGCGATTGTGCATACGGCCTCACAACCGTCGCATGATTGGGCGGCCCGCGATCCTCAAACCGATTTTACGGTTAACGCAAATGGCACCCTGAACCTGCTCGAAGCGGCGAGGACATTTTCTCCCGAAGCGCCGTTCGTTTTTACTTCGACCAACAAAGTTTACGGCGACACGCCGAACCAGTTGCCACTGCACGAATTGCCGACGCGGTGGGAAATCGAGCCAGGGCATGAGTATCAGCCGGGAATTTCAGAAACCATGAGCATCGATTACAGTAAGCATTCGCTTTTCGGCGCATCCAAAGTTGCGGCCGATATTTTGGTGCAGGAATATGGACGTTATTTTGGTATGCCGACCGTTTCTTTTCGCGGCGGCTGCCTCACTGGACCAGCACATGCCGGTACAGAGCTACACGGTTTTCTTTCTTACCTGATGATATGTACGGTGAGCGGCAGGCCTTACCGTGTGTTAGGATACAAGGGCAAGCAGGTTCGTGATAACATCCACAGCTTCGATTTGGTCGAAGCATTCATCGAATTCATTCGCGCGCCGCGCAGCGGAGAAGTGTACAACATCGGTGGAAGCCGGCACAGTAACTGTTCGATTCTCGAAGCGATCGCCTTAAGTGAGGAAATAAGCGGACGCAAATTGACATGGAGCTATGAGGAGACGAACCGGGTTGGCGACCATATCTGGTGGATCAGCGACGTTAGAAAATTCCAGAAAGACTATCCTACCTGGGAATTTCGCTACAGTTTGCGAGAAATTCTGGAAGAAATTCATCGCGCAGTGAGTGTGCCCACAAAATGAGGGCAAGCCAATAGTCACGGGGATCTTATTCTCGTGCTAAGTGCAAGGCATCGGGTGAGTCATTAGTAACAAGTGCCCGGAGGCAGTTCTTTTGGGCCTTTGGAGCCGCCACCACCTTGCGGAAGCATTTCCTTCGGAACGTCATAAACCAAATACGAGTAGGCAATGTGATCCACAGGAGTAAAATGCTCTCTCAACCATCTGTACTCCTCAGGGCTTCGGTTAATTCCAACCAGAGCGTTGACAGGTACAACAATCCGACCCGCCTGTGGTTTACGAGGATCCACGATAACTCCAGGATGACGGCGGACGTACTCCGTTAGATACCATTCGTTTCCGCGCCAATCCAGATTGGAGTCTGCAAGGTGTCGGTAGGCGAGTTTCCTGTCCGGAACAAATTCATTAAAATAGGAGATAAAATGCGGATAATACGAAAGAGCCGATGCAGCAGCCCAAATGACGAGAATCACGGCGGCATACCGTCGGAGCTTTGATTCGGACGCAGCTAGGAATCTTCCGCAAAAGATCGTAGCCAGAACGAATACGGGCAACACATGACGAATGCCGATCTGGGCGTTAAAGAAGAAGTTGAAATAGATCCAGTAAAACAGAATCGGAACTAGCAAAAAAATCTCTTCTCGGCGAAGTCCTCGCGCCGTTGGCTGACGATGCCTTGAAAAATACCCGAACAACGCAACCAAAAATATGATTTGCTTCGCAATCGGCACCTTGAAAAAGGCTGCGTAAAAGTAATACCCCGGGAACCCATGAAGCGTTCCGTTATGATGATTCACTCGAAGTTGCCCTGCCACATAAATGTTTCCCCAAGCTTCTCCCATCCTCTCCTCGAACTTGACTAGATCCAAGCCCTGGACGTAAGGCACTGGCAGTGGAAGAGGCAGGTTGCCGACGATCGGGGTCGCCTGGAGTTGTTTGAAAAATGGGTCTTTAAAGGTATAACCAGACAAGGGGGTTCCAATTCCATCGAAGTCGAACCCCAGATTAATTGCTACGATACTCACCGCCGCGAAGAACATTATCACGATGGACCAGCGACTCAGATTCCAGGTCAGGCTGGGTGATCGGTCAGGCGTTGCCGCTTCAGTTGCTGGCCTAAAGCGACAATAAATTGCTGCAATCGCCAAAAAGATCGGATACAGATAAACGCACGAGTATTTGGCCAGTTGGCTTAAGCCGAGGGTCACCGCGCTGAAAAGGGCTCGTCGCTTGCCGCCTAACTTTAGAAAATGCCAAAAGTGGTAGAGTGCCATGGTCGTCATCAAGGCGGCCGGCAGGTCAGCAGTCACCAACTGGCCGTGCGCCAGCAGATTGGGATCGAAGACGTAAAGACTCAGCGAGAGAAGAGCCCCGTTACGGCCGTAAAGTTCGTAGCTCCACTTCAACACATATAGCGCCAGTAATATCGAAAGAAGAATGGTCGCGTACCGACCACGCGTCAGCTGACCGTTCCAGGAGGTGTCCAGTCGAAGTCCGGCCGTACGGGCAAAAACAGCCAGATTCATGCTTGTCATAGCGTGTACACTTGAAAAAGGCATGGTGCTGCTATTTAGGGCACTCGTTCTCTCGGGAACCCCATTCAACACGCGATAGCCGTACTCGTAGTGAAGGGGCTCATCGGTAGTAAGCCCCTTGTGATGCAAGCTCGTCATCTGTATCAGGAGTAACACAGCTAACAGCGCGCCACAGACACTTAGCCAGCCTGGCATCGCGATCCACTGTCGGACTCGACTAGTCATTGATAGACTCCGTAACGAGATGGACGAGTGTGAATTGCATATGTGCGATGACCATCAACTTCTTAAACCCCGGGCTGACCGCTTACTCTGACTTTCGAAGCTCCGGCGAATGGACGATGTCTGCTTCGAATTCACTGACTGAAATGATGTAATCGACGTTCGCCTGCTGTTGTGGCGTAAGTTCATCTGCGTTTTCGACCCAAATACGCAGGGAATGATCGTTCCAGACCAGAGAAGCAATAAAGAAAACGTTCCACTTATTTTGGAAGAGATTTTCTTTCAGCAAAAGAAGAATGCTACTGCCATGTGATGGACGAAGAGCCAGAGAACGGAACGTATGGATAACATGGGAGGTCTTGGCCCCTACATTGAGCCAAGGCACTCGAAGGCGCTGATTCTCTCGCCATGTAAAGGCTGCGAGGGCGAACGCGACCAAGAGCGTCGCGACGATTCGGAAAACTCCCCGAAGAGATACTTTCCTGGAAGCATTCCCTATAATTGCGCTTGTTGCTGCAGGCAGGGCACGGTTGCGGGGAAATACCAAAAATTCCGAAATCACAGTGATCAAATCAAACGTAACCTTTGCAAAGATCATTGCCCACCCGAAGAGCAGGAGATAAAGGGATGCGTCGCCGCGCACGGGGACGATAAACGCCACAGGAAGGGGCACGATCACTATCCAGAAGGCCATGAGCCGAAGCGTGCGATCCCGGCGTGCAAAGGCGTAAATGAAAACCAGCGCCCATAAGAGTAGCAGCGCCATTGGCGCGATCGTATGCCCGGCAAACAACAATTGGCTAACAAACTTGGCGTTGGAAGCTGTGAAATTATGCCATGAATATTTGGGCCGATAAGGATCTAGACTTGCCAGCGAGCCGCTACCGTGAACTTTCCCGTAGATATAAAAAACGGTGAGTAATCCGGCAATTATCGATGGAGCGGCATAACTCCCGATCCAGCGCAGGAACGCTTTCCAGTCCGTCCAGCCGGGAGATTTAAGAAACTCATAAATTAGGACGATTACTGGAAGCGTAACTGCCATTTCCTTGAAGTTTAGCGCCATAACATAAAGGGCCAGAAACCCCAGCAAATGCACGGCCTGCAGAGAGACGCCTCTCTCGCGGATATGTACGTAATAAGCCAATGCCGCGAAGTAAAAGAATCCACATAACACGTCATAAATAAACGCACCGACGAACACGAGACCGGCAAGCCGCGGGTGATAACAAAGAGCAAGGACAGCGAGAAACGCGATAGAGCGCGAGGAGGCGAGACGCCGGCTCAGGTAATAGACCAGCGGAATCGACGCAACGAGAATGCCGATCTGGACAATTCGATAAGGCAAAGGATCCAGGTCAAAGAAGTGATAAAGCGGCAAATAGTAAAGAGCGCCCCCCGGACGATACAGGTAGAGCGGCAGATCATAAAGAGCGCATCCCGGGCAAAGAAATGACTTCCAAAACACGATGTGTGCCAGGAGCGATTTCAGCGCCCCGGCACACCAACAGATCCCCATGTTCATCATCTCGTCTTCACGAAAGCCTCCGCGCAGCGCGGGAAGTGCAAAGTGGAGGAAGTAGGCGATCAGAATGGCCACGCAAATCGCGTCAAACACCGTGCGTCGATATGCCCGTCCTGTCTCTGCTCCGAGTTTGGCGGCCGTCTCGGAAAGCAGCTGGGTCTTGTTCATTTCAGAATAGCTTGGAGCTGGCAATTCTAGACAAATGGTCTCGATATAAGCGAAAAATCAAAAAACTCAGGATTAATACAATCGTGATTCGGTTCAGTACCACTAACATTCGGAACAAGGTGGGACGATATACAAATTCAACTCTATTTTTCCCAGCGACCAGGAGCACACCTGTTTGCCGCTGGTTTACACGCAGAACCGGCTGATTCCTGCCGTTCACCCGGACCTTCCAGGCCGGCGTGAACCACTCATTCAAAATCAGTAGCGAAGCGGATTTGGATTCGACCGTGGAATAACTGCGATTTGGTTCATCGACGATCTTCAATTCGATTGAGGTTGCTCTTGAGTCATCTTTAGGACGGCAACACCTGATATCCCGTGGTCGCCCGACTCGCCTCTGGGAATCACATCACCAGAACGCGCCATTAATTCAGGATCGCACAATCAACTCCCCCAGCGAAAGGTACCCTCCGAGTTTTGCATGCCCGAAGCCAGCGACGTAAAGAATGGAGCGTCCGGAGCTTGGATTATTTAGTGGCCTGAAGATCATCGGTCGGAACGCGGTCGCGGATGCTTTTGTCGTTTTTGGCAAGAGAATCTAGGAAGGACAACGGCTGGAAATCATAATCGCGGTGTGCCAGAGCGTTGTCATAGGTTTTTGGTAGAACAAGGCGATCGATTTGATCGCATTTGAATGGCACAGGCAACCCAAGTCTCTTCGCCAGGCGAAGTATCGTTACTGGCACCGGCACTACAAAGAGAGGACGCACCGAATTGCGGAGCGCGTGTGCCATCTCGGTCGCCGCGCACGAGCGGTCGGCGCAAAGAGTGTACGTTTTGCCCGAGTAGCGGTGATAAACCGTGGCCTCCGCAATAAAATAGGCCGTCTCCCGCACGCTGACCGGAGCGTACTCTATCGAACCGCCGTGGCGAAAGTCCGGTAGGATGTGCACTTTTCGCGCAAGCGCAATGAGCGCGTCAATTCCCTCGCCATCGCTAGAGCCGTAAATTTCCGCTGGTCGGATGATTGTATAATCCAGTCCACTGTTGCGGACAGTTTCTTCGGCCAGCCACTTGGATTGCCCATAGACGCCGCCAGCGGAGTGCGCACAAATTGTACTGACATATACAAAGTGCTGGGATGGGTCGCAGGATGAAACCAATTGTTTCGTCAGCTCCGCATTCACGCGAAAATATTCAGCTGGGTTATCTGAATGCGTCACCGCCGCCATATGCAGAATCACCTGTGCTCTCTTCAGTGCGATCGGGTTGCGAATGGTCTCTTCCAGCCCTCCGTGCAACAGTTCCATTTCGGCTCCCGGAAGATCGATCTTACGACGGTGAACCACCGCGATGATTCGCATCCGTGACATGAGTCTCCGCAGGACATGCTGTCCAAGCTGAGAGCCGCCACCGGTAACAAACACAGTTTCCATCATTTGCTCTTCCCGGCTTGCGGACTCCAGCGCCGCCGGTAATCAATCATGTGCCTGAGGAATTCGAGGATCGCGCCCGGCTTCACGAATGATTTGCGTGCTCCCAGAGAGTGGAACTCGACAGGAATCTCGTAGATCCGCAGATTTAGATTGATGCAATTTAGGATGAGCTCCGCGTCTATGAACCAGTCGTTAGACTGTAATGTCATCTTTTCATAGGCTTCCCGTCTCATGATCTTAGGCTTTGAGTTGACGTCCCGGAGCATGACGGATCCGCGAAAGAAGAGATGAAAAAGCCAGTTGTAAGCGATCGAAATGAGTCGTCGATAAACGCCGTCCTGGCGCTCGACGCGGTACGTCTTTACCATGTCAAAATCATCGCTTCTAATTTTCGCAAAGCAGGAGAATATCGCTTCGACCGGAAACTGGCCATCCCCATCGATCACTCCGATATATTTACCTCTGCACGCATCTAATCCTCTGCGCATGTCCCATCCCATAGCCCCCTGTTTCGGTTCAGCCAGCACCCGTACACGCAGCAACCGTGCGGCAAGTCGCTGGCATATCTCAGGGGTTCTATCGCTGGAGCCCGGCCAAAAGTTCGCAACCAGGATCAGTTCCCATTCGAAGCGAAACAAGGACATTATCTTGTGAAGATTTTCCACAAATGGGATAATCTCTGCTTCCGCACGATAACAAAGGACTGCGATGGAAAATTCGACGGGTGATTTAGCCATTGGCCTATTGCGCAATCATCGCAAGAGACGCAAAATGGTCAATCCGCGCCGCAATCGAGTGTTTTCGCGCGAAGCAGCGTAATGACCTAATGCAAGAGAGTTATGCTCAGCAGTACGCACTGCTCGAGCGCGACCACTGGTGGTTTCGGGCACGGCGACTGATATTGCGAGATTTGCTTGCCCGGCTCAAATGGCCGCCACAACCGAAAATTTTAGAGGTTGGCGTTGGACCCGGTTATAATCTCTTGGAAATCTATCCGTCTGATGCACGCCTTGAAGGCGCCGAACCCGATCCCACACTGGCTGGTCTCGCAGCTTCGCGTGGTCCAGCACCAGTGTTCAACGCGTCGATCGATCAACTTCCGTCCGAAATCCAAGAAGGATCCTATGATGGAGTCACCATGTTTGATGTACTGGAGCACATTCCAGATGACGCACATGCCCTGCAGATCGTAAATCGCAAATTGAAACCCGGGGGACGGGTTGCCTTATCAGTGCCAGCCTATATGTGGTTGTGGGGACAGCAGGACATCGCGAATCAACATTGCCGGCGCTACACGATGACTGAGGTCAGACGGAAATTGCAGACCGCACATTTTACTATTGAGCGCATGACCTACTTTAACACGTTTCTGTTTCTACCGATCGCTGTGGTCCGCTTGATTTCGCGATTCAGTCGTCAAGCATACAAAGCCGAGGGAGACTTCGCCTATGTCCGCAGACCATCCAACGCGTTGCTATTCACGCTTTTTGGCGCAGAACGATTTGCGTTGCGATATCTGCACTTCCCATTCGGCGTTTCAATCTTTGCGGTTGCACGAAAGGAATACGTTGAGTGATTCGCTTCCGTTCTCGGCGGGAACCGTTCCACGCCATCAAAGCGGATACTTAAATAGCTTCGACCGGATGTTCTAATCTACTTTTGACATTCGAGAACCACTGTTACATACGGGATGCGCATCGGCTTCTTGTCGACCCATGCATCCACATTTGTAAAAACCTTCCCAGCAAGTTCGCGGTACTGCTGCTCGGTCCGAATATTCCGACCTCGGTCATAAGACATTACGTATCTCGAAAATAAACCCTGATCTGGGATCCAACACCCATCAAGACACACAAGTCGACCTCTTTCTTTTAACGCGTCATAAGCAAAGCGAATACAATGTGTAGCATCTTCATCATCCAGGTGATGCAAAACACCCAGGGCCATCACAATATCAGCTTCTCTAAATCGTGAGTCATGGCGAAGAGACTTTGTGTCGCCAACGACGAATGTGCCCTTGTTGCCGTGCGTCCGCTTGGCAGAGGCAATATAATTTTGATTGATATCGAGCCCGAGATACTGCACGTCCGGAAGCCAAGGCAGGATTTGTGCCGGACCGCACCCAATATCGATTATCTTATCTCCAGCCTTGGCTCGGACATGGCTTTGAATGACTTTCCGACGCAGCGCGTTTCCCCCGACCGTGTCCTGTAGTAGATTGTACAGACGTGGAATTTTCAGCCAACGCTGTAGTCCAGAGTCACATTGCATCGCGAAGTTCGCCTAAAAGATCTTCCGGATGGTTCGAGACTCTAAAATTCGCACGCATGCCGATTATTTCCTCTGAGTTATTCAACAACGCTGACTCTTACCGCAAGCAATTTGACACTGCGAAACCGTTTCGCCACGTCCTGATTCCACAGTTTTTTGATCCAGCTATCGCTGAGGCCATGCTGGCTGAGTTTCCTGTCCCGCGCGAGAATGAAATGATAAACGAGTTTCCAAGCCGGATATACTCTCACTGCTGACGACACACAGGAGCTCAAGATAGCCTTTGTGCGGCGCAATGGGTTTCTCCAGGGGATGTACCAGCGGGAATGGCAACTGCTCACGCAGATCGACAACCTGACAAAGGCGGTGGAGCACCTAAAAAAAGTGCGGCAATCTACCGCTCTGCAAACAGCCCGAAAGTAAAGTCGAGAAACGCGAAGAAGAGGTTCAGGAATTCCCGGCGGCAAGGAGCTTTGGTATGCCACTTCGCCAGGTTGCCTTAGCCCGCAACAGACCCTGAAAGGAATTATTGGCGCTTTGAACGAAGGGAGTGAAAAAGTTCGCTGGCGAACCGAAACAGTTTCGGCGATAAAGCGAACTGCCATGGAAGCTGCCTCCGGAAACACAGTCCTGATCATCGAGGACGAACGTGATGTGGTCGATCTTCTCGCACTCAATTTGCGCAAGGCCGGTTTCACGACCTCGATTGCGTCCGATGGCGCTGCCGGACTGGAGAAAGCGCGCAACGAGATGCCAGCTTTGATTATTCTTGATCTCATGCTGCCGAAGATGCCCGGGTTGGAAGTCTGTAAAATTCTTAAAACCGATCCGGGAACGCGCCGGGTCCCGATCATGATGCTCACAGCGAAGGCGGAAGAAATCGACCGAATCGTTGGTTTGGAATTTGGCGCGGACGATTACGTGACAAAACCATTCAGTCCGCGGGAAGTCGTCTTGCGTATTCGAGCGATCATGCGCCGCGGCGAGGCGAAACCGGACGATGAACGTTTGACAGCCGGTCCCATCACGATTGATCCGGCGCGTTATGAAGTGTCTGTTGGCAGCAAGCGGATCAACCTTACCAGTCTTGAATTTAAACTTCTGCGTACGCTCATGCAGCGACGCGGTCGCGTCCAATCGCGTGACCGCTTGCTTAACGACGTCTGGGGTTACGAAAGTGTCATTGACACGCGCACAGTGGACACGCATGTGCGACGGCTGCGCAAGAAACTTGGCAAAGCCGCCGATGTGATTGAAAGCGTGCGGGGGTTCGGCTATCGGTTGAAAGAAAAGTAAGGCCGGATGTATTGGCTAATCCTCGGCGCGCTCTGCGTCCTATTCGCAGTGACAGCCCTGGTTCTCTGGCAAAAATGGGCCGCGCCGTGGCCGCAAATTGAGCAGCTCGTTTCACAGATAGCCCGCGGCGAACCTCCATCCACGTTTCTGATAAACGGTGGAGCAGACCCGCATCGCATTGGTCTGGCACTGGAGAACATTTTCGCGCGTCAGCAGGAACTCGAACGCCAGATCGCAGGTCGCGAATCCGGCACGCAAACAATTCTCGGCGCGATGCAGGACGGCCTGCTTGTAGTTGATGCGCGCAGGCGGATTACTCTCATGAATCCGCCTTTTCAGAAATTGTTCGAGCTGCGCGATCCGGCAGTCGGCGTTCCTTTGGTCGAAGCCGTCCGTCACGCAACGCTGGATCAACTGATTGCGGAAACGCTACTCACTGGCGCAGCGATGCGAGGCGAGTTGAATCTGGCCGATTCGCGAGCCCACAGCGAGCGACATATCGAAATCAGCGCTGTCCCAATCAAGAACGCTGACGATGAAGTGACCGGTGCAGTCGTGCTTTTCCACGATATCACTGAGTTGACGCGGCTCGATCAAGCTACCTCGAGGTATTGTTTGATGAGCCGCAGACCTCACGGGAGGAACTCACACGCATCCTTTCGATCATGGAACGGCATTCTAAACGGCTCCAACGGTTGGTTGATGATCTGCTAAGTCTTGCACAACTGGAGTCGTCCCAAGCTGAGCTGGAACTCAGCGTCGTGCGGATGGATGAGTTATTTAACAACCTCATCCGTGATTGGAAGGAAAAACTCGCCGGAAAGAATTTGAAAGTGATTGTTGATTTGGCTTCGGAGACATTGATGCTCCGCGCCGATGGAACGCGCTTAGAGGAAGCGCTCCACAATCTGCTGGACAACGCAGTGAAATTTTCACGCGAGAATGGGCAGATTCATCTGCGGGCGACACGTCGCGGCTCCGACATGGTATTAAGCGTGACTGATAACGGACTTGGGATCGGCAAAGAGCATTTACCGCGAATTTTCGAGCGCTTTTATCGCGCTGACAAAGCTCGCAGCCGCGAACTGGGGGGCACCGGCTTGGGGTTGGCGATTGTGAAACATATCACCCAATTGCACGGTGGACGCGTGGAAGCTGAGAGCGAGCTGGGACGTGGAACCACAATTCGTGTGGTGCTGCCACTGCGTTCGGTGGGTTAAAACGTTAGAGCGTTGCAGCGTCGAAGCGGTACGGGGTCTAAAGCACGAGACCGAGAACGCGCCGCTTTAACGGTTCAGCGCGTCAACGATTTAACGACCGAGAAGCCTCCTGTCACACAAAAGTAACATTAAAAATTTTGACGCTTCGGCGCGCGCTACGGCAGGCTGAGTGGTCTATGAAATCTCGCACTTTTACCCACAAACTCCTAGCAACGGTGCTATTAGCCGGCGTCAGCGTGACCGCCTCAGCTCAGATGATGATTAATGGCGCAGGCGCGACTTTTCCGTATCCCATCTATTCAAAATGGTTCGATGAGTACGCGAAAGTCGATCCCTCGGTCCGGTTTAATTATCAATCCATCGGATCAGGCGGAGGCCAAAAACAAATTCTCGCGCAAACAGTTGATTTTGGTGCGTCCGATGGCCCTATGAGCGACGACAACTTGGCCAAGGCACCTGGGAAAATTCTGCATATCCCGACAGTCGCTGGCGCGGATGTGGTCGCTTACAATTTGCCCGGAAACCTGGCGTTGAAGCTTGATGCGGACGCGATTGCCGGGATTTTTCTCGGCCAAATCAAAAAATGGAATGACGCAAAAATCGCCGCGCTCAACCCTGGAGTTAGCTTGCCGGATCAGGAGATCGTAGTCGTGCATCGTTCGGATGGTAGCGGGACGACCTACATTTGGACCGATTATCTGAGTAAAATCAGTTCCGAATGGAAAAGCAAGGTCGGGACGAACACCTCTGTAAATTGGCCCACGGGTATTGGCGGCAAGGGCAATGAAGGCGTTGCCGGGCAGATCAAACAAACCCCGGGTGCGCTCGGGTATGTGGAATTGATATACGCGGTCCAAAATAAAATGCCTTACGCAGAGGTGAAAAATGCTTCTGGGAAGTTTGTAAAGCCGTCGCTCGAATCTATTACCGCGGCGCTGGGGACGGCGGATATTCCAGATGACTTCCGTTTTTCAATCACCAACGCTCCAGGAGCTGATGCTTATCCGATCTGCGGCGCGACGTGGTTATTAGTGTACGAGCAGCAAAAAGATGCGGCGAAAGGTAAGAAGCTCGTTGAGTTCTTAAGGTGGGCTGCGAAGGACGGCGAGAAAATGGCGACGGATCTGCAGTATGCGCCATTGCCCGACAGCCTTCAGCAGCGCGTTCTCAAACGAATCGACGAAATCAAGATGTAACCGAGGGGTGTACCGCAGCGGCCTGCCGCTGCTAATCAAAGTATTAAGTTTTTATGGCTGTGGCCGCATCGATAGCGGGGGAAGAGCGCTCTGTCCAAGCGCGCATGGCGTCTCCATCCCGCTTTGGCGATAAGGCATTCGAGTGGCTTACGCTCGCGATGGCACTGGCCGTGGTGGTGCTGATTATCCTGATTGGTTGGCAGCTCTGGATTGGGTCTTCGGTCGCTATCAAGAAATTCGGTTTTCATTTCCTCGTCACATCAACCTGGGACCCAGTCGCGGAGCAATTCGGCGCGCTGCCCTTCATTTACGGAACGCTGGTTTCTTCGCTCATCGCGCTGTTGATTGCGGTTCCATTGGGCATCGCAACGGCAGCGTATCTGACTGAGCTTGCTCCTCTCTGGATTCGGCAGCCCCTTACGTCGTTGATCGAAATGCTGGCGGCAATTCCCAGTGTCATCCTCGGGCTCTGGGGCATTTTCGTGATGATTCCGTGGTTGCGCGATTATCCCTTCCCATGGCTCAAGCGTTTGTTCGGTTGGACGCCGTTTTTCAGTGGCCCGATCTACGGGCCATGCATGTTCGCAGGCGGTATTATAATCGCGGTGATGATTCTGCCGATCATCACTTCGGTCTCGCGCGAGATTTTGCGCAGTGTACCGGATTTGCAACGGGAAGCCGCTTACGGTCTCGGCGCGACCCGTTGGGAGGCAACCCGAATCGCGGTACTAAGTTATGCCAAGAAAGGGTTGTTCGGCGCAGTGATTCTTGGCTTAGGACGCGCCCTTGGCGAAACGATGGCCGTAACGATGGTGATCGGCAATACACCGCAGATCGCCGCATCGCTCTTTAAGCCGGGATATACTCTAGCCAGCGTGCTCGCCAATGAATTCACCGAAGCGACGACCGATATGTATCTTCAGGCGTTGTTCGAAATTGGGCTGGTCCTTTTTGGAATAACAATTTTGGTGAACCTTCTCGCCCAATTGCTGTTGCGGACGATCGCCACCACATCAGCCACACGCGCAGTGCAGTAGCCATGAAGACGAGACGGTCAGGCAACTACACGTGGCGCAAAATCAAAAGCGCGCTGGCGTCAGCAATCGCGTTTATTTCCGCAGTCCTTGTGATCGCCCCGCTGGGTCTGGTGTTCTTTCATCTTGTCGTCAACGGTGCCAGCTCGTTGAGCTGGGACTTTTTTACGAAACTGCCAGCACCGGTTGGAGCGGTGGGCGGTGGAATGGCGAATGCAATCGTCGGCTCGCTTGAATTGCTGGCTCTTGCCGGCGCAATCGGGATACCGATCGGCGTGTTGGGTGGAGTTTACCTGGCGGAATACGGATCGGCGCGGATCAACTCCGTTCTCCGCTTCCTGGCCGACGTGCTCAACGGCGTTCCATCGATCACGTGGGGCGTTGTGGTCTACGGTATGGTGGTGCTGCGCTTCAAAGGCTTCTCAACCTATGCTGGTGGCCTCGCATTGGGCCTGATCATGATTCCGCTAATCCTGCGCACGACGGAGGAAGTTATTCTTCTTGTACCAAATGGATACCGTGAAGCCGCGCTCGCGCTTGGCGTCAGCCGTTGGAAAACAATCGTCCATATCGTGATGAAGACTGCATCCAAGGGAATCATCACCGGGATTCTCCTTGCTCTCGCTCGTGTGGGCGGCGAAACAGCGCCGCTTCTTTTCACCGCTTTCGGTAATCGTTTTTGGAATCACAGCCTTAGCCAGCCCATCGCCGCGCTTCCCTTGCAGATTTTTACCTATGCCATTTCTCCGTATGACGATTGGCATCGCCAGGCTTGGGCTGGCGCGCTGGTGCTCGTCACCGGTGTTTTTTGCGTTAATATATTGGTTAGAATTTTGACTCGAGGACATACGGCGTCGGTCGTCTAAGGCTTTCGCAAATGGACCATCTAGTTATGGAAACACCCGAACGAAC
>WNGO01001517.1_pt1 | contig 19821 bp, 16 predicted proteins | sample 5400511 | NCBI WGS metagenome assembly WNGO01 (sample SAMN13153380, study PRJNA577476) | soil metagenome | isolation source: 20 cm soil or saprolite under Garry oak tree replicate 2 | place: USA:California | collected 2016-06-15 | reverse complement strand
TCTTCTGGGGAATGGTGTCCATGGGAAGCGATGACGGCCTCATAGACGACTTGGCGCTGATGCGTGACCGGCAAACCATGCTTCGCCGCCAGCTCACGGAACTGTTCATGGGTGAGACGCATGATTATTGAATAATAACCATTATAAAACGATGCGGAGTAGTGTCAATCGAAAACTTTCCACCATTATTCTTATCTTGACAGTGTTCGACACTTTTTCTAACCTTGCGGACTTATAGTAATGTCTGTTGGTGGACATGAGCGAAGGGAATCGCGACCGGGGGTTGGGGATGCGACGCCGCATCACGCGGCGTGATTTCCTGAACGGCGTTGCAGTAGGTATCGGGGCGCTCGGTTGCGCCAGCCTGTCTGACCTGGCTGCGGGCGTCCGCGCACTCACCGCTGGAGCCGATTCTCCCAAAGACTATCCGCCCGCTTTGACCGATTTGAGAGGCAGCGCCTCGGGTTCTTTCGATGTTGCGCACGCGCTGCGCGACGGGACCTTCTGGGAAAACGCCGGCAGCCCGGCCGATACGCACGAGACCTATGACTTGGTCGTCGTCGGTGGCGGCATCAGCGGGCTGGCTGCCGCCTACTTCTACCGGAAACACGCCGGCAAGGATGCGCGCATTCTAATCCTTGATAACAACGACGATTTCGGCGGGCACGCCCGGCGCAACGAGTTTCGCGTAGGAGGACGGTTGTTGCTGAGTAATGGTGGCACGCAGTCGATTGAGAGCCCTTCGGACTACGGCGAGGTTGCCAAAGACGTCCTCAAAGATCTGGGCGTACAAACGAAGACCTTTTATAAGGCCTACGATCAAAAGTTGTATGGCCACCTCAATACAGCCTGCTTCTTTGATGAGGAGACCTTCGGCACAGATCGCCTGGTGTCGGGAATGGGTTCGACACCCTGGCCTGAGTTTCTGAAGAAGAGTCCGTTGCCCGCGAAACTACAGCTGGAGATCGCGCGCTTGTACGACGAGAAGAGAGACTACCTTTCCGGGCATTCGAAAGAAGAAAAACAATCGCGCCTGGCCAAGATCAGCTACGCGGATTTCCTCACTCAAATATGTAAGGCCGATCCGGCCGTTTTGCCTTTTTTCCGAACGTATTCGCACGATCTGTTTGCAGTGGGGATTGATGCCGTCTCGGCTCTGGCCTGTTATAGAAATCCCGACGATTACGGGGCGTGCCACTATGCGGGGTTTGACGGGATGCAGTTAGGCGGGGAAGAGGAAAAAGAAGAGCCTTACATCTTTCACTTTCCCGACGGGAATGCGTCCATCGCCCGCTTGCTGGTGCGGAGTCTCATCCCTGAAGCCGTGCCGGGACACACCATGGAGGATGTCGTTACCGCGCGCGCTGACTATGGCAAACTCGACCAGTCGTCTTCTCCGATCCGAATTCGCCTGAACTCAACGGCAGTACGTGCGCAACACTCCGGGCAGCCCGAGTCTGCGAGAGACGTGGAAGTCGCGTACGTCCAGGAAGGAAAGCTCAAGAAGGTAACAGGGAAGTGCTGCGTCCTCGCCTGCTACAACAGCATGGTTCCGTATCTTTGCCCCGAATTGCCCGATAAGCAGAAGGAAGCTCTGCACTATTGCGTGAAAGAACCGTTCATCTATACGCATGTTGCCATTCGCAATTGGGGCGCTTTCCACAAGCTGGGGATACGCCAGATCGTTTCACCGGGAAGTTACCACAGCTTCACCATGCTTGATTTTCCGGTGAGCCTGGGCGCGTATGAGTTCCCGAGCAAGCCGGAAGGGCCAATGGTGCTTTTCATGTTGCGGACTCCTTGCCAGCCGGGTTTGCCGAGACGCGATCAGTACAGGATGGGCAGGTTCGAACTCATCAGCACTCCATTTTCTGAATTCGAGCGAAATATCCGTGAACAGCTGAATCGCATGCTCGCGCCGGCGGGGTTTGATTCTGCCCGCGACATTGCTGCTATTACGGTGAACCGGTGGGCGCACGGATACGCCTACGAATACGACTCTTTGTTTGATCCGCACTGGGCGCCGGAAGAGCGACCTTGCGTCGTCGGACGGAAACAGTTTGGGCGAATCTCGATCGCAAATTCTGACTCCGCTGCCAGCGCCTATACGAATGCGGCAATTGACCAGGCCAACCGGGCTGTTCAAGAACAAGTGAAAGGTGTGTAGAGGAAATGGCTGACTTCGTAAATGAAGGCAGTGATCGATCTCGCGATCGCGAGCTTGGCATGCACCGCAACATCACGCGCCGGGATTTCTTGAACGGCATAGCTGTTGGAGTGGGTGGAGCCCTCGCCAGTTCATGGCTGGGGGTACCGCTCGCGGCGCAAGAGTCTACAACCTCCGCGCAAGATCGGCCCGGCTACTACCCCCCAACGCTCAATGGAATGCGGGGAAGTCATCCCGGGGCTTTCGAAGTCGCACACGCACTGCGCGACGGAACCTTCTGGGAAGAAGCAGGGAAGCCTGTCGACACCGGCGAGGAATACGATCTTGTCGTGGTTGGTGGCGGTATCAGTGGTCTGGCGGCGGCATATTTTTATCGCAAGCAAGCCGGCCCTTCCGCTCGCATCCTTATTCTGGACAATCACGATGATTTTGGGGGCCACGCCAAGAGAAATGAGTTTCATCTTGCGGGGCGGATGCTGCTGACGAATGGCGGAACTGTATCGATCGAGTCGCCATTTCCCTACAGCAAAGAAGCACGCGGACTGCTTGCCGAGCTTGGCATTGATCCGCCCGCACTGCAAAAGAAGTATGCAGACGCTCACGCGTATAGCGGTCTTGGATTCGGATATTTCTTCGACAAGGAAACTTTCGGAAACGAGCGACTGGTGACGAACGCGCCCGGTGGTGGCCGGCAGGCCACGTCGGGCAAATGGGCGGACTTCCTCGCGCGGACGCCGCTGTCGCCGAAGGCACAAGAGGACATCATCCGGATTCAAGAGGCCAAAGTTGACTACATGGAAGGAGTGTCTCAGGAGCAGAAGAAGGTCCGGCTCTCCAAAATGTGTTACAAGGATTTCCTGCTCAATGTGGTGAAGGCGCACACGGATGTCATTCCCTTTTACCAGAGCCGTACTCACGGGCTCTATGGGATTGGCATCGATGCGGTGCCGGCATTGGATTGCTGGGCAATCCGCTTTCCCGGTTTCCAAGGCATGGGGCTTGATCGTGTGCCGTCGAAGGGCCTGACCTTTACGGCGTTAGGAGAGGTGACAACGCAAGAGGAGTTCCATTTTCACTTTCCTGACGGCAACGCGTCGATCGCGCGCATGCTGGTGCGATCGTTGGTCCCCGGCTCCGCTTCCGGGAACACGGCCGAGGACATCGTGACGGCCAAGATGGACTACGGCCGCCTCGATCATAAAGATCCAATCCGCATACGCTTGAACAGCACAGCCGTACTTGCGCGGCATATAGGAGATTCTACTTCCGCCAAACAAGTCGAGGTTATCTATGGCCGCGAGCAAAAAGCCTACAGCGTACATGCCAAAGCTGCGGTACTGGCGTGCTGGAATATGGTCATTCCGTACCTTTGTCCGGACTTGCCGGCAGAGCAGAAAGAGGCGCTGCACTATGGGGTGAAGGTGCCGCTGGTTTATTCAGTCGTGGGCCTACGCAACTGGACAGCGTTTCACAAGCTTGGAGTACGGGGCGTCTCCTGTCCGGGGATGTATCACACTTCGATGAATCTGGATCAGGCGGTAAATATCGGTGACTACAAATCGCCAGCATCTCCAGAGGAGCCGATCCTGGTCCACATGCTGCGCACTCCATGCCAGCCGGGTCTGTCGGCGAGGGAACAGCAGCGCGCGGGGCATTACGAGTTGTTGGCTACACCCTTTGAGACCTTTGAACGAAACATCCGCGAACAGTTTGTCCGTGTGTTGGGTGGCGGCGGTTTCGATCCTGCCCGCGACATCGAGGCCATTACTGTCAATCGCTGGCCGCATGGATATGCTTACGAGTACAACCCGCTCTGGGATCCGGATTGGCCTGAAGGGAAAAGGCCGTGCGATATCGCACGCCGGCGTTTCGGGCGCATCACCATTGCAAATTCCGATGCCGCCGCCGCTGCCTACACTGATCAGGCGATTGATCAGGGTTATCGGGCTGTGCAGGAGTTGTTCTCGAACTAGCCTCGCCAATTTTGTCTTGACAGGCCAGAGAGCGTTTCTCTAGGCTTGCACAACTATAGTAAGGTTCGCCGCAAATCTTTGTAGCGATCTTCTTCTCTTCGTTCTATTCCTCTTGTGGGGGGTGCAGTGTAGTTTTCAGGCCCTGAGCAATCTTTGAAACTCATGCAGGAGACTCTTCATGACTCACCGGAAATGGCTGGGATTCTGGCTGCTGTTCGGCTTTCCAATCCTTGTGTGGTCGCAGACGGGCATGACATCACTACGGGGCACTGTGACCGATCCCTCAGGTGCCCTCCTTGCAGGCACGGAGGTTACTCTGGAGGAGTCGGCAACTGGCCTCCACATGACCCGCAACACCGATCAGAGTGGTGCTTACGAGTTTGCCCAGATACCGCCCGGCCGGTACACAATTACGACGACCAAGGCGGGATTCGGAAAGCAGGTGAAAACGGCTGAACTTCTTGTCAGCCAACCTGCCACGATCAACTTTGCTCTGTCAGTCCAGGCCATAAACGAATCGGTCGAGGTGAGCGACATTGCGCAGACCATCAACACCACCGACGCGACCATCGGCAATGCGGTGAGCAATACCACGATTCAGGCACTTCCCATGGAAGGACGCAATGTACCGGACTTGCTCAGCTTACAGCCTGGCGTGGTTTACCTGAACTCACGGGCGACCAATCCTGACCAGGACAGTCGAAGCGGCGCAGTTTCCGGCGCGCGATCGGACCAGAGCAATGTCACTCTGGATGGAGTTGACAATAACGATCAGAGACAGGGCTACGCCTTCACCGGCGTGCTGAGGTCCACGCTGGATTCCGTGGAAGAATTTCGGGTCACGACGACAAACTCCAACGCCGACAGCGGACGCTCGTCCGGTGCGCAGGTGACGCTCGTGACCAAGAGCGGAACCAATCATTTTCATGGCAGCCTGTATGAGTACAACCGCAATAATGTTGGACACGCAAATGACTGGTTCAACAAAGCGGCGCAAATTTCGGCCGGACTTCCGAACAAACCTGGGCAGTTGATCCGCAACACGTTCGGAGGCACCTTCGGTGGACCCATCAGGACGGACAAACTCTTCTTCTTCCTGAACTACGAAGGCCAGAAGACGCAAGAGAACCAGCAACAAAACTTGACCGTGCCGACAACATTATTCAAAGCTGGCACTGTCCAATACACGGACGGAAGCGGCAACCTTGTCACTTTGAGCCCGTCAGATGTCGCGAGCATGGATCCGAAATGCACGAGTTCTTGTCCCTGGGGCCATGGCGAAGATCCGAATTCTCTTACGACTCTCACTGCTTACCCCGATCCGAATTCCATTGGAGGTGACGGCCTCAACACAGGTGGCTTTACCTGGTCTGCTCCCGCTCCGGCCAGGCTCAACACCTATGTCGTTAAGTTCGATGATCAATTGACTGCTACTCAGCGATTCTTTGTGCGGGGCAATCTGCAGGGAGACCGAATCTCTGTAGCGCCTCAGTTTCCCGCAGAACCTTCCAGTGCGTCGCTCGTGAGTACTTCCAAAGGCATCGCGGCTGGCCATACCTGGACGATCAGCAGCGCGCTCATCAACAACTTCCGATACGGCTACATAAGGCAGTCGTTGGACAACGTAGGCGCCGGCAATAACTCGTTCGCGGACTTTGTGGGAATCAGCCCATTGAGCGCCGAAAATACCAGCACGTTGCTCAGTGTTCCGGTGCACAATTTCGTCGACGACTTTACCTGGGTGAAGGGCAAACACACGCTGCAGTTCGGCGCAAACTACCGCTTGATCCACAATAACGCGTCATCCAATAGCGTTTCGTTCGACTCGGCGTCGAGCGGGAATGCGAACATCAGTCAGGCTGCTATCGCTGGAACCGGCCAGAGTTTTGATCCGGCCGCGTTCGGTTTTCCGGCGGTGTCGGGAGATTTTTCCACCAGCTATGACAACGCGATAACGGCCATCGCCGGCTTATTGAGCACCATCAACGTTCACAATAACTACCGGGTTGCAGGCGCAGCCAGCGCCACGCTGCTGCCGACCGGAGCCATGATCCAGCGTAACTTCAAAGCCAACGAATTTGAGTGGTATGTGCAGGACTCCTGGCGTGTAAAGCCCAATCTCACGGTCACCGTCGGGTTGCGGCACACCTTGTTGCAAACGCCCTACGAAGTGAATGGTCAGCAGGTAGCCCCCACAATCGATTTGCACCAATGGTTTAACAATCGCGCCATTGCTGCAGCGCAAGGTCTGGGCAACCAGCCGGAATTCTCGTTCGCACCCTCCGGCCAGGGCCGCGGGGGAAAACCTTACTGGCCCATAAATAAACTTAATTTTGCTCCGCGCATTGCGGTGGCTTATTCGCCCGACTCCAAGACTTCTGTGCGCGCGGGGTTGGGAATGTACTACGACCATTTTGGTGAAGGAATCGTTGACGGCTTCAGCCAGTTCGGCTCATTCGGATTGACCAGCACACAGGCAGCTCCATCCAACATCTACACACCGGATGATGCGCCGCGTTATACGGGCCGGAATGACGTACCGCCGTTGCCCGGAGGTGCGCCGCAGATAGTGACCTACCCTGCATTTCCGCCGGATGATCCCAATACCACAGGATTCACTTTCAATTCGAATGGCATCGATGGTCGAATCAAGACGCCATATTCGATTGCGACCGACTTTTCGGTTCAACGACAGATTGGCAAAGGCTGGACTTTCGAAGCAGTGTATGTGGGGCGTTTTGGGCGACACCTGCTGCAGCAGCGCGATCTGGCTGCGGCGACCGATCTGGTCGATCCCAGTTCTGGAATGGATTACTTCAAGGCTGCTCGGATGATCTCGGAGTTTGCATTGTCCCAAGGTCAGGATTCAGCAGCGACGATTTCTCCAATCCCGTACTTTGAAAACTTATTTCCAACTGCGGCTGCGGGAGGATTCAGCGCAACGCAAAATATCTATACGGGCTCCGGCGGTTCCGACGCCTGTCCTTCCGGGTTCCGATGGGCGAACCGTCCAGGGCGGGAAGTCGGAGCACCTTACCGACTGGGATTGCTCGCGACCCAACTTGCAAACGGCGGAGGATCACCCGTTTGTGCTGGCTTGTCGCCTGTACCTTTCTGGAATCCGCAGTTCTCGTCGTTGTTCGCCTGGTCATCCCTTGGGACCAGCAGTTACAACGCAGCCCAGTTCATTGTGCGCCATCCGATGAGCCACGGCTTGCAAGCAGATTTCAGCTATACCTATTCGAAGTCTATCGACTTGGGATCCGATACTGAGCGCGTTAACTCGCAGGGCACAACTTCCACCACCTCGGCGATCCCGCTCGGGCAAAGCACCGTTCTCAGCTACATCGCGAACCCGTGGAATCCCGGCTTGAACCGTGCGCCATCCGACTTCGATCTGCGCCACGTGATCACCTTCAACTGGGTTTACGAACTGCCTTTTGGACGCGGCAGAACCTTTGCCGCTGATGCAGGAGGTTTGCTCGATGCGGTGATTGGAGGCTGGCAACTGTCCGGCCTGAATCGCTGGAGCAGCGCATTTCCGTTTAGTGCGATCGACACAAGAGGCTTCACTCAGAACTTCCTCTTCAACAGCAATATGGTACAAACCGCCCCGATTAGCTCAGGTTTATACATGATCGGTGGAGCCCCGTACGCCTTCCCGAATCCCGGCGCTGTGGTGGCGGGGGTTCAGATCACACCCGATGTTCCTGCGACGCTCACTCCGATGCGCTTCGCGTATCCAGGAGAAGCAGGCAGCAGAAATAATTTCCGAGGTCAGGGCTATTTCGGAATTGATATGGGGCTGGCGAAAAGCTGGAAGTTCCGCGAAGACATGAGCCTGAAGTTTGCATGGGAGGTCTTCAATGTGACCAACTCGGTGCGCTTCGACACGAATACGAATACCTCGCTCGACAGTGGCTCTGATGACGGATCATTCGGCCTCTATCACCGAACCCTCACCAGTCCGCGAGTGCAGCAATTCTCGTTGAGATTCAGTTTCTAGAAATCGGAGAGGAGTGCCGGGAACTCAGAACGTCGGCGGCGTGTTCACCCATAGCACAGCGGCCTGCTTGTTGGTCGGGTTGAACCAGCGATGGCCGCGGTTGCTCTCGAACCAGAAGCTATCGCCTTGCTCCAGAATGTGACATTCGACTTCATCCAGCCAGACTTCCAATGTGCCTTCGAGCATATAAAGAAAGTCTTCGCCCTGATGCATGTACGTGCCATCGCTCCCGGTTCCTGGCGGAACTCGAATGAGCATGGATTCGAGCATCTTGGTGCCTGTCGAGAGCAGTTCCATGCGGACGCCGGACTTCGTTTCGAGGCTCTTGCGATTGCGTGGCCGAATCACACGATTGGACTGAGCAGGCAGATCATAGAGTTGCAAAACTGTCGTGCCATAGGCGGCTGCCAATCGATAAATTGTGGCCACGGAAGGGTTCGCCCGAGAGAGTTCAATGGCACTGAGGAAGCCTGCGGAAATGTGGGCCTGGTGAGCCGCGTCCGTTACGGTGAGTCCTCTTTTCTTTCGAAGCCGGCGAAGTTTGTCACCCAGATCCGGAGTGGGATTGACCGGATGCGTTGATTGGTTAACAGGTAGATCTGTCCCCAGGGCTTCTTTTATTCCGGGGACATTCAATTTCTTGACGTCTCGGAGGTACTTGATTCGTTTCAGGACATCGAGCAGCTCAGGAGTATAGAGACGGTAACTTCCCGCACTTCGTGCCGGAGTTACAAGTCCCACGCTTTCCCAAAGGCGCAATGTGGAGGAACTGATCCCCAGAATTCGCGCGGTCTGTCCTACTGTGAGAAACCGCACGCTCTTTGACCTGGCAGTGCGCTTTGAACTGGGCTTTTTTTTGAGTCGCAAGCAAGTAATAGTAGCGCGTAATCTTATGCCATGTGAAATCCTGGCAACGCACCTCATCTTGGAAGGGGACAAGAAATAATGAGATCTGGCCTGTCGAATGGAAAAGGCAAAGTATCACGCCGCAAGTTTCTGGCGAGTTCAACCGCGCTGGCGACGGCGGTAGGCGCTCTCTCCGGGGTCGGGACGGCTCAGCAAGCGCAGGAGAGTGCGCGCAAGGTGAGCGACAAAAGCAAGAGCGATCCCGGCCCCACGAACGCGCCCCTTGATGCGCAGAACCCTAGTTCAGTCGTGCCGCCCGTCACCGACGCGGGATCGGTGCCGGTGTTTAAGTATCCCTTCTCGCTCTCGCACAAGCGGCTTCACCAGGGAGGATGGTCTCGCGAGGTGACGGTGCGTGAGTTGCCAGTCTCGAAATCGATAGCCGGGGTTGACATGCGGCTCACAGCCGGGGGGATTCGCGAATTGCACTGGCATGCGGCTGCGGAGTGGGCCTTCATGCTTTATGGAAGCGCGCGAATCACCGCAATTGACGCGAACGGCAAGAGCTTTGTTGCGGATGTGAACGAAGGCGACCTTTGGTACTTTCCCACGGGGATTCCGCATTCCATTCAGGGGCTGGCCCCCGATGGCGCCGAGTTCTTACTGGTATTCGATGACGGAAATTTTTCGGAATATGCCACCGTGCTGCTTTCCGAGTGGATGGCACACACTCCAAGGGAAGTACTGGCCAAAAACTTCGGAGTTGCCGCCCAGGCTCTAAACAAGTTGCAGACTGAGGAACTGTTCATCTTCCAGTCGGAAGTTCCGCCACCGTTCGCTGCTGATCAGCGTGCGGCCGCAGGCGCTCTGGGCCCATCCGCCATGGATTTTGCCTTTCGCCTCACGCAACAGCCGGTTACCCAGCGCACCAAAGGAGGAGAGGTGCGCATCATCGATTCCAGCTTCTTTAAAGCGTCGACGACGATCGCGGCGGCGATCGTCACCGTGCACCCGGGAGGCATGCGTGAACTTCACTGGCATCCCAATGCCGACGAGTGGCAATACTACATCAGCGGCAAGGGAAGAATGACGGTGTTCGCCACCGGATCGCGTGCTCGGACTGCGGATTTCGAAGCTGGCGACGTGGGTTACGTGCAGCAGACCCTGCCTCATTACATCGAGAACACGGGCGATACCGATTTGCGGTTTCTCGAGATGTTCAAGAGCAGCTTCTATCAGGATCTCGCACTTTCAGAATGGTTATCGCACACGCCGCCTGAACTTGTGATGGCTCACCTTAACATCGACCAGGCGACGCTTGACGCGCTGCCAAAAGAGAAGTTGGTGATCGTGCCAGCTTCCAATGCTAGGTAAGAGTAGTGCCAGCTTGGACCGAGGGATCAAGAGATTTGACGCGAGCCTGATCGTCTGGGCACCAGCGCCATTCTGCGGGGAGCGACCCTCGCAGATGAAAGTGCTGACGCAGCGGCAACCGGAAGAGTGCTCAAGTCTACAAACGAGACACCCAGGATATTGCCGTCCTCAGGCCGACAGCCGAGAAGCACAGCCCGCGACAGATCTTCCAGCGACGAGCATCAGCCATAAGCCGCCCCATTCTACGCACCATGTCGAGCAATGAAGTTGCTCGCATCCCTATCTCAAAATTGCCTTGAACCGCGTTAGTGCCCTTTCGTAAGCCACCCGGTCTGTCTTCTGACTCGTCTGGCACAACGTTCCGAACAGGCGATCGAAAAAGAAGAAACCGATGCCGAAATTCTTGTCCATAAACCCCTTGCGATTGATCACCTGGTGATGAATGTCGTGCAGCGTGCGCGCGGAAGTGAACCAGCCGCGCAGCCAGCGGCTTTTTTCCATCCAGAAGCCCTCGACGTGCATGACGTCATGCAAATAGCTGAACATGAGAAAGCCCCAGATCAAGCTGGCGCCGAGGGAGACCAACTGATAGGCCAGCCGGACGTGCAGGAGATGATAGGCCACCAGCGGGCTTATCAGGAGAAATGCTGCCGGTATCAGCCATTCGAGTCCAACGTTGCCCAGGGCCATCCGGTCATCAGTGGCGTCTTTGTACTTCGCGGAGCGCTGGTTCTGCAACGGTCCATAGATCGCAAGATGATGCATCATGTGACTGCGGCTGAGAATGCCGATCCAGCCGCTGTGCAACAGCCGGTGCAACCAGTACCCCAGCATTTCGGTGACGAGGCATGATCCCGCAACCCACAGCAAGATTCTTGTCATAGTCAACATTTCAGTCCTCCTGAGCCTATTGAGCTTTCGACGTGCCCAGAGCGCAGCTGATATAGAACCCACCGTGAGTGAAGATGGTGAACGAGGGGGCGTATTACCGTGCCCACTGCGCTTTTGTGAATGGCGGGGCTTTCAATGCGGGTTTCGGGTACACTCAGCCGTATCGGGCGGGGGGCGCCCGGCCTACAAACCTGAGGTATGTTCACAAGGTCCCGGACAATCGAAAACACCGATCCGCTGCTTCATCCCTTTCTGCAGGCGACGGATGAATCGGAGGCGCAACGCCTAATGGAGCAGCTCATAGGGGAGCACGCCCAACCCCTGGTGCGTGAGATCGCCTGTTCCAAATTGCACACGGCGCGTCCGGCTTCGAGCGGAACTATCGTCCTGCAGGAGGCCGAGGACGTTTGCCACGAGGTACTGGTGCAGTTACTAAGCCGGCTGCGTGATCTGCGCGATGGCTCAGAGAACGGGACGATCGGCAATTTCACGGGCTATGTGGCGACTGTTGCGTACAATTCTTGCACCCAGAGCCTGCGCCAGAACTATCCGCAACGCCATCGGCTGAAGAACCGCCTGCGCTATCTCTTGAATCACGATGCACGGTTTGGTCTCTGGGAAGGTGCCAAGGGATCGTTGGTTTGCGGTCTGGCGGAGTGGAAGGATACAGCCGTTCCGCCGCAACCTCTGGGTCAGTCGGAACTGCAATCTCTCCAGGAGAGGCCGAATTTAAGGCAATTGCTGCCTGGAGCTCTGATGCAAGCTGTGTTCTCGCTATCTGGACGGCCGATCGAGCTTGATGAACTTGTGAGTGCGGCAGCGAACATCTGGGGCATCGAGGATCTGCAACGAATAGAGAGCCGTAAGGAGGATGATGGCGAGGTCTGGGAGAGACTGCCCGACCCGCGCGTGAATGTCGAACTGCTGGGGGAGCGCCGCATGTACCTGGCCGCGCTCTGGCAGGAGATCTGCGAGCTGCGTCCTTTACAGCGTGCCGCCCTGTTGCTGAACCTGCATGATGCGACCGGTCAGGATCTGTTGCCACTGTTCGTGCTGGTGGACGTGGCGCGTTTTTCTGAGATTGCGGGATCGCTCGACATGACGAAAGAGGAATTGGCCGAAGTGTGGGACGATCTTCCGCTGGATGATGCGACCATCGCGCAACGAATGGGGCTGACACGGCAGCAGGTGATCAATCTGCGCAAGTCGGCGCGCGAACGCCTGGCGCGGCGCATGGCGAAGGCATGGTGAAAAAGATGGCGAAAGCGAGATGTTCGAAAAAGGGCAAAATATTTATGGCGGTAATATCGTTATCGGCTTTACATCCTTGTAGATGGAGGGTGGTTAGGAGCGGTCTGAGGGCGTGGTAAACATGACAGATCACCTGACTCCCGACCAAGTCGTGCGTTTTATGCAACGGGAGTTGTCTCCCGCTGAGTGGCTGGCTTTCCACGAGCATCTGGCCACCTGTGAACCGTGCCGGCAGGCAGTGAGCGATCCCTCATGTGTGCAAGCCGCGTACACCTCTCTCCAGCAGGATGTTAAAGATGGGGAACAACTGGGACTCACTCACCTTACCTACGAGCAGATGGAAGCCTACGTAGATGACGGGCTGTACGATGCGGATCTGGAGATTGTCGAATCGCACATTGAGTTGTGCCAGACATGCCGGGAGGAACTCCGTGATCTGCGTGAGTTTCGCGACTCGCTGGAGTCTCGCGATCTGGCCTCGGGAGGCAGCCATCTCGAGTCGTTGGAGCCATTGACAATTTTTGCCTCGGCCGATGAGCAGCATATCGCCCCGAGATTGGACAGCACGCGGCACAAGTTATCATCGAAGCGGTTGCCTCTTGATGGCTCGGCTGATGATCAATATTCGGCCTCGCGAGCGGACAACGCATGGCGGAAGTTGATTCACTTCTGGCGGTATCCGGGATACCTGGCGGCCGTTTCAGCGGCTTGTGCGATGGTGGTGGCAGCGGTGTGGTTTCTGCCTCAACTGCATCACACCGCGGAACCCAACCATGCGCAGGTGCCGCAGAACTCTCAACCGGGGAATCAGGCTCCCACGAACCAGTTCGTTGTAAAAACCGCGCCCCCTCAGCAGGATTTGCATCCTCCTGCCGGACTCAATGCGCTAATGGGAGAGACGGGAACGTTGCTGGGCGAGACTGCGCAAGCAGATTCGTTTGCCGTACTGGCTCCGGTGGGAACATATGTCGAAGACGTGCAACCGGTCTTTCGTTGGCAAGCTTTCAGCGGGGCTTCCCGATACAAGGTCACGGTGGTGGATACGGCGTTGCATGGAGTTGTCGAGAGTCCGGCGATCTCCGGGACAAGTTGGAAGGCAACCACCGCACTGCAGCGCGACAAAGTCTACTTGTGGCAGGTGACCGCGTTCCGCAATTCGGAGCAGGCCGTTGCCCCGTCGCCACCGGCGCCAGAGGCCAGGTTTGAAGTTATCGGTCAGTCTCAGGCTGACCAACTTACCCAATTGAAAATGTCCGTGCCCATCGACCACTTCGCGTTGGGCTCGGCGTATGCGAATGCCGGAGTGCTCGATGATGCTGAGCGTGAGCTTCGACTCGTTTCCGGTTCCGATGCGAACTACGGGCTGGCTCAGAAGTTTATCGCCGACATTGAGGACTTGCGGCATCCGCCGCGCAATCCGAAGTGAATCCCTTGGGGCTAAAGCCCGCGTCTTTTGTGCGGTGGACGGCGCGGCTGGAAGCCGCGTCCTTTCAAAAAGACATCCTTTCGAAACAGCATTCCTCTCAAAACAAATCGTTTTAAATCTTTTAAACTTTTGGAACCATTTTCGTCTTCGAAACCATATTCCTCTGAAAACATTTACCTCTTCAGAAGTCCGTGGCTCTGCCCGTCTTAACGTCTGTCGCACTGTAAGTCAACGTCAGCGCGGAAACCAGCCTTGTCACCGTCCAATCCCTTTACCTCGGCGATCTCGCGGGGAAAGCGCGAGAACTTCCTTGAGCCCGGCGGTAATATCTGCGCGATTCCGGCCTCCTTGTCGATAGATGGGGGAAGCGGTCGGCACGGCCGCAGTGGGGGAAAACAACCTACGAAGCGTGACAGGTTCACTGCGGCCTGCCGCCTGTAGCCCTTGAGGAGGCAATCCATGAAGAAAAAAATTGCTGTTGTGTTTTTGCTTTTTGCAACTCTCAATCTGAGCCTGGCGGAAGAGACGGCCTTCCGTGGCGTGAAGTTGGCAGACGCGAAAGGAAAACAGTCCGATGCCAGCCTGATTTTTAGCGACAACAAGTAAAGATCTCATGGTGCGTGTCGCTGATCGCGACTTTGTGACGATTCCTTATGACCAACTGGACAAGTTCTCGTACGAGTACACGAAGAAGCACCGCATCACGCAGGGGGCGGTGGTGATGATAGCGTCTGTGGGCGCGGGTGCGATCGTGATGCTCACCAAATCCAAAAGCCACTGGCTCTACATCGACTTTCACGACCAGAACGTCCCTAATACCATCGTCCTGTGCATGGACAAGAAGGAGTACAAGGGCATTTTCGATGCTGTCAAAACTCATACCGGGAAGGACGTCGAGTTCCTCGGGGAGGCCACGGGCAAATCGAAGAAATAAGAGACATGAACGCAGGCCAAGTTAGAGATCCCTCGGTTTCAAGCAGATCCGGCAACGTATTTTGCTGCTGTGCCTGAATGCGACGAAAGTTAGTCACATCTCCAAACATCTGAGGGGAGATCGGAAAGTGATGATCAAGCCATTGCGCTGTTTGCATGCCGCGGTTTCGTCGTGCGGGCTCATGTTATTGGCAGGCTGCGGGAGTACTTGCCACAACTGCCTACACCCTCTAGCGCCGCTGGAATTGGCGTATGTAGCCAACTATCAGGACAACACCATTTCTGGATTCGTAATGGACGCTTCTACTGGCGTGCTCACACCAACCAGTGGTGGGCCGTTTCCGGCAGGCACGGGTCCGTTTTCAATCGCTGTCGTCCCTGCGGGGAAGTATGCCTATGTCGCCAATGCCGGATCAAACGACGTATCGGGATACTCGATCGATCTGACTTCGGGAGCAATGACGCCTCTGCCTGGTTCACCATTTCCGGTGGGGGCTAACCCGGCTGGAATCGCGGTGGATCCTGCGGGCAAGTTCTTGTACGTTCCGGATTACCAGTCCGGCGGTTCAACTCCGTCCCTGGCCACCATGTTTTCAATGAGTTAGGAGAACTTGTTAAACCTCAATCGACAGCCAAAAAGCCCTCTATCGTGGGTGGAAACAACGCACTCGGCGAAGGATGCCCGAGTTTCATCTCATTGAGTGTCATCAATTTACTGCTATGCGACGCGTCGCAGAGCGCAGCCTTTCATCGATTTTGCGCTCTAAGCCTCTAACCACCTTAATAAATAATGATGTATCGGGAAAAGTTAATGCTGGCGGGTGCGCGCGTTCTTTGGACAAATTTGACACGATGCAGACGTGCTTCGCGTCTGGATCGGCCGAGAACAAGGCCCTGTCTGAGGAACCTTGTCGACGAGACAATCTGACTCCCTGTCGGAGGAACGCTGCCCTGTCACGGCAGGGCCAGATGGTACGGCAGGGAACGAGAGTGTGTCGGAGGGAACCGGAAGGAGTCAGACAATCCTCATCATGCGGGGGCGTAGTTCAGCTGGTTAGAACGCCTGCCTGTCACGCAGGAGGCCGCGGGTTCGAGTCCCGTCGCTCCCGCCATTTTTCAATCGGAGATCGCGCAACACACGGACCACTGGGAGAGAGCAGCCCTGACGGCCCGGCCACCACCCGCGATTGATCGTGAGCCAAATATTGCCGAGTCGCGGAAATGTCGGTTTACCCGTAGAGCAATATCCCGAACGCGCCGAGGCAGCGTGTTCCGGAAGATTGTGGGCATTTGCGATCCAAATTAGGACTCTGAAGGGTTGCGGACAACCCGGTGTTTTTTTGGCGACGCCGCCCAGCCGCTTAGCGTCTGACTGCTTTTTCAGCAATGAAAACTGCTGCGCCATCGCTTTTCGAAATGCCTCATCCCCGACCTGCATGCGCGTTTCATAGATTTCCTTCGCATCCGTAGCAGCGATGACCCATGCCGCGCCTGTCGTTGATCCGTCGAGAAAAGGGTTCAATCATCCGCAGGTCTAAATCCTCTTTTCGAAGGTGTTCTAAGGGGCCACCCACACCTTCCCCGGCCCCACCAGATCCGCATTCGGGACCTCCGTCATCAGTCGGATTCGCTGCCAATTCGCCTTCTTCGACGGCTTAGCCAGAAGCGTAAGTAGGTACTGGTGCGTCAGGCGCTTTCCCACGTCCTCGAGAAACGGAGCGAACGACACCGGCGGACCCGAGAACCCTATGTAATAGGCCTCTCCTCCTGTTTCATCCGCTAGTTGCGACAGATAGATCTGGCCCCAGTACGTCTGCCAGTAGCTGTGACCGAAATGTCCTACGCCGGGTGTATATATCGCGGAAACAGTAAACGCCAGCACGCAAAGCAATGTCGATCGCTTCATCCAGATATGGGTCCTGCAGGTCTCCCGTACCGTACAAGCGGTCAACTCCGTCCGTAGCCACAATAATCGCTCGCCTCGCGGCGGTCGTGGGCCAGCGCCTAACCAGGTCCGTCAGCGAAAGATACGGGCTACCGTTAACCCCTCTTATTCCCAGCGGAAGGCGCAACGCTTTCGCCGCCAGCGAGTGATCGCTCGTCAGATTCTGGGCAACTTGAGCAACACCGTCACGCATATAGGCCACACCAACTGTCGTCGTGTCCGGCTGTGAGCTGATGAAGTTGCGCAGATCGTCGAGCTGTGTACCCAGTGTGGTGTTCGATCCATCGTCCAACAAAATCATTAGCTCCAGCGCAGCATGTTCGCCTTGAGCCGGCACCCAGTCGACCACTGGGTCACGATCGCGCCCCTCATGCACCATCACATCTTCGCGGTTGATCACTGGAAATTCCTTTCCGCTAATGTGAACAGAAGGTTCTTTTTCATGGTCTACCTCATTACGCGAATTTCTCTTAACGATGTCCTCTTCTCCGCTTTACTAGAACCCTTTCGATGAACCGGCCTGCCGTAGCACGACTCGCGATGGATCGTTGAGGTCGGTGATGATCAGGAATCTCTGTGGAAGCGTTCCATCGATCGCTGCGCCGGAGCGACCGAGCGCTTTGAGCGGCCCGAGGGTCTGGACGATTCCTGCGCCATCGGAATTTGCCTTGAAGATTGCCAGTGGTTCGAGATCCCCGTAAGGGGGATTGTTGGACTTCGCAAGATACACCCGGTACTGAGCGCCGGAGGCCAGTCCCTTTGCGGCAATCTCCAGGAGATCGAGAAGGCCCAGTGAGTTGACGGCGGCTGACGCTTCTGCCGTCGGCAATGCTGTTCCAGCAGCCTCCAAACGGATGTGCTCGGTATTGGCCGCTTCCCCGAGCGGGACGAGGTTGTCCGTGCCGTCGGCGGATGGAACTGCTCCTGGAACATAAACGAGAGCTTGCGTCGTCTGCCCGACAGGGATGTTGGCGATCATTTTGTTCGTCAATGTATCGATCGCTACCGCATGGTTGCCATTTTCCAATGCGACGTAGACTCGAGTGCCATCACCGGAGGGCCAAATGCCGTGGGGCAAATCTCCGACCGGAATGGTGGCGACCAGAGTTGGACTGAGGCCGCGCTTATACACCTTCACCTGGTTGGTGCCACCGATCGTGACGTAGGCGAATTTACCGTTGTTGTTATTTGCAAAGTTCACGTGATTCGTGATCGGTCCCGTCTCGAGAAGCGCAAGCTGCTCGAAGGGCGGCTTGGCGCTGAATACTTGCACTTTGCCGATGTCTTTCAGCGTAATCCAGACTTCGTCATTTTCCGGGCTTACAGCGATGTTCGGGCAAAAGGGACTGGCCTGCGGAATCCGCTTGACGATCTGATGAGAAGCGGTCTCGACCACCGTAAGTTCGGGAGTAAAGCTTGAGCATATAAAGGCATATCTGCCGTCGGTTCCGAACATGGTCATGCCGGGACCGTTGGCCATTTCGATGCGGCGAATTTCCTTCATCTGATTTGTATCGATCACAGAAATGTAGTTTTCGCCGCGAACGGTCACCCACAATTCCTGCCCATCGGCCGTAAAGAATGCTTCGTGAGGCGACCGGCCGACATACACAGTTCCTTTCACTTTGTTTGTAGCCGCGTCAATCAGCGTCACAGCATTCGAAGCGACTGATACGACCGCCAGGGTCCTGGAGTCCGGTGAGTAGCCAAGCCCGTGGACGAGAAGTTGTCCTCTATAAAGCGGGGACAATGCCCCAGGCACGGGGTTGCCCAGACGGATCACCCCTAGCAACTTGTTACTGGAGGGATCAATCACCGAGACGGTATTTGAAGTCTGGTCCGCGGCGTAGACGCGATCATGGGTCGAGACTGGAATATTGGGGCGACCCCACGGAGCCTGTTGAGCAAATGCGCAGTCAAGGAGAGTTAACGCCGCGCTGAGATACAAAAGCCGGATGCCTGCACTTCCATAAATTCTCATGGCTATTTGTCCTTTCGTGAGCCGGAGCCCTGTGGTTGACTCGGATCCTTTGTGTGGACCCTCTGCCGGTTAAGCCAGAGCTGCATCAACTGAATTTCGGATTCCTGGTCGGTAATAATTTCCTGCGCAAGCCGACGCATCTGGGGGTCGTTGCCATAGAGAAGTTCCGTTCTCGCCATGTCAACGGCAGCTTGGTGATGCGGCAGCATCAAGTTCACGAAGTCCGCATCTTCATTGAGGCTACCCAGCTCGTATCGTGTGTCGCCATGTGGCCCATCAAATGATCTTGCGGCCACACGGCGACCGCGACGACTGAAATCACCGCTGAATACAAGAAGCGCATTCCGAAAGCCATTTTTTCTCCTTCCCTTGCAGTTGTTCGTGGCCGTTCCGAGCCGTTCACCGTGAAAATTGTGACCAGCATCAGAGACTCCCGAAGTCCTAACCAAACGTGAAATCAAGTGCGTGAACGCCAAGATCGAAGAACTCGATTTCGAAGGTTCGGTCTATGATTGGACCTTTTTGCCGGATGAGCTGATAGAGTCGTGGCTGTCGAATTTCGCCGGAGCCGTCCGGGGCCGTGTCAACGCCGGAGTTTTCCCCGGGAGCGGCGCCATCCAGTCGCACGGCAAATCGCACGGGCTTGCCGTCCTTCGGGGGAGCCAGCACCAGGTTCAGGTCGCGGCTGTGGAACCGGAACACGATCTTGCCAGGCACTACCTGGAGCACGGCGCTTTCGGCATTGACGTTCCACGACCCGCTCAATCCCCAGTGGTTCAAAGAAAGTTTCCCGGGCGCACTGAAAATCTGAATTGAATCTTTGTGCACTTTTTCGGGCGAGGCGAGATTCTGGGCCTGGCGATAGCCGATATAGGTTTCCGGGGATCGCTCATCCGTCCAATCGGGAGCGGCCTCGATTCCAACACCGGATACGCTGTTCGTGCCGGAAGCTAGGCCAGTTGCTCCGTTCTCCTTCAGGAGTTCCTGGATGACGCGCTCGATTTCGCCATAATCGCCTTCCCCAAAGT
>WNGO01001022.1_pt1 | contig 19822 bp, 20 predicted proteins | sample 5400511 | NCBI WGS metagenome assembly WNGO01 (sample SAMN13153380, study PRJNA577476) | soil metagenome | isolation source: 20 cm soil or saprolite under Garry oak tree replicate 2 | place: USA:California | collected 2016-06-15 | reverse complement strand
GACAAGTCGTGGTCCATCGACATCGACGGGAAGAAGTGGACCCCCCAGGAGGTCAGCGCCCAGATCCTCCTGAAGCTCAAGCGTGACGCGGAGGGGTACCTGAGCGACATGGTCACCCAAGCGGTCGTCACCGTCCCCGCGTACTTCGACGACGCGCAGCGCCAGGCCACGAAGGAGGCCGGCCAGATCGCAGGACTCGAGGTGCTGCGGATCATCAACGAGCCCACCGCGGCTGCGTTGGCGTACGGGCTGGACAAGGGTGGGCAGGATCGGACCGTGCTCGTGTTCGACCTCGGCGGCGGCACGTTCGACGTTTCGCTGCTGGAGATCGGCGAAGGCGTGTTCGAGGTCAAGTCGACGCACGGTGACACGCAGCTGGGCGGCGACGACTGGGATCAGCGCGTCATCGACTGGCTCGTGAAGACGTTCAAGGACAACCACGGCGTCGACCTCGGCAACGACAAGATGGCGTTGCAGCGTCTGAAGGAGGCCGCCGAGAAGGCGAAGATCGAGCTGAGCCAGGTCGCCGAGACCACGATCAACCTCCCGTTCATCACCGCGACGGCGGATGGTCCGCTGCACCTGGAGCAGAAGCTGACGAGGGCCGAGTTCGAGCGCATGACCGAAGACCTCGTCGAGCGGTGCAAGGGCCCGTTCGATATGGCGGTCAAGGACTGGGGCAAGGACGTCTCCGCGATCGACCACGTCGTCCTCGTGGGTGGCTCCACGCGCATGCCGATGATCCAGGAGCTCGTCAAGAAGCTCACGGGCGGCAAGGAGCCCCACAAGGGCGTCAACCCCGATGAGGTCGTGGCGATCGGCGCCGCCGTCCAGGCGGGCGTGCTGCGCGGCGACGTCAAGGACATCTTGCTCCTCGACGTGACGCCGTTGTCGCTGGGCGTCGAGACGCTCGGCGGGATCGTGCAGCGGATGATCGAGCGCAACACGACCATCCCGACGAAGAAGTCCGAGATCTTCACCACGGCCGCCGACAACCAAACGCAGGTCGAGATCAACGTCCTGCAGGGGGAAGGCGAGACGGTGCAGTCCCCGGCGGTCCATTCCCTCGGTCGCTTCAACCTCGTCGGCATCCCGCCGGCGCCGAGGGGCGTCCCGCAGATCGAGGTCTCGTTCGACATCGATGCGAACGGGATCGTGAACGTCACGGCCAAGGATCTTGCGACCGGCAAGGAGCAGGCCATGACGATCACAGGCGGAACGGCTCTCTCGAAGGACGAGATCGACCGGATGGTGAAGGAGGCCGAGGCGTTCGCCGCCGAGGACCACAAGCGGCGCGAGGCCGCGGAGGCCCGTAACCAGGCGGACCAGCTCACGTACACGGTGGACAAGTCGCTCGGCGAGTGGGGCGACAAGGTCCCCGCGGGTGACCGGGACGAGCTGGTCAAGGCGACCGACGAGCTCAAGGAGCTCCTGAAGGATCAGTCCGCCACGGCGGAGAGCCTGAACGCTGCATCGGAGAAGGTCATGGGCATCTTCAGCCGGATCGGTCAGTCCATGTACCAGCAGGCGCAGGCCGAGCCGACGGCCGCGGCCGCGGGCGGCGGGGAGGCCGGACCCGACGACCAGGCCTCGTCCGGCGAGGACGAGGTGGTCGAGGGCGAGATCGTGGAGGAGGGCGGTTCGTCGTGACGGACGACCGCGATCGTGACGAAGCCCCGGTGACCAAGGTCACCGACAAGCGACGGTTTGCGAAGCTCGCGGAGGCGGAGGGCCCGGAGCGGCCCTCCGCCTCCGGTTCGGACGAGCCCGGCGTGGAGGAGACACCCGCCGCGTCGGCCGCTGAGCTGGCCGAGGCGAAGGCGAAGGCCGACGAATACCTTCAACATCTGCAGCGCCTGCAGGCAGAGTTCGACAACTATCGCAAGCGGGTGATCCGCGAGCAGACGTCGACGCTCGATCTCGCGGCGGAGCCGGTGATGCGCCGCCTCCTCGAGGTACTCGACGAGTTCGAGCTCGCGTTGCTCCATGCCCATGAGGATGTGGACCGCGATCGGTTCCTGAAGGGCATCGAACTGGTCTACGCCAAGCTGATGGATGCCCTGAAGTCGGAGGGCCTGCAGCGGATCGACGCCGAAGGCGCGCCGTTCGACCCGAACCTCCACGAGGCCCTGATGCAGACCGGCGATGGCAGCGGCGAGCCACACGTCGCCGAGGTGTTCCGGCCGGGATACACGTTGAAGGGAAGGGTCCTGCGCCCCGCCGGCGTGCGGGTCGAAAGGACGTGAGCTGACCGTGGCCGAGGAGATCCGCCGCGAGTGGTTCGAGAAGGACTACTACGAGGTCCTCGGCGTGCCCAAGAACGCGAGCGCGCCCGAGATCAAGAAGGCGTATCGGAAGCTCGCGCAGAAGCACCACCCCGATGCGAATGCGGGCGACCCCAAGGCCGAGGACCGGTTCAAGGAGGTCTCCGCCGCCTACGACGTCCTGGGGGACGAGGAGAAGCGCGCCGCGTACGACCGTGTGCGCGAGATGGGCGCCGGAGGTTTCGGCGCCGGGTTCCCGGGCGCGGGCGGGACGGGGTTCGAAGGCGCGCCCGGCGGGTTCCGCTATGAGACCGTCGACGTCGGGGATCTCTCCGATCTGTTCGGAGGGATGTTCGGGGGCTCGCGAGGACGCGCGCGCCGGCCGCAGGCACGCCAGCGTCGTGGTGCCGACCTGGAAACGGAGGTCCGGCTCTCGTTCGACGACGCGATGGCCGGGGTGACGATCCCCGTCACGCTCGACGGGCCTGCGGTCTGCACCACCTGTCACGGGTCGGGAGCCGCCCCCGGCACCCAACCGGTCATCTGCGCGACCTGCGGCGGAAGCGGGCAGGTCGCGGTCAACCAGGGCTTCTTCCAGATGGAACAGACGTGCCCTACCTGCTCGGGGACGGGTCGAACGATCGAGACGCCCTGTCCCACGTGCCACGGCAGTGGCGCGGTCCGGCGGTCTCGGACCGTGAAGGTGAAGGTGCCGGCCGGGGTGAAGGACGGCGCGCGGATCCGCGTGGCCGGCCGAGGGGAACCGGGAGGGCCCGGCGGTCAGCCGGGTGATCTGTACGTCCGCGTGCGGGTCGGCGAACACCCGGTCTTCGGCCGCAAGGGCGACAACCTGACCGTCGACCTCCCCGTGTCGTATCCCGAGGCCGCGCTCGGCGCGAACGTGAAGGTGCCGACGCTCAACGGTCCCGTGACCCTGAAGGTGCCGGCGGGCACCCCGAGCGGGAAGACGTTCCGGGTCAAGGGCAAGGGCGCGCCGAAACGCGGCGGTCATGGGGATCTCCTCGTGACGGTCAACGTCGAGGTCCCCAAGAAGCTCTCGAAGCGAGAGAAGGAGCTGCTCGGCGAGCTCCGCGATGCGGAGACGGAGTCTCCGCGCGCGGAGCTCGGCGTGTCGTGAGGTGGAGGTTCCCATGGACGTTGACGATCGCTTCGATCGAGCGGATCCGAGCGAAGAGGGCGCGGTGTACGTGATCAGCGTGGCGGCGGAGCTGGCCGGCGTGCATCCGCAGACGCTCCGGATCTACGAGCGCAAGGGCCTCGTGCGACCGAAGCGGACCTCCGGCAACACCCGGCGCTACTCGAAGCGTGACATCGACCTGCTGCGACAGATCCAAGAGATGACGCAGGAGTTCGGGATCAATCTCGCCGGCGTGAAACGGATCATCGAGATGCAAGCGGAGCTGGCGGCGTTGCGCGCCAGGATGCAAGACCTCGAGGATCAGCTGCGAGCCGCGGACACGCCCGCCCGCAGCGAGGGTCAGATCGTGCCGCTCCGAAGCGTGTTCCTTCCGCCTTGGGACGGTGGGGCCCGCCCGTGAGCGTCCGTATCGAAGGGGAGACCGTCCTGCTCCGGCCCTTCCGTGAGCCGGAAGCGGCGACGCTCTGGCAACAGGAATCGACGGACCGCGGCGACTTCGAGATCCCGTGGCCCGACGACGAGGTCTCGCGTGAGCGCGTGCAGGCTCGCGTGGCGGCCTCCGGATCGTGGCGGGACCAGCACGTCCTGGACCTCGGCATCGAGACGAACGGGGAGCTCATCGGCGACGTGCAGGCACGCCACTGCCCGCTCACCTCGCCTCCCGGGCTCTTCGAGCTGGGGATCGGGTTGTTCGCCGGCACCCGCGGACGCGGGTACGGCACCGAGGCCGTGACGTTGATCACCCGGCATCTGTTCGATGAGGAGGGCGCGCATCGCGTGCAACTCGGGACCGACATCGAGAACACGGCGATGCGCCGCGCCGCGGAGAAGGCGAGGTTCCGGCTGGAGGGCATCATGCGCGGGTTCTGGCCATCGCCGGACGGAGCACCTCGCGACTACGCCCTGTACGGCAGAACCCGAGCCGACCACGAAGGTCGGAGGCGAGAAGGGATCTGAGATGGACCTGGACAAGCTCACGATGAAGACGCGGGCAGCACTCGATGGTGCGCATCAACAGGCCCTGGCGCGGAACCATCAGGAGATCGTCCCGGAGCACGTCCTGTTCGCCTTGCTCTCCGACCCGGAAGGGGTCGTCTACCCGTTGCTCCAGCAGCTGGGTGTCCAGCCGAAGGAGCTCCGTGACCGTGTCGGTGAAGCCCTGGACCGGATCCCGAAGGTGTTCGCGGGCGGACAGGTCGAGCCGCGGTTCGGCGCCGGCGTTTCGAAGCTGCTCCAGACGGCAGGTGCGGAGGCCGACTCCCTGACCGACGAGTACATCTCGACCGAGCACCTGCTCCTCGCGATGGTCGGCGACACCGGAAGCGGTGCGGGCAGGCTGCTCGCCGACGCGGGCGTTACGCGCGATGCCGCGCTGGCCGCGCTCGCCGAGGTGCGGGGCCGTCACCGCGTGACCAGCGAGAACCCCGAGGACCAGTACCAGAGCCTCGAACGGTACGGTCGCGACCTCACCGAGCAGGCTGCCAAAGGGAAGCTCGACCCCGTGATCGGCCGGGACGAGGAGATCCGCCGGACGATCCAGGTCCTTTCGCGTCGGACGAAGAACAACCCGGTGCTGATCGGTGAGCCCGGCGTCGGCAAGACCGCGATCGTCGAGGGCCTCGCGCAACGGATCATGGCCGGCGACGTTCCGGAGTCACTCAAGGGCAAGCGGTTGATCGCGCTCGATCTGGGCGCGATGCTCGCCGGCGCCAAGTACCGCGGCGAGTTCGAGGAGCGGCTGAAGGCCGTCCTGAAGGAGATCGCCGACAGCGAAGGCGAGATCATCACCTTCATCGACGAGCTCCACACGATCGTCGGCGCGGGAGCCGCCGAGGGCGCCATGGATGCCGGCAATCTCCTCAAGCCGATGCTCGCCCGGGGTGAGCTCCGAGCGATCGGTGCCACGACGCTGGACGAATACCGAGAGCGCATCGAGAAGGACCCCGCCCTCGAGCGCCGGTTCCAGCCGGTACTGGTGGGCGAGCCGAGCGTCGAGGACACGATCGGCATCCTCCGTGGCCTGAAGGAGCGCTACGAGGTGCACCACGGGGTCCGGATCCAAGATCCCGCCCTCGTCGCTGCCGCCGTGCTCTCGGACCGGTACGTCACCGGGCGATTCCTGCCCGACAAGGCGATCGACCTGATCGATGAGGCGGCGAGCCGGCTGCGGATCGAGATCGACTCGATGCCGGTCGAGATCGACGAGATCGAGCGCCGGATCCGCCAGCTCGAGATCGAGAAAGCCGCGCTGCAGAAGGAGACGGACTCGGCCTCGAAGGATCGTCTCGAGCGCCTCGAGCAAGAGCTCGCCGACCTGAACGAACAGAGCGCGGGGATGAAGGCGCATTGGGAGCGCGAGAAGGAGTTGATCGGGCGGATCCGGACCACGAAGGAGCGGATCGAGGCCGCACGCATGGAAGCCGAGCGAGCGGAGCGCGAGGGCGACCTCCAGCGCGTCGCGGAGATCCGCTACGGCACGCTGGTCGAGCTCGAGAAGGAGCTCGAGGCACGGAACGCAGAACTGGATGAGTTGCAACGTGATCGGAAGATGCTGAACGAGGAGGTCACCGAGGAAGACGTCGCCGAGGTCGTGGCGAGCTGGACCGGGATCCCGGTGGCCCGCCTGCTGGAAGGCGAGATGCAGAAGCTCGTGCATCTCGAGGAACACCTGCACGAGCGTGTCGTCGGACAGGACGAGGCGGTCGATGCGGTGGCCAACGCGATCCGCAGGTCGCGCGCCGGGCTGCAGGATCCGAACCGGCCGATCGGATCGTTCCTGTTCCTGGGACCGACCGGCGTCGGGAAGACCGAGCTGGCGCGCGCGTTGGCCGAGTACCTGTTCGATGACGAGCGCGCGATCGTTCGCGTCGACATGAGCGAGTACCAGGAGCGCCATACGGTCTCGCGACTCGTCGGCGCGCCTCCCGGATACGTGGGATACGAGGAAGGCGGGCAGCTCACCGAGGCGGTCCGTCGCCGCCCGTACAGCGTCGTCCTGTTGGACGAGATCGAGAAGGCGCACGCGGACGTGTTCAACATCCTGCTCCAGCTGCTCGACGACGGGCGGCTGACGGACGGACACGGCCGGACGGTCAACTTCCGTAACGCGATCGTGATCATGACCTCGAACCTCGGATCGGCCGTCTTCCAGGACCCGTCGCTCGCACCGGACAAACGGCGTGACGCGATCCTCGACGATGTCCGCGCGTACTTCCGGCCGGAGTTCGTCAACCGGATCGATGAGATCGTCGTGTTCGAGCCGCTCACGCGCGAGGACCTTCGGAAGATCGTCGACATCCAGGTGCGCGGCCTCGCGGCGCGGCTCGCCGAGCGCAAGCTCACCCTCGAGCTCTCCGATGCGGCGTACGACCTGCTCGCGAACGAAGGCTACGATCCCGCGTTCGGCGCACGGCCGCTTCGGCGACTGCTCCAGCGGGAGCTCGAGAACCCCCTCGCGGTCAAGCTCCTCGCCGGCGAGCTCCACGAGGGCGACACCGTGCGGGTCGACGTCACGAACGGCGCGCTGACGATCGAAGCGGCCTAGCCTGCTTGCGTCGAGCCTCTCGGTCGGCCAGCCTCCGGTCGTGATGCTCGAGCTGCTCTCGATCGTCGCGGCCAGGAAGCACACGCCGCGGCCACCGGCTCCGCCGCCGGAGGTCTTCCCCTCCCCCGGCGTGCCGTGGGCGTTGATCCTGATCCTGGTCGGTGGGGTCGCCCTCGTCGGCCTCATCGGGTACCTCAGCTATCTCTCGACCAAGCGGCGGCGGCTCGGGTTCCAAACGATGGCTCGACAGCTCGGTCTGTCGTACTCGCAGGAGGACCCGTTCGGCCTGCTCGGGGAGCCCTTCGGCCTGTTCCAGAAGGGTGACGGGCGGGGTGTGGAGAACGTCCTCTCGGGGGTCTGGCAAGGCCTCGATCTCCGGGCGTTCGACTACTGGTACTACGACGAGTCGACAGACTCTGAGGGCCGGACCAGCCGCTCGTACTATCGGTTCGACTGCGCGATCGTGCCGATCGGAGCCGCGTGTCCCGAGCTCTCGATCGGCCGCGAGACGTTCTTCACCCGGATGGCGGGCGCCCTTTCCTTCCATGACATCGAGTTCGAAGACGAGGCTTTCAACCGGGCGTTCAACGTCCGCGGGAACGATCGCAAGTTCGCGAACGACCTGGTGGACGCGAGGATGATGCAGTGGCTGGTCGAGCACGGGGCCGACTACGGCGTGGAGGTCGTCGGGAACCGGGTGCTGGTGGCGGGACCGAAGGTCTCCCCGACGGAGCTCGTCCAGCTGATCGGGACGGCCAAGGGGTTCATCGACCACGTGCCCACGGTGGTGTTCTCGCTGTACCCCGTCTCGGGCTAAGCTGCCGGGGTCGCATCGACGTCAGGTCCGAGGGAAGGAGCCTGCATCGTGTGGGTCTGGATCGTCCTGCTCGCCGTGATCCTGCTGGTGGTCTTCGGCGGGATCGCGAGCTACAACCGCTTCGTCTCACAGCGGAACCTCGTGCGGGACGCGTGGGCGAACATCGACACGGAGCTCCGGCGCCGATACGACCTCATCCCCAACCTCGTCGAGACCGTGAAGGGCTACGCCTCGCATGAGCGCGAGGTCTTCGAGAACGTCACCAAGGCTCGTGCGATGGCGACGGCCGCCACGGGCTCGCCCGCCGAGCAAGCGGCGGCCGAAGGCCCGTTGGTGGCCGCCCTCCGCCAGCTCTTCGCGGTCGCCGAGAACTATCCCGACCTGAAGGCCAACCAGAACTTCCTGGCCTTGCAGGCGGAACTCTCCAACACCGAGGACCGGCTGCAGACCGCCCGTCGCTTCTACAACAGCAACGTGCGCGACTACAACCGCCGCGTCCAGTCGTTCCCGTCGAACGTGGTCGCTCGTTCGTTCGGGTTCACGGAAGAGCAGTTCTTCGAGGTGGACGAGGCGCTGCGTGGCGACGCCGGCGTGCCCCACGTCGATTTCGTCGGTGAGGCGCCGGGCGTGACGTTCGGCGGGCAGCCAGGCGCCTCGGCTCCCGGAGCCGCTCCCGCTCAGTCGGAGCCGGGTGACGCGCCTCCTCCTCCGCCGACCCCGCCCTCGTAGCGCTACTCCACGACGAGCGTTAGCGGCGCGACGGGCTCGCTCGGTCCTTCTCCGCACCCTTCGAAGATCGGCGTGGCGCGCACATCCCGTGTCAGGATCCACCAGAGCGCGGCCCATGCGAGTGCCAGGCCGCCCACGATGACGACGGCCGTCCGCGGGCCGATCGTGTCCGCCAACGCCGACGCGATGAGGCTCGACACCGCGAGCGACAAGGTGATCAACGCGAAGTCGAAGGCGAAGATCCGGCCGCGGATCCGGTCGGGGACCAGCCGCTGCAAGCCGTAGCTCGACAGGACCCACTGTGCGCCACCGCCGAGATGGGCGACGAGGATGCTGAGTCCCGCCAGCCAGAGGGTCGGCATCGCGCCGAGCGCCATGTATCCCAACCCGAACACGGCCAGGGCCGTCGCGATCGTCGGCAGCAGCCGCTCGTGGTCGCGGCCGGCGAGCCGGTGACCCAGGAACGGACCGATCAATGCGCCGAGTCCGCGGCACGCCATCAGGAAGCCGAACCCGACGTCACCGCCGTGGAACACCTGCCGGGCGAAGACCGCCACCAACGCGAGCACGCCGGCGGCCAGCCCGAACCCAGCCTTCACGGAGATCAGCGCTCGAACGCGATGATCGCGTTGCGCGTATCGCGCCGTCTCGGCCGTGGCCCGGACGATCCCGACCCGCTCCTCGCCGGTGCGGTCTTCCGAGAATCGGCGGTGGATCCCGGCGAGCAAGAGCGCCGACAACGCGAACGACACGGCGTCGACCGTGAACGCGGTGTCGCGTCCGAAGACCGTCGAGACGATCCCGCCGAGGGCCGCGCCGACGGCGAGCATCGTGCCCCAGAGCGAACCGCTCAAGGCGTTGGCGGTCGGCAGGTCCTCCGGCTCCACGACGTTCGGGATCGATGCCGACGACGCGGGGTCGAAGACGGCGGCGAACACCGACAAGGCCGCGAGCAGGACGTACGCGAGCCAGAGGTTGCTCGGCCCGACGGCGAGGAACGCGACGCAGAGCGCCGTTCGGGCGATGTCACACGCGATCATGAGACGGCGTCGATCGAAGCGGTCCGCCAGCCACCCCGCCCACGGCGTTGCCAAGAAGACCGGCAGCTCCTGCGCCATGATCAGGACGCCCACCGCGAAGGCCTCCCCCGTCACCTCGAGCACCAGGCCGCCGAGCGCGACGAACAGGAACCAGTCGCCACCGAGTGAGATCACCGATGCGAGGAACAGGCGCCGGAAGTCGCGGTTCCGCCGCAACAAGGAGGCGGCGGCGCGGGCACCCGTCGCGCGCTCCCGGTCAGCCCGTTCCGCCATGGCCTGCAAGACTACCGGGCGTTCCCGAGTTGGAGGGAGACGGCATGCTCGAGCCCATCACCTGGTTCCGGCAAGCGGCGCTCCGGTGGCGAGACACGGAGAGAACGATCTACATCGACCCGTGGGGAACGCCGGCCGATGCACCGCCGGCGGACACGATCTTGATCACGCACGCGCATCAGGATCATTTCCAACCCGAGGAGATCGAGCGGCTCTCGACCGCGTCCACCAAGCTCGTCGCGCCGCATGATGTTGCGAGGGAGTTGACCGGCGACGTCACGCCGGTCGCTCCGGGTGAGTCGCACGAGGTGCGCGGGCTCCGGTTCACGACGGTGCCTGCCTACAACGTGGTAGAGCACCGACTCCAGTCGCACCCCAAGGAGAACCGCTGGGTCGGTTACATCGTCGAACTGGGGGGTGGGACGTATTACCACGCCGGCGACACGGACCACGTGCCGGAGCTCGACGCCGTCAAGGCCGACGTCACGTTCCTCCCGATCGGTGACGGCCCCTACACGATGGGTGCCGAGGAGGCTGGCGGGCTGGCGAAGATGATCCGGCCGCAGATCGCGGTACCGATGCACTACGGGTTCGTGGTGGGCTCGCGGAGCGACGGCGAGCGGTTCCGTGAATTCGCGGCGCCCGTTCGGGTCGAGTTGTTGACGCCGGAGAACCCTTTCGAGCGTTGATGGGAACGTTACCGGTCAGGTCTCGATCAGCAGCCCGCGCCGGCGACGTATCCTCCGGTCGAGCGTGCCGAACAGCAGGTAGTCGACCGCAACCCCGATCACGACGATGACCGCGAGCGCGGCGAACAGGGTCGGGACGCTCGCACCTCGGCGCGGATCGAGCAGGTGCCCCAGCCCGGCGTGGGCCGCCGCGACGATCAATTCCCCGGCCATCAACGCCTTCCACGCGAACCCCCAGGCCTGCTGGAGCCCCGCCATCATGCCGGGCAGTGCCGCCGGCACGATGATCTTGCGGTACAGCGACCATCCCCGTGCCCCCAGGGTCCGGCCGGCGCGTTCGTAGAGCGGCGGCACCTGACGGATCGCCTGCAGCGTGGCGAGCGCCATCGATGGGAACGATCCGACGATCGCGACGAACACGACCGCCCGCTCGGTCGCGCCGAACCAGATCACGGCCAGCGGCACCCACGCGACGAACGGCGTGATCTGCAACGCCACCACGATCGGTCTGATCGCCCGCCGCGCGAAACCGTTGAGAGCGAGCGCCAGCCCGAGCGCGGTCCCGAAGACCACGGCGACGACGAACGAGAAGGCGAGTCGGATGAGGGTCTTGACCGCTGCGTCGGTCAAGGTGCCGTCACGGATCCCATCGAGGAACGCGGACCAGACCACCGACGGTGAAGGGATCGCCGTGGAGTCCGTAAGCGCTGCGACGATCGCCCAGACCGCGATCAACCCGGCGACGCCGGCGAGCGGGGGTCCGAGCTCCTCAGCGAGCCATCTCGCGCGCGACACTCGTGTCCACCTCCCGCATCAAGAGGGTGTGGATCTCCGAGACGACCCTCGAGATCAACACGTCATCGAGATCTCGCGGGCGCGGGGCGTGGATCCGGAACTCCTCCAACAGCCGGCCGGGCGCGGCCGACATCACCAACACGCGGTCGGCCAAGAGCGTGGCCTCCCGCACGTTGTGGGTGACGAACAGGAAGGTCTTCCGGTCGTCCGATTCGACCCAGAAGCGCTGCACCTCTCGCTGCAGCAGTTCGCGAGCCTGCGCGTCGAGCGCGCCGAACGGCTCGTCGCCCAACAAGACGTCTGGATCCGCGGCGAGCGCGCGGGCGAGGGCGAGGCGCTGTCGCATGCCGGCCGAGAGCTCATGGGGCTGTGCGTCGGCCCAGCGCTCCAGGTGGACGTTCGCGAGCCATCGGTGTGCGATGTCACGTCGTGCGGCTGCCGGCACGCCGATGAGCTCGAGCCCCAGCTCGACGTTCTCCAGTACCGACAGCCACGGGAACAGGGCCGGCTCTTGGAAGAGCACCGCCCGATCAGGCCCGGGCCCGGTGATCGGTTGGCCGTCGAGGAGGGCCTCCCCACTGCTCGGCATGACGAGCCCCGCGAGGACGTTCAGCAGCGAGGTCTTCCCGCACCCGCTCGGTCCGAGCAGGCAGACGAACTCGCCCTGCCCGACCTCGAAGGTCAGGCGATCGGTCGCGGTGATGGTCTCGCCCGACGCCGTCCGGCGCGTGACGACGACGTCCCGGAGAGCGAGCTTCGGCTCCGCGGGAGCGGACGGAGGGTCGGCAAGGGTGCGCAGCGCGTCGGCCATCAGCGCAGACGGAACTTCTCCGCCATCTCGACCTGCACGACCTTGCCGTCTTGCACGACCAGCACGACCGTGCCGAACTGGATCTTGCGGAGGATCTCCGCGACCTTCGCCAGGACGAGCTTCTCCTCTTCCGTGAGGGAGAGCTCAGAGAGCTGCTCATCAGCCGCCGACTTCGATGCGTCGACCATCATGCGGATGCTACGCGGTCGGGGTCCGGGGAGAAGCGTTCCCTCCACGATGGATCCTCCTGTCGACGGAAGAGGCCGCGGGCGCGCGAAGCGCGCCCGCGGCCTCCAGTTCTCTGGTCAGCTGCGACCTCGAAGCTACCACCCGATGACGTCTTTCATTGACACCAGCTGCCTCCACGCGGCATCCTTACGCGGACGTCGATGTGCGACCGGACATCCGGAGCCCTCGCGTCAGTGGATCGCGGCTGAGGAGCCGCAGAACGCCATCCACATCTTCGTTCGGTTGACCGGACCACCGGAGGCCGAGGCCCAGTACCGAGTAGGCATCTCGATGCCTGCCCAACCGGAAGGAGTGTTCCATGCCTCGGTGGTTCAAGCGTCGCATCCTCGCGGCGCCGCTCGTCCTCTCGCTCATCGGACTTGCCGCGTGCTCAAGCTCGAGCGCGTCGGGCGCGGCCGGATGCAGTTCCTCCTCCCCGGCGGCCTCCCCCGTGGTCACGCTCGCGGCGTACAGCAACCCGTACCTCGCGTACGGCAAGCTGATCTCCACGTGGCAGTCCGAGTGGAAGGACGCGCACGACGGCCAGCTCGTGCAGTTCCTGACGTCATTCGGCGGCAGCACGACGCAGGCACAGAGCATCATCAACGGGCTGCAGGCGGACATCTACGCGTCGTCCACGGCACCTGATGTGCAGCTGGTTCAGGACGCAGGCCTCATCACCAATGACTGGCAGAACGCTCCCGACGGCTCGACCGTGCAGTCCGGGTCCGTTGTCTTCGCCGTTCGTCCCGGGAACCCGAAGCACATCGAGAACTGGAACGACTTGACGCAGCCGGGGGTCCAGGTCCTGACCCCCGATCCCGCGCAGTCGGGCGGCGCGCGGTGGAACATCGTGGCGGCGTACGGCGCGGCGATGCGCGGTGAGGTGCCCGGGTATGCGAAGAACGATCCCGCTGACGCTCAGCGCCTGCTCGAGGGCATCTTCAGGAACGTCACGGTTATGGACAAGAGCGCCAACGACTCGCTCAAGAACTTCGAGGCGGGCAATGGCGATGTCGCGATCACGTACGACTACCAGGTCGCAACCTCGCAGGCCGCGGGAGGCGAGGAAGAGCTCGTTGAGCCTCCATCCACCGTCCAGATCAGAACCCCCACCGTCGTCGTCGACAAGAACGCTGAGGCGCAGTGCGTCGAGGACATCGCCAACGAGTTCGTGAAGTACCTACACTCGAAGGAAGCGCAGGACATCTTCGCGAGCACGGCGTACACGCGGCCGATCGACACGGCGCAGGCCGCCAAGGCGACCGACAACCTACCGGCGGTGAAGGACCTGTTCACGACCGATGACATCGGCGGATGGGACGCGCTGGTGAACGACACCGTCTTCGGTCCCAACGGTGCGTTCACGCTCGCGTTCCAGGCCGCCCAGGGTTAGGAGCCAGTGGCGAACGCCGTCGCGATCGATCAGCATGCGCAGCGGCCGCAGGGCCGCGCCCGACCTCCGTCGGGCGCGGCCCTCCGCCGCTGGTCCCTGCGCGGGGCCGCCTTCCTCTACCTCGGGCTCTTCATCGTGCTCCCGGTCGTGGCGATCCTGCAGCACGGGTTCGGCGATGGGCTGACGAACCTCAAGGAGGCGCTCGATTCGTTCGGCGCGAAGGCCGCGATCCGGCTCACGCTCGAGATGGCGGCCTTCACGGCGATCATCAACGGGATCTTCGGGACGTTGCTCGCGTACGTCTTGGTCCGGATCCGGTTCCCCGGCCGTGATCTGCTCTCGACGGTCGTCGATCTGCCGTTCGCCGTTCCGACCCTCGTCGCCGGGGTGATGCTCGTCGCGCTCTACGGGCCGAACTCGACGGTCGGGGGATGGTTCGAGGCCCACGGGATCCACATCATCTTCGCCCCCCTCGGCATCCTGCTCGCGCTCCTGTTCGTCACGCTGCCGCTCGTCGTGCGAAGCGTGCAGCCGGTGCTGCTCGAGCTCGACCCCGCAGAGGAGGAGGCTGCCCGCGTCCTCGGCGCGGGCCGATGGACGACGTTCCGCAGGGTGATGTTCCCGGCGCTTCGCCCGGCGATCGCCGCGGGCTGCCTCTTGGCGTTCGCGAGGAGCCTCGGTGAGTTCGGCGCGATCGTGATCGTGTCCGGCAACAACGTGAACGACACGCTGACCGCGCCGGTGTTCATCTCGCAGCTCCTCCAGCCGACGCACTATGGATCCAAGGGCGGCCCGGACGCCGCCGCCGCCGTTTCCGCGGTCCTGTTCGGGCTGGCTTTCGTCCTCGTGCTGATCACCGAGAAGCTCGTCTCCATCGGCAAGGAGCGGTCGTGATGAGCGCGCCACCGACCGAACGAGCGAGGCCTTCCCCGGCCGGGGATGAGGATCTCACGAGGCTCCGCAACGCGGATGCACGACGAGGCAGGCTCGTTCGGGGTGTGATGCTGGCCGTCGCGCTGGTCTACGTGTCGGTCTTGCTGCTGGCTCCGCTTGCGGGCATCTTCATCTACGCGCTCAGGTCCGGTCTCGGGACGATCGGACAGACCTTCAGCGAGCCCGACGTCCGCCATGCGTTCCTGCTCACCTTCGTGATCATGGCGATCACCGTCGTCGTGACGACGTTCTTCGGGGTTGTCGTCGCGCTCGTGCTGGCTCGCGACCGGTTCCCCGGGAAGCGGCTGGTGTCGGCGCTGGTCGACCTCCCGCTTGCCGTCTCTCCGGTGGTGGTCGGTCTGATGGCGGTCCTGCTCTTCGGCCGCGGGGGGTGGTTCGAACCCTTCTTCGCCTCTCGCGGGATCCAGATCATGTTCGCGCTGCCCGCCATGATCCTGGTCACGATCTTCATCTCGATCCCCTTCGTGATCCGGGAGGTCGTTCCGGTGCTCCAAGAGCTGGGCATGGAGGAGGAACAGGCGGCGTGGACGCTCGGCGCGTCGCGGCTCCAAACGTTCCTCCGCGTGACGCTCCGGAACATCCGCTGGGGGCTCCTGTACGGGATCGCGCTGTCGGCTGCCCGCGCGATCGGCGAGGTCGGAGCGGTCCTGATCGTGAGCGGGACGCTCACAGGCCGGACCGAGACGGCTACCCTGTACATCCTGCGAGCGTTCGATCAGTACCAGGACCAGCAGGGGTACATCGTGGCGTTGACGCTCGCGACGTTCTCGATCGTGTTGCTCATCGGGATCGAGACGTTCAAACGGAGAAGGACGGCCGAGGCGGACTGATGGCAGGAAGCATCGAGATCGAGGGGTTGACGAAGTCGTTCGGCGGGTTCCGCGCCGTCGATGACGTGAGCTTCGTGGCCGAGGACGGCAAGATCACCGCGCTGCTCGGCCCGAGTGGGTCGGGCAAGAGCACGGCCCTCCGGATGATCGCCGGTCTCGAACGCCCGGATTCGGGCCGGATCACGATCGCCGGCGAAGACCAGACCCGGACCTCCGTTCAGGAGCGTCGCGTCGGGTTCGTGTTCCAGCATTACGCGCTCTTCCGACACATGACCGTGCAGCAGAACGTCGAGTTCGGCCTCCGCGTTCGGAAGGAGGATCCGGCCAAGCGACGCGCCCGCGTGCTGGAGCTCCTCGATCTCGTCCACATGACCCCGTTCGCGGAGCGGTATCCCGGTCAGCTCTCCGGCGGCCAGCGACAGCGCGTCGCGCTCGCACGTGCGCTCGCGCCCCAGCCCAAGGTGCTGCTGCTCGACGAACCGTTCGGCGCGTTGGATGCGAAGGTCCGTCACGACCTCCGCCGCTGGCTCGACGAGCTCCACCGTGAGCTCGGTGTCACGAGCCTGCTGGTCACTCACGACCAGGAGGAAGCCCTCGAGCTGGCGAACAAGATCGTCGTGATGCACGAGGGTCGCGTCGAACAGGTCGGGTCGCCGGGCGACGTCTACGACAACCCCACCACACCGTTCGTCGCCGGGTTCGTCGGTTCGGCGAACGTGCTCCACGGTTCGGTCGTCGACGGGCACATCCACCTCGGCTCGTTCCGTCTGCCGGGGGCGTCGCACCTCGCGGACGGGGCTTCGGCGACCGCATTCGTCCGGCCACACGACATCCGGGTCGCCGGCGGAGAGGGAGACGTGAAGGCGGTCATCGAACGGCTGGCGTCGCTCGGTTGGCTCACCCGAGTGACGCTGCGTCTCGATGGCGGAGAGACGCTGGTGGCGCACGTTCCCAACGAGGAGCTCATCGGGGCGGCGGAGGGCGACCGGATCGGGGTCGACCTTCGCAATCCCAAGGCCTTCCTGGCTCCCGAGCGCCAGGTCGAGGAAGACGAGATCCCCCCGAGCGAAGCACCGGTCCTGAGAGAGGCAACGGGTCCCGTAGACTGAGGGCGCCATGCCGGCGACCGTCGTACTCGGGACCCAATGGGGTGACGAGGGCAAGGGCAAGGCGGTCGACTACCTCGCCGACCGGATGGATGTCGTGGTCCGCTATCAGGGCGGGAACAACGCGGGCCACACGATCATCGCCGAGGGTCGGCTGCTCAAGCTCCACCTCGTCCCGAGCGGCATCCTGTATCCCCACGTCACGTCCGTGATCGCCGACGGCGTCGTCGTCGATCCCGAGGTGCTCCTGGCCGAGATGGACGACCTGGCCGCCGCCGGCGTCGACGTCTCCGGGCTCCGGCTCAGCTTGAACGCGCACCTGATCATGCCCTACCACCTGGAGATGGAGAAGGTGACGGAGCGCTTCCTCGGGAAGAACGCGTTGGGCACCACGAAGCGAGGGATCGGTCCCGCGTACGCCGACCGCGCCTCCCGCGTGGGGATCCGCGTCCAGGATCTCTACGACGAGAAGATCTTCCGCGAGAAGCTCGAGGTCGTCCTGAAAGAGAAGAACCAGATCCTCACGAAGGTCTACGGCCGGCTCGCGATCCCGATCGAGGGGATCGTGCAGGACTACGTCGGCTACGCCGAGCGTCTGCGTCCGTACGTCGCCGACACGACGAAGCTCCTGTACGAGGCGTTGACGGCCGACCAACACGTCCTGCTGGAGGGCGCGCAGGGCGCCATGCTCGACCTCGACCACGGGACCTACCCGTTCGTGACCTCCTCGACGCCGACCGCGGGGTACGCGGCCGCGGCGGGGGGGTTCGGACCGCAGTACATCGAGCGCGTCGTCGGCATCACGAAGGCGTACGTCACCCGTGTCGGCGCCGGACCGTTCCCGACCGAAGCTCGTACTGGCCAAGCTCGACGTCCTGAGCGGGTTCGAGACCGTCAAGGTGTGCGTGGGCTACCGCGTCGAGGGCGAGGTGTTCGACGACGTCCCTCCGACCCAGACCCAGTTCCATCACGCGGAGCCCGTGTGGGAGGAGCTGCCCGGCTGGGATGAGGACCTCGGCGAGGCTCGCGAGCTCGACGATCTTCCCAAGGAAGCGCAGCAGTACCTGCGCTTCCTCGAGGAGGTGGGCGGCGTCCCGGTGTCGGTGGTCGGCGTCGGTCCGGCGCGGGAGCAGAGCATCCCGGTGACGGCGTGAAGGTCCTCGTCGTCGGCGGTGGGGGCCGCGAGCACGCGCTCTGCTGGCGCCTGGCGCAGGATCCCACCGTCACGCGCGTGCTCGCGGCCCCCGGGAACGCCGGCATCGCCCACGTCGCCGGGTGTTTCCCCGCCGTCGCCGCGGACGACGTCGTTGGGATCGTGAACCTGGTCGAACGTGAGGACGTCGACCTCACGGTCGTCGGCCCCGAGGTCCCCCTCGTCGCCGGGCTCGCGGACGAGCTGCGGAAGCGCAAGCGCAACGTCTTCGGTCCTTCGGCCGCCGCGGCTCGGATCGAAGGGTCGAAAGCGTTCGCGAAGGATGTGATGGCGCGCCGCGGCGTCCCGACCGCCCGCGCCGGCGCCTTCGGCGACGTGCAGGAGGCGGTCGCCTTCGTCGACGAGCTCGGAGGAACCGCGGTGGTGAAGGCCGACGGGCTCGCCGCCGGGAAGGGCGTGGTCGTGGCCACGGATCGTGAGACGGCGATCGGCGCGATCGAGGACTGCCTGGTCGCGAACGCCTTCGGCGAGGCCGGCCGGACCGTGGTCGTCGAGGAGGTGCTGGAAGGACCCGAGGTCAGCATGTTCGTCGTGACCGACGGCAAGGGTTCGTGCGTGCTGCTCGACACGGCGCAGGACCACAAGCGTCTCGGTGACGGCGACACAGGACCGAACACCGGGGGGATGGGCTGCTATTCGCCGGTCCCGTTCGTGGATCAGGAGACCGCCACCTGGGTCCTGGACAACGTCCTGGCGCAGGTCGTGGACGAGCTTCGCCCCTACCGCGGCGTCCTCTACGCGGGGCTGATGCTGACGGCATCCGGTCCGAAGGTGCTCGAGTTCAACTGCCGGTTCGGAGACCCCGAGGCCGAGGTCCTCGTGCCTCGGATGCCGTACGGCTTCGCGACGCTGCTGCACGCGTGCGCGACGGGCCGGCTCGCGTACGAGGCAGGCAACGCGGGGTTCGACGACGGTCGCCAGCGAAGGGTATCCGGGGAGCTATCCGACCGGAGTCCCGATCGATGGGATCGACGACGCTGAGGCGATCGAAGGGGTGACCGTGTTCCACGCCGGGACCGGTCGCGACCCGGACGGGCAGCTCGTGACCGCGGGTGGTCGCGTTCTGGCTGTGACCGGGCAGGCCGGCTCCGTCTCCGAAGCCCGGGAGCGCGCCTACCGGGGCGTCGCGGAGATCCATTTCGACGGCATGCAGTTCCGTACCGACATCGCCGCGCACGCGGTGGAAGGGGCTCGCGCATGACCGACGTGATCGAGCCGGCGCCGCTCGTCGGGGTGCTTGCGGCATCGCCCGCAGAGCTTCCGATCCTCCGCCAGGCGGGCCTGATCCTGGAGAAGTTCGATGTCCCGCACGAGGTCCGGATCATGTCCTCGTCGCGGAACCCGGATCTGGTGGACGAGTACGCGCGGACCGCGTTCGAGCGCGGCCTCAAGGTCGTCGTGTGCTCGACCGGGCTCTCGGGTCACCTCGCGGCCGCCGTCGCGGCGCGCACGGTGCTCCCCGTGATCGGGGTGCCCATCGCGACCGCTCCGCAGATGGTGGGCAACGAGGCCCTCGCGATCACCGCGCAGATGCCGACCGGCGTGCCGATCGCGACCGTCGGCGTCGACGCCGCGGTCAACGCCGCGATCCTCGCCGTGGAGATCCTGGGCGTCCAGGACGAAGAGATGCAGGCGCGCCTGTGGAAGTTCAAGGACGACCTGGCGGAGGGTCTCAAGCTGTGATCCCTCGCTACGAGGTGCCCGAGATCGCCGACGTGTGGTCGGACCGTACCCGGATGGCGAACTGGCTCGAGATCGAGCTCCTCGCGGTCGAGGCGTGGTCCGAGCTGGGCGTGATCCCTGAGGCGGACGCGCGCGCGTGTCGCGAGCGTGCGTCGTTCACGGTCGAGGCCGTGAACGAGCGCGAGCGCGTCACGCGCCATGACGTCGCCGCCTTCGTCGACGTCGTCGCCGCCTCGATCGGCGAACCGGGTCGCTGGATCCACTTCGGCATGACGTCCTCCGACGTGACCG
>WNGO01002008.1_pt1 | contig 19842 bp, 20 predicted proteins | sample 5400511 | NCBI WGS metagenome assembly WNGO01 (sample SAMN13153380, study PRJNA577476) | soil metagenome | isolation source: 20 cm soil or saprolite under Garry oak tree replicate 2 | place: USA:California | collected 2016-06-15 | reverse complement strand
CTGGTCCATGCGGCTGGGCATCGCGCTGATCGTATTGGGAACAGTTGCTCTGGGCACCCTCAGGGCCGCCGATTCGACCGGGGCCTCGCCGATGCTATTCGGCTGGCTCCTTGTCGTTAGTGGGCTAATGGAGGCCGTTCACGCCTTTCACAAACGCAGCTGGGGTGGATTTCTTCTGCACCTGATGCCATGCGTTGCGGGCGTTCCAATCGGCCTGCTCATTGCAACGCATCCATCGGCAGGTGGAACCGCCTGGATGCTTTTGTTCGCATCGTACTTTACTGTTGTCGGACTGTTTCGAACAATTTCTGCGTTCTGGTTCAAATTCCCAGCTTGGATTTGGGCGGCGTTCGAAGGAATCGTTTCACTCCTCCTCGCCGCGGTCTTCTGGACGAATTCACCTCGGCTGGGGCCATGGGTCTTTGGCTTCTCCGTCGGCACTTCAATGATTCTGCGAGGTTGGTCCTCAATCATGTTTGCGCAGGGAGTTGCCCGCCTGCGTAAATTGCCGCAATCTCACCGGCGCAATGACAAACACGAGAAACGACCAGTCGAGCGGTCAGGCTTCGCGCGGAGTTGAGCGCCCGCAATTCTAGCCAGCGATTAAGAATCGCCATATATGGAGGCAGATGATGTCAGCACAAACAGCAGAACAAACTAAGCAACCATCCTCTTCACAGACAACTTCGCGGCAAGAGCGGAACAGCCAACAGACCTCTCTGGCGCGACAAAATATTCTCCCTTCAGTTCCGTCCCTGTTGCTTGATCCTCTTGGTTTTTTCGACGACTCTCCCTTTACCGTACTGAGAAGGCTGCAGCAAGAAATAAACCGGGCCTTCGCTCAACCAGGGCCGAATTCCATCAGCCGGACCGATGGTGCCAGCCCGCTGTGGATACCGCCGGTTGAAGTGGGATACCGAGACGGTAACTTTGTCGTGTCAGCTGAACTGCCGGGCCTGTCAAACGAAGATGTCACCGTCGAGATCACGGATGATGCCGTCATCATCCAGGGCGAACGACAGTTCGTACAGGAGGAGAACGAAGGTGGCATCCAAAGAACGGAACGCCGTTATGGACATTTCTATCGGGCGATTGCTTTGCCGGAGGGCGTTAAGACTGACCAGGCGCGCGCCGAATTCCAGAACGGAGTTCTGAAAATCAGTGTTCCAGCGCCGCAACCGCAGAGCAATGCCCGTCAGATACCCATTGAAACGGGCGCATCTCAGTCTAAGTCTGATTCTCAGCCCGCTAAGTCACAGACTGCTGGACAAACTACGCAAAGGGCAGCGTGATTGGAACAGAATTGCGGAAAGATGCTGGTTGCTCGAGGTATGGGCGGCCAGCATTTTTTAGCGGCAAAATTGAAGAACGGGCGAAGTGCGTAAACCTGAACGCCCACAGAGAGAACGAACCGTGAACCAATCGGACTCAAAGGTCTCGGTGTTTGGAACTCGCGGATCTGCAGAGGCATTCGCAATCCGCGATTTTCTATATCGTTGCGACGTACCTTTCCAATGGATTGAGGTAAGCTCAGACCAGTCGAACGTACAAAGAGCGCGGAACGACTACGACGTAAAGCAGTTGCCGCTCTGCGTCTTTCCCGACGGCTCGCGGCTCGAGCGTCCGACCGTTCGGCAGATCAGCGAGAAACTGGGATTGTTCCGCAACCCCTCGCGATCGGAGTACGACTTGGCCATCTACGGAGCCGGACCAGCCGGTCTTAGCGGCGCCGTCTACGGCGCTTCCGAGGGCCTGAAGACCGTTGTGGTCGAGCGCTTTGCGGTCGGAGGACAAGCCAGTATGAGTCCGAAGATCGAGAATTATCTCGGCTTTCCCGGCGGCATCAGCGGAGCGGATCTGGCTCTGCGCGCACGCGAGCAGGCTTGCCACTTTGGTGCGGAAATTCTACTGCTACGGGAGGGTGTCCGCGGCGAGTTCCAGCCGGGCAAAGGAATCTGCTATCTGGCGGACGGATCCAGGATTATTGCCCGCGCTTCCATTTGCGCTACCGGCGTCGAGTACCGCAAACTCAATCTTCCCAATGAAGATCGCTTCCGCGGCGCCGGCGTTTACTACGGTGCAGGCGCCAGCGAGGCTTCGCTCTGCATCTCGACCGACCACGTCTTCATTGTGGGCGGCGGCAACTCAGCCGCGCAGGCCGCCATGCACTTCTCCCGCTATGCTGGAAAAGTAACGATGGTCGTTCGCGACAGCTCGCTGAAGAAGTCTGTGTCTCTGTATCTGATTGATCGGATTCAGTCGTCCTCGAACGTTGAGGTGCTATTGCTCACCGAGGTGGTCGCTCTCCATGGCGATACTTCTCTGCAGTCGATCACGTTACACAACAAGGAAACAGGCAGCGAATGGGAGGCCGAAACCAGCTGGCTGTTTCTCTGCCTGGGTGGTCTTCCGCACACTCAGTGGGCGCAGGAAGCCGGCATCGTTCGCGATGAGGGAGGTTATCTTGTCACCGGGCCAGACTTGCTGAAGGACGGAAAGCGTCCCGACAACTGGACGCTCGATCGGGATCCTTATTACCTGGAAACCAACATCCCGGGAGTATTCGCGGCCGGCGACGTACGCCACGGTTCAGTCAAGCGCTGCGCATCGGCGGTCGGCGAGGGAGCAATGGCGGTGACGTTCGTCCATCACTACGTGACGAATGGCTAGTCGGTCCGTCTTGATTCAAGAGGCCTTTGCGCGGCTTTCCTTCAATTCCTGATTCGCAGCGATCGCTTGTCGAATATGTTCCTTCACTTTTTCCGCGATGCGTGGAACCTCGTCCGTGGGCACACCAGTAACTCTCGCCACAGCACCTTTCGAGAATCCTTCGACAGCGTAAAGTTCGAACACCGTTCGCTCGCGCTCGGATAGTCTGGCGAGCGCCTTAATGATCTGAAGGATCTGTTCTCTCCTCTCGAGCTGTTGGTCAGGAGTCTCGTCGAAAGCCGGCGGCAGAAATTCGAGCGCCTCATATTCACTATCGTCCAATTCCTCGGGAAACCAGACTTCTCCGTCGGCATCAGCCGTGATCGGCATCTCTTCCAGCGTGCGCAACTCCGTCTTGGCCAACGATTCGAGACTCTTTTGACGCTTTTCCGTCGACGTTCTCTTGGAAACATAGCGGTTTAATTCTTCGTTTGCCAGCCGGTAGAGCCACTGTTGGAGTGTTAATCGCTTCGGCTTGCGATTGAACTTCTCGTAAGCCTTAAGTACGACGTCGTCGAGCACATCCCCGCTGCCGATCACAGGGGTGCGCATTTGCTGTGTCGGGTAAGCAATGCGAAGACAGCGCTTGATGTAAGACCGGAGCGGCTTTAGCAGCGGAATGATCTCTCGAAAGAACTCGTCCTGTTTTCCTTGGGAAGCCAGATCGCGTAGTTCCGCTTCCCTCTCCTTCAGCATTTCTCCGTGTGCTGCCCGAGCTGTCTTCGAAGTATCCTTATTGACCTCGCTTCTTCCGTCGCTATTCAAGACCAGCTCCTCACCAGGCTAGTACTGTGCAAACGCGTCATCCGGGTAGCAATAGAGCCAACGGTCCCCCGGTTCGGCGGAGGCAATGACCCCATGTCCGCTCGCATGAGCGTGTTTGGTCGCATGCCGGTTGGGCGAAGAATCGCAATAAAGAGTAACTCCACATTCCTGGCAAGTTCGCAGGTGCACCCATGGCGATCCGGTCTGCACGCACAGCTCGCAGACCCGAACCTCGGGCTGTTTGATCTCGTTGATTCCTTCGATATGAGCACACACTTCAACCAGCATCAAAAACTCCTTCAGTCACACCGTCTGTATCCAAGCCTGCACTTCGAAGCAGCGCCCGCACATCTTCGGGGTGCAAGCGAGACGCGTCATACTCCATCAAAATCGAGTGCCTGATTTCATTTAGGCTCAATCGGCGAATACCTTACACTTCCCGGACCCTGTACATAGCCCGCAGCTGCCGTGGGCCCACAGGCGCCAGATAGTGAAGCGTAATGTCCATCACGGTCATACATGCGATTCCAGGCCAGAAACGGCGTTTTAGCGATTCGTATCCACATCTACATATTCCGCATCGACCACACCTTCATCCTTCTTGCTTTGCCCGCCCGATGACGAAGCCGCGCCCGTACCCGCCGCGCCTCCATCTCCCGACGATCGTCGTGACTGCGTGGACGTAGACCGGTACATTTGTTCCGCCAGTTTGTGCGAAGCCTGCGTCAGACGCTCGCGAGCATTGTCCATGCTCGCCTTGTCATTCGACTCCAAGGCTTTCTTCGCATCGGCAATCGCGTTCTCGACATCGCCGCGTTCCGAGCCAGAGATTTTGCCGCCATTTTCTCGCAGCATTTTTTCGACGCTGTAGACCAAGGAGTCCAGCTGGTTTTTCGATTCGATCTCCTCACGCCGCGACTTGTCCTCGGCCGAGTGTGCCTCTGCCTCCTTGGCCATGCGGTCGACTTCTTCTTTCGATAAGCCGGAAGACGATGTAATTTTGATGGTCTGATCCTTTCCCGTCGCCAGGTCTTTCGCGGTCACGTTCAGGATGCCGTTGGCATCGATGTCGAACGTAACTTCGATCTGCGGAACGCCCCGTGGTGCCGGAGGAATGCCAGTAAGCTGGAACTTGCCCAATGTGCGGTTCTGGTTCGCCATCGGACGCTCCCCTTGCAGCACGTGGACATCAACCGCAGTTTGGCTGTCAGCTGCAGTCGAGAACGTCTCAGTCTTGCGGGTCGGAATGGTCGTGTTCCTCGGAATCATTGACGTCGCCACACCGCCCTGTGTTTCGATCGACAGCGTCAGCGGGGTCACATCCAGCAGCAGCAAATCTTTTACCTCGCCGCCTAGCACGCCGCCTTGGATCGCGGCTCCCACTGCGACTACTTCATCCGGGTTCACTCCCTTGTTGCCTTCTTTCCCGAAGAGCTCCTTGACCAGTTGCTGAATACGCGGCATGCGAGTCTGTCCGCCAACCAGCACTACTTCGTCGATCTTGCTGGCATCTACGCCCGCGTCCTTCATGCATTGCTTGCTTGGCGGCACGGAGCGCTGGACGAGTTCTTCAACCATGGCTTCCAGTTTCGCCCGCGTGAGTTTCTTTACGAGATGCTTCGGTCCGCTAGCATCCGCAGTAATAAATGGCAGATTGATCTCCGTCTCCATCGTGGTGGAAAGTTCGATCTTGGCCCGTTCCGCCGCATCACGAAGACGCTGCAGCGCCATCTCGTTTCCTCTGCTGCGCAGATCGAGACCTTCGCTCTTCTTGAACTCGTCGATCAGCCAGTCGACGATGTGCTGGTCCAGGTTGTCACCACCCAGGTGCGTATCGCCATTCGTAGCCTCAACTTCGATCAAGCCTTCTCCAACTCGCAGGATCGAAATATCAAATGTCCCGCCGCCAAAATCGTAGACCGCGATCGTCTCATCCTTTTTCTTGTCCAGACCATAAGCTAGGGCCGCTGCCGTCGGCTCATTGATGATGCGTTTTACCTCGAGCCCAGCGATCCTCCCGGCATCCTTGGTAGCTTGGCGTTGTGCGTCGTTGAAATACGCCGGAACCGTGATCACCGCATCCTGGACCGGCTGTCCCAGATAGTCCTCAGCTGCCTTCTTCAACTTCTGCAGAATCATGGCCGAGATCTGCTGTGGCGTATACTTCTTGCCCTGGGCCACGATCACCACGTGGTCGCCCTCGGACTCAACCTTGTACGGCACCATCTTCAGCTCTTCTTTCACTTCGTCATAGCGTCGCCCCATGAAACGCTTGATCGAGAAAATCGTGTTCTCGGGATTGGTGATCGCCTGGCGCTTGGCCACTTGGCCCACCAGCCTCTCGCCGGACTTGGTAAACGCCACCACCGACGGAGTCGTGCGCCCGCCTTCCTCATTGGCAATGACATTGGGTTCACCGCCCTCCATGACTGCCACCACCGAATTCGTAGTACCAAGATCAATGCCAATCGTTTTGCCCACGTTAGTAACCTCCCGAGGTTGGCCTGCGGAAATAAGGACTCAATCTGTTGCCGTCCTCCATTGCCGAGGCTAACGGTCTTCAGCACTCAGAACAATTCATCAGTAGAACGAATGAAAATTCGACGACAACGCTTATTGGAAGATTCGCTTCAGGCAAGAGGAATTGATAAGACAAAAGTCTTATCTAAGAATTCGTTTCGCGGCTGGCCCAACCCAACAGCTCCCGAATCTCGGACTGCATGTAGTACCCCTCGCCGATTGTAGGCGAGAATACTCCCATGCCAATTGCTTCGGGGAAGAGTTCACGAGCCTGTTCGTATCCTGGAATCTGCACGCGCTTTGCGAGTTCGAGTACATCTCCGCGGGGCATTTCACTCGAGGCTAGAAAAGAGAGGAGGAGCATCAAACCATCCGATCCCACAAATCGTTCGAGCGATAAGCCTTCCACAATGCTCCGATCATTACGGAATTCCTGGCGGCTGTCGTATCGGCAGCCAGGCCCGTCCGACCCTGAGGAACGCGATAAACGATGAACCATCCTTAGACCCTTCAGCCGGGCACCACGCTCATCTTCGCTCGCAAGCCATTCGACCCATCCATCCTCAATGCTCGTGATTAGGTCGCCGCAACAGCTGCACCTCCAGCCTTGCGATATTCTTTCGGTTTTTTCAGTTCGTTTATTCATGGCCAAGAGACTCTCAATTTCGCGGCCTCCATGCTGTTTCCGTGAAAGCTGAGCGGAGCCGCGTACCTTCCGGAATGGATTCACTGGAACCGACATGGACGCTTGCCTCAGTGATGGGGCTTGGGAGCCGGCAGCGGGCGGTACTGCCCTCTCGCGCAAGACCGGCGCCGGGTGTGGAGGAAACTCGCGATCCCGCATGGGTCCAACCGGTCTCCCAACTCGCAGATCTTCGGTTTGGCCCGGTTCGAGCGGCCTTCCCGGATGCTCCATCATCGCTCGTCGTGTATCGGCAAACGGTACCCTTGGTACTGGTGGCGGAATCCTGGTGATCAAACCCCGCGACTCAGACCGTGACGGGATTCCGGGGTTTCGGCCCACCGGTGCTTCGCGCGTTCTCGTAGAGGCGGGCTGCCGAGGCTCTTTCCCAGCCGGCCGGCCCGGCCGGGCCGCTCCGCCACCGGCAACAAGCCGCTGGGAACGTACCGGCGGCGCGGGCACAGCCTTGCCCGGCGTGGCTGCACGCATGGTAGGGTTCGCAGCCGGGTGTGGAGTGACAGGCACCCTTGCAATCTGCTCAGGACTGAGCTTGACAGCCTGGTGCGCAACTGGTTGCCCGCTGCTAAAAGCATTCTTGGGAACCGCCGTGGTTGCGACCGTCTTGTAAGTGTAGTGCACGTCGCGGATGTTCGTAATATTGGTAATGTTGGTGATATTGGTTACGCTCCGAATGTTGGTGACGTTCACGACGCGTAGATACTCCGGGCTGTAGTGATACCAGGGAAAGAAAGGCTCTCCGGGTCCCAGCGGAAACCAGCCCACCAGATCAATGCCAACGCCAATCGAGAAGTCGGGACCTCCCAGGAATGCAACGAACGCCGGAGCGTACACCGGCGAGACGACGATTGGCCCGGGCAACCATCCCCAGGTCATTCCGATTCGAACCCATCGGCCATAGTGGAAGCTGCAAAAGCCCCACGGCTCGTCTTCAATCCAGGTCCATCCCCAGGGATCGATCCATGCCCAATGGCCGAAGCGGTAGGGTACCCAGCCAACCGCAACCGGCGGAAACCAGATCGGCCCCCATTCGTCGACGACCGCCCAATGTCCGTATTCATCGAGATCGTCAAAGCCCGGAGTGCCAGGGCTCACATACTTCGCGGATGTGGCAGACTCTCGACGCCGGTCGCGCTCTTCACTCCACTCATCAAAGCCGTCGGGGGGAGGCATCGGAGCAGTTGTCGCTTGCGGCGGATTCTGGCCCCTAAGTTCGAAGGCTTGGCCCTCGTTGACACTCTGCGAAAAACCTTCGGCGGTCACATCTACGCTGCCTCGGTTTACCGTGACGATTGTCCGGTCACCGTCCGGGTCGGTATCAATGCGATATCTTCCGGGACTCTGCACCGTAATCGCTCCGTTAGGAGTGTCCACTTCGACAGAATTTCCGGAGGGCAATTCATAGAGGCTGATCCGCAACGTCCCTTCCTCCAGTCCAAATTGCATGGTTTCATCATTCAGGTTAGTTACGGTGACATCGCTAGAGGCAGACATCCGCACTGCGAAGAATCCGGCTTGAAGTTCCGCCCTTCCATCCTTATCCGTGTATAAACGGTCCCCGGTCGTCACGGGAAAGTTGGGCGTAGCCTGGGCCCATTGATCCAACCCTGCCCGCAAGAAAGAAACATTGCCCTTTACAACACTGAGCCGCGCAATGCGCGCCGGGGGATTGCCGGACGAATCGTCCTGACTTATGGCAGGGACGCAGGCCGCCAGCAAGGCCAGACCGGCCAATACTGCCGCGAAGTATTTCCCACTGCGGTTGCTGCGAACACAAGTCCAGTCTCCTCGTTGGTTCATCGAAAACCTCCTGGCCATCTCGAGGCTGAGGCTAACCGTCCGAGCCCTTGAATAACAATTGAACGAGGGAGCGACTATGAATTCAGAAATGTGGCTTAGACATTGTTCCCGCCCGGGTGACAGGAACGTGTACGACTTTGGGAGTAGCGGGTCCTCCATCGCAGAGCATGCGATCAAACCGGTTTTTCTGATTGACAGCTGCTGCTCTATCGCCGACGATGGGCCTTTCTCGGCAATAAATACGATTCCGGTCAAAAGTGGACCGTCACACCAGCGACTCTGGCTGCGGGGGTTGATACCATGGCAGAAAGCACCGTGCGTCAGCGCTTTGACTATTCGCTTAGCGTTGCCGAGATGGCAATTTATTCCGCGCTGGCTGTGTTGCTTTCGCTGACGATCCTCGCTGCCCTCGCCAGTGCATGCAAGCTGCTCCTCGATAGCCTGATTCACTGGACGGTGGCAACGCAGACACTGCGGGTCCTGAACGAACTGCTCATCGTGCTGATGCTCGCCGAGATTCTGCATACCGTTCGCATCTCCATTCGCTCGCACGTTCTGGTCACAGAGCCATTCCTCGTCGTCGGCCTGATCGCCTCGATTCGACGTATTCTCGTAATCAGCCTGGAAATGGCCACTCTCGGCAGGGAGTTGGTATGGACGAGCGATAGCACCCAAGTTTTCCGCTCTTCCATGATTGAACTTGGTTTGCTGGGTCTGCTCGTTCTAGTCCTGGTATTTTCGATTACGCTTTTGCGGCGCTACCCTGCTCCCCATGCGAAGGAAGACTGAGAACCAGCCGGGTGAACTTGCCAAGTCAAGAAAAAAGCCGGACTGGCCAATCCGAAGCCCAGTCCGGCCTGCGGGAACGGAAGCCGTCAGCGCCGCTCTTGCTGTGACTGCCGCTTCAGGAACGCCGACAATCGATCCTCGAGCTTGGCGAAAACGGAGGTTGCATCTTCATTGCCCTTAAGCTGTTTTTCCAGGTTCGAGATGTCGGTGTTCAAGGCTGCGTATTCCGGATCCCGGCCTGCGTAGCCGAGTTCTTTGGCTCGCTCAGTTTCCTTCTTCGCTGTTTCGACTAGCGTTTGTGCCATGGCCTTGTCCGTCTGACTCTTTGCCTTGGCTTGCTCGATCGCTTCGCGAGCCAGAACTAGAGGCAGAGGAGTAACTCGATCCACGGCCATCAGAGTGTCAAGCGCGGTCAATAGCACTTTGCTGGCCTCCAGCGGCTCCTTCTGGTCAAGGAGATGTGCAGCCTCCTGCAAAGCAGCGGGATACGTCGCCAGCGGAAGGTTGTAGGTGCGCACGCGAATCTCGCTAGTCAAAGCGTAAAGCAACACGCGCGCAGCTGGATAGTTCTTGTCATCCACCGCCTTCGATGCATTCTTCGCAATCTCCGCAATGGCCTTGCTGTCGTGTGGCGCCGCGTCAATGACTTCGACCTCAAGGCTGACGGGGATGAGTGCTGTGGCCGGATTGCGAGCCAGCAAGATGTTGATCTTGCCGGTGGCCTGCTCGATCGCCGCCAAGGCTTGCTCATTCTTATTTGCAGCGATGGCATCGATGGCCTTCTGAGTTTCGTCGATGGCGGCCTTGGCTTCCTGATCCAGATTTTTTGAAGCTTCGTCCTCTGCTTGTTTGCGCTCTTTTTCGACGTCAGGTCGCGCCTGCTGCTCGGCCTCTTGCCGTTGTTTCTGCAGGTCAGGCGGAGACTGCGTCTGGTTTTGGGTCTGCGTCGCCGCGTTAACCGTCGAATTCTCGCTAGAGTTCTTGGCTGAACTACACGAAGCCAACGTCAAGCACAAGGCGAGCAGGATCGCGATCGCCGGAGCCAGCAAAACATTGATCACATCTTTCATAGCAACGTTCCTCCTATTCTTCTTCCGCGTGTTCGAATTCCTCAGTTCTCGGTCGCGGTCCTACTTTCACCTTGGCCCTGCGCCTAAAAAAAGCCGGCCCGGCCTGTCGGGAAAACCGAACCGGCCCTGCGGGCACAGGAGGATCATCGCGGCATGTTATCGACTGGCAATCTCGAGCTTTTGTTCCAGCTTTTCCACTCTTGCTCTGGAATCTCCGTACTTCACAAATGAGGAAATCATATCCGCCAGATTGTGAGCCGACTCCGCGTTCTCCTTCAAATACTGTGGGTACGATGAGGTCTCAAGTGGACGGCCCTTGTTTTGGTTCAGATGGTTGATGGCCGCGGCGGTATTGGCGGCTAGCTCTCTCAGAACCGGCAGCATACGATCGACTGCCTGCTGCTGCCACGCCGACGCCGAGTTGCGCTTTTGCTCGAGTTGTGCGGCGATGCGACCCAGTTGGTTTACGTGTTCTTTCACTGATTCCAACATCTCGGCATGAGTTTGCCAGCTCACATCCGTGCGAATCAGAGCTTCCATCTCGTCCGCATCGCGGCTCAGTTCCGCTGCTTTGTCGCGAGCGTCAGCAAGAAGTTTGGTAACCTCGGGGTTTTCCTGCTTCTGTGCCGATAGTGGCGTTGAAAACAGGAAAAGCATCGATACAGTCAGGACCCCTACGATCAATTCAACGGCCATTTTGCGCAAAGTTTGCATGTGTTGATCTCCTTGTCTTTTCGATCTGAACGTCTCAAGACTCTTTCTTTGCTTTCTCCTCCACTTCCCGCACCGCGGCCAGAAACGAGCGGACAGTTTCAGGAGGTTGCACTTTCCCAGTCAGGATTTCTCGGGGCGGAAGCAACTTGCCGTACACGATTTTTGTGGCTTCCTGATCGGGATGCACAACCGCTCCATCGAGCGACACACCGGCGAAGACACCCCTGGCTCGTGCATAACTCAGAATTTCGGTCTCCATCTTCCAATCGGTTCCCGCAGCGGCATGTCGTCCCACCGGACCCGCAGCGGCGGAAGCGTCCGCGCCAATTTGGAATTTTGCCGAGAGCAAATGATCCATCCCGCGTTGGTTCATGATCATGAGGACGTTGTCGATGCTCGCAATACCGATCTGAGCGCCCCATCCGCCGCCTGTAATCGTGAAGAATGCCGGCGCGCTCCATCCTCTTTGTGTACGGCAGGTCGCTACCCCTTTTCCGAACTTCGCGGCCACCACGAACCCTGCTTTGATCTGGTGAGGAATCACGGCAATGCACTTGGCGTGTTCAACAATTTCCAGCGGAATCCCTTTGTCAGGCGCGTTCATGACCTCCTGCAAAACCTCACCAGCATTCTGCAGACGCTCTTCGACTTTTGTATTCGCTGCACTTGCCCACAAGGGTCCCGCGAGAGCAAACGTCGCGACGATTGGTATCAGTTTTTTCATCATGGCTCCTAAACTCACTCACAGAGGCGGGTGAGGTCTCCGCCCCTAATCACCGATCCACCTCGCTAAACCTCAACCGTAATCCGGTTTTCCACCGAGGTGACTCCCGGCGCCAACCACGCCACTCGCTCCGCCTCTTCCTTCTCAACCCACGCGCGGACGGCTCCCTTCAGAATGGCCTTGCCGCCCTGGACCTCAACGGTGATCTTGTTGGCATCGACCTTGGCGTTGCGCACCAGCGCATCCTCGATCCTCTTTTTCAGTTCTGACGGCGTTGTGCTCGGCTTCACCGTAATGAGATTGCTCACTCCCTTCACCCCGGTCAGACGTCTCACCACGCGTTCGGCATCCTGTTTCTCGAAGTTCCAATTCACCTCGCCCTTCAGCGTGACCCAGCCTTTGGAAACCGTGACCTGAATCTTGTCCGCCGGCACCGAGGCATCCCATTGCAGCGCACGGACCGCAGCCTCGGCAATGTCCGCGTCCGTGCGCTCGCTGAACAGTTTCACTTCAATGTCGTTGGCCACAGCCTTTACGCCCCCAACCCGGTGTGCGGCGTCCTCAGCGGCCCATTTCTTAAGATATGAATCCACCCATCCGGTGAGCGTAACTACTCCGTCCTTGACGGAAACACCAATCTCGTTGGGCTGGACCTGAGCATCCCACTTCAGTTCAGCGAGCACGTCTTTCTGAATTTCTTCGTCCGTGTGTATGAGTGTTGCGGTTGCCATGCTGGTTCTCCTTTACGTCTGTTTATCCGTAGCTTCGAAAGTCTTGCACCGTGTCTCTTCAGCGCCTTTGGCGCTGCAAAAGTGCTTCTTTCATTCGCGATGGTAGTGACAGAGCGATCCTTAAACAATTGGTCAGGAGGCGGAACCGGACCTCGGAGAGGGCATGTAGGGGCTCTTACTCCGCTAGTCCGAACGCCCTGTAGGACTTTGGCTGTAGGGACCAACTGGCAAGCGAGAAAGCATTCAGGGATGAGTGCGAGTGCGAACGACTAGCTACCGCTACAGTCTTATGGAAATTTCTAACGTGGGATTGATTTGAGGCTACGCGGTGTTTCGGATTCCCCGTTCGTGCTACTGAGGAATTGTCCCAAGCACCCCTAATCGCTAGCATCCCTGCTAGAGATCGCTAGCTGAAGACCCTGGAATTTAGACCGTCGAGGGTCGAACCTGAGTTGTTCAGTCTGGGATCTTGGCAGATTCGTCCGGCCGGCAGTCGTGAGTCGGACAGGAAAAACGAAGGAGAAAATATGAAAGTCCAAGTCCGTTTTCTGTTCTTTGTCCCCGTCCTGCTGGCCATCACGCTTCCGGCATTTTCTCGCGAAGTCAAGACCGACTACGACCACCACGCAAATTTTTCGCAATACAAGACCTACTCTTGGGGCAAGATCGAGACACCGAATCCTCTCTGGGATGACCGCATTGAGGAGGCGGTAAACAGGGAGTTAGCAAAAAAAGGCTGGACAGAGGTTCCGTCGGACGGAGATGTGACGATTATGGCAGTAGGCACCACCCACGAAAGGCCCACACTGCGGACTTTTTACGACGGGTTTCCGGGATGGCGCTGGGGTGGTTTCGGGGAGGCGACCACCTACGTCGACAACTATGAGGTTGGCTCCCTGGTCGTCGACATGTTCGATAGCAGAAGCAAGAGACTGATTTGGCGAGGATCAGCAACCGACACCGTACCCGACAAATCGGCCAAAGCGTTAAAGGATCTCGACAAATCGGTGGAGAAGATGTTTGACCATTTTCCACCGTCTATTTGAAGACCAAGGAATATCGCGACAAAGGCTTGTCGTAGGCTGCAGGGGGACGGCTTTCGGGTTCCTGAGGGAAGTGGAAAGCCAGCATCCCGATGTAGTGCGTCGCCCAGATGCCGATGCCCATCGCGGTGCTTCCGCCGATCAGCCAGGTCAGCCGTGTGCGACCGCTCGCTGCTGTGACCCGTCCGGCGAGATCGAGAGCAGCGTAGGAAGTGGATACTGCAATCAGGACCGCGAGAGCGACCTGCAGTGGATCGTATGTACCCGTCATGGCCGCGCCGGAGATCACTGGAGTAAATATTCCGATGTTAGCAACTATTCAGGAGAACGCGAGCTACGGTTTGGGTTGCCGCCTCTGAGGATGTCAGCGCTCCTAACAATTCCCAAACCGCATCGGTGCTGCCTCGATTGCGACATTCGACAGCGCACAAGAACAAGTAAAGGAGATCGATCTCGCTGGGCACAGCTACCACATCACTTCTAACACTGGCTTTAGTGACCGGATGCTGCGCTCGGCACATAATTTTCCTGGAGAATCACGCTAGCACGAACGATTCGGCCGTTGGCGTCTCGAATCACAAGCGGCCCCCCGGTTTGTGTATCGACCAGCTCAACGCGAACCGTCCGTGGGGAATTCGCATCACCATTGTTGGACTTGTACGTGATGACGTATCGAACCTTGAGGTTCTCCATCACGTCGTCGTAGACCGGAGACTGCTGGATCGTGTCCGACGGAGTGTAAGCACGTCCGCCAGATACACGAGCGATCTCCTGAAGTTGGTGTTCCACCTGATTCCAATCAATGGTCGCGAGCGGTCGATCCTGCATCTGCAGGATCTGGCGAAGCACCTGGGTGAGGCTAAGAACGTAGATTGGCGAATCGGATTCCTCGGCGGCCTTGCGCGCGTCGTCATAGTGAGCTTTGCTGAAGGTATCGATGCCTGAAGTGATCAGAACGATCGCCTTTCGACCCCTCACCGGCCGCATTTCGGCGAGAGTCGCCAGGATCGCGTCGTAGAGGTTCGTCTCGGAGACTTCGGGAGTCCCCATCGCGATCAGTGCAGTCATAACGTCCTCGCGCCCCTGAGTCGACTCGGCTACTTTTTGCACCTTGTCGCTATATTTCCAGAATGTCACTTTATCTTCCGGGCTGATTTCATCCAGCAACTGCTGCCCTGCCCTGGCTACCTCCTGGCCCATCTGGCGGTTCAGGCCGGGAGCCCGCCCTCCGAATTCCAGCAATACTCCTAAGGTTACCGGCGCGTACTCAATGTCTACGGTTGCGTTCTGCTGTCTGACCCCGTTCTCATAAACAACAAAATTGTCGCGGCGAAGATTGGGAATGAAGTATCCGTTCGGATCCTGTACAAGCAGCTTGAGGGTAACCATGCCAGTCGCAGGATCGAAACGGATCTCCGTTTTCTGCTTGCCTTGCGTGCTGTTGAATAGAGGTGAGGTTGGCCGATTGGGAACCTGGACTTGTGCTCCGCTTTTCTGATCCGCCCTCTTGCTCGCACCTTGAGCTAGCGTTGCAAGCGGCGCAAGCAGTAGACAGAATACGGTTGCGAGTTGGAAGGTTTGTCTCACTCGAATTACTGGCATTTGCCACTCCGCCTTGTCTCTCGGTCTCAATCGCTGACGATTGCCAGCTTGTATCTGCATTCCAGCTCGGCACGGACCGAACAGGCACGCCCCCGGCGATCGCTTCCATCGGCCGTCAAATCTTCTCCTTGAGCCTTGCGGGACAGCAACGTGTCCCTCCGCCGTTCACTTAACCGGAGCCATAATCACCAGCAAATCAATGTCGGACGAATAGTCGACCGCTGGCGTATAGCTTCTCTCTCCAGAACGACATCGTAGGTAACACTGCCGGTGATAACAATTCCTCGTAAGAGTAAAGGGCTATTCAGAGGAGGTATTTAGGGGACGATTCGTCCTTCGGAAGAGTCCTGAATAGGACTTTAGAGGTAGGTTAGCTGGCAGCGGGTACCGCTTGATCTGCGGCGGCTGGCGTCGTGGGTCATTGTCAGATCGAAAATTGGCTGAACTCTTGGCTGCGGCGTCAGCAGCTTGATCTCGTCTTCCCATGGGCCAACCGGCATTTGAAAACCCGTACGTCGAAAGTCGTAATCCTCTTTCACTCCTGCGAGGAATTGTGCTCACCACTTAACAAAAGTAATCTGGCGCTCGAATGTCCAGCTCACGTTGTCAATTCCAAACTGACGCAAAAAGGAGTACCTCTCATGAAAAGTTTAGTCGTCAGAGTTGCGGTTCTTGCCCTCTCCGTGCCAATCGTGGCCGTGGCTCAGGACACGACCGAGCAGAATAACAACCAGCCCAACCAGAGTCAGCAGAACCAGGCCAATGCCAAGAACGATAAGAACATGTCTGGGAAAGTCAGCTCCAACGGCAAGACCTTTACCAATGACGCGGACAGCAAGAAGTACCAGGTGAACAACCCCGACGCGTTGAAGGATTACGAAGATCAACACGTGGCGGTGATTGTGGCTGTTGATCCCGATACAGGTGACCTGCACATCATTCAGGTGGAGGTTCCACAGCAATAACGCCATACGTCTAGCCAGGAGGCAACGGGCAGTAGTAAGAGCCGTTAGGAACACTGATACTTCCCGTTGCGTCCGCCATTTGTCGAAAACAAAGAAGTCCTTAATGGGAATTGTCTGGCAAGGAGAGCCGATATGAAACACAGGTTGTTAGCACTCGCCATCAGTCTAGCCATACTGACCGCAGTAGCCGTCAACCAGAACGCGGCGGCGCAAGCCGATGCACGCTCTCAGGAGCGGATTGCACGAGAGGTTCGCCACGAATTGCTGATGCTCCCCTGGTTCGGAGTTTTCGACTACATCGCCTTCAAGGTCGATGGAGGCACTGTAACTTTGATGGGCCAAGTCGTCCGGCCGTCACTCAAGTCCGATGCCGAGAATGCGGTCAAACGCATTGAAGGCGTGGAGCGCATCGAAAACAAGATCGAGGTCCTACCGCCATCCTCCATGGATGATGGTTTGCGCCTTGCGCTGTACCGCGCCATTTACGGCTACCCTCCACTAGAGAAATACGCGCTCGGCGTGCAGAAGCCCATCCGCATCATCGTGAAGAGCGGTCAGGTTACCTTGGAGGGCGTCGTGGACAGCGAAGCCGACAAGAACCTGGTCACCCTTCGCGCCAACAGCGTCCCCGGAATCTTTTCGGTGACCAATAATCTGCAAGTCGTCCCCGCAAAATAGGCTCTGAAGTGTGGAGTGTTTTCAGTATCGATGGACGGCATTGGAAGGAGGCATTTTGTTTGGTACACCTCTCTCAAAGCATCGAAAGTCCGTAAAGTCTGGTACATATTTGGCACAGTGCGATCTGTAAGCTGCTGAACATGATTGTCTGACGAAAGGAGGAATGATCAGACCGTGCGTCCCATAGCACGTAGCCTACGAGGAGAGGCGGCTTGAGCAGCCCGCAGAAACATCGCCGATGGATCCGTCGACGATCGTGCTCGACGACGGCCCGCCAGCAGTTCCAACGTCGAGCCCGGGGAACCCAGACCCTCACCGGCTTTGAGCGGCCAGAGTCCAGCCCCCAACAGTGACCACATCTTGACGGGCACCTTCTTTCACCGCTTAGCGCAGTTCTACAGCCAGGGCTGGGCAGGCCCCAACCCAGCTGGACCATCTGAAACCAAACGCGGTCTTCCGCCGGCCGTGGATTCGCCGCCGTTCCCATTCTCCGACTGGGGATACGGAGGCGCACCCGACATCGGCGCACCCGATGGCAATACTTATCCCTTGATGTCGGCGCTCAATCTCGAGAACAGCCGCACAAAAGCCTACGGGTGGCTCGCGGGCAGCTTCAATTTCAGCACCTCGGCCAAGAATACCTTCCCGGTCTCCTACGACATTTTTCCCAACAAGATCGAACTCAATCAGGCGGTCGTATGCATCGAACGCCTCCCCGACACAGTGCAAGCCAGCCATTTCGACTGGGGATACCATGTGACGGGATTCTACGGTATCGACTATCGCTTCACGACCGCGAAGGGCTACTTCAGCGAGCAACTCTTGCAGTCCAACAAACAGTACGGCTTCGATCCTGTTCTGGAGTATTTCGACCTCTACTTCCCGGTTAAAGATGGCCTCAACATTCGGATTGGCCGGTTCCTCTCGGTTCCTGGAATCGAAGCACAACTAGCGCCGAACAATTACAACATGACGCACTCGCTGCTCTACACCATCGATCCCTTCACTGACACCGGAGCAATCGCCAGCCTCAAGCTGAACAAGCAGTGGATGGTCCAGTTTGGGTCATCGTGCAGCCACGATGTTGCGTGCTGGACGGATGACGCTAGAGCTTCGGGTATCTTTTGCTTGAACTATTCGACCGCGAGCAACAACGACAATTTTTACGGTGTGCGAACGGCATCAGTGACGGCAAGTATGCCTACAACAACCTGCAAGACTATGACTTCACCTAGTACCACAAGTTCAACAGCAAATGGCACATGGCGACTGAGACCTGGTACATGTATGAGCGCGATGTGCCGAACGTCGCCGGAAATGTTGCCAAGCCGATCAAACCTGAGCTTGGCGCAAACGGCGCGTTCTGCTCCGCCGGACAACTACGCTGCACTGCTCCCGAGTACGCGATCGTTAACTACACAAATCGCGAAGTCACCTCCAAGTTTATGTTTGGATTCCGATCCGACCTGCTTAACGATACGAAAGGGCAGCGTACCGGGGTCGCCGGGAAATATACGGAAAACACGTTTTACCTCACCAGATACATCGGCAGCACGGTCATGCTCCGGCCGGATCTCCGTTTTGATCACTCGTGGGATCGGGAGGGATACAACAACGGAACGGCCAGGAATCAGCTATTTTTCGGCCTGGACCTGATCTACAAATTCTGAGAGTGGACGTGTGCGGCCAGCGGCGGTGAAGGTGGGCATTCTTTCATCCACAGCTGGCAAGGCAAAACCGTGAGGATCGCTGCCCTGATTTGCCCTGCCCCGTTCAATGCGGCCCGCGGCTTGGGAGGCAAAGTTAAGCTATCGTCTCGACGCCACTTTTCGCGCGGGAATCGCTGCGGCGAGTTCTTTGCGAACGATGGGCGCCACGCGAGTCCCTAGGATCTCGATGGCATGTAGCATCTTCTCGTGCGGAAGCGTAGAGACGCCCATTTGGAAAGTGATACGCGAGATTCCGCCGAGGACTTCATTGTCGTACAGGATTTTTTCCGCAACTGTTTCGGCGTCGCCGATGAGCAGCGCGCCGGTGGGCCCGCGCACGGCGTCGAACTGCGCTCGGGTGGTTGGCGGCCAGCCGCGTTCCTTGCCGATCTCGGTGAACGTGTGCGCATACCCCGGATAAAAGTCGTCGGCAGCTTGCCGGGTGGTGTCGCCCAGAAAGCCGATGGAGTGAAGTCCCACGGTTAGCGTCTCGGCGGGGTGCCCGGCGCGGCGGCCGGCCTCGCGGTAGGAGTCGACGAGAGGGCGGAATCGTTTCGGTTCACCACCGATGATAGCCACCATGAGCGGCAGCCCGAGCATGCCGGCGCGGACAAAGGAAGTGGGCGTGCCACCGACGCCGACCCATATGGGCAGCGGATCCTGCAGCGGGCGCGGGTAGACGGCTTGGCCGCTGAGCGGCGCGCGGTGCTTGCCGGACCATTTGACGTGTGTGTTCGCGCGGATGGCGAGAAGCAGATCAAGTTTTTCAGCGAAAAGCTCGTCGTAGTCTTCGAGCCGAAGGCCAAAGAGCGGATAGGACTCCACGAATGAGCCGCGGCCCGCCACGATCTCGGCGCGGCCATGAGAGATCAGGTCGAGCGTGGCGAATTCCTGGAAGACACGCACAGGATCGGCGGCACTCAGAACGGTCACGGCGCTGGTAAGGCGAATATTCTTGGTACGCGTAGCCGCCGCGGCAAGGATCACTGCCGGGGCAGAGTCGAGGAATTGGGCGCGGTGATGTTCGCCGATCCCAAAAACGCCTAGGCCCACTTGGTCCGCGAGCTCAATCTCTTCCAGAAGCTGCTGCATACGCTCGCCTGGGTTGAGCCGTGAGGCCAGTCGCTGGATCAGAGATGGCCGCCGCGAAGCTGTCGATGCCGATCTGCATCATTCCGGTCCTACCCCGGTCTTGTATTGGATGACGCTCCAGCGTTTTTGTTGCATGTTTGTAACCATATGCAGCAGGTTGTATCGATCAGAACTGCTGCATCTAGCGCCGTTCGTCTGTGGTATTCAAGGCCGCGACGGAGGGATTGGCGG
>WNGO01001728.1_pt1 | contig 19848 bp, 18 predicted proteins | sample 5400511 | NCBI WGS metagenome assembly WNGO01 (sample SAMN13153380, study PRJNA577476) | soil metagenome | isolation source: 20 cm soil or saprolite under Garry oak tree replicate 2 | place: USA:California | collected 2016-06-15 | reverse complement strand
GAACGGCCTAAGACTTCGGGTTACCCTGCACGCATGAGAGGTGCAGTCGCAGCCGGACATCCGTTGACCGCGCAGGCCGGTGCCGACGTGCTCGCAGTCGGAGGGAACGCGGTCGACGCAGCCGTGGGCGCCGCGCTCGTCTCCTGGGTGGCCGAGAGCCCGCTCACCGGCCCCGGTTCCGGAGGCTTCATGCTCGTCCATCGTGCGCGCGACCGGTCCACTCGGGTCTTCGACTTCTTCGTCTCGGTCCCGGGCCTCGGGCTCGAGCAGAGCAAGCTCGCCGAGATGGACCGCGTCGACGTCGACTTCAGCGGCGGCTCGACCCAGGCCTTCCACATCGGCGCCGCCTCTTGCGCGGTCCCCGGCGCGGCGGTCGGCTTGGAGCAGGCGCATCACTCTTTCGGCACGCTCCCTTGGCGCGAGCTCTTCGAGCCGGCGGTCGACCTCGCGCGAAACGGGGTCCAGCTGAACAACGGACAGGCGTACCTACACGCGATCCTCGACCTCATCCTCCGTCACACGTCCGAATCGAGGGAGGTCTACGAACGAAACGGCGAGCGCCTCGTCGTACAGGACACGCTGATCCAAGCCGACCTCGCACAGACTCTCGAGCTGCTCGCCGAACACGGCGGCAAGGTGTTGTACGAAGGCGAGCTCGCCGACCGGATCTCCGACCACGTCCGCACACACGGCGGCTACATCACGAAACGCGACCTCGAGGAATACCGCGTGATCCGCCGCCGGCCGGTGCGCGCGAGCTTCTGCGGGGAGGAGTACCTCTCGAATCCACCGCCGTCGGCCGGCGGGATCCTGATCGCCTACGGGCTGCCGCTACTCGAGGAGCTCGGCCCCGGCGAGCCGGGGAAAGCCGAGGCGATCGACGCACTCGCACGCGTCATGCGCGAACAGGCGAACGCCCGCATAGCGGCGGGCTCGATCCGCGGCCTCGCGCGCGCGCTCGAAACACGTGCCGCCGTCGTCTCGCAGGGCACGACCCACATCTCGGTCGTCGACGTCAAGGGCAACGCCGTAGCGCTGACGGCATCCACGGGAGCCGGCTCGGGTGTGGTCGTCCCCGGAACGGGCATCCACGTCAACAACATGATCGGGGAGTTCGACCTCGCAAAGCCGCCGCGGCCGGGCGCGCGTCTCTCCTCGATGATGAGCCCGTCGGTCGTCCTGCGTGACGGCCGCGCGCACCTCGTCGTCGGCAGCGCGGGCTCCCTTCGCCTGCGCGGCTCGGTGATGCAGAACGTCGTCAACGTCGTCGCTCACAACCTGCCGGTCGAGGACGCGATCCACCGCCCGCGCGTCCACCTCGAAGGCGAAGATCTGCACTGCGAGGGCGGACACGATCCAGCCGAGCTCGACAAGCTCGAAGCGATGGGCTGGAACGTGACCAGGTGGCGGAACCAGAACCTCTACTTCGGCGGCGCGTCTGCAGTGACGTTCGAGGACGGGAAGCTCGCCGCAGCCGGGGACCCCAGACGGGGCGGTGCGGGAGTGGTCGTCGAATGATCATCCGCAAGGCGGACGCGAGCGACGCGGAAGGGCTGACCGAGCTCGGCACCGCGGTCGGTTCCGAGCCGGAGGGCTGGCTCGTGACGACGAACGGCTGGCGGAACGTCTCCGACGAGCGGCGTTACCTCCGTGCGATCCGCCGCTATCCGAACGCGGCCGTCTTCGTGGCCGAGGACGAGGGTGTCATCGTCGGCCGTCTCTCGATCGCGCGCGACCAGCATCCGGCGAGCCGTCACGTCGCCGACATCGGCTTGATGGTCGCGGCCTCGCACCGCCGCCGTGGCATCGGCACCGCGCTCTTGGACGCGGCGGTGGACTGGGCGCGCCACGCGGGCGTGCGCAAGCTCGAGCTGCACGTCTTCCCGTGGAACGAGGCAGGGATCAAGCTCTACGAGCGCTTCGGGTTCGTCCAGGAGGGCTATCGCCGCAAGCACTACCTGCGCGGGGACGAGTACGTCGACGCGATCCTGATGGCGTACGACCTTTGACGGACTAGGCAGTCTCCTCCGGCAGGAGCCCGAGCTCGTCCTCCCGGACGCGCCGGCGCCGCTCGGTGAGAGCTTCGTACGCCTCTGTCAGGCGCCGGTCGCGGTCGTCGAGGCGCGCCGACCATTCTTCGAGCTCCTGCTCGCGCCGCTCGACGCGTCGCACCTCCGCTGCCGCGCGCTCGACCTGCTCGGCCGCTTCGGTCTCGCGCGCTTCGACACGTGCTACCGCCTCCGTCAGCCAGGCGCCGCGTTCGTCGAGCTCTTTCGCAACGCGCTCGTGGTCACGCTCACGCGCGTCGAGATCTCGTGCGCGTTCCTCTAAGCCGGGGATTTGCTCTTCCGCCTCGCGAACGTCGCGCAGCTTGTTCGCAAGCTGTGTCTCGGTGACCGCCAGCTTCGCCGCGCGCCGTCCGTGCTGCTTCTCCTGCTCGGCGTGTCGAGCTTCCAGCGCGACCAGTTGTTGCTCGCGCTGCTCGAGGTCACGTTGGAGAGTCGTCGCCGCCGCGAGACGCGGTTCGACTTCGCTCCTCGCCTGTTCGAGCTTCCTCTCCTTGGCGGCGAGGTCGGCCGTGCGCGCCTCCAGCTCCGCCGCGCGTGTGTCGAACTGCCGCGATGCCGAGTCGTGCATGCGTTCTTCGTCCTTTAGCTCGGTCCACCGCGCCTCGAGCTCCGCGGCCTTCTCGGCGACAGCAGCCGCCCGGTGCTCCTGCGCCTCGAGCGCGGCGGATGCAGTTGCGATCCACTCGCCGCGTTCTTCCAGCTCGGACGCGAGCACGCGCAGCTCGCTCGCTCGCGCGTCCAGCTCGAGCGCCTGCTGGCGCACCCGTTCGACCTCGCCTTCGGCGCGCTCGATCTCGTCGCGGCGGTCGTCGAGCTCCTGCTCACCTAGCGTCAAGCGCCGTTCCCGATCGACGAGCTCCTCCTCGGCGTCCTGAATCAGCTGCCGCCGTGCATCGAGATCAGCGGCGATCTCGTCGAAGCGACGGGCCCGGGCGTCGATCTCCCCCGAGCGGCGGGCCATGGTCTGCTGCAGCAGCCGCTCGCGTTCGGTCAGCGCCTGCCAAGCCCGCTCGAGCTCGTCTCGCTCTTCCGGCATTGCTCCAATGATGACGGTCGAGTCAGATCACCCGCGGGCCGGCCGCGCCTCTGGGCAGGGCCCGGGTTAGTGCCGGGCGAGGCGGGCGATGTCGGCCAGCAGCCGGAGCAGCCAGAGACCCGTGACCATCGCGAACGTCAGAGCCGGAAGGAAGAGCACCATGGTCGCTGCCAGCATTCCGGCCGGTGGAGCCCCGGCCGCCTTTGCGACGTAGAGCCCGCCGACCGAGGCCTGGAGAATGAGCACCCCGGCGAAGCAGAGCCCGATTCGCTTCATGGGTGACTCCGGCCGCGAATCCCCGACCCTGGCGTCGACCCAGCTGGCCAGGAGCAGCGCACCCGCCGCGAGCGCGAGACTGAATTCCCTTCCCCCCATCCCTACTCGCATCCTCGGGAATTCGACGGCTGACACGCGCCCCGAACGTCGTGCCGAACCCAGACCTACGGATAACCCATCCCTGGGGCCGTTAGGGGTTCCCGGGCGAGGCGCCAAAACCGGTCATATGAACGAAGGGAGGATCGAGATGAGGTACGACGAGATGGTCAAGGAGGTAAAGGACCGCGCGGAGATCGAGGACAGCGTCGAGGCGGAGCGGACGATTCACGTCGTGCTGCAGGGACTTTGCGACCGATTGACGCAGGACGAGTGCGAGGATCTCCTCGCCCAGATGCCTGAGCCCCTCAAGAGCTTGATCGTCGTCAGTGAGGCGCCCGTGCGGATCACGCCCCGGGACTTCGTCAACTGGGTGGCGAGCGAGCTCGAGCTCACGCCCGGCGAGGCAACGGAACGCGTGCGGGCTGTTTTCGACGTGCTCCACGAGGCGGTGACGCCGGGCGAATTCCACGACGTGCTGGCCCAGTTGCCGTCCGGGTATGCCGAGCTCGTTCCCGCGCTAGCCGATCGGCAGGGGTGACGGAGTAGCGGTCAGCGTTCGACGGCGAACAGCCGCCACTCGCCGGGGATGCCCCTGAGCGCAGCGACGCCGCGGTCCGCGAACTGAATCTCCGACCCGGCGACGAGATCCTTGACGGTGCTCGAGACGAGCACCTCGCCGGGCCCGGCTTGCGACGCGACCCGCGCGCCCGTGTGCACCGCGATTCCCGCGACCTTTCCGTCAACCACTTCGCACTCGCCGGTGTGCAGACCGGCGCGCACGTCGAGCCCGAGATCGCGGACCGACTCGGAGATCGCGCAGGCACAGCGGATCGCCCGCGCCGGCCCGTCGAAGCTAGCGAAGAACCCGTCGCCCGCGGTATCGACCTCGCGACCGCGAAAGCGAACGAGTTGCCGCCGCACGAGCTCGTGATGCTGCTCGAGCGTCTTGCGCCACTCGCGGTCGCCGAGCGCTACCGCGTGCTCGCTCGAACCGACGATGTCCGTGAAGAGCACCGTTGCGAGCACGCGGTCCGGTTCGAGCTCCTTTGCGGCACCGTCGTCCCAGGCACGGCGGAGGAATTGCTCGATCGCATCGAGGGAGGGACCGGAGGTGGCCGCCGACGGGATGTGGCCTTGCTCCGGCAGTTCGACGTACGTTGAGCCGTGAATGTGCTCCGCGAGGTAGCGGCCGTTTCCGACCTCGACCCATGGATCACCCACGTTGTGGAGCACGAGCGTGGGGATCCGAATCGCCGGCAGCACCTCGCGTACGTCGATCGCGAGGTTCATACGGTTGAGGGCCATGGCCCCGCCCGGAGTGAGAGCGAGGCGGAAGGCGGACGCGAGCGCCTTGATCTCCTCCTCGCTCGCAGTCGGACACGCTTCCCGAGCGTTCGCCTCGAGGCGCTGGGGGCGATCGCTCACGTTGGCCGGCCCGTTCGCGATCAATTCCAGGATCTCCGCCTCGTCGTCGCTCCAGGGGTAGTCGGGAGTCCGAGTCTGCTTTGCCATTGCGCCCCAGAGAACGAGCGCCCAGGCACGGTCGGGGTAGGTCGCTGCGAAGAGGGCGCTCATCGGCCCGCCCTCGGAAAGGCCGATCACCGCTGCACGCTCTGAGCCGGCCGCATCCATGACGGCGCGGACGTCGTCCATCCGCGTCTCGAGGGTCGTTGCCGGAGAGACCGGGTCGGACATCCCGGTGCCGCGCTTGTCGAAGTGGATCAGACGTGCGAAGGACGCAAAGCGTTCGAACCAGGCACGATGGGGGATCGGCAGATCCCACGTCAGCTCGACGTGCGATCCGGCTCCGGGGACGAAGACGATGTCGAACGGGCCCTCGCCGGCGACCCGGTACGCGATGCTGACGTCGCCACTCCGGGCGTAGCGTGTTTCGGAGACCATCGTCAGAGTTTGGCGCCTACCGTGGGTTCGTGCCAAACTGAGCGGCCATGACCGCGGTCGCCGACGAGATCCAGATCGACGACGCTCCGTTCCGCGGGGACGTCGTTCGTCCTGGCGATCCCGGCTACGACGTTCACCGCAGGATCTGGAACGGCTCGTTCGACAAGCACCCCGCGCTGATCATTCGCTGCGCGGGTGTCTCGGACGTGATCGCCGCGGTGAAGTTCGGGCGCGAGAGCGGCCTGCCGGTCGCGGTGCGAAGCGGCGGACATTCGTTCCCAGGCCTTTCGGTCGCTGACGATGCATTGATGATCGACCTCCAGCCGATGAAAGGCGTGCGGGTCGACCCGGAGAAGATGACGGCGCGCGTGCAGGCCGGCGTGGCGTGGCGGGGCTGACGCTCGGCGGCGGGATCGGCTGGATCATGCGCAAGCACGGCCTGTCGGTCGACCAGCTCGTATCGATGGACGTGGTGACGGCCGACGGGGAGTTCGTCAAGGCGAGCGCGGACGAGAATCCGGACCTGTTCTGGGGCCTCCGTGGCGGCGGCGGCAACTTCGGGATCGTCACGGAGTTCGAGTTCAACTGCGTTCCGCTCGGTACGCAGGTCCTGGCCGGGCCGATCATCTGGCCGATGGAGAAGTCGGGCGACGTGCTGCGGTTCTACCGAGACTGGGTCGCGGACGCGCCCGATGACCTGATGACGATCGTCGTCCACAGGAAGGCGCCGCCGCTGCCGATCATCCCGGCCGAGCTGCACGGCAAGCCGGTCGTCATGGTCATCGTCTGCTGGGCCGGCGACGCGGAAGAGGGGGAGAAGTTCATCAAGCCGCTGCGGGAGTTCGGCAATCCGGTCGCGGACGTGTGCATGGTGAAGCCGTACCTGGCGCACCAGGCGATGCTCGACCCGAGCTTCGTGCCGCAACGTTGGTACTACTTCAAGAGCTGTGATCTCGCCGAACTGAGCGACGAGATCATCGACATCACGATGGAGCGGTCGCTGCAGATCAACTCGCCGCTCACGTCGTTTCCGATCTGGCAGATGGGCGGAGCGGTCGCGCGGGTCGATGAGCACGAGACGCCCTTCGGCGGCCGCAGGGCGGCGTTCACCTACAACATCGGCTGTTCGACCGAGACTGCAGACGGTTTCGACGAGGAGCGCGACTGGGTGCGCTCTTTCTGGTCGGCACTCGAGCCGTGGCATCAGACGGTGTACGTCAACTTCCTCGAAAACGAAGGCGAGGAACGGATCCGTGCGGCCTACGGAGCGGACACCTACGACCGGCTGAAGAGTCTCAAGCGGAAGTACGACCCGGACAACTTCTTCCGGATCAACCAGAACATCGCACCGACATAAAGGCCCGCCCCCGAACCGGGGCATGCCGGAGTTCCTCCCGATGTTTTACAAGCCGCGAAACGGCTAACTGGCCTGGTAGTTACGACTCAGGGGGAGGTGAACCATGTCGTTGTTGTGGCTTCTGGTGATTCTGCTGATCGTCCTTGCGCTCGTCGGCGGCGTCGCGGTCAACAACTGGCTCTTCGCCGTGCTGATCCTCGCGCTCGTGCTCGCGCTCGCCGGGTACCTCTAAACGACACGTCCTCTCGGGCGGCGGGTCAGCCGGCCGGCTGCCTCCCGCCGCCGGCGCCGATAGGTTCTGGCTGGAAAGGAGTTGGGCCTGGGAGTCGCGCCGGCAGCCAGAAGTGGGGCTCGGGAGAGCAGGGGATCCCGGTGGCAGTCCGGGGTGGCCGCATATCGGGACGAGGTCGGGGTGGCTGGGCTTTGGCTCGGGCTCGCGATCGGCCTCGCGGCGCTCACGACCAGCGTGGTCGACTGGTACGTGATGACCGACGAGCTGCTCTACGAGCGGCTCGCGATCAGCGCAGTCTCCCTGCATTCGCCGCTGCCCCATATCCACGGCGAGCTCATCGGGAACGTCAACCAGCTCTACCCGCTCTTGCTCGCACCGCTCTTTCACGACGGTCTCGTCCCCACGGCGCTGTTCCACGCGCACGTTCTCAACGCGTTCGTCATGAGCTCGGCGAGCGTTCCTGCATTTCTGCTCGCCCGCAGGGTGACCCGGAGCACCCGGCTGTCGTATCTGGTCGCGGCGCTGAGCGTGTGCATCCCCTGGATCACGCTCTCCTCGTTTCTGATGACCGAGGTGGTGGCCTACCCCGTCTTTCTGTGGACGGTGCTCGCTCTGCAAAACGCGCTCGTTTCGCCTCGCGCTAGAAACGACATCGTCTTGGTCGTTGCGCTCTTGGTGGCGACCCTCGCGCGTACGCAATTCGCGGTCCTCCTCGCCGTGCTACCGATCGCGCTCTTCATGCACAACTTCGTCTTTGCACGCGCCGACACGATCCGAAGACGGATTCGGGTCGCAGCCGCGCATCTCGTCTCGGCGCATCGAGAGCTCGCGGTTGCCTACGCGGTCTTCGTCGCTGCCGCGGTCGTTCTGCTCGCGGTGGGCAGACTCTCGAGCGCCCTCGGCACCTATTCGGTCACGGCCCAGGGCGATCTGTTGCCGTCTGGGATGGGCCGCTCCCTGCTCGAGCACCTGGCGCCGATCGGTCTGGGAATGGGAGTCCTACCGTTCGTTCTCGGTGTGGCGTGGCTCCTGACGACGGTAATCGGATCGCAGAGCAGAGAACAGCAGGCCTTCGCGTCGATAGCCACGGTGACGGTCGTCGCGCTCCTCCTCGAGGTCACGTCGTACGACCTCAGGTTCGGCCAGGGTCGGTTGCACGACCGCTATCTGTTCTACGTCGTTCCGCTTATCCTGATCGCGTTTGCGGCACTTCTGCGGGAGGGGCGCTCGCCTCGCTGGTCACTGTTCGTTTCCGCCGGCGTTCTTGTCGCGGCCTTCTCGGTCGCGCCGGTCGTCCGTTACGGCAAGCTCAACGTCGACTCACCCGTCGCAGTACTCAACGGCGCCTTGCTCGATCTCGGCGGCTCCGTTGGCGGCGCCCGACTGCTGCTCGCTTTCGCGACGATTGTCGTGGCGATGCTGTTTCTACTCGCCTCGGCCTCGATCAGCCGCCGTCGGGTCGTGGCTGTCCTCGTCACGCTGGCAGCTCTCACGATGCCGGCGGAAACCGGATTGGCCTTCAACAGATTGCTCACGGTCGACGGCACGAGCGGACGGCCGATCACGCTCGACCAGGGTTCCGTCTTCGATTGGATCGACCGCAAGGTCGGTCCGGGAGCGAACGTGACGATGATCCCGTACCCGTTCCTGTACGGCAATTACTGGGAAAACGTGGCCTACTGGTGGAACGTCGAGTTCTGGAACAAGTCTGTCGACCGCGCCGCGACCTATGAGAGCGCTTTCACCGGAACCCCCGGGACGTTCCCGCCGACCGCGCTGAGCTTCGACCGCTCGACGGGCCGTGCGAACGTTTCGCCGACCGATTACGCAGCCCAGGCTGTTGCCGAGACCCGATTCCGGCTTGCCGGCGACGAGTTGGGTGAGGACCGCGGTGTCGAGTTGCTCGAAGCGGCGAAGCCTTGGCGCGCCGAGTGGCTTGCGTTCGATCTCTACCGCGACGGCTGGACCGTTCCAAAGGTCGTCGGCAAGATCAGAGTCTTTGCAGCCCCCGGAAAGCTCGAGCCGACCAAGCGGTTCGTGACGATCTCGGTTCGCGGCCCGAACGACGTTCCGCCGCGGCCGTTCCGCATCGTCTCGAACACGGACCGCTGGGCGGCCGAAGCCGTCGTGCAGCCGGCCAGCAAGCAGGTCTCCGTCTGCGTGCCGGCTCGCGGATTTGCCGATCTGCAGATCCACGCTCCGCGCTACTCACCGATTTACGGCGATCCGAGGAGCGAAGGAAGCTTCGTCAGCTACGCACGCTCCGGTGGCGTGCTCGTGACTGGCATTGCGCTTGCTGATGAAACCGCGCCCTGTTAGGTCAGCAGTACGAGCGCAGGTGCCAGAGGCGGACCAGCGCGGGCGGAATCACGCCTTGCGTGAGGCAGCCGCCTGAGTCGCCGTGATCGCGCCATGGCCGGCCGGGAAGCTTGCTGAAGAGTTCGGGTTGATCGGTCGTGCCCACGCGAGGGTGTGAGAACGTCGCCAACGCATAGCGGCGGCCGCCGTACGACCCGTAGTACGTGGAGCGCGCTAGGGGTCCGCGTGTTGCTGCACGATCCGCCGCCGGGAGCGTCCGGAGGTGCGCTGCGCGCAGGGCGGCTTTGACCTGGGCCGTCGCGACGAGGTTCCTTGCGATCGGCGCTCCGCGAGATCCCGCGTTCGCCGACACAGGCCACGCGATCGCCAGCCCAATCGCGAGGATCGCAAAGAGTTTCCCGGACTTCACGTCCGCATTGTGACGCGAGAGGGCCACGCGGAGCCGGCTCCGCGTGGCCCAGAACTAATGCGTCAGGACTTCTTCTGACCGGCAGAGACCTCGCCGCGCCAGGCGCCGGTCTCGCTGCCGCGGCTCTCGATCAGCTCCTTGAAGCGTTCGAGATCGCCGCGAACGCGACGCGCATCGAGCCCTGCCGTCGAACCGATCGCTTCGAGCGGATCGGCCTGGTAGCTCATCGAAAGACGAACGCGGCTCTTGTTCTCGCCCACCGGCTCGAACGTCACGGTGCCGCGTGTCTTCTTGCCGTCCTCGCTGATCCAGCTGATCTGCCTGTCGGGATGCTGCTCGAGGATCTTCGCGTTCCATTCGTTCGTCTTGCCGGCGACCGTCGCCGCCCAGTGGAGAAGCGTGTCGTCGAGCTGCTGGACGTGGTCGACACCTTCCATGAAGAGCGGGAAGTCCTCGAACTGCGTCCACTGGTTGTACGCGGTCGAAACGGGGACGTTGACCTCGATCGACTCGTCGATCGTGCGCGGCGTGGTTCCGCCGGCGAAGCCGATGTGCGGCCGCGAGCCTTTGCGCGTCTTCATCGCTACCGCTGCGGCGCCACCGACGCCGACCGCGACAAGTAGAGAATTGCGCAGATTGTGGCTGCGCTTCTTCTCGATGCGACCCCAGGCGTTCTCGAGATTCCTCGTCATCTTGCGGATCTCGCGCTTCAGCTTCGGATCGGCGCCGAGTCGCGTCACGGCTGCGACGAGGCCAATCCGCCGGGCGGCGCGACGCCGCGCAATGGTGCCGTGGCTGATGGCCGAGAGAAGTTCTTTCCGGAATTTCCGGTCTTTTGCGAGCGCCGTGGCGAAATCGGTCGCGCTGGCAGCGCTCTCCTTCAGTGCTTGTGACCTTGTGCGTCTGAACACGCGGAATCCTTTCCTCTGTTTCCCTGTCACCTACCTCTTATCAGCCAGGCGAAACGCACGGATCCTCTGGCGCGTTTCCCTGCTAACCGAGGAAGTCCGTGACGCCCTTGAGCTCGGCAAACGTGACGTCGAAATCGAGCATCTCCTCCACCTGCACGTTGGCAGCCGACGTCATTCGGTCGATGAATTGCATTCGTGAGACGCGATGGCGCTCGGCCATCTCCCGGGTCTCCCAGAAGCTCAATCCGAGTGTCGTCCCTTCTCTGGAGAGCATCAGAAAGCCTCGGTAGCCCTCGATGTCGCGAAGCCATCTGACCATCTCTTCGCCCACGATCGTCGCGTTCTCGATCGGCTGATCCGAGGTGCTCACACGCGTGAGATTGACGTACACGCCGACTTCCCCCTCCCCGAGCTCACTGGCCGGCCGCAATCTTGGCAGGTCCTTGAACGCGCAGGCCGAAGCCGGCCCACAGCCGGGGGATAGCACGTTTCTCTCTGGGCTAGAACCTGCCGCGGAAGAGCAGTAACAGCAGCAGCAGGAGCAGGAGCAGGAAGAGAAACTTGCTGATGAAGATCCCGCCGCCGAGCGCGAGGATCAGGATGATGATGAGCAGGACTACGAGCATTGGACTCCCTCCTGCTCGATCGGCCGGCGGCTAAACGGCCTTCGTCTAGCTCAGGGAATCAGCGCCGAATCGCGGCCGACGGCCAGTGCGCACGCCTCGTCGAGCGTCAAGGCTCGTCCGTCTTCGTAGTGCGTCGAGTAGGTGTTCGTGTCGAGATGAGCGAGCGTTCGGGCGAGCCAACGGTCATAGAGAATCTGATGATCGGGCTGACGTTTCGCACCGATCGACGCACGGGCTGCGTCGCTCGCGCCGAACAGTGTCGCGGCCCGTTCGACCTCGCCGGCGGTCGCCGCGAGACCGGCGAAGGTGTCGAGGCAGACGGCGATGCCGTGCGGTTCGCCGAGCTCGCGCGCGAGGGCGAGGCTCTCGGCGAGCAGGCTCTCCGCCTGCTCACTGTCTCCGAGCTCGATCATCGCTGCAGCGAGTGAGCGAGAAGCTGCTCCGATCTCGCGGTCGTCGCCGACTTCGCGCGCGAGCTCGAGCGCGGCTGTCAGCCAGGTGACGGCCTCCGGCACATCGTCTGCCGTTAGGGCCATGAGCCCGACGTTCTCCTTCGCGAGCGCTTGCCCGCGAATGTCGTCGAGCGACGCGAAGTACTCGATGCTCTCCTTGTACAGATCGCGCGCCGCGTCGAGCTCGCCGCCGAAGAAGGCGAGGTTTCCGAGGTTGACGAGTGCAGACGAGATGACGCGCGTCGACCCGACAGCATGAGCGTCTTCGAGCGCGGCCTTGAATCTCACCCGGGCGTCGTCGAACTCTCCTTGCTCTCCGGCCAGGATCCCGAGCATGTTGAGCGCGTTCGCGCGGAGCTCCGACGGCACGTCGGGCGTCGCCGCGAGCGCGGACTCGAGAGCTTGACGCCCCTCGACCAGATAGCCGTGGATCTGCCAGAACCTGCGGACCCCGACGGCGAGACGCAGCGCCGATGACGGGTCGTCGCTTTCGAGCGCGAAGGCGAGGGCGGCGCGGAGATTGTCGTGCTCGTCTTCGAGGCGGGCGAACCACGCGATCTGGTCGCGGTCGGCTAGTTCCAGCTCGGCCTCTTCCGCCAAGGAAACGAAGTGTTCGAGATGCCGGCGGCGAGTGTCGTCGCCTTCGCCCGAGCCTGACAGTCGCTCGAGCGCGTACTCGCGCACGACTTCGAGCATCGAAAAGCGAGGCTCGCCGGTGTCAGTCTCGCGCTGCCGCACGAGACTCTCGTCGACGAGGGCCGAGAGTCCTTCGAGTACCGACCCGTCCCCGCCGCAGACGGCCTCGGCCGACGCAAGTGTGCACCCGCCTGCGAACACGCCGAACCGCGCAAAGAGTCGCTGCGCATCCGGCTCGAGCAGGTCGTAGCTCCAGTCGAGCGTCATGCGAAGCGTCTGCTGGTGCTGAGGCGCGTCGCGCTTGCCGCCGGTGAGGAGCTGCAACCGGTTCCCGAGCCGCGAGAGCAGCGCCACGGGTGGCAGCAGCTTCGTCCGCGCCGCAGCCAGCTCGATCGCGAGCGGCAAGCCCTCGAGTCGGGTGCAGATCTCCGCGACGGCGCCCGCGTTCCGCTCGCTCAGCGCGAAGCTCGGATTGGCAGCCTGCGCGCGGGCGATGAAGAGCTCGGCCGCCTCATCGTCGGCGAGCGGTGGCACGGGAAACTCGTGTTCCGCGGCGACGTGCAGAGGCGCGCGGCTCGTCACGATCACCTTCAGCCCCGGCGTCGCAGCGAGCAGGCGCGCGATGCTCCCTGCGGCCGGCAACACCTGCTCGAAGTTATCGACGAGGAGGAGCAGCTCGCTCCCTTGGAGCTCCGCGATCAGGACCTCTTCCGGATCCTGGCCCACTTCGGGAATCGCGAGTGCATCCAGGATCGTCCGTGCGACCAACTCGGGCTCGCGGAGAGTCGCAAGCGTCGCCACGGCCGAGCCGTGCTGAAACTCGGGCGCGAGGCGCCGGACGAGTTCGAGCGCCAGCCGCGTCTTGCCGATACCGCCGATCCCGGTGAGTGTGACGAGCCGCGCGTCGTCGTTCCGGACGAGATCGGCGAGAGCGGCGAGCTCGTGCTCGCGGCCGAGGAGCGGCGTCGGTGGCGTCGGTACCTGTCGCGGCGACGGCACGGTCGCGAGCGGTGCGGTCAGCGAGAGCGACGGGTCGTGAGCGAGGATTGCGCGCTCGAGCTGTTTGAGCGACTCGCTCGGTTCGAGCCCGAGCTCGTCGACCATCGTTCTCCGCGCGCGCTGGTACACGGCGAGCGCGTCCGCCTGTCGTCCCGAGCGATAGAGGGCGAGCATCAGCTGCGCGCGGAGACGTTCCCTCAGCGGATGCTCAGCGACCAGTTGTTCGAGCTCGCCGATGAGCTGGCCGTGGCGGCCGAGTGCGAGATCGGCGTCGATCCGGTCTTCGAGCGCCGCGAGTCGAAGCTCGTCGAGGCGGACGATCTCCGCCTGCGCGAACGGCTCCCAGGCGAGATCGGCGAGCGGGGGCCCGCGCCAGAGCGCGAGCGCCGCCCGCAAGCTGTCGGCTCCGGCAGCGGCGTCACCGGCCCCAAGCGCAGTACGTCCCTCCTCGCTGAGCCGGACGAACTCGAAGAGGTCGACGCTCTGCGGCTCGATCACGAGCCGATAACCCGGCGGCGCTGTCTCGAGCGCGCCTTCGGGCAGCAGCTTTCTGAGCTGCGAGATGTAGACCTGGATCGTGTTCCGAGCCGTCTCGGGGGGTTCCTCTCCCCAGAGCGCGTCGATCAGCCGATCGCGTGACACGACGGTGTTCGCGTCGAGCAGCAGGACCGCGAGCAGGGCGCGTCGCTTCTGCCCCCCGAGCGCGACCGGTGTTCCGTCGCTAGAGACAGAGAGGGGGCCGAGGAGACTGAACTGTTGACGGATCGACATCACGACTCGTTCCCGCGTGGGTCTTAGCACGATTTCAGCCCGGTTTCAGCGATCCTTCAGCGGTCGGAGCCAGGATCGTGCCGTGATCTCACCGTTGGGTAGCAGCCCGGAAAGAACTGCGGTAGGTGCGCCGGCCAGCCGTCAGGCCGGCAGCGCCAGGGGTCACGGGTGGGACGGTCTACGCCGTCGGGCCGTCCCAATGCCCAAGGGGAGGAGCCACACGCTGCCGAGCTACGAGGGCTCGGCGCACAGCACGAAGTAGTCGCGCTCCCGCAGAAGCGCGCCACGGGGCCGGATAAGCCGGCCCCGTGGGATTGTCTGGTGGATCTTCCTCAGGCGTGAACGCCGCTCAACTGCTGTGCGACTCCGACCTCGTAGCGGTCGACGCCGGCGATGCTCTGACCGCCGCTGTCGGCAGCCTGTTCGCGTAGCCGATCGGCTTGCTCTTCGCTCTGACGAAGCGCGTCTGCGCTTTCCCAGAGCGTGATGATCGTGACCTTGCCCGTCGCGCGGTCGGCCAGACCGATCGCGCCGACGTTCCCTGGCAGCGCGCGAACCTTCGGCAGCGTCTCCGACTGCACCTTGCCGACGCTGTCGTCGATGTTGTCGGGCGATCCCTCGAGCGAGCTGACGCGGGCCGCCTGTGCGCGCTCGGTGTCGCCGTCGAACATCACGACCTCGGAGACGTCGACCGAGGCCCTGCGACCACGCATCTCGGCCGGGAAGTTCTGTGCCATGTCTTCGAACGCCCGCTGGGAGTTGCGAATCGCCTCCTCGCTGTCGAAGAACGTGATGCCGAGCGCGGTTCCACGCTCGCGGTCGAAGAGCCCGAGGAAGCCCTTCGCGTCGGGTACGGAACCCGGCCCTTGGTCACGAACCCGCTTGACGAGCTCGTCCGTGAGGCTGGCGTCGCGTCCCTCGAAACCGGCAACGCGTGCATACACCGCGTTACCTCCTTCCGTTGGGGAACATCGAGCCTACGCCTGTTGGAGGCGCGAATCCAGGCCTCCGTTTCCAGCGCTTTCTCGCGTTTGGCTTCGCGGAGCCTCGGGAACGCGAGACCGCGGTACCTCAACCGAGGGGGGAGAAATGAAACGACGCTTGCTCGTTTTACTCATCAGCGGCGCACTCGCCGCAATTGCGATCGCCCCGACAGCGGGGGCGGACCCGATCAACGCAAAGAACTCACTCCAGCTGCAGGCCTTTTGCGGGACACAGACTCTGAATGTGGTCGTGAACGGCAATGGCGAGTTCACGCCCGCTCATGTGATCGACAGCACGTCGGTCTTTATTCCGACGGCCTTCGACATCACGTTCACGTTCACGCCTCCCGGCGGCCCGACGATGATCCAGCACGACACGTCGGCTAAGTCTGCGCCGCTGCAGAACACGATGATCTGCAACATCCCGTTCAAGAGCTTCCCCTCACCCGGAGGGACGTTCACGATCCAAGGGATGGTTACCGGCTTTCTGACGCCGCGTTAGCTGCACGAAGACATGGGCGGTGGCCGAGGCGACACAGCCCGGTCATCGCCCCTGGTAGACCGGGCACGCGCCCCTTACGCTCTATGGATGAGCGCTTGCCCCTCGTGTGGCCACGAGAATGCCGTAGGGGCGAAGTTCTGCTCCGAGTGCGGCGCGGCGCTCATCGCGTCCGCTCCGGCCGCCCGTGCCGAACGGAAGATCGTCACCGTCCTCTTCGCCGATCTGGTCGGATTCACCGCGCGCGCCGAGCGGCTCGACCCTGAGGACGTGCGGGCGGTGCTCGCGCCGTACCACGCGCGCCTACGGTCCGAGCTCGAACGGTACGGCGGAACCGTCGAGAAGTTCATCGGCGACGCGGTGATGGCACTCTTCGGCGCGCCGATTGCGCACGAAGACGATCCCGAACGTGCGCTGCGCGCGGCGCTCGCGATCCGTGACTGGGTCGCTGAGGAGGGGAAGCTCCAGGTCCGGATCGGGGTCAACACCGGCGAGGCGCTGATCGACCTCGCGGCGCGGCCTGAGTCCGGCGAAGGCATGGCGGCGGGCGACGTCGTCAACACCGCCGCCCGCATCCAGACCGCCGCGCCGGTGAACGGGATCCTCGTCGGCGAGGCGACTTACCGATCCACCTCGCAGACGATCGACTACCGCGAGCCGGCGACGATCGAGGCGAAGGGAAAGGAGGAGCCGATCGCCGTCTGGGAGGTCGTGCAGGCGCGCTCACGTTTCGGCGTCGACCTCGCTCAGCAGGGCGCGGCCGCACTCGTCGGCCGCGAACGCGAGCTCGAGTTGCTGAAGAGCGCGCTCACGCGCGCGCGACTCCAGGAATCGCCCGAGCTCGTCACGCTCGTCGGCGTCCCCGGCATCGGGAAGAGCCGCCTCGTCGGTGAGCTGATGGCCTCGATCGAACGCGGCGAGCAGGACTCCCAGCTCATCTTCTGGCGCCAGGGCCGCTCGCTTCCCTACGGCGAGGGCGTCAGCTTCTGGGCGCTCGCCGAGATGGTGAAGGCGCAGGCGGGCATCCTGGAGACCGACGACGTCGACGAGGCCGACGCCAAGCTCGCACGCGCGGTCGACTCGCTCGTGCAGGAGGACGCGGAGTGGATGAAGACGCATCTGCGGCCGCTGATCGGTCAGGCATCGTCCGAGCTCCCCGGCGGTTCGCGCGACGAGGCGTTCGCCGCGTGGCGTCGCTTCTTCGAGGCGATGGCGGAGCAGCGTCCGCTCGTGCTCGTGTTCGAGGATGTTCAGTGGGCCGACGACGGGCTGCTCGACTTCGTCGAGTACCTCGTCGATTGGGTGCGAGGCGTGCCGCTCTTCATCCTCTGCACAGGACGGCTCGAGCTGCTGGAACGTCGCCCGGCCTGGGGTGGAGGCAAGGTCAACGCCGCAACGGTCGCACTGGCGCCGCTGTCGGATCACGAGACGGCGAAGCTGATCTCGAGCTTGAGCGAGCGGCCCGTGCTTCCCGCGGAGATGCAAGCGGCGCTGCTGACGCGCGCGGGCGGCAATCCGTTGTACGCGGAGCAGTACGTGCGCATGCTCGCCGAGCGGGACGGGGCGGAGGACCTACCTCTGCCGGAGTCGGTGCAGGGGATCATCGCGGCGCGGCTCGACGCACTTTCGCACGAGGAGAAAGCGCTCCTCCAGGACGCTGCCGTGATCGGAAAGGTGTTCTGGCTCGGCGCGCTCGACGCGACGGAACAGCAGCTCCACGCTCTGCAGCAGAAGGAGTTCGTGCAGCGTGCGCGCCGAAGCTCGGTCGAGGGCGAGACGGAATTCGCCTTCCAGCACCTGCTCGTCCGCGACGTCGCCTACGGACAGATTCCGCGCGGCGACAGGGCCGACAAGCACTGCCGCGCCGCGGAGTGGATCGAGTCGCTCGGTCGGCCCGAGGATCACGCCGAGACGGTCGCGCACCACTATCTGAGCGCGCTCGAGCTCATGCGCGCCGCAGGGCACGACGTCGGTGCGGTGGCGAGCCGTGCGCGAACGGCCTTGAGGGAGGCCGGGGATCGGGCAACGGCGCTGAACGCACTCGGCCAGGCGGAGCGCTACTACACGGAGGCGCTCGACCTCGTCGGTGAGGACGATTCCGAGCGGCCGCAGTTGCTTTTCCGCCTGGGCAAGGTGCGCTATCTGAGCCACGAAGAAGGGGAAGCGGACCTCGACGCCGCCCGCATGGGATTGATCGCGGCGGGGGATCGCGAGACCGCCGCCGAAGCGGCGGTCATGCTTGCAGACCTCTGCTGGCGAGTCGGCCGCCACGAAGAGCTGTACGCGTACATCGACGAAGCGCGGTCGCTCGCCGAGGCGAGCTCACCGTCGCGCGTTCAGGTCACCGTCCTCAGCCATCTTTCTCGCTACGCGATGTTGTCCGATCGCAGCGCGCAGGCGATCGAGTACGGCCGCGAGTCGCTCGGGCTCGCAGGCCAGCTGGGACTGGACGATTTGCGCGCGCACGCCCTGAACAACATCGGCACCGCCCGCGTGGCTCAAGGCGACGGGGGTGGGGTCGGGGACCTCGAGGAGAGCATTGCGCTCGCCACCCGGGTGAACTCGATTCCGGATCTCCTCAGAGGACACAACAACCTCGCCACGAGTCACGTCATGCTCGGCCACATGAAGCAAGCGAGCGAAATCTTCGACGAGACGATGCGACTCTCCGAGCACTTCGGCTTCCACGGCTTCGGGCGCTTCGTCAAGGGCGGTGCTGCGGTAGCCAACGCGTACATGATGGGAGACTGGGACGACGCTCTAGAACGTACCGAGGCGTTCCTCGCCGATCTAGAGCCGGGTTCGCCTCACTACCATGCGGCGTTCGGACACATCACTCGGTCAATGATCCGGCTGGGCCGTGGCGATCTCGAGGAAGCCGAGAAGGATGCGGAGCTCGCGATCGACTATGCGCGGCCTATTCGAGATGGGCAAATCGTCCAGACGACCTTTGCGAAGGCTGCCTTCGTTCTTCTCTCCGTCGGGAGAAATGCGAGAGTCAACGACATACTCTCCGAGTGCTTCGAGGGATTGAAGAAGCTGGAGCGCCTCGGCTTTGCCGCCGTCGAGATGCATCACGTCGCCTGGGCAGCGCGGGCACTCGGACGGGAAGCGGAGGTGCTGGAGATCCTCGAGCGCGAGAACGTAGAGTCGCCGTGGGTGTTGACCGCTCGAGCCGTTTCCGTTGGAGACCTTCTGCAGGCGGCCGACCTGCTGCAGGGGATGTCCTGCGTTACCGACGAGTCCTTCTACCGCATGCACGCCGCCGCGCAGCTCATCGGCGAGGGGCGTCGTGCCGAAGCCGACGAACAGCTGGGGCGCGCGCTCGGATTCTTTCGCTCGGTTGGCGCAACGTGGTATCTGGGAGAAGGCGAGGCGCTGCTCGCGGCGTCGGCATAGAGAGAAATGGATTTCAAAAATGTTCTTGACACGGTTCTGTGTCGCTGCAACACTCGATTTACGTCGAGCAATGCATCGTTGCTCGCAAACGGTGGAAAGGAGGTCACGTTGCGTTACCGGTTCACGATGAATCTCAACTGGCCTCTCGGTACCCGCGTAGACATCTGCGCGTAAGGCCGTAGGCCTCAGCGCAAAGCCGGGCCTGCGGGCTCACTAACCGCGTTTCGCTACGCGGTTGGCGGTCGCGCACGTCCACATGTCGGGCGCACGCTCTCTGCGTGCGCGAACAAACGAAAGGAGTCCACGTTGTTCGACCCGCTCACTGACTGTGATCGGTCACTCATCACGACCATTAGGAGGCATCGTGTACGCGTATCACCAAAATTGCTACGAGGCCCATGAGCGCATAAAGAAGCGCGAGCGGGAAGCCGAGTCGGAACGACTGAAACGCGAATGCCGGGGACGGCGCCAAAAGCGGCGGCGAGCCGATCTGGGGCTAGACCTGCTGATCGCTTACAGCCGGCGAATCGCCGGACAGGAACTGGACACGTAAGGGGACGACCGGAGAAGGAGCAGCGCGCGCCTGGAGATTCACGTCTCCGGGCGCGCACTCTGGACGGCTGAACCCTCGCGCGCAATAGTCCTGTCGGGATGCCGGCTCCTCCGACCGGAACGGTCACGCTCCTGTTCACGGACATCGAGGGCTCGACACGCCTTCTGCATGAGCTGGGACCGGAGGCGTACGCCGAGGAGCTGGCGGCGCATAGACGCGTGTTGAGAACCGCCTTCGATCGCTACGGCGGTGTCGAGATGGATACGCAGGGGGACGCCTTCTTCGTCGCCTTTGCACGGGCACCGTCCGCCGTAGAGGCC
>WNGO01000781.1_pt1 | contig 19853 bp, 19 predicted proteins | sample 5400511 | NCBI WGS metagenome assembly WNGO01 (sample SAMN13153380, study PRJNA577476) | soil metagenome | isolation source: 20 cm soil or saprolite under Garry oak tree replicate 2 | place: USA:California | collected 2016-06-15 | reverse complement strand
CTGCAGCGGTTTATTCCATGGCATGGCTGAGCGCCACGTCGCAATGGTGGGAGATCGCCGCGCGGCTGATGGTGCTCGGCGTCGGCTATGCATTTTTCAGCTCGCCCAACACGAATGCAGCGATGAGCTCCGTCGACCGAAGACAATACGGCATTGCGGCCGCGATTTTGTCGACCATGCGTTTCACCGGTCAAGCGATCAGCCTCGCCCTCGCCACCTCGGTGCTTTCCGCTAATCTTGGTGCCATCGTCATGTCGGGTCGCTCAGGCTTTCAAGTCCCGGCTGATGCCTTTATGAAGGGCATGCGGACGGCGTTGCTGATTCTTGCAGGCATTTGCGTCGTCGGTATCTTCACTTCCCTTGTGCGAGGTCGAATACGAGACGAGTCCGGGCGCAAATGAATTGCGCCGCTTGAATCGTCACCGGTCAATCAGCGCGCGACCGACACGGCTTTACGCGTACAAGCGCTCTGTGTTATCCATTGCCCACCGGCTGGAGGAGTCTATGAAGAACCTGCGCCATCCCGTCGCTATTGTCGCTCTAGCGGTCGGCTTTGCGTGCCGTGTCGCAACAGTCTCAGCGGAACCCATCCGCGTCGCCATGCCGTCGAAGAGCCTGACGTTTTTAAATTATTACTTGGCGGGCAAATTCGGTTTATTCAAAGCGGAAGGCCTCGAAGGCACTTTTCCCGTCGGCAAAGCGGATGTACAGCTAGCCGCCGTGGTGAGCGGTGAGATGGAATACATCGCAGCCGGCGGAACCGTTCTACGCGGCGCTGCATCGGGACTGCCGGTAAAGGCGCTGATGTTTACGGTCGACAAACCGATTTTTCACTTGATGACGCGGCCGGAGGTCAAACGTATCCAAGATCTCAAAGGCAAAGCGATCGCCGTGACCGCCATCGCCGCCACCGACGCCATCGGAGCGCGCGCGATGGCGAAGGCGTCGGGGTTAAACCCCGATCAGGATCTCGTCTACGTCGCCTCAGGCAACACCGCGAACGCGCTCGCTGCGTTGCAGGGCGGCGCGGTCGCGGCTGCGCTGCTTTCGATTCCTTTTAATTTCAAAGCGGAAGAGCTGGGTTACCGCAGTCTCGGTAACGTCGCAGATTATCTGCACACGGTGTTGGCCGGCTTGGGCACGTCGGATGCTAGGATCAAATCGAATCCCGCGCAACTCAAACGCGTGATCCGCGCGACGCTACGCGGCATGGACTTCGCCAGAGATTCTGCGAATCAAGAGAAAATCATCCCGTTCATCATGGAAGATTTCCAGCTCGACCGCAAAATTGCCGATGCGTCGCTGCGCGAGATCGTCAAGTCCTATCCGAAAGACGGCATGACCACCGACGATGCCGTACGCGCGGATATCGACATCGTGCGCGAGCAGGCGAAGATTAAGGCGCCGATCCCGATCAACCATGTTTTGGATTACTCGCTATTGAAAGAAGTCTTGGCCGAGATGAAAAAGTAAGTCTTCAAAAATAACGACACTAGATCTCAATCAGCGAGTCGCAGCCGGCAAGAGTTATTTACCAACTCCATACGCGCTATAAGTCCGCTGCAGAAACCCGCTCTCCTCCAGTTTTTTCAACGGACGGTTGTCGATCAAATCCTCGACTTTGACGTTGGCAACAACGGGGTTTTGTATTTTCACCAGACGCTGAATGTTGCGCATTCCGGCCAAAGACACGTATGGCTTTTGCTCGATGATCTGGATCAAATCCCGATAGCCTTGTTCCGCCACCGCACTGTCAGCGATTTTCAACCGCTTCATGATGGTGTTAACGACGACGGCCTTGTTTGCCGGCGCGAGAATAAAAGCCAAGCTTTCGATCAACCCCTTCAGCATATTCTCAGCGAGCTCCGGCTGTTGCTGAAACAAAGCGCGGGTGCCGACGATGACGTTGCTGACGTAGGGAATTTTGCTCTCGGCGAGCTCGGCGATGACGGTAAAACCCTTTTGCTTCAGCCGTCGGCTAAAGACGCCGTCGAGCGGTGTGGCATCGATCGTCCTCGCCTCCAGCGCCTGGACAGCAACAGTCTGATCGCCGATGCTGAGAATGTTGATGTTGTCGCGCCGCGGATCGAGCCCAAGATATTCCAGCCCCAACACCGCCCCCATCCATACCGAGCCGCCGATCGCTTGCACGCCAAAGCGCTTGCCGCGCAGGTCTTCGGCTTTTTTGATCTCAGGGCGCGCGATCAGTGCGTAGGTTAATTTGTTGGTAAACGAAGCGATGACTCTGAGATCCGTTCCGCTCCCAGCCGCGCCGAGGATCGACGCCGCCCCGGCGTAAGCGATTTGCGTCGCGCCGGAGCTCACGGCGGCGACTTGAATCGGTCCCGTGCGAATGAACACAACATCCGTATCGACGCCGTGTTTGGCAAAGAATCCCTGTTCCTGAGCGATCCAGAGGGGCGTCTGCCGAGGGTTCATGCCGGCAAAGGAGATAACGATTTTCGGCGCGGCTGAAGCGAGACCAGGAGATAGTTGGAAGGATATCGAGGCAAGCAATGCGACTATCGCCCCTACGAATGTCGAACGCTTAGCCATCGCTCCTCCAGCTGACACCTGTTGCACGGCCGCTCCGCCCGCCTGGGAATAGTGACGTCGAACTGTCCATCACGTCTACATCCCGAACAACCGCATGGCGTTGCTGCCGAGAATTTTGTCTTTGTCGCCCTCCGACATCCCGTTCAACTCTTTCACCATCTTCACGGTGCCAACGTTCCAAGTCGCAGAAAAACCCAGGAGACGCCGATGTACTTCTCCGGATGGGCGCATTCTTTCAAATCCTGCACTACCGCATCGTTGTAAGCTCGCGCCAGCGCGCAACCCAAATCGCGATCCCACGTATAGAGCAGTTCGCGATTTTCCGGTATCAGCACATGGACGTCGAATCCTTCTCAATCGACGTGCTGATCCCGCGTATCTAGATGCCGGCGTCCTTTCGGCGCTTGGTTTTTGATCAAGGTCCCGTCCGGCAAAACGGATCGCACATCATCGCCGTTGCGAACCACGCGCGGCGAGTGCGGATACCTGGCGCTGACTTCTTCCAGGAACTTCACGGGGAAATAGTGCGAATCGCAATCGATATACATTACTCAATCCTCCGTCAGAGCAGCCAGTTCAGATTGTACAGCCGCACCGCGTTTAAAAAAGTGAGCTTTCTTTGTAGATCGTCGTCAAGATAACCCATGGTATCGCGGATAAAACTTTGCGAGTCGGGAAAAATACCGTCGGCGTGCGGATAATCGGACGCCCAACAGAAACTGTCAGGGCCGTAATCTTTAGCGAGCAGCGCCCCAACTTTGTCGTCTTGAAACGTCGCCCACATCTGGCGCTTAAACAGCTCGCTTGGTTGTGTGCGGATCAAGTCTTCGTACATGCCTTCTTTGAACTTCATATCCAAGCGATCCAATAGGTAGGGGATCCAGCCGATATGGCTTTCCGCCATCACGACCTTGAGATGCGGATGGCGCTCCAACGCGCCGCACAAAAGAATCGCCACGAGACACTCGTCGGCCTGCATCGCGACCACGGCTTGATGTGTCGCGTGGGAAACGCGTGGCAACTCTCCTTTGAGCTTCTGCTCGACGCTGATCGGTCCGCAGGTCGTTGTGCCGTGACCGACGCCGATGTGGAATGACAGTGCGACCTCGTTTTCTTCAGCGACGACCCACATCGGCTCCCACATGGAGTGCCAAATGGGTTCGGGACCGTTGAACCAATCAATCATCGCGCCCCGTAATCCGAGCCCATGCTTGCCAACGCGGCGCAGCTCCGCGCTTGCGGCTTCCGCGGAGGACGCCGGGATATCGGCGATGCCGATGAAGCGTTTCGGATCGTATGAACAAAACTCAGCGATGAAATCGTTGTAAGCCCGGTAGGTCGCGGCAATCACTTCCGGATCTTTGATGCTGTCTTCGACAAAGCGGATGCCATAGATGATTTCCGCTTCGATGCCGTCCATGTCCAGGTCGGCGAGTCTCAGTTTAGGATCGGGCGGATGGCTCGGTTGCCAACCCGCCTCTGCCATGCGTCGCCCGCGGTGTGTCGTCATTTGTCCGCGTCCCATCCACGCCGCGTGCGTGCCCATCTTCGCGCCGTCTCCAACCCAAGTCGGTTTGCCGTCGATTTCGACCACTCGCGGCACACGCTGTTGCAGATGAGCCGGTGCCCGCGAGGTAAAGGTATCCATCGGCAGGTAGAACAAATCCATGTGCCCATCGGCCGATACGATTTTGTTTGCCATGGGATTTTTTCCTTTCTTGATTTGGTTTCCAGTCAGTCACGAAGGAACGGCAAGCAATTCAACTAAGCCGAGCATAGGTCCAATCGAGATCAGGCGTCAAGGGAAAGCAGCGGTTGTGATTTTTGTTGATGTTGAAGTCCGACGGGCGCGCTGCGGTTTGTCGTTGATCGGTCTTTGATATAAGAACACGGCAACACGTGTTCGGCCTAAGGTGGAATTTCCATATCAAACACCGCATCGACTAATCGAATCATGAGTCAAGACAGCAGCCGCCTCTCACTACTACGCCAGCGCGACTTCTGCGTATTTTGGAGCGGCTCGTTTCTTTCCAGTATTGGCAGCCAATTCACGACGGTCGCCATGGCGTGGCAAATCTATGAGCTGACCAATTCGCCGTTGCAGATCGGTCTGCTCGGCGTCGCTCGGGCTCTGCCGCAAATTGCGCTTCTGCTCGTCGGCGGTCTGCTCGCCGACGCGATGAACCGGCGCAAGTTGATGATGTGCACGCAAATCGGCCTGTGTTGCGTCTCGACCACGCTTGCTCTGCTGACCTTTGCCGGCGAAGCCTCGCCGCATATGCTCTACATCGCCACCGTGTTTCTGGCGTTATTCACCTCCCTCGAACAACCGTCACGCCAGTCAATGATCCCGAACTTGGTGCCGCGCGCGCTGCTCGCCCAAGCGCTGGCTCTGCAAGGTACACAGCGCTACGTGCCGATCATCGCCGGTCCGTCGATCGCTGGCGTCGTGTTAGCCCTGTGGGGACCGGCGGCGTGTTACACGGTTGATGCTTGCTCGTGGCTCGCCATGCTCGGCGCACTGATGTTACTGCGCGCGAAAATACCACAAGGCGGCGGGTGGAGGACGATTTCCCTAAACTCGCTGCGCGAAGGATTACAATTTGTCTGGTCGCACGGCGTGATCTTTCCGCTCATGGTTTTGGACTTTAGCGCGACGTTTTTCGGCAACGTGCGCGGCCTGTTTCCAATTTATGCGCGCGACATTTTGTTCGTCGGCCCGAAGGGACTCGGCTTACTCTACGCGTCGCGCGCCGTAGGCTCATTACTCGCCGCCGGTGCCATGGCGCTGTTCGGGCCGGCAAAACACAGCGGGCGCTGGATTTTCCTCGGCATCGGCATCTACGGCGTCTCAACCGTGTTTTTCGCCGGGTCGCAAGTCTTTTGGTTTTCTGTCCTGATGCTGGCGCTCACTGGCGCCGGTGACACGATCAGCTCGATATTGCGCTCGACGATGAACCAGCTCAGCACACCGGACGAGTTGCGCGGACGCATGTCGTCGATCAATAGCATCTTCACCAGCAGCGGTCCGCAGCTCGGCCAATTTGAATCCGGCGTCGTCGCCGCGTGGCTCGGCACGCAAGTATCCGCTTTGACCGGCGGGCTGGCGACGTTGCTTGTGCTGGCGATCGTGGCGGCGAGCTTTCCAAGAGTGCGGCGGTTCCAGAATCCGCATTTTTCGGTTAAATGACGTATTGCGTCCATCTTTAAACAGGAAGGGCTCGTGCGATGCTAAAACGAATCCGGCGGAGCATAGTCGGCGCTTTTCTTTTACTCGTTCCCCTTGTGCCAACTTCGCGGCTCGCTGCTGCCACACTGGAAAAAGTCAACGCCAGCTATGGCGCGATCTCCGGCTCGATGGCGCAAACCTGGGTCGCCAAGGAAGCTCGGTTGTACGAAAAATATGGGTTGGATGTTAATTTGGTTTATATTTCCGGCGGACCGCGCAGCATCATGTCCCTGATCGGCGGCAGCGTGCAGTTTGTGAATCACTCCGGCATGCCCGCGCTCGAGGCTTACCAGCGCGGCGCCGATACTGCCCTGATCGCTTCGCCGCTGAACCAGCTCGAACATTCGCTGGTGGTCCAGAAAAATATTACCAGCGCCGAGCAATTGCGCGGCAAGGTTCTCGGCATGAGCGTTGCCGGTTCGCTGACGGACATACTTCTGCGTGAAGGTCTGCGCCTTAACGGCATTTCCGAGAAGGACGTCACCATCTTGCCGGTAGGCGATCTCGGCGCGCGCTTGAACGGCTTGCAGACCGGGCGAATCCACGGCGTGATCATCGCCGGCATTCAGACGCTCACGGCAAACAAGCTTGGCTTTCGCACCCTGATCGACTACTCCAAGCTGCCGCTCGAAATTTCCGGTTCCGGCATTCTCGTGCGCCGATCCTACGTCAGTAAGAATCCGGACATCACGCTGAAGTTCCTCAAAGCCTGGATCGAAGGATTGTACTTTTTTCGCGCCAAACCTGACTTTGCGCTGGCAACCTTAAAAAAATACGTCGCGACTCAAGACACTGAAGTTCTCAACACGATCTATAATCTGTACAAAGAACGACTGATGACCAAGCCGACGCCGAACGCAAAAGTGGCGAAGTCGATGCTTTATTTATTGTCCCGTTCCAGTCCCGAAGTGGCCGGCGTCAATCCGGAAGGCTTCATCGAGCCGCGTTACGTGAACGAACTGGAGAGCTCCGGCTTTTTCGACGAGATGAGCCGGCAGTACGAGAAGTAAAAAGATCTAACTGACGTCAATTTAACCGCAGAGAGCAAACGGACTACGAAAAAGGAGCAAGCATGAGCACGCTCGATCAACCGATTTTGATCGCCAACAGCAACTATCACGTCGGCCATCAGGTCGCCATGGCCGTCGCCAAGGAAAAAGGTTACTTCAGCCAAGAAGGCCTTAAAGAATACGAGTACGATTCCCGCGGTCTCATTCCCGGCCCGCTCGAGCGCGAGGGCCTGGCGCTGGCGATCAAGAACCACGGCGTTGACATCGCCACCGCCGTCGACGTCGAAGCGGCGCTTCACCAGCGCTCGTTGGGTAACGATGTGTATATCGTCGGCGGTTGGCGCTACACGCCGTTTCTCAAATGGTACGGCGCGAAGCATGTGACGGACATGAGCAAGCTCAGCGGCGGTCGGATCGGCATGCGCGAGAAAGAAGGCTTGGTCGAAATGTTCATCACCGACGCGCTGCGCGAGGCCGGCGTCGATCCGTTCAAAGAGGTTCGTTGGGTTTACGACACGGTCTTTGGCTACCGCAACAACCCGGCGCATATGGAGATGCTGCGCTCGGGTAAAATCGATGCCATCACCTCGCAACCACCCTTTGCCGATCAGCTCGAGGGCGAAGGCTATCCGATGATTCTGGATCCGAACAAAATCTTTCCGCGCCGACCGGGCAAGCTAACCGTCGCGACCGGACAGATGGTCGAGAACCGCGGCGACGAACTGAAAGCGTACTTCCGAGCGATCATCAGAGCTTTCTGGTTCATGCGCGATGTGAAGAATTTCGAATATCTCAAGGATCTCGAAGCGCGACTCAGAAAAACCAACACCCATAACGCAGACGAGCGCGGCGTCGTGGCCATCGTCACTTCGCCGGATCGAGTCGAGAGCTGGGCGCTGCCGATCGATGGCGGTATCGCGCCGTCGGCGATCGAAAGAATCGTCGCAGAGATGGTCAAAGCCGGCAAGCTCGCGCCGGCGATTCCAGTGCAAGACATTTTGCGCGACGATGCCGTGACCGAAGCTTTTCGCCAAGTCAGCGCGCGACCGGAGTTGCAGCCCGCGCTGAACGTCGCCCTTGCGGCTCAGGAGAAATACGGCTTCTAGGTGCCACCCATGATACGACAATCGACAATGAATCGAAGATTCGCCCGGCTATTGGCCCGATCATCAGTAGCGATCGTCATGATCGTTATGTTTTCTCCGCGCTATTCGTCCGCTCTCGATCAAGTCAACGTTCACGTCTCCGCCGGCATTAGCCCCAATGCTTTGATCTATCGATTCGCCACAGAGAAAGGTTTTTACCGCGAAGAGGGTTTGGATGTCTTGCTCATCCAAGCTGGCATGCTACCCGGTATTCAAGGACTCGTCGGCGGCAGCTTTCAGTTTAGTCAGATCCTTGGCCAAGGCGCAGCCGCGGTGCTGCGTGGTTTGCCGCTTAAGATTGTGATGGTTTTCGACACGCGCCCGCTTAATTGGCTGTATGCCGCCAAAAGCATTAAGGCGATTCAGGATCTCAAAGGCGGCAAACAAATCGCAGTATCGAGCTTCGGCGCCGCCTTGGATCAAATGACTCGCGAGCTTTTGCCGAAGCATGGCATCGACCCGCAACGCGACGTTGTGCTGCGCGCCATCGAACCGACGCCGAGCCGGCTGGCGGCGCTTTTTTCCGGCGCGGTGGATGCCACGGTGTTGAATCAGTCGGATCGCTTGATCGCCAAGAAAAACGGATTTAATGAATTGCTTTTCTACGGTGACGATCTGGAATTTGTCACCGCCGGGGTGGTGGTGGCCGAAAAGACGCTCGCGCAACGGCCGGACCTGGTACAGCGCTTTCTGCGCGGCACTCTCAAAGGATTTCTCTGGCTCAAAACGAATGAGAAAGAAGTCGTGCCAAAATTTGCCGCGGCAATGAAGCTCAACGAGAGCGAAGCCGGCGAGGTTTACAAGTCGGCCCTCAAGATCATGTCCGCCGATGGCACGATTTCGCGCAGCCTTCAGGAAAAAATGATCGCCTTCCAGCGCCGGTCGTTAAAAATCGAGCGCGAAGTGTCTCCCGAACAGGTCTATGACTTCACGATGATCCGCGCGCTTAATGACGAATTGAAACGAGGCAAGTAGACAACCGGGCGGCTCGCGCGACGAGCTCCGAACCGCGCTCGCGTAAAACGCCGGGCGCGGCGCCTTTCCTCAAGCCTCAGGCCTCGCCCCTACTTTTCTTCGGCGCATCAGCGGCCACATCAAAAACACCGCCGTCAGCGCCAGCAGGACGGCGCAAATCGGCCGCGTGTAAAAGATCGCAAAGCTGCCGCGGGAGATGAGCAGCGATTGGCGGAGTGAAGTTTCCATCATCGGGCCAAGCACCATGGCCAGAATAAACGGCGCGCCCTCGCAGCCAAGCCGGCGCAAAACAAAGCCGGCGACGCCGAAAATGAGCATGATGACAATCTCGGTGGTATTGGAATTCAGGCTATAGACGCCGATCAGGCAAAACAGCAAAATCAACGGGAAAAGAATCGTGTACGGCGTCTTGAGCACGCGCACCCAGATACCGATCAGCGGCAGATTCAACACCAGCAGCATCGCATTGCCGATGTACATGCTGGCGATGAAACCCCAGAAGAGTTCGGGATATTTCGCAATAAAGAGCGGTCCGGGTTGGATGCCGTGAATCATCAATGCGCCCATAAACAGCGCCATGATCGCGCTGGTGGGAATGCCGAGCGAAAGCAGAGGAATGAACGATCCCGCGGTAGCGGAATTGTTCGCCGCCTCGGGACCGGCGACTCCTTCGATCATGCCCGTGCCGAATTTTTCCGGGTGGCGCGATAGACGCTTTTCCAACGCGTAGGAAACAAACGACGCGATCACTGGACCGGGGCCGGGCAGAATACCGATGAGAAAACCAAGGACCGAGCCGCGCGCGATCGGCCAGCCGCTGTCTCGCCAATCCTTTAAGTTGGGCAACAAGCCTTTGATCTTTGTTTCATAAATCGATTGCGTGCCGATGGCGGCTAAATTCTCCAACACTTCGGCGATGCCGAAAAGTCCCATGGCCACGGGCACGAGCCCTAAGCCGTCGCGCAGGGTGAGACTACCGTAAGTAAAACGTTCCTCACCCGAGATCGGATCCATGCCGACGCTGCCGGCAAGAAGACCGAGCGTCGCCATAATCAGCGCCTTGATCATCGATCCCTGCGTCAAATAGGCGACGAGAGTCAACCCGGTGAGCGTGAGAGCAAAATATTCCGGCGGGCCGAATCGAAGCGCGGCTCTACCGAGCAGCGGCGCCAGAAACATGAGCCCGATCACGCCGAAGGTACCGGCGATAAATGAGCCGAAGGCGGCGATGCCCAAAGCCGCGCCCGCCCGCCCTTGTCGCGCCATGCGGTAGCCGTCGAGACAAGTCACCACGGACGCTGTTTCACCTGGGATATTGACGAGAATCGATGTCGTCGAGCCGCCGTACATCGCGCCGTAGTAAATCCCGGCGAGCATGATGATCGCCGTCGCGGGCTCCATTTTGAACGTTAACGAAAGCAGAAACGCGACAGCGCCGACCGGACCCAAGCCAGGCAACACGCCGACGAGAGTGCCGACGAGCGAACCGAGAAAGCAAAACAATAGATTGTTCGGCGTGAGCGCGACGGAGAAGCCGAGCGCGACATTGGAAAGAATCTCCACGTTAAATTCCCAGCGCTCCGACAGGCAAAGGAATTCCGAGCAGCCATCCGAAGATGGCGTACGCCACCACCGCCGTCGCCAGGGCGATGGCAACGACCTTCGGCCAGCTCTGAGACTCGATCGCGCGCAGCAGCAAAATCATCAAAACGAACGTGGACAACAAGAAACCCAATCGTTCGAGCGCGAAAGCGAAACCGGCCATGGTCGCCAGTGTCGCGCCGATTCTCACCCAGCCCTCTTCGGCGATCCTATCGGCCGCGCGAACTGTTTCTATGTTGAGAAAGCATTGCGCCAGTAGAATGACGGAAAAGATCAGCAACAAAATCGCCAGTGTCGCCGGGAAAAACCCGGTCTGCGGCACGCGCATGCTGCCGAAGGGAAGGTTGCGGCTTTCGAACAGGACGAAGACTGCCAATCCGATCAGGATCACAGAAGCCGCAATGTCGGATCGTTTCATCTATTCGGGAAGGCGGAACAGCGCAATGACGCGCTCAATTGCCAATCTTGGCGGCCCGCGCGACTTCCGACCACTTGCGCTCTTCTTCGCTGTAAAACTTCGCCGCTTCCTGCGGACCGAGATTTTCGACGAGCGCTTGGGCTTTTTCGATATGACCAGCAATCTCCGGATCCTTGAGGCAGTCGCCGACCGCCGCGGCTAGCTTTTTTACGATCGCCGCCGGCGTTTTCGCGGGCGCGAAGAAACCGACCCAGATTTTCAGATTGAGCTCAGGGAATCCCTTTTCCACCGTGGTCGGCACGTTAGGAAAATCTTTGAGACGGCGATTCGACGCCACCGCCAGAGCGCGCATGGTGCCGGCTTCGATGTGGCTGCGAGTGGTTCCCAAAGTGAGAAACGCAATGTTCACATGTCCGCCGAGCACGGCGGTCGCCGCGGCAGATTCGGAGCCAAGCGGCACATGGGTCAAATCGATCTTGGTTTTAAGCTTCACCAGCTCACCGATAAAATGCGGCGTGGTTCCCGGACCCGCGGAACCATAAGTCAGCTCACCGGGATTCTTCTTCGCGGCCGCAATGAATTCTTCGAGCGTCTTCCACGGCGCGTCGGCGTTGACCACGGTTGTGTTAGGACTGCTCGTCGCGAGCGCTAGAGGTGCGAAGTCTTTGATGGTAAATCCGGAGTTTTTATTGACAAGCGGAATGAGAACGATCGGCGGCGGCGTGACGAGAATCGTATAACCATCCGGCGCGGCGTCTTTGGCGGCCTGAATGCCCACGGCGCCGCCGCCGCCCGCTTTATTGACGATGATCACCTGCTGGCCGAGAATCGCGGACATTTTCGGCGCGACGATGCGCGCCACGATGTCCGTGACCGCGCCGGGCGGAAACGGATTAATGATCTGAATGGTTTTGGCCGGATACTCGGCAGCCTCGGAACTAGCCGCAAGCGCGAAGCTGCACACTACAAATGACAGTATCGTAAGCAGCGAATCGAAGGGTGTAAAAACCGCGCGGCGACTCCCATAGAGATATCTCACAATCTGCACCTCCAACGTCTGAATCGCTATCTCTGCTAACAGAATCGCCCGCGGAGTGTCAAACAAATCTCGATTCTTGCTTGACACGACTGGCGATTGTTTCTAGAAGGGAGAATCGTCAGACCCACGCGACGGGCGGGCATAACAAAGACGAACGGGGTTTTCGAGGCGACATCGACATGGGAACCATCGCGGGAGCGCAGCAGATTATTGCGGGCTTAAAAGACGCCGGAATCGATCTCGTCGCCAGCGTCCCCGATATCAATATGTTGCAGCTCATCAATCTTCTCTATGAAGATAAAGCGATCACCCATGTGCCCGTGGGGCGCGAGGAAGAAGGGATTGGTGTCTGCGCCGGCGCCCATCTGGGTGGAAAAAAAACCGCCATGCTGATGCAAAATGGCGGCTTGCTCAATAGCTGCAACGGGCTTACGACGACCGCGCTGCAATTTGGCATGCCGATTGTGCTCTTGATCTATTACGCCGGGGATATCGGCGACAACGCCTTCCATATGGTCGGACTTGTCACCGAACCGGTGCTGCAGGGCCTGGGAATCAAATACATCGTCATGCGTGATCCGGCCAAGGTGAAGCAAGAGATCGCCGGCGCAGTCGTACTCGCCCATAGCTCCAAACGACCGGTGGCACTGTTGCTCACGCGCGCGGTTTTATAAAGTCACATCATGAAGCGCTTTGAATGTCTGCAAGCGATCGCGCCATTGATAAAAAGCGAATTGTTCGTCACCACGGCGGGCGGCGCGACCGCTGAATGGAACGCGGTGCATCCTGGTGATGCCAATATCCAAGTGAAAACTCTCGGCCTGTGCTCCTCCATCGGTCTCGGCCTCGCCATCGCGCTTCCCAAGCGCAAAGTCTTCGTGTTCGACGGCGACGGCGCCCTATGGATGAATCTAGGTTCGCTGGCGACCATCGGTCTGCATCAACCGAAAAATCTCATTCATATCTGCTGGGACAACCAGCAGTACGAATCTTCCGGCGGCGAGCCTACCGTCGCGACGGCGGGCAACATCGATTTTGCCGGGGTCGCGTGCAACGCTGGTATCACGAGCTCACAAACTGCGACGACCGTCGAAGAATTGAAAGACGCCGTGAGTCGCACTCTGACCAACGACGGGCCGCATTTCATCTGGGCGCGCATCGAAGCCGGCCGCGCCGAAGCGCCGCCGCTGCGCTACGACGAGCTGGAAAACAAGTACCGGTTCATTCGCTACATCGAAGATAGCGAAGGCATGAACATCCTGCGCGTTCCAATGCCCGCGAGTTATTTGCAAAAATAGCCGCGCCGCAACGCGCATTTGACAAACCCATGTACGCCCGACTGATTCAATCGCGGATGCGGCAGATCAATGGCCTTTACAGCAGGAAAAATAGGCGCGAAACAGCGGCCAGCGAAAGTCGTTATCGGAATTGAAACTTTTGAAGCGATCGGTAGGCGCGCGCGAAGCTGAGCAGATCCCTCATGGCGCTGCTTGCGGCGTGGTTCAGGAAGCCTAGTCCTTCATTCGAATGCCAAACTTAGAAAGGCGGTATTTCCAGGCCTCGCGCCGTTCGATTTTTTGCCAGACTTCGATTTCCTGTTTGGCCAGCTGTGTCTTCTTTTCCTTAAGCTCGGTCATCAAATTCTGGATCAGCTTATCGCGCGCTTGCAGCAGTTGTTCCCGTTCACTGAGCAAGGTTTCCAGCCCATGTGCCTCGCCATTGAGTCCCTTGGCCTCTTCTTCCTCGGAAGTTTCGATCACGGCCAGCGCTTTATCTGCTTTGCTGCGTTCCATCTGCAACAAGCCTTCCAAATTCACTTTCGCCGCCTCCGCCTCGTTGAGCCGGTCCGTGACCGCGTCGAACTGCGCGCGCAGCTCGTTCAGCTCCGCGCCGCTGCTCGCCAAGAATCGCTGCTTCTCGGCAACCTGACGTTCGAGCGCGTCTACCCTGCCTTTCAATCGCTCCTCCAACTCGCCGATGGACGTCTCTCGGGACTGCAACAGTGTGGTTTTTTCGCGCAGCTCTTCCTGCAGCAAACGATCCGAGCGGTCTCGGTCCGCATCCATTTCACTGAGTTTTTGACTCAGCTCGCTGACCTTGGCCATGAGCGCATCGAGCTCGGTATCGCGCGCCGCCACTAGCTCCTGCTTTTGGCTCAGCTGACTCTCCAGGGTGCGGGCTTTGCCATGCAAGCGTTCTTCCAACGTTGCCATGGCGGACTCTTTGGCGTCGAGCAATTCCGACTTTTGCTTTAATTCCTCCTGCAACGAGCGCAGCGCGCTGTCCTTCGAGGTTCCGAGCGCCGCCAGGTCGGCCGACAATGCATTGACTCTCGACATCAGGCCTTTGAGATCCTGATCGCGAGCTTCGAGCATGTCTTGCTTTTCACTCAGTTCGCTCTCGAGAGTATGAATCCTTGTGCTAAAGCGTTCCTCCAAAGTTTTGATTGCGGTTTCCTTGGCATCGAGCAGCTCTGACTTCCGCCGGAGGTCCTGGTGCAGCGAATGCGCCGCTTGGTCTTGCGAAGCCGCCAGCTCGGCGAGTTGGTTTTTGATTGCGTGCAGATCGGCTTCGCGAGCCTGCAGGAGTTCTTCCTTTTCCTTCAGTCGGTTTTCCACGCTGCGAATTTTGCCGGTCAGCTCTTCCTCGATATTTTTCGTGCCGATGTCTTTCGATTCTAAGAGCTCGGTTTTTTCTTTGAGCGCGTCTTCGAATAAACTTTCGGTACGCGCCTTGGCTGCGGCCAGATCGTTCATTTTTTGATGCACGGACGTCAACTCGGACTTGAGAATCGACAATTCCGTGTCGCGGTTTCCAACAAGGTCTTGTTTCGCCGTCAGTTGCTCCTCAAGAGCAGCGATCTTTGCCTTGAAGCTTTCTTCGATCTCCCGAACCGCGGAATCACTGGCCTGAAGTCCCTCCTTCTCCGCCCTGAGTTTCTGCTGAAGCAGGCTTGCCGCGCGCTCTTTAGCCGAGCCGACCTTCGTCAGTTGCTCGGCGAGTGACGACACCTGAGACTTGAGTGACTTGATTTCTTCGCCACGGCCCTTGAGAGACTCCTCCTTTGCACCGAGCTCGCCTTGGAGACTCTGGACTTGTTTCTCGTATCGTTGTGCCAATTCGCGGCTGGCGGCTTCTCTCGACTCGCGTTCGAGCTTTTCCTTCGCTAACGTTTCTCGCAGCAGCGCTTCGGCCCGCTCCTTTGCCGCCACGGCGCCGTCGAAACGCAGACCGACGGCATGCACTTCCCTTTTGATCTCTTCGAATTCACCTTCGCGACGCTTGAGCGAATCCTCTTTCTCGCCAAGCCGCTGGCTCAACTGATTGACTTCTTTCTCGTAACGATCAGCGCGCTCGCGGAATGCGGCCTGCTGTGCTTTGCTCTGCGATTTCTCCTTCTTGAGCTCTTCCTGCAGTGCTTCTTCGGCGCGAACTTTCGCGGCCGCCATCTCGCTCAATCGCAGCGAAATATTTTTGACCTCGGATTGGAGCGATTTTAACTCTCCGTCGCGTGCCTGCAAAAGCAGATCCTTTTCACCCACTGCATTCTGCAGAGCATGAACGTTCGCACTCAAGCGTCGCTCGAGATCATTAATAATGTGTTCCTTCGCGTGGCGATCCTGCTCTAATTTTCCAAGCTCCTCCTGCAACCGCCCTGCCATTTCCTCCTTGGCGGATTCGAGCTCGCTCAGTTGTCGTCGGAAGCCATTAAGCTCGGTGTCACGGGTTCTTAGAGTTCTGTCCTTCTCGCCCAACTGATTTTCGAGAGCCCTGATTTCATCGGTTAAACGTTTTCCTTCGGAGCGGCTTGCCAGTTCGTTGGCTTCGAAGATTTCCTTGGTCTTTTGCAATTCGCCCTGAAGGCGATCCTCAGCCCGCTTCTTGGCAGCTTCCGATTCACCGAGCCGTCCACTGAGGTCAGTGATTTCGCTTCGGAAATTTTCCAGCTCGGCGGCAACGCTTTTTAAATGGCCGTCCTTTTCGCGTAATTGGTTCTCCCACAGCCTCGTTTTCGCGCTCAGCCGCTGCTCTAGGTCCTTGATCGCAGCGTCCTTCGCTTGGAGAATCTCATTCTTATTTCTGATCTCATCGCGCAGCAGACGATCCGCCGGCGTTCTGGCCACGCCGGTCTCCGAAGACCCGACTGTGCTTGCCTTCAACGTCACCAACTCGATGTCGCGTGCTTTTAACTGTTGCTCTTTTTCACTAAGCTCTCCGAGCAGGTTTTCGATTTTGTCGATGCTGACCTCGAGATCTCGGGTAACTGAATCTTTTGCTTGGTGCTCATGCTTGCCTTTCCAAACGACCTCTTGGAGCAAGCTTTCCGTTTCATGTTTTTCCGATCGCAGATTTAACAGGCGTCTGCGCAGCGCTTGGATTTCGCTGTCGCGGGTCATTTTCAAGAAAATGATAAACATAACGACGGCGAAGATCGTCAGGCCGCCATAAAGAATTGCCCCGGCGGGCAATTCATCCGAGACGAATTTGGCCGGCGAAGAAAGACCGAATTTTAGATTGCTGGAAAGGAGCCAACGAAAATAGTTGGCCTCGACTTCGTTGTCCCTAAACGCAAAAAAGATCAGGCCACCCAGAATAAGGGTAACGACAACGAGTAAGATAAGAACTTTTTCGCGTGTGCGCATAGGGAGTTAGGCCATGGTCGGGCTGTGCCGACCGAACTTACCACATTTTACCTCTCCGAAGTGCCATTTGCCAAAGAAATTATATTTACTTGAAAAGGCGGCCAATTCGCAGAATTTACCAGAAACGGCATCGCGCGCGCAAAGCGCCCGTTTTCGGTTCGACCTCAAGTAATGAGTCGTCGTCATCGAATAAACAAGATGCCAGACCGTCGAGGCCCCTATCGTCAAGTTTTCATGCCTTGCCAAGAGCCGCGCGCTTGTATAGGAACGGTACAAGTTCTTAGCGGGGAACGCCTTGGAGAAATAATGAAACGACGTCTGCCACTTTGTTTGATCGCGGTGTCGTCGCTGGCTTTGCTACTGAACGTCTCTTTAGCTTCGGAAGCTGTAGGCCAACCGACCAACCAATTTGCGCCGAACACAATTGCCCTGGGAATGGTGTCGGCCTCCCATCAGCGCGAGATTGAGGAGCATTTCCGGCCTTTTGTTTCTTACCTCGCCCGCAAGGTTTTTTCCGCTTCGGATGCCGAGGGCAAGGTCATCGTAGCCTCGTCATTGCCTGAATTGGCCAAGCTTCTTGACCAAGGAAAGATCGATTTTTTTATGGAGAGCCCCTATCCAACCTATGTGGTGAATCAGATTCACAGCGCCGGCAAACTGCTATTGCGGCGTTGGAAGAGCGGCATGGCTGAATATCGAAGCTTGATCGCGAGCGGCAAAGACAGCGGTATCAATCACCTCGAAGCCCTGCGCGGCAAGATCATCGCGTTCAAAGATCCCGAATCGACTTCAGGCTATTTTCTGCCGAAGTTTTTCCTCCAGAGAAACGGCTTTAAACTTTCGCAAGCGGCCGCGCCCAATGCGCAAGTGCCGGCGACGGAGGTCGGATATATCTTTGCGGGGGATACGGAGAAGCTGTTCGAATGGATTCTCACCAAGCAAGTCGCCGCCGGCACAATCAGTGATGACGACTTCGCGGCACTCGATGGCAAAAGGAAGCCGAACCTCAATATTTTGGCTCAAACGGAACTGCTGCCGCGTCATCTCGTCTCGGTGCGCAGGAATCTGGCGCCGGAGTCATCTGACCGCCTCGCACGGGCTTTACAGTCCATGCACGAGGACAACGAAGGCCAAAAAATTCTTTTGAACACCGACAACACAACTAAGTTTGATCCGCTTCCGGGCGGCGAGGAAGCCATGCGCCGAAGGCTCTTGGAAACGTTTTACGCCCCCGACAGGAAGTAGACGCGGCCGGATTCGCGTGAAGTTGCGGCCCAGACCGCTTATTGCTTCCCCTTCAGCTGTTGGTCATTCTGTTGCAGAAAATCTTTGATTTCATCGGCGTAATCAAGGAGCCTTGTCCACTGCTCTTTGTAAAGCGTGACAGGGAATCTTCCTAGTCCGTAGACAGACAACCCGCCTTTTTCGCTGATCTTCAAGCGCAACTGTCCCGGCTTTCGTTGCTCGATTTGATCCTTAAGTGCTCTGTTTTCAGCTTCCAAGCGCGCCAGTTTTTGTTCTGCGGTCTCTTCTGCCATATCCCCTCCCAGCTCAGTCGGTTTTTAAATGTTGGTTAAATTGCCGCCAGACGGGCGAGTATTTCACGACGCGAGTTCATTTTAAACTGGAAAAATACTCCAATTCTAGCCTTCTTTAACAAAAATACACCAATCCGATATTTAGAACTCCATACTGCCCGGCCGTTCGTCAACACGCGGGGCCGCTTGATCCGTAAACGGAAGTCAGATTATAAGAAGAAAGCGGCTTTCACGACCCGCTTAAAAATTATTGAATGCGCAGCCAGGAGGTATTAAAGATGTCAGCCAAGCTCAACACCCGAATTATTGACGGCGACGGTCATATTTTCGAAGACAACACAGCCATCATCGCCCATATGGAGCCCCCCTACCGGGATATCGCCGCTCGGAAAGGCATAATTTTCCCCCCCTTGGATCACCTGCACAGCGGTCGTGCCGTGGAAACACCGCCCCAGCGCGACCAACGCGCCCCGGTGGGTCCTCAGGGCTGGCTTGATTTTCTCGACGACGTCGGCATCGAGTGGACCGTGCTCTATCCGACCACCGCGCTCTCCTACGGCAAAATAGTGAGCCTCGACTACGCCGTGGCGGCCTCAAAGGCCTATAACGATTGGCTCTGCGCCACCTATGTCAAATTCAACCGACGCTTCAAAGGGATGGCGATCCTGCCGATGCAGGACCCGGAGGAAGCGGCGAAAGAATTGCGCCGCGCCGTCACCGAGCTGGGCATGCTCGGCGCGATGATGCCGTCCAATGGACTGGCTCACCCCCTCGGCTCGAAGATGTACTGGCCGATTTACGAAGAAGCCAACACGCTGGGCTGCTGCCTGGCGGTCCACGGCGGCGCGCACGATCGCTTCGGCATGGATCACATGAACATGTACGTGCCGGTGCACGCTCTCGGACATCCGTGGGGTTTGACGATTAGCTGCGCCGATATTCTCTACAATGGCATCTTCGAGCGCTTCCCTCGCGTACGCATCGCCTTCCTCGAGGGCGGCATCGCGTGGCTGTTGCTTCTGCTCGAACGACTGCATGCATCGCACGAGACACACTTCCAGTACATCCCTGAAGGTGAGTTCGGCGTGCGCGAAGAACAGGATCCGACAAAGCAAATTAAGCATCTGATTAAAGAGGGTCGCGTTTATCTTGGCATCGAGACCGAAGAATTGACCTTGCCGTTCGCCATCAAGACCGTCGGCAACAAGCCGTTCCTCTATTCGTCCGATTTTCCCCACGAGGTAACCAACGAAAGCTGTAAGCATGATCTCGGCGAGCTAATGGAAAGCAACGAGATCACCGACGATGACAAGGCAGCGATGCTGTGGCGCAACGCGGAGACGTTTTACAAATTGCCGCTCTGACAAAAGCTGATAGTTCAGACTATACAATCCGTTCAACCTGTTCGAGCCGTCGAAAATCGAAAGCCATCAAAAGGAACGAATATGGATACGTGTCGCGCCGCCGTCATCACCAAACACAACAAACCGCTGACCATCCAGCAAGTGCCGATTCCCAAACTCGATCCGGGTTCTCTACTGGTAAAAATCACGGCCTCGACGCTATGCGGCACCGACGTGCACCGCTGGCATGGGCCGCTGAGTGACGGTGACTCCTTGCCGATCGTGACCGGCCATGAGCCCTGCGGATTTGTCGAAGATATTGCCGGGGAGCGAACCGATATTCTCGGCAACCCGG
>WNGO01002072.1_pt1 | contig 19860 bp, 12 predicted proteins | sample 5400511 | NCBI WGS metagenome assembly WNGO01 (sample SAMN13153380, study PRJNA577476) | soil metagenome | isolation source: 20 cm soil or saprolite under Garry oak tree replicate 2 | place: USA:California | collected 2016-06-15 | reverse complement strand
CGGCTGCTTCTGCTTCTTTGATATTCCCGTTGCGATTGTAAAACAAAGACAAGCTCGTCCAGCCAATCTGGTCGTTAGGCCGAAGCTCGGTCGCCTTTTTACCAGCCGCGATCGCCTCACCGAAGCGGCCAAGCTTCATCAGCGCCATTCCAAGCGCGTGCCAGCCGTCGAAAAATTCGGGATCAATCTGAACACAGCGCCGATACTTCTCGACCGCACTGTCCAATTCCCCGATGGCTAGATCGCCATTGGCGTCATCGAAGATTTCGTCACGTGTTGGCATTCGAATAACATCCAAATTCCAACATCTCCACCACAGTTTGAGAAGTTTGATGTTTGACGTTTGATGTTTGATGTTTGATGTCCAGGAACCATTGCCCCCGCTGCCATTGGACGTTTGATGTTCGGCAGCCTGCCCTGAGCGATAGTCGAACGGGTTCGGCGTTCGGCGTTTTCCGGCTGCCGCGCTAGCAGCGTGCTTTTCGGGCAGGTATCCATCGTCGATCGGTTGAACTTCGCGGCCTTAGTATTCCTTCACATCTTTGAATATTGGAGAAGCAGCATTTGGCAACGCCCTCACCTTAATCCTCTCCCTGAGGGAGAGGAAAGAAAACGATCGCATCCGCGGGCGCGGGTGGAGGTGGATATTTTGGTGACGTCGCGAGTGGAGCTTTGAGGGGGCTCAAGATCTTCGAGGCGGCGGTGGCCGGCTTCTACCCTCAGCCGTCGCTGTTCCTAATCCCGCCTCAGTCTGTCTCTCGTGCAGCCATTCGGAGAAAACAATCTGCCGCTTATTGTTCAAGATCCGGGTGGCGAAATTAGATTTGCCTTGTTGGTATTTGGATTGGTCTGGTGGCTCCTGTTTTTCGAGATAAACGATAATGCCACCTTGCTCCCACGGGAAAAATTCGCTCACCTCGCCGGGACGAAGGCTGGCTGCAACGTTCTTAATCGCGAGAAGATCGGGCGACTTCTCCTTTTTCTTGTCGACCTCTTCTTTAACATCCGGTTCGTCAAGAAGCGTAAATGGCTCCAGCTTTTCGGCTTTGACGTTCGCTTTCTCCAATAGGGATGGCAGGGATTCTCCCGTCTTTAAACCCTCCCGCAAATCGTGAACAAGTTTTGCGCCCTTATTCGAAAGCATCTCCCGCGACCGGCTAGTCTTAATGGCGTCGACAATTTTTGGTTTCGCTTCCTCCAAGGTGAGTGGCCGCGCCTCGACAAGTCCAGCGAGGTGTAAAACATAAAATCCATCCGGCTCCTGAAGCACGTCGCTATTCGGCTCCTGCGGCGTTAGTTGAAATGCGGCCGCAGCTACTTGCGGGTCTTTCAGCTTCGGATCGGGCGCGGCCAGAGTAAATTCACCGCTCGTTTGCATTGGCAGCTGGAACTTCCCAGCGACCTGACGGAAATCGGCGCCTTTCTCGAGTAGCGCCTGCGAAAAATCGTTCGCCCGATCGGCCAGTTTCTGCAAGCTATCGATCCGCTCTTTGCCAGTTAACTTTTTTTGCTCGTCGCTTAAGGGAAGGCTGACAAACTCGACCTTGCGCTTCTCTTCGGTCTTCAATGCAGCCTTGTGCGCCTCGTAGTATTTCTGAATGTCATCATCCGTAATCTTAATGTCTTTCGCGAACTCCGCCGGATGCAATCGAATCACGGCCGCGAAAAGCCTGCCATAAAGGCGCTCGTACTCGGTCTTGCTTTCGCTTTCCGGAACCGTCACACCGGTGGCGACCAAATCTTTGATCCGGTTCAAAGAAAGGGCATCCGCGACCACTTCCTCGATTTGGCCTTCATTCATTCCATAGGGCGTAAGCGCATTTTGAGTGAACTCATCATATTTTTTTTGATCGAATCCGGTCGGACCGCGAAATGCAGATACGTTGCGGACGAAATCGGCAATTTCCGCTGGCGTTGCCCGGATCCCGAGCTGTTCGGCCTCGTGTCGCAAGATGATCAAATTGATCGCAAAAACCGCATAAGCCTCATTGCGGTTATTGCTATCGCCCACTCCCCCTGTCAGATCCTGGACGAAACGCTGCATGCCAAGCGCCAGCGCCAGATCGTGGAGGCGGGCATTCCGCTGCGCTTCCATCATTGGGATATTGCGGTTGTAGAGGCGCGCGAATTGATTGGCCTGTGCCGAGAAATCGGTCTTGTTAAAATAGAAGATGAACGGGATCGCGAGAATGGCGATCACCATCATCAGCCAGTTACGGTGCTTGCGAAGAAACGTCATCATGGCGGCAAAATCTTTTTGGAATCCCAATTGTAAAGGCGGCTCCACTCGGCCGCAAATCGCCGATCAAAGCACCAAATTCCAAAGCCTGCCCTGAGCGAGAGCCGAACGGGCTCCAACATCCAGAGAAGCTCCAAACTTCTAATGTTCAAAGACTCGCGGTGGCATCTTTTTTGAGATTTGGATAATTGAAGTTTCTCTGGAGCTTGGATGTTGGAATTTGGTGCTTTTTAAAATTCGCGTGCCGTTTCGCGAATTAATTCCCAGACATTCCGCAAATGCTCCTCGGTCGTTAAAACATTCCCCAGACCAATTCGCATGGCCGTGCGACCGTGCAATTTGGTTTGGGTAAGATAGGCGCGGCCGGACGCATTGATTCTCTCGACGATCTCGCTGTTCACTGCGTCGAGGTGGACGGTCGTTGCCGGGCCGGGGTCACCGACCCCGGCTACAGGACCTACATAGCGAAAACAAACCACGCCCATCATGACCGGTGCGGCGAGTTCAAAGCGATTGTCCGCCTTAATCCAGTCGCCTAACAGTTTCGCCAGCCGCAAATGATCGCGAATGCGCGCGGCGATTCCGGCGCGCCCGAATGCGCGCCACACCATCCACGCTTTGAGCGCGCGAAAACGGCGCCCGAGCTGTACTCCATAATCCATGTAATTGATTTCGGCGCCGCCGGGTTCGCGGAGATGCAGATATTCAGGCACGAGGGTGAAGAGCCGGCGTAATCGTTCGATGTCGCGCATGTAGAGCGCGCTGAAATCAAACGGGACAAAAAGCATTTTGTGCGGATTAATCACGATGGAGTCGGCTTCGTTCCAACCGGCGGTGATGGATTTGAATTCGGGCAAGAGCGCGAGACCGGCGCCGTAGGCTCCGTCAATGTGCAGCCACATCTTTTCTTCACGGCAAATCTGTGCGATCTCCGGGACCGGATCGATGCTCGCGGTCGATGTGGTTCCTACTGTGGCCACCACCGCCATCGGCCGGAAATTCTCTTGTCGATCCTGTGCGATCATCTGGCGAAGCCCAGTGACATCCATTCGAAATTCAGAATCGACCGGAACGCGCCGCACATTTTCCTCACCGATGCCGATGGCGATGGCGCCTTTTTCGACTGAGCTGTGCGCCTGATCGGACGCATAGATCCGAAACGTGGGGAGATGGCGACCGCTCAATCCGAGTTTGCGTGTGTTCGGTGCGGCTTGTTCCCGCGCGGTGGCGAGCGCATGCATGGTCGAGATCGAAGCTGTGTCGTAAACCACGCCTCGAAATTCGCTCGCCAATCCAAGCCATTGCCGTAGCCAATCAAGGACGAGCGTTTCAAGCTCGGTCGCAGCCGGCGCCGTTCGCCACGTCATGGCGTTCACGTTGAGTGCGCCAGTGAGCATTTCGGCGAGAATGCCCGGGTTCGTTGTCGTGCAGCCGAAATAGCTCATGAATTGCGGATGTGCCCAATGCGCCACGCCCGGAACAATAATGCGCTCGATGTCAGCGAAAATTTTCTCGAACGGCACGCCGGCTTCCGGCGGAGCCGTGTCCAATTGTTTCAGAATTGTTCCCGGCGGGTCGTTCGGAGCAATGCGACGTTCGCCAATTTTTTCTCGATAATCACCGATCCAATCAGCGAGCTGATGCAGTTGTTCGCGAAAAATTTCCGGTGCAACGTCGCCGAGTTCGGCGCGCTCCTCACGCGATTGATCATGGGAATGTTTCATTTTTGCCACCTTCGATCCAGTCGCGGCCGACTCCCTTTTTGAGGATGCGTTCGCCGAATGGATAACCGCCGCGCGTGAGGAACCAATAGAACGCCCAGTAAGTGCTGAACGTTCGTTCGGCGATCCACAGCGGCGTGAACAAACAGATATTGAAAGGGAAATATTTTCGGGCGTTGCCCCGTAACCATCCAGTCATGGTCACGAAGATGGACAACGCGAAAATCGACAACCACTTGGTGCCAGCGATGAATGGGACCGCAACCGCAAGCGGCAGAAAAGATGCGAACAAAATTGTTTTGAACCGCAGCCCGAAATCTTCATAGGCTTGCCGTGGGCGTTGCTCCAACCATTTGCGCAATGGCGGCGGGCGTTTCTGGATAAAGAAATCGTTCGCGTAGCAAATGCGCGCGCCCTGCCGAGCGAAATGGCGAATGATTTCCTCGTTGTCGAACAAAACGTCGCCGTCGTATTCGCCGGCACGCGAGATTGTAGATTTTCGAAACGCGCACGTGCCGGGATAGTCAGCATTGTGCAGGGTAGCGCGGTTGATTAGCATGCGCGCAGCTTCCATCCGCGCCCAAATTGCGGTTGCCCTCACCTGCCGCTTCGCGGCTTCCTCTCCCTCAGGGAGAGGACTGAGGTGAGGGTGCTCTGATGCAGTCTCGCGCGCGAAATAATTCTGCGGGCGCACGACTTCGAATTCTTCGAGGAGCACGCACATTTTTTCAATATCGGCCGGCGTATAACGAATATCGTCATCCGCCAGGACAATCTTCTCGCTGCCGGCGAGGCCAAGGCCGGTGTGAATGCCGTTTACTTTATTGTTTAGATACCGAAACCGCGGATCGACAGTTTCATGCCGGCAGACTTCTGACCAATTGTCATGATGGCACGCGAAGATTTGTCCGGGCGAGCCGTCAACAACGATTACCTCACATCCCGTCGCTTGCAGAACCGCAAAATAATCGCGGAACTCTTCGGTCTCGGCCGCGCAGAAACCATTTCGGCGAATGGGCAACAAATATGTACAGCGGTTCACAATCGGAGTTCCTGGCCGCGACCCGTCATCGTTGTTTAAAAAGCAAAACCGAAACTGAAGTGGAACGCGCCAAAATCTTCGTTGGGATGCGGATCGGGATTGAAACCGTAATCGAGGCGGATTGGGCCGATCGGCAACTTGTAGCGCAAGCCGATGCCAAGCGCGTAACGCATATCGTCAAATCCGGGTTGTTCGGAGGTCGGGAGCAAATTCCCTGCATCGCCGAAGAGCGCGCCCTGTAACTCGCCCAAGACCGGAAAGGTATATTCGACATTAAACACCGTAAAAAATTCCCCGCCTATCGGATTACCATGTCGGTCATGTGGCCCAAGCTCGCGCTCTCCAAAACTTCGCACGGTGTTGCTACCACCATTGAAGAAACGTTCGTCAATCGGGAGCGTGGTCGGCTCGTCGGGACCGCTGTGATTAAGAGAATGAACAATGCCGGCGCGCGCCCCAAAAGCGAGAGACGACTGCCGGAACCACCGTTGTAAAGGCGTTCCTTGTTTGTCTTCGACGACTCCGGGGGTAAGCGCTTTCGGCGCAAAAGGAAGATAATAGCCCAGCCGAATCGTGCCGCGGACAAGCTCTACATCGCTGCCGAATGCGTTGGTCGCGATATCAAACGTGTTCTCGGCAATGAACCCGCGCGGCGCGACCAGCGGGCTTTCCCGGCGATCATATGTCTGCGTAAATCCCAGCGTGTCGATAAAGTAGGATGTCTGACCGAGCAAACGGACGTTGATGTCGGCACTGGTAACTTCCACATGGCGAGCGGAAAAATTGAGGCCGACCTGATATTGTTTCGTGAGTTTTTGAGAGAACTCAATACGATCGCCAATTTCAAATTTCGAATAACCGTCAAAATCGAAGGTCAAAGCCGCGATTCGGTTCTTGAAATTTATCTCGGTGTCAAAAAAGAACGGATCCTCGTAAACGATTTCACCTTTGTAACTGCGCAGCGAAACCTCAAAGGAGGTCGTCAGTGGACGGCCCGTGCCAAAAAGGTTGTGCTCACGAAATTCTATTCCGCCAATCGGCCCTTCGAATGTGCCGTACCCAACTAAAAAACCGAGCTGCTTGCTCTTGGCCTCCTCCGCGGCAATATCGAGGTCCAATGTATCACCATCGACCGGTGTTGGGCTGATTCTCAGAAGATTGAAGAGGCCGGTTCGCATGAGGGTGCGGAATCTTTCGTCCAGCACCTCAGGGCTGAACGTTTGCCCTTTCAGCCTAACAAATCGTTTCTCGACAAAACTCGGATGCAGCCGGGTGAGGCCACTGACGGTGACATCGCCGAAGTGATAGACCGGCCCGGGAGAGATCGCCACTTGCACCGGTACTCGGCCTGAAGTGGCCTTGGTCGGATCGGCCGTCACCTCCGCTTTTATATCGTAGTAACCCCGCGCCTTGTAATATGCCTGGAGACGCCGCGGAATATCGGCGACACGCGCGTCGGTGTAGGGCTGTTCTAAAAGGTCTTGGATCTGTCCCCGCAATGTTGCGGAGTCGTAGATCGCTTTGCCGGTAAAAGAGACATTACCAAAAAAGTATTGCCGGCCTTCGCGAACCGAAATGACCACATCGACCTGATTAATGTCATCGTGATAAGTGTAGTGCGGTTTATCGACGGCCGAATCTAGAAAACCTTCCGCAACGTAGAGCCGATGAACGAGATCGGCGCCTTCCTCAATATCGGCGGCCACAAACGGAAGCTTCTTTTGCATTTTGGAATAACGTTCGCGGGTTGGACCGACAGCGAACTCGAAGAGCTTGTCAGCCGGTTCGTGCGCGTTACCCCGGAAAACCACCGTGCCGAGCGTGGTCAGGGGTCCTTCGTTGACCTCGAGCCGTAGCCGATCGCCTGATTCGATCACGTAATGCACACTGACCTTGGCGTAACCGTGCTTGCGATAAATAAGTTCGAGAAAAAAAGCGGCGTCATCGGCGCGCGCGGATGTCAGTCCGAAATCGTTGATCGTTGCGATCGGTTCCTTCAGTAGCGACCGCAATTCCTTTTCGCTGAAGGCATGAATGCCTTGAAATTCGATTACGCTGGTGTGCTGCGCTTTTTTCTCCTGTTGCTTTGCCACCTGACGTTGTGCTTTGTCCTTCTCTTCCTGCGGAACGTTGACCGTGTGTTGTCCCATCGCTTGGGCGGCGAGGCCGGCGCTGCCAAGAGCGATGAGAATGGCGCGGCGCATTTCAGCGAAAGCGGATGAGATATTTGATCATCCCGCGCCATTCGCCACCCACACCTACATCGCCCATCAGAACAAATTGCTCGTTCAGCTTGAGTCGCGCCGTGGCCTGTTGCTGCTGGGTGCGAGGATCGACCGTCCCAAAAGTGACATCGAGCCGATCAAACACGGAGTTGCTTTTTGTTGCCTGACCTTTTTTGAAGATTTTTCGGTAGAGTTGTTGGATCAGCAGTGTGGCCGCACGGCCTGCCAGCACATTGTTGTTGCCTGTTAGTTCCTCTCGCGTCGCTCCCGTTGCCAGTAAAGAAATAATTTCCTCCTGGGGCAGGGGTGGCTCACTTGTGAAGATCGCCTCCGGCGCAAGCGAAGTTCCATAAACATAAACGTGAATAGTGTAGTCACGGATGACAGATGTTCCGTGCAGATCAATTTTCGGATTCAAGGAATCACTCGGATCGAAATAAAGAAATCCGTACGCTACCTCCAGACGACTGAATGGCAGGGTTGCTTCAACCTTTTCCAGCCGGATCAAGCCTTGCAGGCCGGGATGCAAGCCGGTCCCGGTCAAATGTAAATCACTGATGGCTCCGCCATTGGCCAAACTTCCGCGAATGAGAAATGGGTCCTTCGTCTTGATCGCGACATCGAATTTCCAATCTCGAAAAGGCGGCTCCGGAATCGAAAAATCAGGGCGAGATGAGGGCGGCTGCGGGGCCGGTCGTCCGGGAAGGCCGATCGGAATCAAGTCAAGATTCTTTAGGAACTGACTGTTGGTTAGGGCAACGTTGCCGGTAACGCTGGCGCCCGTAAACGGTCCGGCCACTTTAATATCGCAATCGACTCGCGCGGTCACGTCATCATTGCGCATCACCAGGATACTGTCCGCCTTCAAATGCAGATCGATATTAGCGTTGGTTATTTTCGTAAACGTAACGCGACCACCGAGAATAAATTTTCCGCCGGAGAGTTCGCCGCCAAATTTCTCAATAGTCAGGGCGTTATCAGCAAACTTGAGCCGGGCTTTAAAATCTCTCAGCGCCGGCAACGTCACATTATTGGAGCGAGCAACGTTTACAGTCATGTCGGCCGAGCCGGTAAAAACAGGCTGCCCAATCGTGCCGCCGACATCCATATCGAGACCAGCGTCGCCGTCCAGTTGCTCAATTTGCGGCGCAAATTGCCGCAAGAAGTTTACTGAGCTCCGTGGCAACCGAATCTTCGCAGTGACGGGCGTGTCGTCGGCCAGTTTCTGTTCGCGCAGAGCCTTAGCGGCATTGAACGGCAAATTTGCCGTCAATTCGAGCGGCTGAATTTTGGGCTGTTGCACCTTGCCGTTAATGACGAGCTGTCCGTCTTTGGTTTGTGCAGTCAGATCAAAGCTGGCTGGTTCCAGGTTCGGGACTCGCGCACTGCGCAGATCGCGCCCTTGCACATCTAAATGCGCGTCCAGTTGGGCCAACGTTCCCTGCGCGTCCAGTTTCACGTTAACGACACCTGATGCCACCGGTTTGCTGCCAACGTCTTCAAAGAGCTTTTTAATTTCGATGTTCTCCGACTGAAAATTTACCGTGACTTTCCCGTTCGATGGAAAAATGGGCGCGTTAGTTCCAAGATTTTTCCAAACCAACGGAATGGAAACATACCCTTGGACGTATTTCGCCTGACCCTGAACGAGCTGAATCTTACTGATCTCCAGCGTTTCGCCTTTGGCCTGAGCAATCGCCTGGAAATCCATTTTGTCGCTCCGGAAAAAGATGATTGGCACGTCGAGGCCATCGCGGGAGTAAGCAGCATCCACTTTTGCTTCCAACGACTGCATCTTTCCGTAGCGGCCTTTTTCGAGGATGAGCTTCATTTTGCCGGCATTACCGGCCGATTTCGCGTCGCCGCTTCCTTCCCATTCCATGGCGAACGAGCCGCTTAATTCATTTTCATTCTTGTAGGCCCGCAACAATGGTTTGAGGGTTGATAAATCCGCGATGGTGGCGGAGAACTTGCCCCCGTAATGAAACGGCGACCGCAGCTCGAGTGTGCCGTTCGCTGCGACAAAATCCCGCTCGTTTAATGCCGCGGTAAAATCATTCAGATAAATGACGCTGTTTGCGATGGTCCATTGCCCGTTGAGCTGGTGAAACACCAGGTTGCGCATGCGCAGGTTCGAGCCAGAGATCGCCAAATAGCCGTTGCCGACACCATTTTTCCATTCCACCTGCCCATCGGCTTGTAACGGTCCACTGATTTTGTCGGGAGAATCTGCTATCCAGTAATCCGCCAACTCAGGCGCATTTACCGACAGTTCCAATTTGCCTGGTTGCGATTCGATGTCCCGCAAGTCGCTGGGCAAACGGTACTCGCCGCGAACCGCCACTTGGTTTTGATTTCGCTTAACGAGTAATCTCTCGAACTTCACCTGATCATCCCGACTGCTCAACGTCCCTTCTACCGAGTCGGCCGCGTAATCGCGAAAACGCACATTGGACGCATCCACCTCGACTTTGGATTGAAGACCGGCAAACCAGGCCTTGCCCGTATCGGATGGCGGCAGCGTTTTGGAGGCGATCAATTTGGCATTAAGTTTTGCCAGCGTGCCATCTGCGAATCCGACTGATTCGGCTGACACATTTACCTCCGCAGTCAGATTGCTGTTCTTAATGTTAATCTTGCCATCAGCGTGGGCTGAACCGGTTAACCGCTGTGGCATTCCCGCCGTTGCCCGTTGGAGATCAACCGCTGCCGCCGTGATTTCCAATGTGGCTGGAGTGCGTCCCAACTCTTTCACGTTCTTTGGCAACTCGGCTGAGCCACGAAGATGAAACTGGTTTTCGCCTTGGGTGACGTCGGCTGACTCCAAAGTCGCCTTGCCGTCGCGGGCAGAGAGCTGGAAAACTCCGCGGTCGAACCCAAGTTCTTCTTTACGGAAATTGTCGACGTGTGCGGCAACGGTACCGGTCCAGCTGTGCGGCGTATCGAGCACTCCGCTGCCATCGACATTTAATCGGTCAATTTGCCCGCGAAGGGAGCTTTCGGGCAAACCGGCATATTTATTGAAAGCAGCTGCGTCAACTTTTTCGGCAAGCAAGTGAACCTGCGAATTCAGGGAAGATGAGGTTTCATTCAAAGTCAGCGAGCCTGAAATTTTACCGCCGCCGATCTCGGAATCGACGCTGATGGCCAACTTCTTGGCAGCGATCTGCGAAGCATCAAGATTGAGTAAATGAATTCGATCCTGGCCCAACACCAGATCGCGCAAGATCAAATTGCGATTTGCATACGAGCTTCCCGCGGAAAGATTGGACCAACTCTGGCCTGGAGGAAGTTGCAGCTTGGCGATGCGAAGCTCGCCTGGGTTGCGAGGATTCAAATCGATGTCGGCGTGTTCGATCACCAGATCGTGCGGTTTATCCCTGATGATCAGCGTCACATCAGCCAATCGCACGCGTTCAGGAAATATCGACGGTAATTCTTCCCGTTCGTTAGGCTTAGCCCGCGGCTTTGGTTTCGCCTTGGACGGGTCCAGAACAATCCGGGCCGACCGCATTTCGACATTTCGCAAAAATAGACCGTGTCGCGCCAGTTGGGCCAAACTATAATCGGCGTGCACCAGATCGATATCAATCGACTCGACCGGTGAGGGCCCGGTCGGTGTGCCGTGCAGATTTCGGATGGTCAAATTCGCGAGGGGATTGCCTTCTAAACGAAAATCGAGCCGTAGATTTTCTTTGCCCGCGTAATGCAAAGCAACTCGGTGACCGAGGCTAAGCAACACGGGTCGGTGAAAAATAATGGCAAGCGCACAGAACACGGCGACCGCAATCGCCGCGCGCTGTCGCCAGGTTAAAACCCTTTGCCCATCGCGTTGACCATCTTCGTCCACGAGCGCGTTACTCTATTTCCTCGAGGGTAAAGAGCAAATAAGCCTGGGTGGCGGCATTCTGCGAGTGCCTAACATTGAACCCTCAAATCAAGTGTTGGCCGTTGAGCGGCTGGATGTTAAGGGTTGGACGATGTCGGCGATGCAACGCACTCAGCTATCGAGCGGCCGCAAGCGATAGTACCATAGGTGCATCATATTATAGTACATCGAATTAAACGACCCTTAGCTCCGTAGGAGCGGCATGCCTTTGTTGCCACGGGAAAACTGTCGCCCCACGCGTTAATGGCTTCTTAACTCACACGGGTTTAGCCTGCGCCGTTAGCTGACTTTTTGGCCTCGGGCGGTCCAAAGCGGACAAAACCCCGCTGTTGCACAGGCGGGCACACCTGTGTTCCAGCTTTGTGCAAACCAGACATAGGCCGAGCGCCGTAACGTATTTACAAAATGAAAGGGAATCCTTTCGACAGCGGGGCGGCTGTCGAAAACAGCAGTCTGTATTTTGTTGAACGGAGCACGCTTATAAGATTCGAGTCGCCTGTCGCTGCCAGACTCGCCTTCGCCATCGAAGCATATGAGAGATTCCGCAAATTGATCCTGCGACCGGATTTTCCCTGCCTCGGAGCGAAAGCCGCATTTAATGACGAAGAGTACGGCTTCGCGGTTTACGATGAGCTCGGCCGCGATGAATCGACCGCCGGGCTTTGCCGCGATCTTTGCCATTTCATTCAGTCGGGCCTCATGACGAGCAGCGAATACTCGACATTCGTCGCGGTATTTCAGTCACCCATCGACCTGACAGAAGCTGAATTTGAAACATGCTTATGGCGGCAACTCGGGAAGTTGCATCGCGCCGACAGGAAATATTTCGACTGGGACAAGAATGTTTCGCGCGATCCTCTTGATCCGCGCTTTTCTTTCAGTTTTGCGGGCCAGGCCTTTTACATTGTTGGCATGCATGCCAATAGCTCGCGACAGGCCCGCTGCTTTCCATGGCCCGCCCTGGTATTCAATCCGCACGAACAGTTCGCGCGACTGCGGACCGATGGAAAATGGAAGCGAATCCAGAAAACAATTCGGGCGCGCGAGGTCGCGCTTCAGGGCAGTATCAATCCGATGTTGGGCGATTTTGGCGAGCAGTCGGAGGCCCGGCAATATTCCGGGCGCGCGGTGGCGGACGATTGGACACCGCCGTTTCCAAACACAGACGAAAAATGTCCGTTCCCCCATTAATTAGGGAGGGACGAGCTCTGTCTCGTCCCACAAATAATGGGACGTCACTGAGGGCGTCCCCTCCCATGAAAAAACTCGAACCGCAAACTGGCACCGCTTTCGAAATGAAAAAGGGCCAACTCCTTCGGGTAATCGATCTCGAAGGCGAACAAGTTGCAGACCTGATTGCGTTCAGCCGCGAGGACAAACGCGAATGGCTCTCGTCCGGTCGCAGTATTGATTACGCCAACAAGATCTACCTAACGACTGGTAACATTCTCTATTCCAATCGGAGCCGCCCAATGTTCACTATTATTGCCGATGACGTCGGCCGCCACGATTTTTTGCTCACGCCGTGCAGTCGCGAAACTTTCCAGATCATTTATAAGAACAAGGCCGACCATCCCAGTTGCTTTGGGAATTTAAGCCAGCATTTAGCGCCGTTCGGGATCTCGGCCGATTCAATTCCGACCACGTTCAATATCTTTATGAACGTCGAAATTGATCCAGCCGGCCAGCTCGCAATCCTGCCCCCGCGTTCCAAAGCAGGGAACACTATCACGCTGCGAGCCGAGATTGATTTGATCGTCGGTCTAACCGCGTGTTCAGCTGAGATGTCGAATAATCACAGATTTAAATCAATCGGTTTTGAAATACTCGAACCGTAGTTAGGGGCGCGCGGAAGATGCGGAAAACGCGTGCGCGAGGGACTTTTGGACGTGGTCCAATTTACTTCAGACCAGAGAGGGTCCGATCGAGATTGTAAGCCGTGCTGATTAGTGCCAGATGGGTGAATGCCTGGGGAAAATTTCCGAGATGTTCGCCGGTTGGACCAAGTTGCTCCGAGTAAAGACCGAGGTGATTGGCGTAGCCGATCGCCTTTTCAAAAGAGAAGCGCGCCTTCTCGAGATCACCCGCGCGAGAGAGGCATTCCACGAACCAGAACGAACACATATTGAACGTTCCTTCCTTGCCCGAGAGGCCATCGGAAGCCGCCTCGCCGATGTTATAGCGATAGACGAGCGAATCTTCGACCAGCGAATTTTCGATCGCGCGCAAAGTCGAGAGCCAGCGCGGATCCGTCGGACCGCTGAATTTCACAAGCGGCATCAGTAATGTGGAGGCGTCGACAACTTGCGCGCCTTTGTATTGGACAAATGAGTGAAAGTTGGTGTTCCAAAAATTCCGGTAGATATCGGTGTAAATCTCGTCGCGCACGCGAAGCCAGCGCTCGAGCGGCGCGGGGAATGATCGCTTTAGCGACAGTCGGACGGCCCGATCCACCGCCACCCAGGCCATTAACCGCGAGTAAAGGAATTCGCGTCGTCCGCCGCGCACTTCCCAAATGCCTTCGTCGGGCTGCTGCCAGTTGGCGCAAAGCCAGTCCGTTACCCGAACCAGACTTTGCCACAGATCATAGGAGATCGGCTGGCCGAATTTGTTGTAGATATAAACCGAATCCATCAGCTCGCCGTAAATATCGAGCTGCAATTGACCGGCGGCGCCATTGCCGATGCGAACCGGAGAAGAGCCGGCGTAACCCTCCCAATGCGGCAGCGTTTCTTCGATCAGTTCGCGCCGTCCATCCAAGCCGTACATGATCTGTAAAGCGCCATCCGGGCTGCAGTCGTGACAGCGATCCTCGATCCAGCTCATGAACTCCGCCGCTTCCTCGGTATACCCGAGACGCATCAAGCCGTAGAGCGTAAATGAGGCGTCGCGGATCCAGGTGAATCGGTAATCCCAGTTGCGCCCGCCCCCGATCTCCTCTGGCAGGCCGAAAGTCGGCGCGGCAACGACTGCGCCCGTCGGTGCGTAAGTCAGAAGTTTGAGAGCGAGGGCCGACCGATTCACGATCTCGCGCCAGCGGCCTTTGTAGGAAGATTTACGAACCCATCGCCGCCAGAAGTTCATGGTCTCTTTGAAGGCCACCGCTACGTAATTTGGGTCTGCCGCCGCTCCGTGGCTTTCCGCGGCGTTTTCCAGAACAAAGGACGCGGTCTCGCCAGCTGCCAGTTTGAATTCGGCAATGGCAGCGCCGTTCTCAATTTTTACAGGCACGCTCGTCCACAATCGGAGCGCGAGATGGTCTGCGGCCTCACTGGTGAAGAGGACTTGGCCGGGCTGCGCCTCAACTGTGTGGCCGGCGCGTCCGTAATCGAACGCCGGGGCGCAGACCATGCGGAAGCTCAACTCCCCGCGGACCGTCTTGGCCCGCCGGACCAAGTGGTGAGCGTGACCTTCTGCCTTGATCGGCATGAAATCGGACACTTCCGCGACCCCATCGGCCGAGAGAAACCGAGTGAGAAGCATATTTGTATCGGGGAAATAGATTTGCTTGCGGCGCTCTCCCCTGAGAATGGGCGCCAATTGAAAGCGGCCCCCTTTTTGATGATCGAGCAATGCAGCGAAAATCGAAGGCGAATCGAAGTGAGGAAAGCACATGAAGTCGATCGACCCATTCATCCCAACCAACGCAATCGTTTGCAGGTCTCCGATCACCCCATAGTTTTCGATCGGTTCGTACGGCATGATGAAAGCGCGCTGTTCTGAAGCGCACTAGACCATATTACGAATGATTATGAAGAGGCGAGCTTTTCGAATACGCGGCGAAAGGTCAGGCTCCAACAGCCTCGTGAAAGAGCTGAACCAGAACACCTGCGCTTTTCTTTTGGGCTTTCTCGGCCATGATCGATCGATTGATGGTCTGCCGATTCATCCTCTTTTTTGCATTCGCTTTACCGATCATCCTGCCGGCGCAGGAGACTGCAACACCTTCTCCAGCAGCCCTGATCTCCGCTCAAAATCCAGCTTCTTTTGATCCCGCCGCCGCCACCCAAGCCTGGCTCGATACCGTTCCGCCCGACCAGCGTGCCAAGTCGGACGCTTATTTTGAGGGCGGCTATTGGCTGATTCTCTGGAACTTTCTACTGGGCACCGCAATTTCGATCTTTCTTTTGCAATCGCGCGTCTCGGCACGGCTTCGCGATCTGGCCGAATACATAACGCGCTTCAAGCCTCTGCAGGTCGTCATCTATGTGGTCCCGTATGTGATTATTGTCGCCACGCTCAATTTCCCGCTGACGGTTTATCAAGAATTTTACCGCGAGCACAAATACGGGCTGGCCACGCAAACCTTCGGTCCGTGGTTTTACGAGCAAATCCAAATGCTCATCATCGCATTGATCGCTGCGTCGCTCGCACTCATGATTCTCTACTCTGTTTTTCGGCGAGCGCCGCGCACTTGGTGGATATGGGGAACTATCGTTGCCGTCTGTTTTTCAATCTTCGGCACCTTTATCACGCCCGTTTACATCGAGCCAATCTTCAACACCTACAAACCACTCGAGGACCCGGCAATCCGCGATCCGATTCTGGCCTTGGCCCGCGCGAACCAGATTCCAGTGCAGCATGTTTTCGTGGTCGACGCCTCGCGCCAAACAACGCGTGTCGGCGCCAATGTTGCCGGTCTATTCGGCACCACGCGCATCGCGCTCAACGACAATTTGCTCAAGCACTGCAAGCTGCCCGAGATTCGTCAGGTCATGGCGCACGAGATGGGCCATTACGTTCTGAATCACGGCGCGAAAATTGTCATGTATTTCGGCCTCTTCTTTCTGGTCGGATTCGCGCTTACCAGTTGGCTCTTCCAGGTCGGGGTGCGCAATTGGGGGGATCGCTGGGCGGTGCGTGGCATTGGCGATCCGGCAGGTCTGCCGCTGCTCGTCCTGATTCTGGGTGCGCTGTCTTTTCTGGCCACACCCTTGACCAACACCGTGATCCGCGTGACCGAGCGCGAAGCCGATGCGTTCGGCATTAATACGTCACACGAGCCGGATGGATTCGCAAAAGTGTCCCTCAAGCTCGGCACATATCGCAAACTGGATCCGGGACCGATCGAAGAATTTATCTTTTTCGATCATCCAAGCGGTCGTGCCCGGATTCGCATGGCCATGGACTGGAAAGCCGCGCAACTGCCCTGCGGGGAAGTCGGTCAATAGGTAGCGGAGGTTCACCAAACCGCACTGGCGATTAAGAGCCTGCCCTGAGCGGAGTCGAATGGGTCAATCGCTCTACCACCAAGTTTGTTTTAATCGGCGGTTGAAAGCCGTCGCTCCTTGAGGGGAAATCGATCCTAGCCCAATTCAGGGCCGTTGATCGATAGGAATCACTTTCTTGCCCGCCGGCTCACCGACATATTCGCTCAACGGACGGTAGAGCCGGTTATCCTGCAGTTGCTCGAGGACGTGGGCGCACCATCCGGAACAACGTGCGATGGCAAAAATGGGCGTGAACAAATCGGTCGGAATGCCTAACGAATAATAGACAGTCGCCGAATAGAAATCGACGTTGGCATTTAAATTCTTCTTTTGCTTCATCAACTCGGCGATGCGCTCACTCATCCGGATCCACTTCGGATCGCCGATCTTTTCGCTCAGCTTGATGGCCATGGCGCCAATCTCTTCAAGCATGTGGATAACGCCTTCGTTAGCACCGCCGTGCAATGGGCCTTTGAGGGTGCCGATGGCTGAGGTAATGGCGGAATAGAAGTCGCTCAGCGTGGAAATCGTAACGCGAGCGCTGAATGTCGATGCATTCATGCCATGGTCGGCATGTAAGACAAACGCGACGTCGAGCGTATCGGACGCTTCCTTCGATTGCTGTTCCCCACACATTAAATAGAGGAAGTGCTCGGCCTCGGTCAGGTCGTCGCGAACCGGTGGCAGGGATTTGCCGCTGCGAGCGCGATGAAAATAGGCGGCAATCACGCCAATTGTTGCCGTGATCCGGACTGCCCGGCGGCGATTTATTTCCGCAGTCGCCTCCTGGCCGATATCAGGATCGTAGAGGCTCAGCATGGAGATTGCCGTGCGCATCACATCCATCGGCGGCGCCTCGCGCGGGGCGGATTTTAAAAAGTCGATGACCGGGCCCGGTAATTCCCGTTGGCCACGTAGTTCACTCGTGAAGGTATCGAGCTCGCGGCGATTGGGCAGTTTGTTGTGCCACAAAAGGTAAACTACTTCCTTATAACTGACTTTGCCTGCCAGCTCATTGATATCGTAGCCGCAATAAATCAGCTGACCTTTGTCGCCAATAACATCGCTCAGTCGCGTGGTGGCGGCGACGACGCCTTCGAGGCCTTTTGATATCATGACGATTTTCCTTTCATCCGCGCAATCAGTGTGTCGGCCATGGTCGCCGGCGTATCAGCGACGGCGATTCCCGCAGAGCGCAGCGCTTCAATTTTTCCCGCAGCCGTGCCTTTTCCACCGGAAACAATCGCGCCGGCGTGGCCCATGCGACGTCCGGGCGGTGCAGTCATTCCGGCGATAAATGCTGCCACTGGTTTTTTGCAATTTGTTTTGATCCAAGCTGCTGCTTCTTCTTCGGCTGATCCGCCGATTTCGCCGATCAAAATCATGGCGTCCGTATCTGGATCTTGGTTGAAAAGTTTGACTGCATCGAGATGCGACATGCCGTTAATTGGATCGCCGCCAATCCCGATGCAAGTCGATTGACCATGACCGCGCGAAGTAAGTTGCCAGACGGCTTCATAGGTCAACGTCCCTGAGCGCGAGATTAAGCCAACGTTTCCAGCCTTGTGAATGTACCCAGGCATGATCCCGATCTTGCACGCGCCCGGCGTGATGATACCGGGACAATTCGGTCCGATCAGACGCGATTTCTTCCCGGCCATTTGCGCTTTCACGCGCATCATGTCCATCACAGGAATGCCTTCGGTAATGCAAACCACCAGCTCCACGCCGGCATCAACAGCTTCCAGAATCGAGTCGGCCGCAGCGGGCGCGGGCACGAAAATCATCGAGACGTTGCAATCGGTTTCACGGCGCGCTTCCCACATTGTGTCGAATACCGGAACTTTGCCGTCGAACTTCTGCCCACCTTTACCGGGCGTGACCCCAGCCACGACGTTCGTGCCGTATTCCATGCATTGCCGCGCATGAAATCCGCCGGCGCTGCCGGTGATTCCCTGCACTACGAGGCGCGTATTTTTATCGACTAGAACGGACATGGCAGGATTGATGAATGATGAGAATGACGAATCACTAATGACGAATGACGAAGCAATGACAAAGCCAGAATAACCAAAATGTCTGAGTACGCGTACGCGCCCAGCGTTATTTCGAGCTTCGTCATTTGATCATTCCTTCGACATTCGTCATTCGCCTGCCGCGCCGTAGCCTGGCGAAGGCGGGTGCTTCGTCATTTCGATTTTCGTTTATGCACGACGAGCTTGTTGCCATCGGGATCGCGAAACTGTGCCATCCAACAGACCGGCGTTTCGGTTTTGTCCATATCAAACTTAACGCCGCGCTCTTTTAACTTTGCGATTGTCGCGTCGATGTCGTCCACTTCAAACGCAACGGTGGTTCCGTCGCGCGAAGGTTGCCAGGCGGGATGACAACCAACGCCAATCGTTGCTGTCCCGAGGTCATACTCGACCCACGCGCCTCCCATCGCGGTAGAGCTGGGCTTCAGCTCCAGCGTTTCCTGATAAAATTTTCGAGCGCGCTCCGCGTCGGAAACGGCAATGGCCACAAATGCAACTTCTTTGATCATAGTTATTCCTCGTTTGTTTAGGTCGATTCGCTTTCTTTAATTCGGCGATCGCGGTATCAAAGTCTTCCATTTCAAGTGCCGCACCTGTTCCCTGATCGGATGGCGTCCAGCTGTCGCTCACGTTGGTGATGCAGAGCGTGTCTTTGCCAACGCCGTACTCGATCCATTTTCCATCGACAAACCGCCCGGATTCTTTTAGCCCGAGCACGCCTTCGTAAAATTCGCGCGCGCGTTTGATGTCAGTTACTGGAACAGCAACAAATCCGATTTCTTTGATTTTCATGTTGTTGGGGTTTCGGCGTTCAACTCGAATCGCTTCTATTTGAAATTTGACTTCTAGGATTTGGAGCTTGCCGCTTGGACGACTTTCTTCGCCGCATCAGCCAGGTCATCTGCGGCGATGACGGAGAGGTCCGAATCGGCCATCAATTGTTTTCCCGCCTTGACATTTGTGCCTTCGAGTCGAACCACCAACGGCACGGACAAATGAACCGTTTTCGCGGCATTGATGATGCCCTGCGCGATCACGTCGCATCGCATGATGCCACCAAAGATGTTCACCAGGATGGCTTTCACGTTCTTGTCTGAGATCAGAATTTTGAACGCTTCCGTTACCTGCTCTTCCGTCGCGCCGCCACCGACATCGAGGAAGTTCGCTGGGCTACCGCCGTAAAACTTGATGATGTCCATTGTCGCCATGGCCAGGCCGGCACCGTTAACAAGGCAAGCGATATTACCGTCCAAGCCGATGTAGTTCAGGCCGTGTTTCGACGCCTCGACTTCGCGCGGGTCTTCTTCGGCTGTATCGCGCATCGCCGCCACTTCTGGGTGTCGATACAGCGCGTTGTCGTCGAAATTGAATTTGGCATCCAGCGCCAGAACGTCGCCCTTTGTCGTCACCACCAGCGGATTGACTTCGACCATCGAACAATCGAGCCCAATGAATGTTCGATAAAGGGCGTCGAATAATTTCGCAGCCTCTTTCGATT
>WNGO01002433.1_pt1 | contig 19871 bp, 14 predicted proteins | sample 5400511 | NCBI WGS metagenome assembly WNGO01 (sample SAMN13153380, study PRJNA577476) | soil metagenome | isolation source: 20 cm soil or saprolite under Garry oak tree replicate 2 | place: USA:California | collected 2016-06-15 | reverse complement strand
CGGCGATGACCGCCTGGTCGTAATTGCCGGCCTCGTAAAGGGAATAAACCCCCATCAGCTGGCTCTTCGTCGCCCAGACCGAATAGGGATGCTGGCTTTCGACCTGCTCGAAAGTCTTGGCGGCGTCGGAAAAACGCTCATCGACGAGCGCATCCATCGCCTTGTTGTAGAGGTCGTCGACCGGCTTCTCGATGTAGACTTCGTTCTTCGAATTGCCGCACCCGGCTAGCATGACCAGCAGCACGGCGACAGCGAGCCGCGGCGGCGACAGCAACAAAGGCATCTTTAACTCGACCCCAGAGCCCTTCCCCGCGCGGGTTATAGCACGGAATCCGAGGCCGACCGCAAACCGGCAGAGCCGGTCCTGCTCAGGCTCTGGCGATCCGGCGGGTCTCCGGTCTCACGATCGGGCCGAGCGTGGCCGGTTCGGCCAGCGTCGTCGCGCACCAGGCATCGTCATCGGCAAACAGCGCGGCCAGCAGCTGCCGCGTGTGGGCATGGCCCGAACGAACCCCGCGGAAATGCCCGATGATCGGCCCGCCGGCGAGGTAAAGATCGCCGACCGCGTCAAGCAATTTGTGCCGGACGAACTCGTCGGCATAGCGCAGCCCGCCGCGGTTCAGCACCCGGCTGCCGCTGACGACCACGACATTGTCGAGCGAGCCGCCGCGACCGAGACCCGCCGCATGCAGCCGCGGCACGTCGTCGAGGAGGCCAAAGGTGCGGGCCGGCGCCAGCTCGGTTCGAAAGGCATCCGGATCGAGCGCCAGCACGAGGTCCTGCCGGCGGATTAGCGGGTTTTCGTAATCGATTTCGAAGCTCATCGAGAAGCCGTGATCGGGCAGCAAGGACGCGGCCGCATCGCCATCCACGACCGTTACCGGCTTCATGATCTTGATCGCGCGGCGCGGCTCGTCCTGAGCGACGGTTCCCGCCTGTTCGATCAGATGCAGAAACGGCGCGGCGCTGCCGTCCATGATCGGAATTTCCGGCCCATCGAGCTCGACGACGGCATTATCGACGGCGGCGCCGGCGAATGCCGCCATCAGATGCTCGATCGTGTTGATGCGCACGCCTTCGCTGTTCGACAGGACGGTCGAGAGCGAGGAAGCGATTGTGTTCTTCCAGTGAGCGCGGATCTCGGCCCCGGCGTCGATCCGCCGGAACACGATGCCGGCATCGGGCGGCGCCGGCCGTAGCGTCAATGTCACGGTTTGGCCGCAATGCAGCCCCACCCCCGGGCAGCCGACCGCGGTTCTCAACGTCCGCTGCGGCGCAGTCCCCATGTCCCCCAACATGTGAATCCGTACCAAAATTGAAACTGATCCCCGCGCGCAACCTACTGCCGGCCGGGGTTTGTCACAAATCACTCTTTGTTACGGATTGTTGCATGTCCGCCGCAATGTCGGCGAGGAGATCTCGCTCAGACGGACGCACATAAAAGGAGCACCGCAGCGTCGCCGCGGTGCCCCTTTAGACGGTGGCCGGGACGGCGATTAGTTGGCTTGCCGGCGCAGGAAGGCCGGGATGTCGAGCAGATCGTCCTCGGTGCTGACCCCCGGCCGCTCCTCGGGTTCGAGCGGCGTCAACCGTGGCGGGGCGGCGGGGCGGGCTGCTGCGGGGGGCGCCGGCTGCGGCTTCTTTTCCGGGGCGGCGGCGGCAACGCGCGCGCGGGCGACGCCGGTCATACGCTCGATGAGGCTCGGGACCCGTCCTTTGGCGCGTGGCGGCACCGCATCGGAGGCCGCCGGCACCGCCGGCTGGGTGATCGGGACGGGGCGCGCCGGGCCGGGCTCGACCGGCCGCGGCGCGACAAAGCCGCCGTTGCGCAAGGCCGCGCTTTCCGCAGCCGCGGCAGCGGCCGGCACCGCCTCGGGCGCGCTCTCGACCCGCGGCTCGCTGCGCGACGGCTCCGTCTTTGGCGCGGCGGCGTTCTGGGTCAGCATCGGCTGGGTATAGCCGGGAGCCGCCGCGGCCAGCTTGACCTCAGCCAGAACCGGCCGGGTGGGGGCCAGCGAGGGCAGAGCCATCTGGCCCGCTTCCGCTTCGATGCCGGTCGCGACGACCGAGATGCGCATGCGGCCGGCGAGCTTCTCGTCGAAGGTCGAGCCGAAGATGATGTTGGCGTCCGGGTCGACCTCTTCGCGGATGCGGTTGGCGGCCTCGTCGACCTCGAACAAGGTCATATCGGTGCCGCCCGTGATGTTGATCAGCACGCCGCGCGCGCCCTTCATCGACACATCTTCCAGGAGCGGGTTTGATATGGCGGCCTCGGCGGCGTCGATCGCGCGGCGGTCGCCCTCGGCTTCGCCGGTCCCCATCATCGCCTTGCCCATCTCGCTCATGACCGTACGGATATCGGCAAAATCGAGATTGATGAGGCCGGGCATGACCATCAGGTCGGTGACGCCGCGCACGCCCGAATGCAGCACATCGTCCGCCATCTTGAAGGCGTCGGCGAAGGTCGTGCGCTCATTGGCGATGCGGAACAGGTTCTGGTTCGGGATGATGATCAGCGTATCGACGAACTTCTGAAGCTCCTCGATGCCGGAATCGGCGATCCGCATGCGGTGGACGCCCTCGAAATGAAAGGGCTTGGTCACGACGCCGACGGTCAGGATGCCGGATTCGCGCGCGACCCGCGCGATGACCGGGGCTGCGCCCGTGCCGGTGCCGCCGCCCATTCCGGCGGTCAGAAACACCATATTCGAGCCGTTGACCGCTTCGAGGATCTCGTCAAGCGCCTCCTCGGCGGCGGCGCGGCCGACATCCGGTCGCGCCCCGGCGCCGAGGCCGCGCGTCACGCCGACCCCGAGCTGGATCTTGCGCGGCGCGGCGGATTGCTGCAGCGCCTGGGCATCGGTGTTGCAGACGACAAATTCGCAGCCGATCAAATTCGACCGGATCATGTTGCTGACGGCGTTCCCCCCGGCGCCGCCGATGCCGATGACGGTGATGCGCGGCTTCAGCTCGTGCTCGTCCTTCGGGATGCTCAGATTGATCATTCCATTCCCCTCCGCGCCTCTTGATCTGCCCCGGCCCCCATGCCGGTTCCCCCGCTGCGACCGAACTGCTACGGCGCAGAGCCGATAGTAGCGAGTTTCCTTGCGCCGACATACCCGCCGCGAGACAAAAATGCCACGGCGTTCAGAGATTTTCGCGCAGCCACTGCCCGACGCGGCCCAGGAGGCCTCCCGCCGGGAGCCGCGTGGCGTGCGGCGATTCGGCCTTTTCCGACATTGCGAAGAGCAGCAGCCCCGCGGCGGCGGAAAAAGCCGGGCCGTGCGTCGATTCGGCGAGACCCTTGATGCGCGCCGGGCGGCCGATCCGCACCTGCTTGTCAAGGATGAGCCCGGCCAGCTCTCGCACCCCATGTAGCTGGCAGGCGCCGCCGGTCAGCACGACGCGGCGCCCGGCAATCTTATCGAAACCGCTCGCCTCGAGGCGGTTGCGCACCATTTCGAAGGTCTCTTCGATCCGTGGCGCGATGATGCTGACGAGCAGCGATTTCGGGACGTGGCTGACATGCCCGTCGTCTTCTTCGCCGATCTGCGGTACCGCGATCGTCTCGCGGTCGTCGAGCGTGGCAGCGATCGCGCTGCCAAACAGCGCCTTGAGACGCTCGGCATGCGCCAGGGGGGTCGAGAGCCCGCGGGCGATGTCGTTTGTGACATGGCTGCCGCCGACCGGGAGCGAGTCGGCGAAAACGAGATTGCCGGCAAAGAAGACGCCGATCGTCGTCGTGCCGCCGCCCATGTCGATGACGGTCACCCCGAGATCCATCTCGTCCGCGACAAGACAGGCGAGCCCCGCGGCATAGGGGCTGACGACGAGCGCCTCGGTCTCAAGATGCGCGCGTCCGATCGCGGCGGTGTGGTTGCGCACCGCGGCGACCGCGGCGGTCACGATGTGCATGTTGATGCCGAGCCGCTCCCCGGCCATGCCGCGCGGATCGCGGATGCCGCGGCTCTCGTCAATCGAAAATCCGACGGGGATCGAATGGATGACCTGGCGGTCGTCGGCGCCGCGCATGCGATAGCCGCGCTCCAATACCTGGCGCATGTCGCTGTCGCTGATCTCGCGGTGGCCGAGATCGATCTCCGCCTTGACGATGCGCGACCCGGCAAACCCGCCTGACAGGTTGACGACAACCCGCTCGATCTGCTCGCCGGCCATTTCCTCAGCCGCATGGACGGCGTTGCGGATCGAATGCCCGGCGGCTTCGAGATCGACGATGGTACCGCTGCGGACGCCGCGCGCGACCTGGTGGCCGATGCCGAGGACGCGCGGCGCCGCCTCGACCCGCGCGACGAAGCAGCAGACTTTTGTCGAGCCGATGTCGAGCGCGGCAATCAGGCCGCCGCGCGGGCGCGCCAAGGCCGGCGGCGGATGCGCGGCATGGCCGTTGGCCTTGACCCGCGAACGCTCGCTCATGCCGATTTCCCCGCCCCGTGAGATTTCTTCGTGGGCGCCGCCTGCGGCGCCGGCGGGGCATTGACGCGGAGCACGAGCCGGTCGGGCAGCCGCAGATCGACAGTCTGCACGTCGCGTTTCAACAAGAGGCTCGTGCGCTCCAGCTCGGCGAGCCGGCTCCAGGCGCTCTCGGCATTCTCTTCCGGGAGCATGACGTCGATCGCATTATCGATACGCAAATTCCAGCGACGACCGCCGACCCGCACCGCCGCCGTGACTCGCGGAGCGAGTTCGGGTCGGTTGGTCAGCATGTCGATCAACGCGGCGGCATAGGGCGCGGCATCGTCGCCGACAACCGTCGGCAAATGCGCGAAGCGGCTCAGATCATCGACGGGAATCACCGCGCCTTCGCGGTCGATCAGCTGTTGGATTCCGCCATGCTGCCAGACGGCGAGCGGGTGGCGCTCGGCGAGGCGCACAAACAGGGTCCCCGGCAGGCGGCGCTCGATCGTCGCCGAGCGCACCCAGGGCAGGGTTTCGAGCTGTTCCTTGGCGCGGCTGGGGCTGACGCCGAGGATCGGCGTGCCGCGCGCCGCGGACAATGCCGCCATCACGGTCCCGATATCGGTTGTCTCGCGGCCTTGGACCTCAATCTCGTTGACGACAAGCCCCAACGCGCCTGTCGCCGCGATAAAGCGCTCCGTTGCCTGCGCAAGCGCTGCCTGCCCCGCCGGCATGCGGCTCGCGAGGATGGCGCCATAGCTTCCCGCAACCGCTACCGCGAGCAGCAGCCACAACGCGCCGCGCCGGATGCGGCGCGGCAGATGGCGGCGACGCCGCGGCAGTGCCGGCGGTTTCCCCTTCCCCCCGCTCTGCTTCATCCGCTCCCCGCTGCCTTAACGGGTTCGCTCGTCACGACCGGCTCGGTGCCGGCGCTCGGCAGGCCGATGCGGCGGATCTCCCATTCGAGCGTGATCCCGAAGCGGTCGCGGACGCGCCGCCGCACTTCTTCGCCAAGCCACTCGATATCGGCGGCGGTCGCATTGCCGGTGTTGATCAGGAAATTGGTGTGTTTTTCGGAGACCATCGCGCCCCCGCGCGTGAGCCCGCGGCACCCGGCGTCATCGATCAGCTTCCAGGCCTGATGCCCCGGCGGGTTGGCGAAGGTGGAGCCGCCGGTGCGGGCGCGGATCGGCTGCGAGGCCTCGCGCGCGGCCCGGATCTCGGTCATGCGGCGGCCGATCTCGGCCGGATCGGCGGCGCTGCCCTTGAATCGCGCCTTGACGAAAATCCAATGCGGATCGACCTCGCTGTGCCGGTAGGAGAGCCCCATCTCGGCGGGCGTCACGGTGTGAAGCTGGCCGCGCCGGTCGAGCGCATCGGCGCTGATTAGCGCATCCTTGAATTCGGTGCCGTAGGCGCCGGCATTGGTCCGGAAGCCGCCGCCAACCGTGCCTGGAATCCCCGACAGGAATTCGAGGCCGGCGATGCCGGCTTCGGCGGCGGTCAAGGCAACGTTCAGGTCGAGCGCGCCGGCGCCGGTTTCGACCTGGCCCCGCCCGGGAACAATGTCGACAAAACCACGCCCAAGCCGGATCACGATTCCGGGGATGCCGCCGTCGCGCACCAGGAGGTTCGAGCCGACGCCGATCACAGTGACCGGGATATCGGGCGTCAGCGCCGCCAGGAACGCGGCCAGGTCTTCGGTATCGGCCGGCCGAAACAACGCCTCGGCCGGGCCGCCGACGCGAAACCACGTCATCGGGCCGATCGGCGCATTGGCGGTGAGCCGGCCGCGCACCGGCGGCAGCCGTCGAAGGAGATCGCTCTCGCTACCGTTCTGCGCGGTCATGGGCCGACGCTCATCCATCGAGCTTTGCCAGCTCGGCGGGGAGCGCATTGGCCCAGTTTGTGATCGATCCCGCGCCAACGCAGACGACCATGTCGCCGGGCTGCGCCAGTTCGCGGACCGTCGTTGCAAGCTCCTCCGGGCCACCGATGCCGCGCACATTGCGATGCCCGTGCGCGGTGAGGCCGGCAACCAGCGCATCGCCGCTGATCCCCGGGATCGGCGTCTCGCCGGCCGGGTAGACATCGGCGACGAGCACGATATCGGCATCGTTGAAACAGGTGCAGAAGCCGTCGAACAGATCGTGCAGCCGGGTGTAGCGGTGCGGCTGCACGACGGCGATGACGCGGTTTGCGACAACTGCGCGGGCGGCTTTCAGAACAGCGGCGATCTCGACCGGGTGGTGGCCGTAATCGTCGATGATCGTGGCGCCGTTCCACTCGCCGGTCTTTGTGAAGCGGCGCTTGACGCCGCCGAACTGGCGCAGCGCCGTGCGCATGACCTCGTCGCCAACGCCGAGCTCCGCGCCGATGGCGATGGCCGACAGCGAGTTCTGCACATTGTGGACCCCGAACATCGGCAACAGCAGATCGGGGATTATCCGTTCGGCGCCGCTTGCGCGATCGGTGATCACCGCGTCGAAATGGCTGCCATCGGCGTCCAGGCGGACATTGGCGGCGCGGATATCGGCTTGCGGGCTGAGGCCGTAGGTCAGGATACGCCGGTCCGGCAGTTTGGCGACCATACCCTGCACGACAGGATGGTCGATGCACAAAACCGCAAACCCATAGAACGGGATGTTTCCGACAAAAATCTCGAACGCCTGATGCAATGCCGCGACGTCGCCGTAAAAATCGAGGTGCTCGGGATCGATGTTGGTGACGACCGCGACCGCCGCCGGCAGGCGCGTAAAGGTGCCGTCGCTTTCATCCGCCTCGACGACCATCCAGTCGCCGGCGCCGAGCCGCGTGTTGGTGCCGTAGGCGTTGATAATGCCGCCATTGATTACGGTCGGATCGAGCCCGGCGGTTTCCAACAGCGCGCCGATGATTGACGTCGTCGTCGTCTTGCCATGCGTGCCGGCGATGGCGATCGACCATTTCAGCCGCATCAGCTCGGCCAGCATTTCGGCGCGCCGGACGACCGGCAGCCGGCGGGCTCGCGCCGCGACGATCTCTGGATTGTCGGGCTTGACCGCGGAGGAGATTACGACGACCTCGGCGCTGTCGAGATTTTCGGCGCGGTGGCCGATCGCGACCGGGATGCCGAGATCGACGAGCCGGCGGGTATTGGCGCTTTCGGCGAGGTCGCTGCCCTGCACGCGGTAGCCGAGATTGTGCAGGATCTCGGCGATGCCGCTCATGCCGATGCCGCCGATCCCGACAAAATGCAACGGGCCGATCGATCCGGGCAGCGATCTCATGCCGCGCGCCTCTTCTTTGCGCTGCCGACAAGCGGCGCCAGCCCGATAGCCAACGCCGCCAGGCGCTCGGCGGCGTCATCGCGGCCGAAACGGCGAGCCTGAGCCGCCGCGTGGCTGAGTTTGGCGCCATCGCGGAGGAGCTCCGACAGGCGCTCGGCCAGAAGCGGCGGGGTCAGCGCGGATTGCGGCATCACCCAGCCGGCGCCGGCCTCGGCAAAGGCGCGGGCATTGGCGGCCTGGTGATCGTCCATCGCGTGCGGATAGGGCACGAGCAATGCAGGGCGTCCGACGGCGGCCAGTTCCGCGGTTGTCGAGGCCCCGGAGCGGCAGATCACGAGATGCGCGCGCGCGAGGCGGGCCGGCACATCGTTGAAGAAGCTCTCGATCTCGGCGGAGAAGGCCGCGGCGTTCAGGTCAGCGATGACACGCTCGCGGTCCTCGGACCGGGCCTGCTGGCTGACCCGCAAGACGCTGCGGAGTTCGGCTGGGAGGTCGGCAAGCGCCGGCGGCACGATATCGGCGAAAATACGCGCGCCCTGACTGCCGCCGAGGATCAACAATTCGATCGCTCGGCCGGGCTCGGGCGGGACATAGGATGTCGCCGCGGCGGCGAGGATCGCCGGGCGGACCGGATTGCCGGTATGGACGGCGCGGCTGCGGTCGGCAGGGCGCAGGCCGGTGGTCTCGGCAAAACCGGTTGCAATGCGGGCGACGCGCGACGCCAGCAGGCGATTGGCGCGACCGAGGACCGCGTTCTGCTCGTGGATGACTGTCGGCAGGCCGAGCTGTGTCGCGGCGAGCATTGTCGGCACCGAGGCATAGCCGCCAAACCCGACCACGACATCCGGCGCGAGGCGGCGCAACAACCGTCGCGCCTGCACGATGCCGAGCGCCATCTCGGCGACGCCATAGGCCAGATGCAGGGGCCCACCGCCAAACCGTCCGGCCCGCACCTGACAGACGGTGACCCCGGGGACCTTCTCGGCAAAGGCGTCGGCGCGGCGGTCGGTCGCGAGATGCACCCGACCGCCCTGGCGCACGAGTTCGCGCGCCAAGGCCTCGGCCGGGAACAGATGGCCGCCGGTGCCGCCGGCCGCCAACACAAAATTGAGTTCAGAACCGGCGGTCACACTTCGCTCCCGCCGAGCCGCCGCCGGGTCAGCGCCAGCATCATCCCCATGCCGAGCGCCAGCGCCAGCATCGACGAGCCGCCATAGGACAGGAACGGCAAAGTCATGCCCTTGGTCGGGATCAGATGCAGGCTGGACGCCATGTTGATGACGGCCTGCAGCCCGAACTGGATCAACAGTCCCGTCGCCGACAACAGCACAAACAGATTGCCTTCCTGCAGCAGGCGCGAAAAGCCGCGCAGCACAATGAAGGCAAATACGGCGACGATGACCATGCAGACGACGAGGCCGAACTCCTCGCCGGCGACGGCAAAGACAAAATCCGCATGTGCGTCCGGCAGCACGTCTTTGACGGTCCCTTCGCCCGGCCCGCGGCCCCACAGCCCGCCATTGGCGAACGCTTCGAGCGAGCGGTTGACCTGATAGCTGTCGCCCGCCGCCGGATCGAGGAAGCGGTTGATGCGGCTCGTCACATGCGGCAGCCACAGATAGGCGCCGACGCCGCCACCGAGCCCGACCAGGGTACCGGCCGCGACCCAGTAGAGGCGCAGCCCGGCCATAAAGAATTGCGCGAACCAGACAACCGCGACGACAACCGCCATGCCGAGATCGGGCTGCTTCACGAGCATCAGCACGATCGCGAGAAACAGCGCGATCGAAATCGCATTGCCAGGAAAGCGCGGCTGCTGCTTCTGTTCGGCGAACAGCCAGGCCGCAACGATCGTGAAGCACGGCTTCAGGAACTCGGAAGGCTGCAGCGACAGGCCGGGCAGATTAATCCAGCGCCGCGCCCCCTTGATCTCCGCGCCGATCACAAACGTCAGCACGACACCCACGAGCGCGACCGCAAAGCCGATCAACGCGACGCGCCGCACTTGCCTCGGCCCGAGCAATGAGACGCCCAGCATGATCGCCAGCGCCAGCGGCACGACGACCATGTGCCGCTCGGCGAAATGCAATGGCGCATAGCCGAGCCGCTCGGCGACCGCGGGGCTCGCCGCCAAGCTCATCAGTGTTCCAAAGCCGAGCAGCAGCGCCAGCGCGCCGAGGCTCCAGCGGTCGACCGTCCACCACCAGCGCGCTACCGGACTCTGGTCGATGCGCGCGAACATCATGATGCGGATGTCGCCCCCAGCGCGGTGACGAGGCGGCGAAACATATCGCCGCGTTCTTCGAAATTCTTGAATTGATCGTAGGAAGCGCAGGCCGGGGACAGCAGCACGACCGCGCCGGACACACCGTCGCGGCGCGCCCTCTCCGACGCCGCGCCGACCGCGGTAGCGAGATCGCCGCAGCGGGTGAACGGGACCGTGCCCTCGAGCGTGACGGCAAACTCCTCGGTCGCTTGGCCGATCAGAAAGGTGTGCCGCAGCCGCGCAAAATGCGGCGCGAGCGGCGTGATCCCACCCGCTTTCGGCAGCCCACCGGCGATCCAGTAGATCGCCGGGTAGCACAGCAGCGCCTTTTCGGTAGCGTCCGCGTTGGTGGCCTTTGAATCGTTTATATAGCGTATACCGTCTATCGTCCCTACCAATTCTTGTCTGTGCGCAAGGCCCGGGAAGGAGCAGATCGCGGCCGTCGCAACGGCGCTATCGATGCCGCAGGCGCGGGCGGCGGCATAGGCAGCGCAGGCGTTCTGCCAGTTGTGCGCGCCGGGCAACCGCTCGGCGAGCCCGAGCTCGAGGACGCGGTGCGGTGTGCCCTCCATCGCGGCGACGAGCCAGCCTTGATCGACGTAAACCCCGCCGGAAACCGGCTGCAACACGGAGATCGGCACGACCCGCGCGGGACCGCCGCGCCGCAATTCCTCGCAGAGATCGCGGCAGATCGCATCATCGACCCCGATGATCGCGGTGGATTTATCGGTCTGGCGCGCGAAGATCTGCCGCTTGGCGGCGATATACCCCTCCATCGAGCCGTGCCGGTCGAGGTGGTCGGGAGTGATGTTGAGCAAAATCGCGACATCGAAAGCGAGCGCGGCGATCAGCTCGAGCTGGAACGAGCTCGCCTCGATGACATAGGTCCCATCACGGCCGAGCGGCGCAAAAGACAGGGCCGGCGTGCCGAGATTGCCGCCGACCTCGACCGGTCGTCCGGCGCTCGCGAGGATGTGGCCGATCAGGGCGGTCGTCGTCGATTTGCCATTTGTACCGGTTATTCCAACATAGCAGGCGTTCGGCTGAGCGCGGCCCAGGAGTTCGAGGTCGCCGATGATCTCGGCGCCGGCCTCGCGCGCCCGCAGCACCGCGGGGTGCGGCTCGGGAAAGCTGTGCGGGATGCCGGGCGACAGCACCAGGGCCGGGATGTTGCGCCAATCGGCTGTCGTCAGATCGTACAGCGGCAGTTCCGTGGCCAGAGCCTCGCGAACTTTCGCATTGTCGTCCCAAGCCAGGACCTTGGCCCCGCCCGCCGCGAGCGCGTCGATCGCGGCGCGCCCCGATTTGGCGAGCCCCAGCACACCGACCGGCCGCCCGCGAAAGCTGTCGACGACAATCATGGCGAACCTGCCGAAGCTTCCCTATCGCAGTTTCAACGTCGCGAGGCCGGCGATCGCCAGGATCGCAGCGATGATCCAGAAGCGGATGACGATGGTCGGCTCGGACCAGCCCTTCTGCTCGAAATGATGATGCAGCGGCGCCATGCGGAAGACGCGGCGCCCGGTCAGCTTGTAGCTGATCACTTGCACGATGACCGAGACCGCCTCGAGCACGAACAACCCGCCGACAATCGCGAGCACCAATTCGTGCTTTGTCACGATCGCGATCGTGCCGAGCGCGGCGCCGATCGACAGCGATCCGGTGTCCCCCATAAAGACGCTGGCGGGCGGCGCGTTGAACCACAGAAAACCGAGCCCGGCCCCAACCATCGCGCCGCAAAATACGGTCAGCTCGTCGACACCGGCCGAAGCAGCCGACCGCCATCATCGAGGGCACGATCGCGAGCCCGTCGAGGCCGTCGGTCAGATTGACCGCGTTAGAGGCGCCGGCGATGACGAGCACGCCAAACACCAGAAAGAACCAGCCGACATTGAGGAGCGCGGTCTTGGCGAAAGGGATCGCGATGGTGTTCGCCATCGGCTGGCGCATGACGAAGGCGACCGCGATACACGCGCCGAGAGCGATCAGGATCTCGAGAAGGAGCTTGACCTTGCCGGGCACGCCGTGATGCGAACGCCGCGTCAATTTCCGGAAATCGTCGAGAAAGCCGATCAGCCCGAAGCTGACGGTCATCCAGAGCACGATCCAGACATAGGGATTACCAAGATCGGTCCACAGCAATGTCGAGGCGGTCAGCGCCAGCAGGATCAGAAACCCGCCCATCGTGGGGGTTCCCTTCTTGCGGACGAGATGCCCCTGCGGCCCGTCGCTGCGGATCGGCTGCCCTTCGCCCTGCATCGATTTGAGCCAGGCGATAATTTGCGTGCCGAACAACAGGCTGATCAGCAGCGATGTGAAAAACGCGCCGCCCGCGCGGAAGGTGATGTAGCGGAACAGGTTCAGTGCGTGAAACTGTTCGGCGAGCGGCGACAAGATCAGATAGAGCATTCGACTACGCTTTACCGAGCATCGCTGGCCGATGCGGCCGCCGGGCGATGCTGCCGACACGACCGAGAAGAAATAAAAGGGCACGGCGACCGCCGAGCGGCCGCGACCCGCGGCTAGGCATAACGATATCGGCGGGCCCCGACAACCGGATCGCGGTCATCTGCCGAGACCTGCCGCAATGATCTCGTGCGCCACCGCGGCATCGTCGAAGGGCAAGGTCGTATTGCCGATTATTTGACCGGTTTCATGGCCTTTTCCGGCAATGACGAGAATATCGCCGCGGCGCAGTTCCGCGATTGCCACCGTGATGGCTTCGCGGCGATCGCCAATCTCGATGGCGTTCGGTGCCGCCGCGAGGATCGCGCGGCGAATCTCCTCGGGCGGCTCGCTGCGCGGATTGTCATCCGTGACATAGACAAGGTCGGCGAGTTCGCTCGCGACCTGGCCCATTTGCGGCCGCTTGCCGCGGTCGCGGTCACCGCCGGCGCCGAACACGACCGCGAGCCGTCCTTCGGCATGCGGCCGCAGCGCGGAGAGGACAGTCGCCAGCGCGTCCGGCGTGTGGGCATAGTCGACAAAGACGGGCGCGCCCGTCGCGGTCTCGCCGACCCGCTGCATGCGGCCGGGCACGCCGGTCAGCTGTGAGAGGCTGCCAAGGCCGGCTTCGGGTGGCGTGCCGGTCGCGATGACGAGGCCAAGGGCGGCGAGGACATTCATCGCCTGGAATGCGCCGACCAGCGGCAGTGCGATCGTATGTTCTTTTCCAAACACCGAAAGGCGCAGCTGTTGCCCATCGCGGGTCGGTACGCGGTCTAGCAAGGAAAGCTCGGCCGCAGCGGCGGAGCCATAGCCGATCACGCGGTGCCCGCGGTCACGGCAGAGCACCGCGAGCGCATCGAATTCCGGACTATCGGTATTGAGAATGGCGCTCCCGCCCGGCCTTAGCAGGTCGCGGAACAGGCGCTGTTTGGCGGCACGGTACGACGCCATATCGCCGTGATAGTCGAGATGATCGCGCGTCAGATTGGTGAAGGCGGCCGCACTGACCGCGATACCGTCGAGGCGGTATTGCGCGAGGCCGTGGCTCGACGCCTCGATCGCGGCGTGCTCGATGCCTTGCGTCGCCAGTTCGGCGAGATCGCGGTGCAAGGCGATCGGGTCGGGCGTTGTCAGCGCACCGGGGCGACGCCCGGAGGGCAAGACAAGGCCGAGCGTGCCGAGGCTTGCCGCCGGATGCCCGAGGCTCGACCAGATCTCGCGCGTGAAATGCGCCACCGAGGTCTTGCCGTTGGTGCCGGTCACGGCCGCGACCGTTCGCGGCTGGCGGCCGTAGAAGCGCGCTGCGAGGAGCGCCAGCCGGCGCTGCGGATTGGGGTCGGCGATAATGGCAACGCGCCGCCGCATGTCGGGATCGAGCGGCAGCGCGTCAGCATCGTCGGTCAGGATCGCTGCCGCGCCTTTTGCGGCAGCTTCGGTTGCAAAGGCGCGCCCGTCGCGTTGCGTGCCGCGCAGGGCGGCGAACAGATAGCCCGGCTTGACCTGGCGTGAATCGGCGGTGATCCCAATGATGTCGGGATCGGCAACGGGCGGACCCCGAGGATTGCCCGGCGGGGCCGCCGGTCCAGAGCTCATCAGCTCAGTAAGTTTCAATCCGCTTTCCCTGCAGGCTCTCGATCGCCAACGCCTGGGTCACGGCGGGAGATGCCTCATCAACCGGCGCGACGCCCAGGATCGGGGCGATGCGCTGGACGATGCGGCTGGTCGCCGGCGCCACGGTCCAGCCGGCGGTCGCAAAACCGAAGCTTTGCTTGTTGCCGTGCGGCTCATCGACCAGGGTCAATACCAGATATCTCGGATCGTGCATCGGAAACACTCCGACGAAATCCGACAAAAGCTTCTTTTCCTGGTAATGGCCGCCCTGGTTCTTCTCCGCCGTGCCGGTCTTGCCGCCGACGACATAACCCGGCGCCGCTGCCAATTTCGCGGTGCCGAATTCGACGACGAGGCGCATCAGCTTGCGCATCTGCTCCGACGTTTTTTCCGAGATGACCCGCTCGCCCGGCGGATGAGCTCCGGGGGGCAATTTGTGCAAGGTCGGCGGATGCAGGATGCCGCCATTGACGACCGCAGATACGCCGGCCGCAACATGCAGCGGGCTGACCGCGATCCCGTGCCCATAGGCGATGGTGATGACGTTCACTTCCCGCCATTGCGCCGGGTAATGCGGCTTGGAGAGTTCGTCAAACTCGATCGGCACCGGCTTCAGCATTCCAAGCCGGCCCAGAAACGCGCGTTGCCGCTCCGCCCCCGCTTCCATCGCCATCCGCGCCGAGCCGAGGTTGGAGGAGTACATAAAAACCTCGGGGACGCTCAGCATGCGGTGCTTGCCGTGATAATCGCTGATCGTGAACCGGCCGATCTGGATGTCGTGGATGGCGTCGTAGTTCTTCGCCATCGTGGCGGTGCCCGCGTCGAGCGCCATCGCGGTGTTAAAGATCTTGAACGCCGACCCCATTTCGTAATCGCCGAGCGTGATCTTGTTGAACAGGCGCTCCTTGGGGTCCGCCGCGGAGGAGGCGCCCTCGGTGTCGCCGGGCCGGTTGGGATCGAAATCCGGCAATGAGACCATCGCGATGATCTCGCCGGTGCGCACATCCATGATGATCCCGGCGGCGCCCTTGGCCGTGAAATCCTTGACGACCTTTTGCAATTCTTCGCGCAGGATGAACTGGACACGGGCGTCGAGCGACAATTCGAGCGGCTCGCGCTGTCCTCTGACGCCCGCATCGAGCCCCCGCTCGACCCCGGCCAGCCCTTCATTATCGATGCCGCAATAGCCGACGACATGCGCGGCGAGATCGCCATAAGGATAAAAGCGGCGCTCCTCCGGGGTGAAATCGAGCCCGGGAATGCCGAGCCGGTTGATCTCATATTGCTGACGCGGCGTCAGCGAGCGCTGCAGATAGGCAAAGCTCTTCCCTGAGACCAGGCGGGCGCGGATCTCGGCCGGCGATTTGTCGGCCAGCACCGAGGCCAGCTGATGGGCCGCTTCGTCCGGGTTCTGACCGGCGGCCAGCAATGCCTTCGAATTGACGAACAGTGACGGCTTCGGAAGCATCGTCGCCAATAGCGTGCCGTTGCGGTCGACGATATCGGCGCGGGCCGGCGGGGGCGGGGCGGCGGGCGGCAGGCGCCCGATATGCGACTCGGCGCCACCGCCGTTGACCAGCACGATCTCGGCAAGCCGCAGCACGACGACGAGAAAGACGACCGCGAACAACGCCGCGGCCGCAACGAGGCGGGTGCGGCAGGTCTCGATGACCTGATTGGCGCGCTCGTCGGCGACCACCGGTGCACAGGGCGGCGGCGGCTTGAAATGGCGCGGCCGGCAGGGATTGTCGTCGAGGCGTTGGGCGGCTTGCATCAGCGGCCCTCGGCGATCGCGTCGATTAGACGGTCAAGCGAGCGCGGCTGCTGGGCCGGTTTCCCCTTGGCCGATTGCAGCCGGGTTTCCGGCTTGGCGGGCGTCGCTTTCGCCGGGACTGCGGGCAGCGGCGCGGCTTCGGCGGTCGCGATCAACTGGATTTTCGGCATTCCGGAGGGCGGCGTCGCCGCGCCGACCGTCGCGGCAGCACCTACCACGATATCGGCAGATGCCGACGGGGCCGCGGCAACCGGCGTCGCCGCCGCAACGGATGTCGCCGGCGGCGCCACGGGCTGAACCTCGGTCCGGGCTGCCGCTGTCGCGGGCTCGGGAGCCGGCGCGGCGGCGATGACCGGCTCAGGTTCGGGGACCGGCCGCAGCGGGATCTCGTCGATCTTCCGCTGCAGCTGTTTTGGGGCCACCGCGGCGAGCGACAGGAAGTGGCGGTTCAGATCGGCCAGGCGCTCGGGCTGGGTGAGCGCGGTCCATTCCGCCCGCAGCAGATGAATTTCCTGCTGCTCGGCGATCGTCTGCCGGCGGACCTTGTTGAGTTCTTCCTCGATATCCTGGACCGCGTATTTGACCTTGAAGGTCGCAAACCCGGTTACCGCGACGAGCGCCAGCCACAACAGCGATGCGAACCGGATCATCGCGCATGCTCCCCGGCAGAGCCGTGCAGGGCGGCATGCGCGAGGGCGGCCGGCCAAGCCGGCGCGGCGGTACGCTCGGCGGCGCGCAACCGGGCCGAGCGGGCTCGTGGGTTGCGGGCGATCTCATCGGCGCCGGGCCGGATCGGGCGGCGTGTCAGCAATGTGAAGCTCGGCGCCATCGTGGCTGTTGCCGGCGGCAGGTGACGCGAGCCGCCCGCCGCGCGACCGCTGCGGTGCCGCAGAAAGCTTTTGACACGCGCGTCTTCGAGCGAGTGAAACGCGACGACCGCGAGGCGGCCGCCCGGCATCAGCAGCCGCTCGGCCGCGGCAAGGCCGCGGTCCAGTTCGCCAAGCTCGTCATTGACCGCGATGCGCAGGGCCTGAAAGGTTCGGGTTGCCGCATCGAGCCCGGGCTCGCGCCGCGGGATCGCCGCGCGCACGATCTCCGCCAGCTCGCCGGTGCGGCGGATCGGGGCACGACGGCGCGCCGCAACGATGGCTCGTGCGACGCGCCGTGCGTAGCGTTCCTCACCGAGATCACGGATCAATTCGGCAAGGTCGCCCTCCTCGAGCCCGGAAACCAGATCGGCGGCGCTCGACCCATCCTGTCCCATGCGCATATCGAGCGGGCCGTCGAGGCGGAACGAGAAGCCGCGCTCGGCGCTGTCGAGCTGGGTCGACGAGACGCCGAGATCGAGCGCGACACCGGCGATCGGCTCTTGCGTCGCGCCGCGGACCAGCCGCTCCATCTCGCCAAACCGGCCCTCGACCAAGGTCAGCCGGCCGGGATGGCGCGCGGCGAGCGCCGCGCCGCGGCGGATCGCCTCGGGATCGCGGTCGATGCCGAGAACGCGGCAGCGCGCCGCCGCGAGCAGGGCCGCGCTATAGCCGCCGCCGCCGAACGTGCCATCGACATAGGTCGCGTCGTGGCGCGGCGCGAGCGAGGCCACCACCGCCTCGAGCAGCACCGGAATATGGCTGCCATTCTCCGGCATTGGCGCGTCAGCGCGCGAGGAGGTGCGCCGCGTCCTTGTCATGCGGGCCGCCGTGCGGCGCCGCTGCGCGGCGGCAATGTCGTGCCCTGGCGGCGGGAGCGGTCGCGCACCGTCGCGCGATGCTCGGCATAGCGCCCCGGCTCCCAGATCTGGAACATCGCGCCGAGGCCGACAAACGCGACATCGCTGGTGATTTGGGCGTGTTCCTTGAGCGGTTCGGGCAGGACGATTCGGCCTTCGCCGTCCATCGTCAGCGGGTGCGCCTCGGCAAATAGCTGGGACAAGTTCTCGTGCTCATCCGAGAATTGCTCGAGAGTTTCGAGCCGCTCATTCATCTCCTCGACGTAATTGCTGCCAGTACCGTCGAGCGCGGGTACTCTGAATGATGGAAAGAGCACAACGAGATTGGTCTCGCGATGAGTCGCGAGGGTGGAGCGAAAGGTCGCCGGCACTGAAACTCGCCCCTTGCGGTCGACCTTGTTCACATAAGTGGACAGAAACAGTTCCACTTGCTTCCCCCAACGCTCCCCCACAGACGCCCGGCAAGGTGCGGGCCCGGTAGCGCCGCTGCAGTTTCCCCCCAAGCAGTGACGCGCTCGCCTATGGGTGGATTTGGGATATCATGGGCTAACGTGGGTAGTCAAGCAGGAATTCTGTACAAAACAGCAGAAGGCTAAATCTTCGCTAGTCCTCGTCTGTAGACACATCATGTAGTCGCAGGTGCGATACTCGGATTTTAAAGCAGCGGATTATGTTCTTTATATGTTCACGGAAGCCCCGGTTGCCAGACGGTCTGTAAGCCGGGTTCTGTCCCGCCCGAGAGCGGAGATGGCCATTCATCTGGGACGTTCGTTACCGAACGCCTCGCGCGACCGACCCGAGCGGCGGCGCGGAAGGCCCGCCCGGCGACGCTAGCCGAGGCCAGCGCCGCCTGCCGCTCCTACTTGGTCTTGCTCCCGGTGGGGTTTACCCTGCCGCCGCCGTTGCCGGCGGCGCGGTGCGCTCTTACCGCACCATTTCACCCTTACCGCCCGCCGCCCCGGAAGGCGGCGAGCTCGGCGGTGTGTTTCTGTGGCACTTTCCCTGGGGTCGCCCCCGCCGGGCGTTACCCGGCACCGTGCTTCCGTGGAGCCCGGACTTTCCTCCCTCCGCCGAGCGAACCCGACAAAGAGCGGCCATCCGACCGTCTGACTGGGAAGATTTGGGATGGCGCGCCCCGCCTGTCAAACCGCCATCGGAGCGAAACGGCGTGTCGGCCAATCGCTATCGTGCGATGCGTCGCGCCAGCGCGATAAAGCGGCATGCGGCGGGAGCGGTCTCGCCGCGGCGATAGGCCAGGTTTAAGGGCGCGACCAGGCCGGCCTTGCGCTCCACCGCACGATAGGCGACCCCGTCGATGCCGATCCGCTGCATCGACGCGGGAATCAGTGTCACGCCGAGTCCGGCCGCGACAAGGCTCAGCGTCGCCAGCATGCGCGGCGCCTCCTGGCCGATCCGCGGGCTGTAGCCGGCGCGCTGACACGCCGCGATGATTGCGTCGTAAAGCCCGGGCCCGAGCGGCCGGCGATAGAGGATAAAGGTCTCCCCTTCCAACGCGCTAAGCGGGAGCCTGCTCTTCGTGCCGGCGGCAAGGCGATGGCCTGAGGGCAGAGCGGCCACCATTTCCTCTTCCAGCAAGGAATGGACTGTCAGGTCCGTTGCCGGGCCGATCGGCGAGCGGACAAACGCAGCATCGATCCGCTCGGCGCCCAAGCCCTCGACCAGCTCCGCCGTCCCGGCTTCCTCCAGGCTCAGCGCGACCAGCGGGCTCGTCGCGCGGAAGTCACGGATGACGCGCGGCACCAGAGGATGGAATGAGGCCGAGCTGGTAAAGCCGAGCCCGAGCCGGCCGGCTTCGCCGCGTGCGGCGCGGCGGGCGGCAAGCACAGCGTGTTCGGCGCGCTCGAGCACGATCCGCGCTTCCGCGAGAAAGGCTTCGCCCGCCGGGGTCAGCTCGACTCCGCGCGGCTTGCGCCGGAACAGCTGGAGTTCGAGCTCGGTTTCGAGGGCGCGAATTTGCTGGCTGAGCGGCGGCTGCTGGATGCCGAGCCGCGCTGCCGCGCGAGTCACATGACGTTCCTCCGCGACGGCAACGAAATATCGGAGATGGCGCAGTTCCATACGCACGATGTATCGCTAACGGCGTTATCATATATTAGACAAACACCAGGGCATCGCTTATTTTTTGATCCATGGCGAGCGAAGCAAAACTCCTGACCGTGCAATTCCTGAAATGGGTCGCCGAGCGGCCGCGCAGCTATGCGGAGTTGCGCGATGCCTGGAGCAGCACCTGCCCGCTCAATTGCGCCTGGGAAGACGCGATTGCCGACGATCTTATCGAGCGCGGCGCCGCGGGCTCTCTGGTACTGACGGCGCGCGGCCAGGCGAGGCTGGCCGCGCGGA
>WNGO01000859.1_pt1 | contig 19874 bp, 15 predicted proteins | sample 5400511 | NCBI WGS metagenome assembly WNGO01 (sample SAMN13153380, study PRJNA577476) | soil metagenome | isolation source: 20 cm soil or saprolite under Garry oak tree replicate 2 | place: USA:California | collected 2016-06-15 | reverse complement strand
GCCGCCGCAGCTCATCGGGTTCTTCGGCGATGCGCGGGGGAGAGGTTCTCCGTCCACCTCGCCTCCGCCCTCCGGATTCTCTACGGCGGCAGCGTCAAGCCCGACAATATTCAAGGGTTGATGGCGGAGGAAGAATTGGATGGCGCGCTTGTGGGCGGAGCGAGCCTCGACCCGAAGTCGTTTGCCGCGCTCGTGAATTTTGGGTAACGCCCGCCGGAATTTATCCCGACTGGTTCTGGAGGCTGGCACTCTTTGGTTGTAGAGGCGGGTTTCCCCCGCCATCCCTAGGTCTTGCGTGAGGTTTTCGAAATGCCAGGTTGGATGAAGTGGGCCATTGCCCTGTTGATCGGCGCTGGAATTATCACGGCAGGGTGGAGGCTGGCGGACTCGCGCTGGTTCTTCTGGGTGTTGCCGACATTTTTCGTTGCCAATTGTCTTGTGTTGATTGTGGTCGTTTTACTCCAGAGCGGCAAGGCCGCGGATCTTGCTGGCGCGTTCGGCGGTGCTGGCAGCCAAACCGCTTTCGGTCCTCGCGGCGCTGCCAACGTTCTCTCCAAAGCCACCACGTGGTGCGCTGTCATGTTCATGCTCTGCGCCTTTGCCATGGTGCTGCGCACGGATAAGGCCGTTGGACAGGGCAATTCGATCCTTGAACGGGTTTCGAGGCCCGCGCCAAAGCCGGCCCCCGCGACAACTCCTGCCGCACCCGCAAAGACTCCTGCGACGACACCTGCAACGACGCCATCAACGCCGCCATCCAACACGCAGCCTGCTTCTCAGCCTCCGGCAGCTTCGCAGCCAGTTCCCGCGCAGCCGAAAAAACCGTAACTCGGTTTTGTAGGGGCGGCGTTCTTAGGCCGCCCGCTCTTTTTCGCACCATTGCATTTACGATGGAAGTCATCGCGGTCGTGGCGGAACTGGCAGACGCACTAGCTTGAGGTGCTAGCGCCGCAAGGCGTGGAGGTTCGAGTCCTCTCGACCGCACCAAATTTTCCGTAGGAAGATTTGTTCGCCCCATTCTGCACCGTGCCCAACGGGGCTCCAGCGTTTGCATATGTCCAAATCCACAGCAGTCCTCATCTCCATCGTGGTCTGTGCATTCCTGATAGCCTCACCCACCAGCAATGGCCAATCTTCTCCAGCTCCTGCCCTCCCAGAAAAAGTAATCATCGACACTGATATCGGCGACGACATCGACGATGCCTTCGCCATCGCGCTCTCCCTGCGCAGCCCCGAATTGCAAATCATGGGCATCACCACTACCTTTGGGGAGGCCGAAACCCGAGCGAAGCTTCTCGACCGCTTCCTCGCAGAAGTCGGCCGCCAGGAGATACCCGTGGCGGCTGGCGCGCCCTCGCCGCCCAAGTCCGCGCTCACCCAGCGCCGCTACGCCGAAGGCGGCCACTTCGCCAAACCTGTACACCCGGATGCCGTCACCTTCCTTTTGGAACAGATTCGCCGCTACCCGGGTCAAATCACCCTGATCGCCATCGGACCTCTGATGAATATCGGATCCGCCATCGACAAGGACCAGGCTACCTTTCGAAAGCTCAAGGGCGTCATCATCATGGGCGGCTCCATCAAGCGCGGCTACGGCGACCTCGGCTTCGGACCTGCCCAGCCCCCGCAACCTGAATGGAACATCCTCAATGACATTCCTTCCGCCCAGAAACTCTTCGCCTCAGGCGTGCCCCTCTTCGTTATGCCCCTCGACGCCACGCAATTGAAACTCGACGAGGTCAAGCGCGCCTTCCTCTTCAGCCAGGGCACGCCGCTTACCGACGCCCTCACTCTTCTCTACCACCAGTGGGGCCAGGAAACACCGACCCTCTTCGATCCCATGACCATCGCCTTCCTCGTGAATCCCAGCCTCTGCCCCGTCCAACCCATGCACATTCGCATCGACGACAAAGGATTTACTCGCCCCGAACCAGGCCCTCCCAACGCCCAGGTTTGCCTCGATTCCAACCCCGACTCCTTCTTCCGCTTCTATCTGAAGCGCATCGCCGCGCCGTAGTTCCCGCGCGGGCCACACCGCATCGCGTTTCCTTTTCGTTTTACGATAATTCAATGGGAGCAAAGTGCATTTCGTGGTCAGCGAGGCAAAATGATAGGCTTCTTGCCAGACCGTGAGAACTCCAACTCGCTTTCACGCGCTGGCCGCAATGTTTTTCCTGGCGGCGCTGGCCGGACTGGCTGGCGGCGTGGTTTGCGCGCAGGGGCCGCCGGCTCCTCCTCTGCCGCCGCCCGCTGCGCCTTTGCACGAGGAAGCCACGAAGAATGTGGCGGCTCCGTGCGTTGAGCCGCCGCCGATGGTGCGGCTGGAGGACTACGACGGGCCATTGAAAAAGACCGTTGGCACCTTCGCCCGGCCGTTGGAACGTAAGGCCGTGCACCCCGCGCACTACAAGCCGGGCGCGATATTGTGCACCCTCAAGCTGAAAGATAAATTCGAGCTCTTCGTCCAGGACTCGCTTGACCCCGTGACGTTTCTCGCCACTGCTTTCAACGCGGGACTTGACCAGGCGGAAGACTCGGACCCCAGCTATGGCCAGGGCGCTGAGGGGTATGGCAAGCGCTTTGGCGCTGAATTCGCCGGTCAGGCCTCCTCCAGGTTCTTTACGGACTTTGCGTATCCCTGGATATTTTCTGAGGACCCCCGCTACTACCGTCTGGCCCACGGTGCCCCCCGCAGGCGCCTGCTCCATGCGCTGGAGCACGCGGTAGTGGCCCACCGCGACGATGGCAAGCGCATGTTCAATTTTTCCGAATGGCTGGGCACGACGAGCACGGTCGTCCTGAGCAACACCTATCACCCGGACGCCCAGCGCGGTTTCGCTTCAGCAGCGCAGCGGGTCAGCTTCAGCATCCTTCAAGACGCCGGTTTCGACGTCCTCCGCGAATTCTGGCCGGAGATTTCCCGTAAATTCAAGCTGCCCTTCCGCGGTGAATCCGAGCCAGCGAATCTCGGCTCGATTCCTGCCACCAAGTAGCCCCGCGCGAGACCCCCACCCCCCGGTGCTTTTCGCAAAGAGTGCGGAATCGCTTGAAAGAAAGGGAGTTGAATTTTGCGGGCGTGGAGTCACGAGCCTGCCCGGACCTTGCTGGCGTCACGAGTCACATCCTTTATCTTCCTTTTCAACTTTCAACAGTCAACTTTCGACTTTCCCTACTTTAAGTATAGAATCAAGTCGAAGCCCCATGACCGAGCAGCCACCATCGGATCGCTTCAAGTCGGAGATGCCGCAAATTCCCGGCGTTTCCGGCCCGCGCCCTTCCCCGGCGTCGAATCCCGCCGTCAAGCTGGTCATCGGACTTCTTGCCGTGCTTCTCGTCGTCTTCCTGGGAGCGCGATGGGCCCTTCGCCCGAAACGTGCGGAACCGCGGCCCGCCGAGCTACAACCGCAGATCGAAGTTCCTGCGCCCGCGCCCGATCCGAACACCTTGCTCCCGCATGCGACCGCTGCGGATCCTGGGATCGCCGACGTGGCCGAGATGGCCAAGCCCTGGTCCTCGAAAGAATTTTTTATTCGCAACCGCCTCACCGGCGAAAATATCCCCGCGCTTCTCGTTCGTTTGCCGGCAGGCTCCCCTTCCCAGGCAAGCGGCTACTGGGCCTTCGAGCAAAAATCCCCTTACGGAAATTGCAAGCTCGAATACGTCACCGACTTGGACAAGCTGAAAAATGATTACGGCTTCCGCGCCGCGAATCATCCCATGGTCGGCAACCCCTGCAGCCGCACGGTGTTCGACCCGCTCAAAACCACCAATCTGCCCGGCAGCGGCGCCTGGGTTCGCGGAAGGATCGTGCAAGGATCCGATCTGCGCCCGCCCCTCGGCATCGAAATAAACGTCGAGGGCAAGAAACTCCTCGCTGTTAGGACGGAGTAGTTTGCGTATTTCCGGTAGGCTTCCTGCGCGGCATGGCGCAACGAAAAGTTTGCAGAATTCGATTCGCCTCTTATGCGCGAGGGATTGGCGCCGTCGCCGATTCAGAAAATCGTCTCTCTTTGTTCTGTAAATTCTTTCGAAAAAGCAGCGATTCCATGCAATTCCCACAGTATTCCCTCTACGCATACCTGAATCTAAATCAGCTAAACCATCCAAAAGTATCGAAGTTTAGATTCTCCCCAGGCCAATATACCTCGTAAGTCATAGAAAAACTTGCCCGTTAATCTCCGCCCGCAATGGCGAACAACCTGCACCTCTCTGATCAACCCTGATGCTGATTCATCCAGGTGGGACGATTTTTCCTGGGAGTTTCGAGGCATCAGCGCATTGGGACGCAACTTTTAGTCAGTTCAAATGGAGGGGGAGCAAATGAATTGTGAGAGAGCAAGAATCATTAGTCCGTCTATATGCTGGCGCGATCGATTGACAAGCTCTTTGCTTGTCGCGTTGATCGCAGCATTGGTTTTGGTGGTTCCGATTCCCGCCGCTGCGCAGAGAATCACGGGAACGCTGCGGGGACAGGTTTTCGATCCTACTGGAGCAACCGTTCCGAATGGGCAGGTAACCGCGACGAATCAGGAGACGGGCGTGTCAGTGAAAATTACGACCACTTCGGCGGGAACTTATTCGTTCCCGAGCCTGATTCCGGGCTTGTATAAGGTCGGTGTAGAGGCCAAGGGATTCAAGAATTTCCTGGCGACAGACATCACCGTCATCGCCAATCAAGACAACGTTGCAGATGCGCACCTGGACTTGGGAGTCGCGACGGAGGTCGTGGAAGTGACGGCGGGCGGTGTGGCCATTCAGACAACGTCTTCAGATCTAAATAATACTTATGATGTGAGCGAGGTTCAGCTTCCCAATGGCGCTGGCACGCTCAATGGCAGCCCGCTGAACCTGGCGGTACTTGCTCCAAACGTTGTGGCACAGCCGGGCGGGGTTACGGGAATTGGCGGATCGGTTGGCGGAACGCGTCCACGCGACAACAATTTCACGGTGGATGGTGTGGATGACAACAACCTGGGCGTGACGGGAAACAACTCGACGGTTATTCCTGACGCGGTCGCGGAATTCAACCTCACGACCAACCAATTTAGTGCCGAATATGGGCACTCTGCAGGCGGTCAGTTCAGCCTGGTAACCAAGACCGGCACCAATAACTGGCATGGCTCGGGCGAGTGGTATAACCAAAATCGCAACTATAACTCACTGGATAATCTGACGAAGAATGCTATCGACTTGCAAAAATCGATACCGGGCCAGCCCGCGTTCGATAACAATCGCTTTGGCGGCACCGTGGGCGGTCCGATCGTCAAGAATAGATTGTTTATTTTCGGAGCCTATGAATATACCTATCTTCATGGTCAAGGTTCTGCCACTGCGTTTACTGGACCCACGGCCGATGGAATGGCAATACTCCAGGTACAGGCGGCCGATTCCGCGGTGACGAGTCTTTTGAAGAACTTTCCCATTGCCTCCTCGCCTTTGCCTGCGAACAAGTGGCCCGTGGTCAACGGCATACCAGTTCCCATGGGCAACATAACCATCTTCAGCCCGAACTTTCAGCGAGAACACGACGCTCAGGTGAATGCCGACTATACGATAGGACGCCACCAAATTGGAGCACGGTTCCTCATTAACCAGGAAAATTTCATCCTGCCGGTCAATTCAACGCAAGCACAGTTCAACCAAGCTGAGCCTGTTCACAATCGTAAAATCGCCTTGAACGACATTTGGACCATTAACAGTCATCTCGTGAACGATCTGCGCGTGCAGTATTCGTTTTACTTCCTCGGGACCTTAAATCCCTGCACCGTTTGCCCCACAGACATAACTATCAACGACCTCCTAAGTGGTGTGACGGTCGGGCCGGGTGACAATACGACCCAGAAGCAGAACAGCTACCAGCTTGCGGATACGTTTGCGTGGACGCGAGGCAAGCACAACTTTAAATTCGGTGGCCAATACAATCACTTCATCTACCCGCAGTTCTTTCTTCCACGCAGCAATGGAGACAATCAGTACAAGACGGCGAACGCGTTTATAAATGATGTTAAGCCGGACAACCCGGGAAGAACGCTGCGTGGCGCCGGGACGGGGAGCTTCCTCGGTACGCAGAGCGCCTTTTATGGGTTTGCCCAAGATGACTATAAATTTTCGTCTCGTCTGACGTTGAACCTGGGTGTCCGCTATGAATATTGGACAAATCCGCTGGGATCGAGCACGCAGGCCCTGAACGCAATTTCCAACGCCCCGGGGGTAATCACTTTTGGCGACCCCAAAACCGACAAGAACAACATCGCTCCGCGCATCGGCTTTGCCTACGATCCCACCGGGAGCGGCAAGACAGCGATTCGCGGGGGTTTCGGCATCGCTTATGACGTAAAATTCCAGAACTTTGCGTCTATTACATTGCCGCCACAGTTGCAGAGCGAACTTGATCCTGTCTCTGCATGCGGTCTGGTGCCTGCGCCATCCTGGTGCGGTACTCCGAACAACGCTGGTTTTCTCGCTGGCGGTGGATTGCCTTCCGCATACATACCACCCGCAAACCAGGTCGCAGCGCGTGGTTTAACCACCGCTTACATAGACGACACGGTCATGCCTAAGATATTGACTTGGTCTCTTGGCATGCAACATGGATTTGCCCGAAATACCACCATTGAAGTACGCTACTTGGGCACGCGCGGACTGGAATTGCCGGTACAGTATCGCCGGAATCGCATTAGTGCGTTTGACGGCGGTATAGCTCCGTTGCCAACTTTCTTCAAGAAATCGGACATTCCGACGATTTGGTCCGCCAGCACGCCGACCGACACACCTATAAATAGTTTCCAATCCAACATCTACGCGCCGCTCGGGTTCAAAGCTAATGTTACCTCTGATCCGCCGTTTGGCAGCAGCATCTACCACGCGGGTTCGGTCAGCCTCACCCAGCGTACGCGCCACGGACTCACATTTAACGCGAACTATACCTACGCTCATACCATCGACAATTCGACCAATGAATTCTTCACCAGCCTCTTGAACCCACGCCGGGCCCAGGACACCAACCGCATTAATGAAGACCGCGGGAACTCGGACTTGGACGTGCGCCACAAGTTCGCACTTTCTCTTACTTACCAGGTGCCCGACGTCAAGTCTGACAATCGCTTCGTCAAGACACTCGTGAACGGGTTCCAGATCGGCTCAATCTTCCTTGCGCAGAGCGGACAGCCCGTAACCCTACAGTCCGGTGGTGTGGACTCTAACGGCAACGGCGATACTGCGGGCGACCGCGCGTCGGTCAATCCTTTCGTGTCCGGGACCCTGGGATCGGATGTTTTTGCCGTCTGCGAAGCAACGACCGGGACGGCTTCAGGCACTCCCGTCGGCCAAACCTATGTGGGTTCCGTGGGTATCACCTCCGCCTCCACAAATGGATGCGCTGCCAACAGCAACCCGAACACTACACAAAACCCCTTCCGCTTCGACCCGGCTATCGGTTACACGCCAGTGAGCTCCAGCGCCAAGTACGTCATCACTGGACCAGGGGCCAGAGCCAACTTGAGCCGCAATAGTTTTACTGGCCCGGGATTTGGCATCCTTAACCTTTCCGTAGGCAAGAAGTTCCATTTCAGCGAAAGCAAATATTTGCTGGCCAAGGCAGACATTTTCAACATTCTAAACCACCCCAACTATGCGCTTAGCAATGGAAATGTTTTCAGCACGGCGGGCATTACAACGGCCACCACAACGCCCGGGTACGTGATCCCGACGGACGCGAACTTCCTGAATGCGAGAACCCTCTTCAGCGGCGGGTTCCGTTCCATGACTCTAGGATTGAAGTTCGTGTTCTAGACTTCAGTTCAGGTTGACAATTCCGGGAGGCGTTCTCTGAGCGCCTCCCGTTTTTTTTGTGGGGCAAGCAGCTCGTACTTGGCCCTTGTTATCGGCAGTATGAGCTCGATGTGGCTTGACAAGCTGCGCTGCACCCAGATAAACCTCTTTCCTGACATGGCCAAACCAACTTTGGATTCCCGTTCGAATGCGTCTCGCCGACAATTCCTGAGAGGCACTGCCATGGCTTCGGCCTTGGCGCTGGCGCGGCCCGTCAATGCCGTACACGGGCCCATGCCAGGGACGATGTTCGAGGATGCGGGCAGTACTCTTCCTCCGGCATTTTCAGGGCTCAAACCACTTGGAGCCCAGGTTCATCCGATCGCGGCCGCTGAGTTTTATGGGCGCCTGCAGCACGCGCAAAAACTGATGTCTGAAGTGACGCCAAAATACGATGTTCTGTTCCTTGCTCCCGGGACTTCCCTTTACTACTTCACGGGAATCCGTTGGGGGAACAGCGAACGGCTCCTGGCGCTCGTGCTTCCGCGCACGGGCAATCCCATAATTGTGGTGCCGGGGTTTGAAGAGGGACGCCTGCGCGAGAAGTTGCAATTCCCGGCAGAAGTCCGCGTCTGGCAAGAGGATGAGAGCCCGACGAAAATCGCGGCGGCGGCACTGGGCGATCGCGGGATTCGAACGGGACGCGCGGGCGTGGAAGAAACCGCGGCGTTCACGTTTTACGATCATTTGCGCGCGGCGGCGCCGGGATTCGAATGTGTCTCTGCCGATCCGGTGACCATTGCATGCCGCGGGCGCAAGTCGGCGCACGAACTCGAGCTGATGCGGCTGGCCTGCGCGGCAACTTGCGACGTTTTTCGCGCGGTGTTCGCTTCGCTGAAGGAAGGCATGTCACAGGAGGACATCGGCAAGCTGGTGGAAGGAGGTTTTTCAAAAATGGGTTTGCACGGCGGGGCGCTGGTTCTGCTGGGCGCATCGGCGGCGTTGCCCCACGGCACCATCAAGCCGCAAAAGCTGAAAGAAGGAGACGTGGTGCTGATTGACGGGGGCTGCGGGGTGGATGGGTACGCTTCCGACGTGACGCGGACGGGAATTTTCGGGAAGCCGCCGGAGAAAGTGGCGCGAGTTTACGAAATCGTGCGAAAGGCACAGGATGCCGCTCTTGACGCGGCACGGGCCGGAAGGCTCTCGGGGACGGTCGATGATGCGGCTCGCAAGGTTGTGACGGACGGCGGGTACGGGCCGGACTACAAATATTTCACGCACCGGCTTGGGCACGGCATTGGACTCGATGGCCACGAACATCCCTATCTCGTGCGCGGAAGCAAGACCGTGCTGGAGCCGGGGATGACATTTTCGAATGAGCCGGGGATTTATATTCCAGGTGAGTTTGGGATGCGTTGTGAAGACGACATGGTCATTGCCGCGGAAGGGCCGGCGCAACTTTTGACGCCGGGGTTTCCCGTTTCGCTGGAGAAGCCGTTGGGGTGAGGCAGTTTTCAGTAGGAAGAGGAAGAGGTTCTTGGACTGGTCGTATTCGTACGGGTAAGGAAAGGGAGGACAGACTCGAAAGTTGTTCGCGGGAGACGTTAGGCGGAGAAGGCTCGTGCGGCGCAGAATTCGACGATGCGCTGTTCGGCCCAGAAGCGCTCGCTTCCGGAATGTTTCGAAATGAAGCCGCAATGGCCGCCGTGTTGGGGTGCGACAAACTGGATGGCGGGATTCTCGCTGATTTTGGCAGCTAGGAATGAAGCGTAGGGGACGAAGGGATCGTCCTGCGCAGTGATCATGAGCATGGGCACACGGATCTGCGCCGCGACGCGTTTCGCGCCCACGTGGTCATAATAATCCTGCGCGTCGCGATAGCCGAACTGCGGCGCGGTAATGACGTCATCGAACTGGCGAACGGTTCGAACCGGAGGCAGGCCATCGAGCTTGTAACGCTCCGGGAAGAGCTTTTGTTTTCTCGCGTAGCGCGCCATCAGCCCGTTCACAAAGCGCCGCTGGTAGAAATAGTTGTCCACGCGCTCGAGCGCGTCGGCGCAAGCCGCAAGGTCGAGGGCCGGGCAAACCGCGCAGACAGCACGCAGCGCCTTCGGCACAGGCGCACCAAACTCTCCGGCCATCTTGGTCACCAGATTTCCACCCATCGAGTAGCCGGCGAAGAAGATCTGTTCGAAACCGTCGTCGTTTGACAGCTCTTCGAAGACGGTCCGGTAATCCCCGCTCATGCCGGAGTTGTACAAGGTGGGAGTCAATGCTTCGGTGCCGCCGCAATTTCGCTGGTTCATGCGCATGACGTGGAAGCCGCGATGGAAGACCTTTTCGGCGATGCCCCTAACGTAATTCGAATCGCTCGAACCCTCCAGTCCGTGCACGACTACGATTATCGGCACGTCATTCCGCTTGCCGGGTTGCCAGTGGCAATGTGCGAGTAAGCGAGACTCCGGATCGACCTGAAACAGCCTGACTTCGGCGGGCGGGATATCAAACCGCCTGGGCACAAAGGCCGAGGCGATGGTCATGGCGTGGCCGTTTTTCAGTAGTCGATGTGGCTCAAACGGAGGGGTATCGGGTTCCACGGATAGACTGTATTTCACGAAGGCAGTGCAGACAAGCTCAGGCTACTGGTTCAAAATAGGCAAACAAGCCTGTTTGGGAGTGGCTATCGGCATCCGCAGGTTCGCGGCAGGACATCGCGCAAGATTTGGCCGTAGATGCCGCCGCTCGGCCTTGCCAAATGACTTATGGCGAGGAGAATTTTTCACCGGCGGTGGGTTGTCTATATGAATTTCTGAAGTAATTTACATACTGATTTCTGTATTCTCTGAAGTTATTCCTGGATCTTTATATATAACCTCATTTTTATCATAGCTTTACAACTTGAGGACAATGGTCTATAAATTGCCCATCGTGCCGCATAGTGCTTTAGTCGGACTCAATTTCGGGCATTGGGTTCGATGGTCGTTTACTTAGGTTTGCTCGTTTCCAAGAACTGGAAAAACTGACCACGAGAGTGGTCCACTCGAGAAAGCCTTCGGGCGAGGTGTTGTCTGGCCCGAGGACCTCTCTTGATTATTTGTTGCTCGCAATCTCTGCATAAGTCGGATCATATCTGGGGGTTTTTGAAGTCTGAACGGGAATAGGGAAATTTGGCAGACTGGCCGCCTAGGAGAATGCATAGAAATGAAAAGACTTACGTATATTTTACTGCTTATTGGAGTCTTGGCCCTTAGAGTGGGGAGTGGGAACGTCTTCGCCCAGGCCACCGCTAGCGGCACTATTCAGGGAACGGTCACGGATACGACTGGAGCCGTGGTCTCGGGCGCCCAGGTCGTGGCGAAAAACAAAGCAACAGATAGCACTCGAACAGCAACTACCAGTGACACCGGTTACTACCGGTTCGAATTGCTGCCGATCGGTACTTACACCGTGACAGTAAGCAAGACGGGATTCGCCGGCGTCGCGGAAACTATTGAAATCTTGATCGGACAAACAGCCACCGTAAACGTGGAACTAAAGACTGGTTCAGTGTCCGAAATTATCGAGGTAACCAGTGAGACGCTCCTCGTGGACCAACTGAAGACGAGTGTCAGTCAGAGTATTACTCCAAGCGAGGTCGAAGAACTGCCGATGATTGGCCGTGATGTCGCCAATCTCGCGTACCTGGCGCCAGGTGTGAAGGCGGCAGACTCTTACGATCCAACCAAGAACCGCTACGCGATTCTTTCCGTTAACGGCCAGGACGGCCGCAACGTCAATGTCACAGTTAATGGCGTGGACAACAAGGACAACACCGTCGGTGGCCCTGTGATGCAGCTTCCCCTCGAGGCGGTCCAGGAATTCGTGATCAGCACGCAACGCTTTTCCGCCGCGAATGGCCGGTCTCAGGGTGCCGCGATCAATATGATCACAAAATCCGGGAGCAACCAGTGGCACGGCTCAGCATTTGGTATATTCCGCGATCAGGCCCTGAACTCGCTCAATTATTTCGAGAAGACAGCGAATGGAGGCTCGGGCAATAAGTCGCCGTACAGCCGGCAGGTATTCGGCGGATCGCTTGGCGCACCCATCATCAAGGACAAGCTGTTCGGCTTTTTCGCTTTGGAGCGTCAGCGGGAGCATACGAGTCTGACGGAAAGCCCAACGGCCTACACTGAGTTGCTATTGGCGAAGCCTATCGGAGCACAGCCCGCGCAAGTGATCGCGACACCGTTCTACGAATGGCGCTACAACGGTCGTTTAGACTACAGATTCAACGACAAAGAAACGGCCTATATCAGCTACACATCGCAGCAGAACAATGGCAACAACGACCAGTCGGATGGCTTCGGCGATCTCACAGGCGGCAACTTCACGAAGAACCATCTCCAGGTCGCTAACGCGACTCTGAATTCCGTGCTGTCCGGTTCGTTGGTGAACAGCTTCACATTTGGATATCAGTTCTGGAACAATGTCATCGACAGCACCCAGAAGGTACCGTACGTGACGTTCAATAACGTCAGCGAATGGTTTGGAACCAATGCCAACGTTCCACAGCAATCCTATCAGCGGAAGTTTCAGTTCCGGGATGACGTCACCAAGACCATCCGCCGGCACACGCTCAACTTCGGTGTCGATTTTATCTTCAACCCCAAGCTGGGCGGCTTCTTCGAGTCCAACTCCACGCTGGAAGTCGATTTCGCCGACGACCCGAGCGTAATTCTGTCGCATCCAATGACGTGCGGACCAAACAATAATCAAGACTGCTATCCCAATGGGTTCGCCACGCCAGGCGCTGTGACCAGCATGTCTGCCAGCTCGGGAAATCCTTACTTCGACATGCCCGGCGGGACGAAGCAGTTGGGCCTATATTTCCAGGACGACTGGAAGATCAACCGGCGTCTCACCGTTAACCTCGGGCTGCGCTGGGACAAGGACTACAATCTTGTCGGCGCAAGCGCGATCACCAAGAGCAGGACCTACCTGGAACTTCTAGCGATTGGCAGCCCGTACGCCGCGCTTCCACATGACGACAGCAAGAACTTTAGCCCGCGCATCGGTTTTGCTTACGACCTAACCGGTAGAGGTACGCACATTCTTCGCGGAGGTTTTGGCCTGTATTACGGCAACATTTTCCAGAACATCCCGCTGTTCATGATCCAACAGGCTAACCCAACAATCTACCAAGGTGTGTTCAGCCTCACTACTCCAGCCGAGATGGTGCCCGGCACCAATATTCAGCTCGGAAACTGGCGCTACGGAGTTGACCCGTTTCCGACGATTCCTCCTCCCGCAACCCAACTGACGGGTGGTGCGACCGGCCGGCTGATGGATCCGAAGTATCGCAACCCTGTGACCGAGGAATTCAATCTCGGTTATCAGTGGGCTTTATTCAAGAATTCTGTCTTCGAGGCAGAATATGTCCACACGCTTGGCCTGCATGAAAATAAAACCATCAATATCAACCCGCTGGTACCTGTGGACAATATGACGACGAATCCGCCAAGCACCTCCACGTATCGCCCTCTTTCGGCCGCTTTCGCAGCAGCCGGTGTGCCGGTGCTCGGTCGAGTGATGAACGAACAATCAATTAACCGTTCACGATATGACGGATTCAATTTCTCCTACCGGCAGCGGATGACGCATCACTTCAGCATCAACGCAAACTACACACTTTCCTGGTCGCGCGGATGGTCTGCCGGTTCGTCATCTACTTCCGGCTTCCGCAATTATCCCCATGATCCAGTCAACCCGTGGAATCCGCTTGACTTTGGTTACACACCACAGGACGAACGGCACCACATCACCTTCAGCGGCATCTGGGAATTGCCCTGGGGCTTTCAGGTGTCGCCGATTCTCCAATTCGGAACTGCGCGGCCGTATGACCTCACATCCAGCTATGACGTGTTGTCGCGGGGTACCGGGTATTTCCGGCCAGTGATCGTGCCGATCAACGACCCAACGAACTACACTGCCTTCAACGTTGCGAGCGGCAATACAAAGCAGGAAGGGATTGCCGCCCGGGCATGCCTCGCCGCTGGCCAGTGCCGTGAAGTCGGCTACGACACCGTTCGCGGCGACGCTTTCTTCCAGTTGGATACTCGCATTGCGAAGAACATCCGGTTCAAAGAGCATTATAACGTCCAGCTTTTCTTCCAAGCATTCAACCTGACAAACCGGGCCAACTTTGGCAACAACTTCTATAACGCGCCAGCCAACGGCAAGTTCTTACAACAAGCTGGCTTCATCAACCCAAGCAGCACGATGATCCCACGCTCGTTCAACGGTGAGTTCGGCGCCCGGTTTACGTTCTAAACGGGCGGACTGGTCGAAACCAACAACCGACACCGGGGCTGGCTCACTTGAGTCAGGCCCGGTTTTCTTTCTGGCAAGGCAGAGTGTGCCGCTATGCAACGAGGCTATCCCAAAGGCGTCTGTGCTGTTGTTCGAAGATTCTCCTGAAGATTCTCCTGAAGATTCTCCGGATTCTCCCACTCAACTTGACCGGAATCGCAATGCCCCTTAGAATTGAAGATTCACGGTGATGCATTTTTTCAATTTGATGAAGTTGTCTGCCAGCCCAGCGGGCACCCGCTGGGCTGTGCTGCTTTATGGCGCCGGTTTGTATGCGCCGAATCTTTTTGCGTGAGGCTGGAATGATGGACAGCGTGCTTTCCGAGGGTCTTACCTTCGACGACGTGCTGCTTTTGCCGGGCCGATCGTCCGTGCTGCCGACCGAAGTCGACACCACCACGAACTTCGCGCGTAAGCTGAGGGTGAACATCCCGCTGGCTTCCGCGGCCATGGACACGGTCACGGAATCGCGCCTGGCCATCGCCATCGCGAGGCAGGGCGGAATCGGGCTGGTACACCGCAACATGCCCATCGACCGGCAAGGCGAAGAAGTCGACCGGGTGAAGCGCTCGGAAAGCGGCATGATCGTCGACCCGGTAACAATTTCGCCGGACATCACACTGCGGCAGGCGCTGGAGATTATGACAAAATACAAGATCTCCGGGCTTCCCGTTACGCGGGGGATGCGGCTGACCGGAATTCTGACCAACCGCGACCTGCGATTCGAGAAAAATCACGCGCAACTGGTCAGTTCGGTGATGACGAAAGAGAATCTCGTGACCGTGCCGGTGGGCACGACGCTGGAAGAAGCCGAACGCATCCTGCAACAGCACCGCATCGAGAAACTCCTGGTAGTCGATCAGGACTTCAACCTGAAGGGGCTGATCACCGTCAAAGACATCCAAAAGAAACTGGAATATCCGCGCGCGGCTAAAGATGAGCACGGCCGATTGCGCGTGGGCGCGGCGGTGGGCGCGACCGGCGATTTTCTCGAGCGGGCCGTGGAAATGTCGAAAGTAAAAGCCGACGTGCTGGCCATCGACACGGCGCACGGCCACTCCGAACGAGTGATGGAAGCCATCAAGGCGATTCGACGACGCTTGCCGGAAATGCAGCTGGTCGCCGGCAACGTGGCCACTTACGAAGGCGCGAAGGAACTAATCTCGCTGGGTATCGATGGGCTGAAAGTGGGCATCGGACCGGGCTCCATCTGCACGACGCGGGTGGTCACCGGGGCGGGAGTGCCGCAACTGACCGCCATCATGGAAGCGGCGAGGGCCGCGAAAGGCACGGAGGTGGCCATCATCGCCGACGGCGGCATCAAGTATTCGGGCGATATTTCGAAAGCGCTCGCGGCGGGAGCATCGTGCGTGATGATCGGCAGCCTTTTTGCCGGTACGGAAGAATCGCCCGGAGAAACCATTCTCTACCAGGGGCGCACGTTCAAGTCTTACAGGGGGATGGGTTCGACCGGCGCGATGGAATCGGGCTCGGATCGCTACGCGCTGGTGCAGGACAGCGAGGAACGCGGCAAGTCCGTGCCTGAGGGCGTCGAAGGACGCGTGCCCTATAAAGGCCAGCTTGGCGCGCTGACGGATCAGCTTGTAGGGGGACTACGAAGCGGCATGGGCTACGTTGGTGCGGCGACGTTGAAGGAGTTCCAGGAGAAAGGCCGGTTCGTTAGAGTCACCCCGGCGGGATTGCGCGAGAGCCACGTGCATGACGTTATCATCACGAAGGAAGCGCCGAACTATCGGATGGAATAGGGGCATATGGAATAAAGCGTTTGGAAAAGGGACGGATGGAGTAGCGTGCAGAAAAAAACAGAAGGGGCCGATTCTTAGTGGCTGAACTTCAGCCTTGGCGCAACCCGCGCCCTGCTCCGCATTTGCAAGAAATTCAGGATCGCTTGCGGCCGCCACGCGTGCCGGCCTGGCTGCGCGCGTGGTGGCCTGCTTTACTGTGGGCAGGCGTCATCTTCTCGATGTCCACGGACACGTTTTCTTCTGAGCACACCGCATGGGTATTCGAGCCCATCCTGCGCTGGATGATTCCCTCACTCACCGCAGATCAGTTTGAAACCGTCCATCACGTGATCCGCAAGTGCGCGCATTTCTCGGAATATTTTGTGTTTTGCCTGCTGCTCTATCGCGGCGTGCGCGGTGACCGCAAAGGCTGGCGCTGGATGTGGGGCTTCGCGGCACTCTTCTGCGCCGCGGGATATTCGGTGCTGGATGAAATTCACCAGGCCTTCGTAGCCAGCCGCACGGCTTCAGCTTACGATTCCCTGCTCGATTCGATCGGCGCTCTCGCGGCCTTCGGCGTGCTGTGGGCGTGGTTCCACTGGCGGCGATCCGCACGTGAAGAGAAAATCGGAGCAAGCAAAGCTGCTTCTGCCTGACGTTCCATTCGGCGGCGAGCAATTCACAAAAGATCTGCGACAAAAAGCCCGTCCCGGTTTGCTGGAACGGGCTAAGGAACGATTGGTTGAGAACAGACGCCTAACTCTTTACTTCAGCGGTTTCTTCCTTCTTCGGCTTTTCTTTCTTTTCCTTGAGCTTAAATTCGTAGCCGATGAGCTCGAGGATGGCTACCTTGGCGTTGTCGCCGACGCGGTTGCCGGCATGAATGATACGGGTGTAGCCGCCGGCGCGGTCCGAGAATTTCGGCGCGATCTCGCTGAATAGCTTCTGAGTGACGGCAGGCAGCATGATGTAGGAAGCTGCCTGGCGGCGCGATTGCAGCGTGTCGCGTTTGCCGAGGGTGATCATTTTCTCCGCCACCGGGCGCGCGGCTTTGGCGCGCGTCAGCGTGGTAGTGATGCGCCCGTGTTCGAATAGATTGGTGACCAGGCTACGCAGCACCGCGCGGCGGTGGGCCGGCTGCTTTCCGAGTTTTGAACCTGAGTTGAGATGTCGCATCGCTTATGTTGTCCCTTACAGCCCAATATTCTCTTCTGAAGCGGGTGCGGCGGTTTGGCTGGGGAGCGGCGGCCAGATAATGCGGCCATGCTCGTCGAACTTCATGCCCAACGCGAGGCCCATCTTCACCAGTATATCTTTGATCTCGTTGAGCGATTTGCGGCCGAAGTTCTTAGTTTTCAGCATTTCATTTTCGCTCTTCTGGACGAGCTCGCGAATGGTCTGGATATTGGCGTTCTTCAGGCAGTTGTAGGAACGAACGGAAAGCTCGAGCTCTTCAACGGAACGGTCCAGGTGCTCGAGACGCGGATCGTGCGCGATGTCCTGCGGCGTTTCGACGGTCTCAACCGGCTCTTCAAAGTTGATGAAGATGCTCATGTGGTCCTTGACCAGCTTGGCGGCGAGGCCGATGGAGTCCTGCGGCGTGATCGCGCCGTTGGTCCACACTTCGATCATCAGCTTTTCGTAGTCGGTCATCTGGCCGAGGCGGGCAGCTTCGACGGAGTAGTTGACCTTGCGCACGGGCGAGTGAACACTGTCGACCGGGATGTATCCGATGGGCAGGTCTTCGTCGTAGTTGCGGTCGGCAGCCACGTAACCGCGGCCATTCTTGGCGCGCATCTCGATCTGGAGCTTGCCGCCTTCGCTGACCGTCGCAATGTACACGCTCTTATCGAGGACGGCGAAGTCCGCGTCTTCCTCGATTTGCGCCGAGGTGACCGGACCGGCCTGCTCGACGTTGACGTAAATCGTCTTCGGCAGGTCAGTGTTGAGCTTGATGGGCACCTGCTTCAGGTTGAGGATGATGTCCGTGGCATCCTCGACCACGCCGGGGATCGAAGAAAATTCGTGCAGCACGCCTTCGATCTTCACGGCGGTGATGGCCGCGCCTTCGATCGAGCTGAGCAGCGCGCGACGCAACGCGTTTCCTACGGTCGTACCCCAGCCGCGCTCAAAAGGCTGCGCGGAAAACCGCCCGTACTTCTCGGTGAGCGATTCCAGCTCGGACGCAAGACGCTTCGGCTTCTGAAAACCCTTCCACATCGTGTTCCTTCCTTCCGTCCGACCAGGTCGGACTAACACCAAATACCATGCCCGGTCCGCCGGGCTCGCTGGCGCAGGCAGCGCCATTGAGAATCTTACTTCGAGTACAGTTCGACGATGAGCTGCTCATTGATCGGCGGCGTCTGCACGTCATCGCGCTTCGGCATCGCCACGACCTTGGCCTTGAACTGTTCGCGCTCCTGTTCGAGCCAGGGCACCGCGTTCTGGCTCTGCGCGACGTTGCGGGCTTCCAGCACCATGGTGTTCTGGTGCATTTTTTCCTTGATAGCCACTTCCTCGCCGACGTTGACGAGATAGGAAGGGATGTTGACCTTCTTCCCGTTTATGCGTACGTGGCCGTGCAGCACGAGCTGCCGCGCCTGCGAACGCGAGGACGCCAGACCCGCGCGCCAAACGACGTTATCCAGACGGCGCTCGAGCATGATGATAAGGTTCTCGCCGGTCGGGCCCTTGGCGCGCGCGGCCTTTTCAAAGTAATTGCGGAATTGCCGCTCCAGTAGCCCGTAAGTGCGCTTGACCTTCTGTTTCTCGCGCAATTGCAGGCCGTATCCGGCGACCTTCGGGCGCCGTGACTGCCCATGCTGCCCCGGCACGAAGTTGCGCTTCTCAATTGCGCACTTCTCCGTAAAGCAACGCAGGCCTTTCAAAAACAGCTTCTGCCCTTCCCGGCGGCACAGGCGGCAGACTGCATCTCGGTGTCTTGCCAACTTCTATTCTCCCTTCCCAAAACTCTCTGAATCTTTTCTGTTCGGCATAAATATCAAACGCGGCGGCGCTTGGGCGGACGGCAGCCGTTGTGCGGAATCGGCGTAACGTCGCGGATCAACACGATGTGGAGTCCGGCGGCGGCCAGCGCGCGCACGGCAGACTCACGTCCGGAGCCGGGACCCTTCACGCGGACTTCCACGCTCTTCATTCCGTACTGGTCACGCGCCACGCCCGCGGCGGCCAGCGAGGCCTGCTGCGCGGCGTACGGCGTGCCCTTGCGCGATCCCTTGAAGCCGATGGCGCCCGCAGAGGACCAGCACACGACACGGCCATCCGTGTCGGTAATGGAGATCTGCGTGTTGTTGAACGACGCGGCGACGTACACCACACCGTGCGGAATGATGCGGCGCTCGCGCTTCTTCTTGAATTCTTTCTTGCGCTTCGCTGCCGCTGCCGGTTTTCCCGGGGTTACTGCCGCGTCCGGCGCTGCATTCTTTTGCTGCTCTTTTGCCACGATTCACTCCATTTCTTCCGATGGCGAATCTGAAAAACTTGCCAGGAAGAGGCGCAGCATGCTGCGCCCCTCTAAGCAAACCTGTTAGCCCTTCTTGCCGAGAACCTTCTTCTTGGCCGCGACCGCGCCGCGCCGCGGACCCTTGCGGGTGCGCGCGTTGGTGTGCGTTCGCTGGCCGCGCACCGGCAGGTTCCGGCGGTGCCGGATCCCGCGGTAGGCCTGAATTTCGATCAACCGGCGGATGTTCATCTGAATCTCCTTGCGGAGATCGCCTTCCACGCGGCCTTCTTTTTCGATTTCCTGGCGAAGATGATTGATTTCATCTTCGGTCAGGTCGCGAATCTTCTTCGTGTGATCGACGCCCGCCTTTTCCGCGAGCTTCTTGGCGCGCTCCTGCCCGATGCCGTAGATCGAGGTCAGCCCGACCCAAAGGCGCTTCTGCGGCGGAAGATCTACACCTGCGATACGTGCCATGCCATTCTCCTAACGAGGGGCTTTACCCCTGGCGCTGCTTGTGTTTTGGGTTGACGCAAATCACCCGC
>WNGO01002717.1_pt1 | contig 19882 bp, 19 predicted proteins | sample 5400511 | NCBI WGS metagenome assembly WNGO01 (sample SAMN13153380, study PRJNA577476) | soil metagenome | isolation source: 20 cm soil or saprolite under Garry oak tree replicate 2 | place: USA:California | collected 2016-06-15 | reverse complement strand
CACGTAACGTCTTTTTCCGGATCGACGCCGAAGTGGCGCATCACCATCTTGGCGTCCATGCTCGAACCGCCTTTGAGATCGCCGGCGATCTTTTTGCCTTTGAGATCCGGAACATCTTTGACGTAGGGCTTGGCGACGAAAACATGCGCCGTCCGATTGGCGATGGAAACGACATTGACTTCGCCGTCGATATGATCGCGATTTTCCAGCACCGAGCGAAACGGCGGCGAGCCTCCGGGCGACTGGAATATGATCGCGCCGTCCTTACGCCATTGATGGCGCGGGTGCTGGCTGTCGGGAATGCCTTGCACCGGCCGCAAGTCGACATCTAAACCCTCTTCTTTGAAGAAACCCTTGTCGTGAGCAACCCACATGGGCGCTAGATTAAGCGGCAGCGCGGGTCCAAAGACGACGATCTTTTCGTTCGAACTCATCTGAGATCTCCTTCGACGTTCTCGGTTAAATGCATCGAATTGGTCTGGCCAAACTACTTTCTTTTTGCTATATAGCAGGTAAATTCCGCCTGTCAAGGAGTTTTGGCCTGACCATGATTCAAGTTAACAGCCTCGTCGATAAAATTGCCGACGATCTCCAGCAGCAAATCGTCCAGGGCAAACTGAAACCAGGCGAACGTCTGCCGTCGGAGCGTAGCCTCTGCTCACTATTTAGCGTTGGACGAACCACGGTTCGCGAAGCGCTGAAAACTTTGGTTGTGCGTGGGATTGTCACCAGACAGGGTCGTGGCGTGGTGATTGCCGACCCCGAGCTCGTGCCGTTTGCGGGTGCCGATCTTGCCGGCCTTGCAGCGCAGACATCGATCCGACAGCTTTTCGAGGTACGTAAGCTCATGGAAGTCAGAGTCGCGGGCTGGGCGGCGGTGCGCGCGACGCCCGACGATATTGCCGCCATGCGGCGCGCGGTCGAGGCGCAGCACACGCGCGACACTTCTGCCGGCAATCCAAACCGAATGTTCCACGACGCGCTCGCCAAAGCCGCGCACAATCCGGCGCTCGTGGAGGTTTATGAAGCGGGCAGAAATATTTTCTTCCGTTTGCCCTTCTACTGGAAACTCTTCGACGACGCCAAAGTAAAGCTGGTCCGGGCGTCTCGCCATGAGCTCGCTCAGAGCTGGCACGAGCACATTTTGAAGGCGATCGAACAGCGCGACGCAGCCGAAGCCGAGGGCGCCATGTTTCAGCACTTGGATATCATGGAAAAAGATCTCCTCAACCGTCTTCAGCCCAGCGAAGGCGACGTCAACAATCAAAATCTTTATACCCATCCGATGCTGACGCATTTCGAATCGGAAAAGCAGCAAAGCGCAAAAGGCATTCACCGGATATGATGAGCTTCACGATCCACAGAACCCAATCCATGAAAATATTGATCACGCATTTTTCCCTTCTCCTTGCACTCCAGGCAACACCGCTCTTTGCCGGGGACGCGAGGCCGCGCGAGATGCTCAAACTGCGTCTCGGTCTGGCATCGGCCCCGGCGCCCCCCTTGCCGAATTCGGTGCTCTGGCTGGCCAAGGATTTAGGGTTCTACGCGCGCGAAGGACTCGATGTCGAGCTGTTGGAGTTCCAAGGCACGCCCCTCGCGATCGCGGCGATGATCTCTGGTGACGTCGACGTGGCCAACATATCGACCTCGGAAGTCATCCGCATGAACGCGGCCAAAGGCCAGCCGATGCGCGCCATCCATTCGCCGGATGCCCGACTTTATTTTCTCATCGCGGCGCGGGAGGAATTTAAATCGGTGCCTGCCCTCCAAGGAAGAACTTTCGCGGTCTCGCGCCTCGGCAGCGTGGATCATTCGCTCTCGACCATTGCGTTGAAAGCCCTCGGGCTCAATCCCGCCAGCCTGACCATGATCGCGATGGGAGTTCCATCGACGCGGGCCCAGGCGCTGGTCGCCGGGCGAGTCGATGCCACATCTCTTTCAGTGGGCACATGGATTACGATCCAAAAAGAGCCGGGCGTGCGTATTTTGGTCGATCAGAACACTTACTTCGAGAACGCCACGGTGGTCGAAAAAGTGAACGCGGTCACCACCAAGACACTTGACGAAAAGCCTGAGCAGCTGCGGCGCTTCACCAGCGCGATTCTCAAGGCCAGCCGATACTTCTCGGAAAATCAGGACGCCTGGGTCGCCGCCATCACCAAGCGCCGCTCCGACCTTGACCGCAATGATGCGGCGAATCTCTGGACTGGATTTAAAAGTTCTTGGGCGGTAAATGGATTGATGAATCTCGACGCGTACAAGCGCAGCTCCGACTTTTTCTATCAAGCGGGACTGTTGGACAAGGTTCCCAGAATTGAAGTCGCAGATTGGGCAGACACGCGAATCGTCGACAACGTGCTCAAAGAGAATTTGAATTAATTTTTGTTGTTCCAAACAAAAAACTCAGGAGGGCAAATTTATGGCGATCGGATTATCTCACGGCGGGACGACGATTTATTCCTCAGCGTCTCCCTCGAAAGAAATTTTGGTGGGCACCCGCGAGGGCATTGTCACCATCACGCGCGACGGTTCGGCGTCAAAATGGACCGTGACTCATCGCGCGATCACCGACAAGCATATCAGCGCGATCATCAAGGATCCGGAAAGCGGCTTGACCTTTGCGGGCGCGTTTCACGGCTCGGTGCAGGTCAGCAGTGACGACGGCAAAACCTGGGAAGCCCGCGCCAACGGCATGAGCGAAAACAATGTTTATTCGCTCGCGGCGAAACGCATCGATGGTCGGATGCGCGTCTTTGCCGGTACCGAGCCTGCGCACCTTTTCGTCAGCGACGATCTGGGAATTAATTGGAAGGAAATACCGTCGCTCCGCTCCGTGCCGAGCGTGCCCAGGTGGAGCTTCCCTGCGCCGCCGCATATCGGCCACGTGAAGCACATCAACTTCGATCCCGACAATCCGACGACGATTTACGCGTCGGTCGAAGTCGGCGGCCTGCTGCGCAGTACCGATGCCGGGGAACACTGGGAAGAATTTCCGAGCTTGTACGAAGACGTCCATCGTCTGATGATTCATCCGAGCAAGCCGAAGTTTTTATATGGTGTTACCGGACACGGGCTCTACGTCAGTCCCGACGCCGGCAAGAGCTGGGAACAGTGGACGAGGAGAGAAGATGAAATCGGCGGCTACCCGGATGGATTCGTATTTCGTCCATCCGATCCGAATCTAATCTTAATGACCGCCGCACACGACGCGCCGGGCACGTGGCGCACGACGCATTTTGCCGGCGCACGCGTCTCGCGCAGTAAAGACGGCGGGCGCAGTTGGGAAGTTCTCCGTAACGGCTTGCCCGACCGCTTACAAGCGAGCATCGAAGCCTTCTGCTTGGAAGAGGCGGGTAACTCGACGTCGATCTTCGCGGCAACGACCGCTGGCGATATATTCAGCTCCAACGATCTCGGCGACAGCTGGCAAAAAATTATCAGTCACTTGCCGCCGATCTCCAAGGCTGGCCACTATCGGAATCTCGTGGCGGCGTAATTCGCATACGAGCGTGTCGGGTGAGAAATCACCCGACGCGCAGTCGTGCTTCAAGAAATATCTCGACACTTCCACCGCAATTTGCGAGCGGCAAATCCGGCAAAACCCATGCTGAACAGCAACAGGCTGCTTGGTTCGGGGACCGAAGCGGCTTCTGCGGCGGCGAGCTGCGGCACGAACTCGGCGCCGGTGAGATTGAGCTGCACGATGCCGGTTTGCGATTGGTACGGATTCACGGTCCATCCCGTTATGGGGTTCAGTTGGCCGTTTTCCGGGACGCTGCTGAAGAGATTGTAGGCGATCAAATAAATTCCAGCCTGCTGTCCCGCCAAACTACCGGCATTCGCGCGCGACAACCAGCCGGGCCCGCCGTCATCGTTATTGAAAACCAGATTTCCGAGGGCATTGAGAATGTAGAGCTCGGTGTCGTTGTCTCCGCTCAGAGATGTCCCGATCATATCCGCGGCGAAGACACTGGGATTAGGAATATAAATCCTAAAGACATCGGTGTCGGTGGCCGGACTGAGTGTGCCGATAATAGTGTTGAGAGCGCCACTCCCGATCGGTGTCTGCGCCGTGAGCGGTGTGTCTCCCGCGTCGCTGATTTCATTCCAGGTCACGGCAGCGGCTGTCGTAGCGATCGAAATGAAGCATAGACACGCGATAAGGGCTCCGGCGATGTGTTGTCTCTTCAGTTGCATATTTTTCTCCTCAAAAATTCTTTCGAGGAGAGCAAGAGCAACCTACGTACCACGCGGAATTTGACGATTTCGTGATAAAGTCTCGATGTCGAGAGTGTAAAGAACCTTTATAGAAAAAAACTCGATCTTGCAGACGCCGAGAATTCTCTCGAACTTTTTTCGGCCGTTACTCACTGGAATTGTCTTGTTAAAACAGTTTACAAACCTAAAGACAGGTCCCAATTTTTATGACAATGGTGCGGTCCTGTCATGTGACACTGTCAAAATCACGCGGATGATCAAATGATGACACGCATGTCCTGCGATAGAAATTTGTTCCCACGCAGAATCGTAATCACGAAATGCCCAGCATATATTCGGGCTAACTCTCTCGCGGCGAATTCCGAATCGAGACGATGATCGTCGCGCTAGTTCATTTTAAAATACTATAAACGGCAAAAAGTCTTCTTCTGATCCTTAGTGCATTCGCTACCTGACTCCCGGTGTCGAATGCCCTGTTCAACGTCGCTGACCGCTGGCATGAATTGAAGCTCCGGAAATTTAGTGGTAGACGAGAAAAGCTATGTCCAAATACCGAGTTACCGTAGACACCGGGGGAACGTTTTCTGACTTTGTCTTTTTCAACGAAGACACGGGCGAAATCACGATTACAAAAGTTCCGTCGACGCCGAAAGAACCGTTTCAGGCGGTCTTGAACGGCGTGAAGGAGCTGATCGATCAAGGCGTGCCGGCGGGCGACATATCTTTTTTTTGCCATGGCACGACCGTGGGCACCAACGCGCTCCTCGAAGAAAAAGGCGCCAAAACCGGTCTCCTCGTCACCCAGGGTTTCCGTGGCATTTATGAAGTGATGGAGCAGACGCGTGGTTACGGTCCGGCGACTTACGACCTCTTCTTCGAGAAGCCGCGCTTGCTCGCGCCCCCCTATTTAACCGAGGAAATCCCCGAACGGGTCGACTTCCGCGGCAACGTGCTCAAGCCCATCGACGTCGAAACTTCTCGCGAGGCGGTGCGACGCCTCAAGAAAAAAGGCGTGCAATCGGTGGCCGTCTGCTTTCTTTTTTCGTTCTTGAATCCGGCGCACGAGCTCAAGATCAAGGAAATCTTCGCACAGGAATTTCCTGAAGCGCGGCTGTCGCTTTCTTACGAAGTCTTGCCGCAGATCCGCGAGTTTTACCGGCTGAGCACGACGGTGATCAACGGCTACATCCAGCCCGTCATGGCAAATTACTTGGGCCGGCTCGAAAACCGCATGCGAGAGATGGGCGTCACCACACCGAAGCTCTACATCATGCAATCCAACGGCGGCGTGTCGACGTTCAAAGGCTCCGGCGAAAAACCCGTTGCTACGGTTCTCTCCGGCCCAGCCGGCGGCGTCATCGCGTCCATGGGCACCTGCGAAAGGGTCGGCATCAACAATATCATCACCTTCGACATGGGCGGCACGAGCTGCGATGTCGCGCTGATCCATCAAGGCAATCCGGTAATCACCACGCAGGGGAAAATAAGCATGCGTCCGATCGCCCTGCCGATGCTCGACATTCACACCGTCAGCGCCGGCGGCGGCACGATAGCGCGCATCGACGCCGTGGGCGGCTTGCAAGTCGGCCCGGATAGCGCGGGCGCCGATCCCGGTCCGGTGAGTTACGACCGTGGCGGCGAAAACATCACGATCACCGATGCCAACATCGTCACCGGTGTTTTGGACCCGGATCATTTTCTCGGCGGCAGAATGAAGCTCAACAAGCCCAAGGCGGAAAAGCTGCTTGAAGAAAGGATCGCCAAGCCGCTCAAGCTCCATCTCCTCGAAGCCGCCGACGGCGTGCTCAAAATCATCAACGTCAAGATGGAGGAAGCGATCAAGGCGGTCTCCTCGGCGCGTGGCTACGATATCCGCGACTTCACTCTCGTCGCGTTCGGCGGCGGCGGACCGATGCACGCCGGCAGAATGGCTCTCGACTTGGGTATTCCTTCCGTTCTGATTCCGCTCACGCCGGGCGTTCACTCGGCGCTCGGGTTATTGATGTCGGACGTCAAGCATGACTACGTGCGCTCGAAGCTTGTCGGCCTCGACGAACTGGACTTAGATGACATCAATGATCTTTTCCGTCAGTTGACGGAGCAGGCGAAAGCCGAATTGCGCAGCGAAGGATTTCGCGACGAAGAGATCAAGATCGAACCTTACATGGATCTCCGCTACGCCGGCCAGGGCTACGAGCTGACCATTCCATGCATCATGCCGCCGCTAAAAAAGGAAGACCTTAAAGTGATGCGCCAGCGCTTCGACACGATGCACGAGTTAAACTCCGGGCATAAAGCGGAAACCGAGCCGGTCGAACTTGTCAGTCTCCGGTTAATTTCCCTCGGACTGGTGCCGCAGGCTAAACTGTCGCTGGGGAAAATTACCGGCCGCAAACTCGACGAAGCCAAAACCGGCGAGCGCAAGGTTTTCTTTGGCAAGGAGCATGGCTCGCTTACGACTCAGATTTACAATCGGGACCTTTTCGAACCCGGGCACAAGCTCAGCGGCCCGGCGATCGTCGAACAGTTAGACACGACGACGGTTATTCAGCCCGAGCAAGAAGCATCGGTGGACGAGTATCGCAACATCATTATCAAAGAGAAACCATGACCGATTCCGACGTTTTGAACGATTTGAACTTTTTGAACGGCTTGAACCTCTTCCATCGTCTCGTTCAAATCGTTCAAGCAGTGCAAAACGTTTTTGAGGCAATATGTCCAGCGTAGATCCGGTAACTTTACAAGTCATCCAAGCGCGTCTCGCCGGCATCGTTCAAGAAATGCAGAACTCGCTGTTCCGCACCGGCTACTCGACGATCATCCGCGAGTCGCAGGACGCCAGCTGCGCGATTTTAAATCGCCAGGGCGAGGTCGTGGCGCAGCACGTCGTGCTGCCGCTACACATGGGCGCTTTCCCTGCGTGCGCCGCAGGCATTTTAAAAAACTACAACGCCGACGAAGTGCATGAGGGCGACGCGTTCATTACCAATCATCCGTATCTCGGCGGCAGCCCGCACGCGCCGGACATGGCTGTGCTCTCGCCGATTTTCTTCGAAGGCGAATGGGTCGGCTTCGCGGCCAATCTGGCGCACAAGAGCGATATCGGCGGTCCCGTGCCGGGCAGCTGCTGGAGTCAGGCGCGCGAAATTTACCAGGAAGGGTTGCACGTGCCACCGATCAAGTACGTGCAAGCTTACAAAACCAGCAAGGACATCGAAGCGCTGCTCGGCTGCAACAGCCGCACGCCGGAGCTCGTCGTCGGCGATCTGCGCGGCCAGGTCGGCGCCGCGCGCTTGGGCGAAAGACGCTTTCAGGAAATGATGCAGCGCTACGGCAAAGACACGATCCTCGACTCCTTCGAGCAGCTCTTCGCTTTGACCGAAGCCAAGGTGCGCACGGAAATCGCCTCGTGGCCCGACGGCAGCGGCGAGGGCGAGCGCTTCGTCGACAGCGACGGCATCGAGCTCGATAAGCCGGTGCGCCTGCACGTGCACATCGACAAAAAAGGCGATCGTTTATATTTTGATTTCACCGGCTGCGCCGATCAAACCAAAGGTCCGGCGAACATCCGCCCGACCATCGTGCGCGCGGCCTGCTGCTACCTACTTACCTGCCTCGTCGATCCCGCGCTGGCGATCAATTATGGCTTGGCCAAGTGCATCGACATCAAGGTGCGCGACGGCAGCGTGGTCAATCCGCGCTTTCCTGCGCCAGTGAATACGTATAATCCGACCGTCCACGCGCTGGTGGAGTCGTTGCTCGAAGCCTCGAGCCAGATCACGCCGCACAAGAAAGTCGGCGACGGCTGCAGCAGCCGTTCGATTATCATCGGCGGTCGCAGCAATAAGACCGGCAAAGGCTACGTGCAGTACGAAATCTTCGGCGGCGGCTCCGGCGGCAGGTCCGGCAAAGACGGCGTCTCCGGCACCAACGTGAATCAATCCAATGCCAAGATCGCGCCGATCGAGATCATCGAGTCGGAGTTTGCCACCCGCGTCAGGCGATTTGAGCTGATTGCCGATTCCGGCGGCGCTGGCAAATTCCGCGGCGGCTTGGGCTTTGTACGCGAATATGAAGTCCTGGACAACGACGAGCGTTTTTCCCTACGCTCGACCAAGCACACGGTCGCGCCCAAAGGCATCGACGGCGGCATGGACGGCAAGACCGGCCACTGCACGTTAAATCCCGGCAAGCCAGAGGAACGTGTCATCCCCTCGCGCTTCTCCGACCACGTGCTCCATCCCGGCGAAGTTTTCAGTCTCGAAACTCCCGGCGGCGGCGGTTTGGGTAATGCCCTCACACGCGATCCCGAGCGCGTGCTCCACGACGTGCGCAACGGCTACGTGACACAGAAGAAAGCTCGCGAAGTCTACCGCGTCGCAATCGACGCGGTGGATGGCGATTATTTGTTGAATGAGGCTGAGACGCGCGCCTTGCGCGAGGCCGAAGATAGAGAATAGAAGATCGAGGATCGCCATCCTCTATCCTCAATCTTCGATCCTTAGAGCCGAGGTACCAAAAGTGATCGCCTATGACCACCGTTGACCCCATAACGTTACAAGTCATCCAAGCGCGTCTCGCTGGCATCGTCCAGGAGATGCAGAACTCGCTTTTCCGCACCGGCTATTCGACGATTATCCGCGAGTCGCAGGACGCCAGTTGCGCGATTTTAAATATCAACGGCGACGTGGTCGCCCAGCACGTCGTGCTGCCGCTTCACATGGGCGCTTTCCCCGCCTGCGCCGCGGCGATACTCAAGAGCTTTTCGCCCAACGAAATTCATGAAGGCGACGCCTTCATCATCAACCATCCTTACCTCGGCGGCAGCCCCCACGCACCGGATATGGGCGTGCTGACAGCGATCTTCTATCAACGCGAATGGGTTGGATTCGCCGCCAACATGGCGCACAAAAGCGATATCGGCGGCACCGTGCCGGGCAGCGGCTCGGGCAATGCACGAGAAATTTATCAGGAGGGGCTTCATCTGCCGCCGGTCAAATTCATGTCCCGGCTGCAACCAGTCAAAGAGATCGATGCGGTGATCACCGCCAACAGCCGCACGCCGGCGCTGGTGATTGGTGACCTACGCGGCCAAGTGGGCGCCGCGCGCTTGGGCGAACGACGAATCATCGAGCTGATGGATCGCTACGGCAAGGCCACGGTCCTGGAATCCACTGAGCTATTGTCGGCATACACCGAAAATCGCGTGCGCCAGGCAATCGCTTCCTGGCCCGATGGCGAATCCGAAGGGGAGACCTTCGTCGATCACGACGGCATCGACCTGACGCGGCGGATTCGAATCCATGTCAAAGTCAAAAAGCACGGCGACAAGCTACACTTCGACTTTAGCGCCAGCAGCGATCAAACCCAGGGGCCGGCGAACATTCGCCCGCCGCTGGTGCGCGCGGCGTGCGCCTACTGTCTGGTCGCGCTGGTCGATCGTTTTTTGCCGATCAACCAAGGCCTCGCACGCACGATCGACGCGATCTTTCGTGAAGGAAGCGTGGTCAATCCGCGCTTCCCGGCGGCGGTAAACACGTATATGCCAACGGCGCTGACGGTCGCGGAAGCAGTTCTGAGGGCGCTCGCGCCATTTGTTCCCGACAAGCGCATCTCCGGCGGCTCGGGCAGCGCCGCATTGGTACTCGGCGGACACGACGCCCGCAGCGACCGCGCCTTCGTGCACTATGAAATATTCAGCGGCGGCACCGGCGCCCGCTCGGGCAAGGATGGCGTTTCGGCGACCGCGTTTCACCTGAGTAATTGCAAAACCGCCCCGATCGAGATCATCGAATCGGAATTTCCCGCCAGAGTCGAGCGCTTCGAGATGCTCAGCGACTCCGGCGGCGCCGGCGAATGGCGCGGCGGCTTGGGTTTCGTGCGCGATTATCGCATTCTGGCCGACGACGTGCGTTTTTCCATGCGCACGGACAAACACGCCGTCGAACCCTTCGGTAGCGACTGTGGCCTTCCCGGCGCCAGAGGCGCGTGCGTTATCAACCCCGAAACCCAGAGCGAAAAGCGGCTGCCGTCGCGTTTCGGCGACTGCCGTCTGCAGCCCAACGACATGATTCGCGTCGAGCGTCCTGGAGGTGGAGGACTGGGAGATCCATTAAACCGCCCCGTGGAAAAGGTGCTCGAAGACGTGCGCCAGGGCTATGTATCGGTCGAGCGAGCTCGGACTGATTACGGCGTGGCCACCCTGCGCTCTGGCGATGGAAGCATGCTCGACGAGGGAGAAACCCAGATTCTCCGAGGAAAAAAGTAAAAAAACGTTGGCAATAGCCCCGTGCCTCTGCTATACACGTAGCTAAATATTTTCATTTCTGAAGGAGGAATACGAATGGCAGCAGCAAAAAAGAAGCGTAAACCGAACGCGGCATTTATGAAACCGGTGCAGCCGGACACCGCCCTCAGCGCCGTCGTCGGCAACAAGCCGATCCCGCGCACTGAGGTGACTAAAAAACTGTGGGCCTATATTAAAAAGAATAGCCTGCAGGACAAGAAAAAGAGAACCAACATCAACGCCGATGACAAGCTCAAAGTCGTGTTCGGCGGCAAGAAAACCGTCACGATGTTCGAGATGACCAAGTTGGTCAGCAAACACGTCAAGTAAAAATCACCCATAATAAAGTTTTGCAGGGCCAAGGGTACCGTGGCGCGGGTGCTCTTGGCCTTTGTATTTTCAAGCGCTCGGTGCTTGGACGGGTGTGACGTTGACATGTACAAGCGGCTTCTACTACTGTCATTCCGTGTAGCCAGATTCCTACCGCCGAGGACAATCAGCCATGCATGAGAAGGCCTACAAAGAATTTCGCCAAGACGAGATGGAGTATCAATACAATCCGCGCGTGTCCGTGCCGGAATACCCCGAGCTTGCCAAGATCAGAGCGGCACAAGCGCGCAAGGTTCGCGAGAGCGCCAAATCGTGGCTCGATATTTTCTACGGCAATTCGCCGCGAGAGCGTCTGGACATCTACGCCACGGACAAGCCTGGCGGACCTGTGCTCGTCTATATCCACGGCGGCTACTGGCGCAGCGGCAGCAAAGAAGATAACTGCAATTTCGTGCCGACCTTCACCAAGCGCGGCGCAACGGCCGTGCTCGTCGAGTACGATCTCTGTCCGCAAGTCACGGTCAGCGACATCGTCGGGCAAACCCGCTCAGCGATCGCTTGGACTTATAAAAATATCGTCCGCTACGGCGCCGACCCGGCGAAGCTGTTTATCGCCGGCCACTCCGCCGGCGGCCATCTGACGGCGATGGCGCTCGCGCACGACTGGGAAAAATATGGCTTGCCGCGCGATCTCATCAAAGGCGCGGTTGCCACTTCGGGCGTGTACGATCTCCAGATGGTGATGCAGATCAGCGTGCAGGAAGACGTGCGGCTGACGCCTGAAATCGCTGCGGCGAATAGCCCGATAATTCATCCGCCGCGGGTCAAGTGTCCCCTGCTCGTCGCGGTCGGCGGCGCGGAACCAAAAGGCTGGCAGCAAATGTCCGAAGATTATTTTCAGTTCAGTAAACAGCACGGCATGAATGCGACCTATCTCGTCGAGCCCGACGCGAATCACTACACCATGTCGGAGCATTTGCTCGACGATCGGCGTCCGCTGACCCAGGCGATGATTAGACAAATGGGAATCTAAACCAAGAAACGGTTCCAATCGTTCCATAGGTTCAGTCGTTCCAATCGTTAAAGCTCGATCGCGCTGGCGATGACATTAATAATAATCCTACGGTGCTTTCTCAAACCATTTGAACGTTTTGAGCGGCTTGAACGATTTAAACTATCCTAACGAAGGAGACATCGATCCATGCCAAGCGTGAGTTTACCGACGGGGGTGAATCTCTATTACGAAAGCCACGGTCAGGGCGAGCCGCTCCTTCTGATCCCTTCGACGGCTTTTTCCTGCGAAGTTTGGAAACCATCGCAGCTGCCTTTGGCGCAATCGACGCAATTGATCATCCACGATCCGCGCGGCACGGGACGCTCCACGGCGAGCCAGCAGGTTTACACGATTAATCAAATGGCCAATGACGTGGTGGCGCTCCTGGATCATCTTAAGATTTCTTCAGCCCACCTGATTGGCCATTCTATGGGCGGACGCATCGCCTTGGAGATGGCGCTCAATTTCCCCGGCCGGGTGAAGAGTTTGATCATGGCCGCCAGCGGCTCCGGCCAAGCGGCGCGACCCGGACCCGACTGTATCCCCGGCTTGCCTCACTGGCTGGTCATCAGACTTGTAGAAAAGGGCTTCGAGAAAGCGCTCCGCGAAGAGTTTTGCGACACCAGCGCGTTCTTCACCGACGAATATCGAAAACGGCATCCCGAAAAAGTCGAGGAATTTTTTCAACTGGCCTGGGCGACGCACTCGAAGCTTGCCGAATACATCCACTTGATCATCGCGCGCCACAACTGGGAAGCAACCCACCGCCTCGGCGACGTACGCTGCCCAACGCTGGTGCTGATCGGCGACAACGATTCCGCGCGCAGCAATCACTTGGCGCAAGCTGAAACGTTGAAGAATCGAATCCCAGGCGCCGAGCTGCAAGTTCTCAAAGGCCAATCCCACGGTTTTTTCTGGCAAGCACCCGAGGAAACCAACAAGGTGATTCTCGACTGGGTGAAAATGCAGGACGCACGGTAATAAAATTGGTTCGCGTTGTCTGTTATCGCCGGGACAAACGCGATCTACCCGCTACAACTTGGGACTATACGACTGAAGCTTCGTAGCCTGCGCTGCCCTTCTGCTCCGGAGGGAAAAGATCCCACGATTCGATCCACTGGCGGGTGCGCTCGAATGCCGCCTGCGGATAGGGTTCAAAGACGATCCGCTCGCCGGGTCCGAAGCGCCGCATATCCACCGACGCGTGATAGCGCTCGGGCAACTCTCGCAGAAAATAATGTTTGTATGTTTCCGGCTCGAGATCGATGTCATGCTGGGCGCGGCGCAATGCTTCGAAGTAGCGCTCGACCTGTTTAAGGTCGGCATGCTCCGTAACCAAATGGCCGATCATGAACGTCGTGTCAACGATCTTTTTGAAACCCAATTGTTCGGCGACGTAAAACGGCGCACCGAAGAGACTTACCGCCGGAACTTGGCGGTCGACGAGCAACGCCAAGCGATCGAGCAGCAGTCCGCCGAAGTGGAGTTTAATTTCGTCGCGCTTTAGAAACTGCTCCAATCCCTGCAACGTCGAATAATGACTGCCGGAGTGATAGCCCACGGTCACCGCAACGTCCGACGGCGAAACCGAGTAGGCGTGACTCCACATCTTGCCGTGGCCCGCTGAGGCCGCCATGTTGACCGTCCAGTGGCACGCCGCGCTCAAGTTGCAGCCGCGTCCATCTTCGATCGACTCGAAGGCGCCGCGCTGAATGTCCCCAGGGCTCGACTCGATGGATTCTGCATCTGCAGACCAAGTCACAATCGGTTTGACGAGAAATTCGTAGTCGAGTCCTGCGTCTCTAAAGTAGCCTTTTTCTTCTGCGACCCATTCCTGTAAACGCCCGTGAGACTGAATGCGGAATTTGTCCATGTGTGGATTCCTTTCTCGGCCAGCCATCTAGTCAAGATCGCCGCGATTTGCTTACTTTTATCTCCGCTATGAGCGACAATCAAGGCGAGCTTTTACCGAGAGCAGCAGCTTCGAACAGTTGGACACCGACTCTGCTCTAGGCTAAAAGATTTTCTGGAGAAACAAGCCATGCCGTACTGCTATCCGCCCGATCCCAACACGCGTAAGCCGAATTTTACACCGCCCGCTAAATCGTGCGACACGCACTGTCATCGGCATCGAGCGCGCCGTCGTCGTGCAACCGAGCGTGCACGGCTTGGATAATTCGGCGACCCTCGATGCGATCAAAAACTCCGGCGGGAATTTTCGCGGGGTTGGACGGATTGACGAAACGACGCCGAAAGGGGAATTGCAGCGGCTTCACGACGGCGGCATTCGCGGCGTGCGTTTCAACCTCCTCGATCGACCGCGCGGCAATATAAAGCTCGACGTCCTCGATCGCTGCGTCGAGAACATTGTCGAACTGGGTTGGTCCGTCGATCTTCATATCGACATGAAGAATCTAATCGCGCAGGAAAAGCGCATTCGCAACACGCCGCTGCCGGTGATCATCGATCATATTGCGCGGGTAAAGCCAGCCGAAGGCTTGAACCAGGCTGGATTCCAACTACTGCTAGATTTAGTCAAGCTCAAGCATGTCTGGGTCAAAGTCAGTGGCGCGGACAAAATTTGCGAGACGCAGGTGCATGGCTATTTCGGTTTACCGTTCGTCGAGGTCATTCCCTACGCTCAAGCGGTCATCGCCGTCGCCCCGGATCGAGTGATTTGGGGCACCGACTGGCCGCACTCGAATAACTTCGCGCCGGGACATACGCCCAATGACGGCGATTTGGTCGATTTGCTGGCCGCGTTCGCGCCGGATGAATCAACGAGACGCAGAATTCTCATCGACAACCCGGCAATTTTGTACGGCTTCGCATAAATGGTAAAAGCTTAACATCCAGTGAAAAGTGAGGAATGAGGCGTGATCAAAATTACCGACGATATGAAAGACCGCATCGCCAAGGCCTTCGAAGAAAAGAAATATTGCGTTTGGATCACCACGTCCGACGAAGGATACCCCGACGTGAGCTTTCGCGGCAGCACTTTTGTTTATGACGACGAGCACATTGCGTTTTGGGACCGCTCACTCGGCCAGAGCACGACCAACCTCGAAAAGAATCCCAACGTCTGCATGCTTTACTACGACGGCCCCAGCCGCATCGGCTGGCGTTTCTACGGCAAGGCCGCGGTCTACAAAGAAGGCGAGATACGGCAAAACATTTTGAAGCAAACGATCAAAGCTGAGCTTGACAAAGATCCCGAGCGCAGAGGTTACGGCGTCCTCGTGCGCATCGACAGGATCCGCGGCTATAGTGGGTTTACCGTGCTGCAGGAGCGCTAGACGATTTGAAAGCCATCGCCAAATTACTAATCCTAATCGCCATCGTGATCTTCCTCGGCGCGCCGGCGCAGGCACTGGAGCGGATTCGCATCGCGGTATCGAATCCGAACATGCCGAACTTGACGGTCGCGATGGCGCAAAAGAACGGGTTATTCAAAGACGAGACCCTCGAAGCCGAGATCATTCGGATGAATCCCAACGTCGCGATCACCGCCCTGGCGACAGGAGACGTCGACTACTGCCAGCTGTTCGGCGCCGTAGTCGGCGGCGCCATTGTCGGTCTGCCGGTAAGAATCGTCGCCGGCTTTCTCGACAACTGGCCGATGACGCTGATCGCTCAGCCGGAGCTCAAGTCGCTGAAAGATCTCAAGGGCAAAACATTGGGCATCAGCAGCTTCGGTGCCACACCGGACGTCGCCGCGCGCATGATGATCAAACACGCCGGCATCGATGCGGATAAAGAGATCAAGATCCTCGCTTTAGGATCCGACGCCGCGCGCCTCACGGCATTGAAACAGCGCGTCGTCGACGTGGTCGTCATCTCCCCGCCGGCTGATACTCAGATGGAAAAGCAGGGCTATCGCATCTTGGCGCGGGCTTATGAGCTGTTCAGCTTTCCCTATCTCGGCCTCGGCACCCACATGCGAAAGATTAAAGACAAGCCAGACGAAATTCGCCGCGTGATCAAAGCGACCATTCGCGCCAATCGCTTCATCCGAGACAATCGCGACGAAGCCGTGCGCGCGCTGATCGCCTGGGGCAAGGTCGAGCGCGAATTCGCCTATGCGTCCTACGATGCGCTGAGAAGTCTGTTCAACGCCGACGGCGCCGTGCCGGAAGACGGATTGAAGCTTGTCATCGAGCAAGCCCGGCGCAACGCCAAAGTCACGCGCGAAATCATGCCCAACGAAGTCGTTGATTTGACGTTTCTTCGCGAAGCGCAGGCGGAGTTAGGAATCAAAGCGCGCTAGTTCAGCGCTCAAGGAGTAGCAAATGATTGTAGATTGGCACGCTCACGTCTATCCGCCGGAAATGGCCAAAGAGCGCCGCTGGGGCGGCACTTCTCCACTGACGATTGAGAATCTTCTGGAGGCGCATGAAAAGGCCGGCATCGACCGCTGCGTCGTCAGCAACACAATCCATTATTTGAAAGACAAGACCAACGAAGAGTCGTTGGCGTTTCTGCAACGCTGGAACGAATACGCGGCAGAAATCCAGCAAAAATATAAAGACCGAATCCTCGTCTTTGCCAGCACGCTGCCCTGCGGCGGCGCGCCGTTTATCAAAGAACTAGAGCGCGCGATTGTGCAATACGGACTGCATGGCGTGCTGATCAACTCGAGCCATCAGCGCGCCTACCCCGACGACGACGAGGCCAAGCCTTTCTTTGAATTGGTTACGAGTTTGCGAATACCCGTCATGATGCACGCGCCGTCGGTCGGTTTCGGCGAAGAGCGCATGCGCGATTATCGGCTGGCTTCGAGCGTCGGCCGGCCCTTCGACGAGTGCTTGAGCATCGCGCGCCTGATCGTGCGCGGCGTCTTCGAGCGGCATCGGAATATTAAATTCGTCGGCTGCCATCTCGGCGGCGGCATCTGCGACGTCATCGGCCGCATGGATTATGCCTATGAACTCGGCGACCTTGCCTCCGGCCTGGGACCGTACGAGCCGATGCTGATCACCAAACGCCCCAGCGAGTATCTCAAAAATCTTTTCATGGACACCGTCGCCTATCATCCGCCGGCGGTGATGTGCGCTTATCACACGGTTGGCGCCAAGCAATTGCTCTTCGGCAGCGACGCCCCGCCGCTTTTGCCGCTGCTACCGCGGGCGAAAAAAATCATCGAAGAGCTGCCGATCACCGAAGCGGAGCGCGAAGACATCTTTGCTGGCAATGCCACAAAACTACTGCAGCGCCAATGACGACGCGGCCAGCCGCATTTGCCAATGGCGAGCAAAGTATAATAAATTCAACTTTCAGAAAGGTATTGAGCATGCCACTATCTTACGAGGACCTCATCGAACCGACGATTGTCAAACAAGTCTCCAAAAGCGTCGCCTACTGCCGCTGCACCCGAAGCAAGAATCTGCCGTTTTGCGACGGCTCGCATGCGGTGACAAACGTCCAGCCGTTTGTTCTGGAGCTCGAACACCCGGAAACCATCGCCATCTGCCGCTGCTGGAAGTCAAAAGAACATCCCTATTGCGACGGCACACACGGGCGACTGGTAAAACCCAAGGAAAGACCCCCGCGCACTCATGATTAAGTCTTAACCTTGAGCACTTGAACCTTGAACTTTTGAACCAACCAGAAGGCGAGAACGATTGGAACGTTTGGAACACCGACTAAAAGGAGGTTTACCATGGTCGAGATGAAAAACCCTATTAAGGAAGCCGATGCGCACCCGGGCGTCAATCACCTGAGTATGTGGAGAACCGATCTGGCTTATTTTTGGGTGATCAATTGCGAAGGTCGGCTCCAGGACGACATGCACTACCACGATAACGATGACCACGTCTTCATGCTACTCGAAGGCGAGTGCACCATTCGCACGCCGCACAAAGAGTTTGTCCTGAAGCAGTTCGACACGGTGCTGCTCCAATCCGGCGAGGCTTACCAGCTGTGCAATACCGGCAACGGTAGAATGCTGCTGCTCGGCGCCGGCAACTCGGGGGTCGACGGCAAGCCCAGGACCCGCGTGCCGAAGATCCCGAGTCACATCCCGGTCACAGATCCGATTGTTGCGTAATGGCGCTAAGATCGACGCGCTGACGCGCTTGCTCAGCTCGGTATCTACGGCTGACGATCAGCAGCGTGGCCGCAGTAATCGCGCAAACCGCGCCGCAGATGGCGAAGGTCCAGTCCATGCCGATCGCCGCCCCCGAGGCGCCGATCAGCATGCTGCCCAGCGACCACAGGCCGCGATCCATAAAGAACAGACTCAATACCCGTCCGAGTAAATTATCCGGCGTGGCGGTTTGGATCGCCGTGTTGGAAAGTGCCCGTCCGGAGATCTGGCAAAAGCCGACCATCGCCAGGAAGAGAAACGACAAATAAAAGTTGTGCGAAAAGGCGAACAAAGCGATCGATACCGCAAAACCCAACTGGCTGACGCATATGGATCGGACACCGACGCGGAGCTTGTTCACCGACGCCAGTACCAACGCCGCCACCGTGGCGCCGACCCCCGGCGCCGACATCAGCAGGCCAAAGCCCGACGCGCCAACGTGCAGAACGTTGGTCGCGAAGATCGGCACAAATCGATTGTACGGAGCGCCGAACGTGGCGATCACGTAAGACAAGCCGACGATATAGAGCAGGCGCCGATTGCTCAGCAAATAGCTAAACCCTTCTTTGACGTCGGCCCACATATTCTGTTCATCTTTGCGCTTTTCCCAGGGCGGCAACTCCATCAGGTAAAGATTGAAAAGCAGAAACACAAAACTGATCGCGTTAACCAAGAAACAGCCGGCGATGCCGATCGACGCGATGATCAATCCACCGGCCGACGGTCCCAAAATTTTTGAGAAGTTGAACACCGAAGACTGCAACCCGATGGCGTTAAGCAGCTCCTCTTTGGGCACGAGGCTATTGACCAAGGATTGACGCGATGTCTGATTGATCGTGTTCACGACGCCGAGAAAAAATGCCAAGACGGCGATATGCCACAACTCGATCACGTCGAACTGTACCAGCAGCCAATAGATGATCGCTTGGATCATCGCGGCGGTTTGGGTAATCATCAGCACGCGCCTGCGGTCGAATCGGTCCGCGATGGCGCCCCCCACGGCGCCGACCAACAAACGAGGCAACGTGTCGAAGAACGCGATGACGCCGATGGCGACGGGCGAACGGGAGACATGCCATACCAGCCAACTCTGGGCGACATTTTGCATGAAGTCACCCGAGCTCGATATCAGCGCACCTTCCAGCAGGAGACGGAAATTGCGATGTTTGAGGGAACGGAGGGTTCGAAGGTTGCGGAGACTTTGCATGTTGGATTCTACGCTGCTTGCGAATTCTATTCTTACGCAACCTCGCAGCCATTGCAAAGCGACGGCGAGCTTTGCGCTGAACGCGAATTGTCTAGCGCTGGCACGAAGCATAATCTAAAGGCTAGATTGCCTGAGACGGGTACGACCAAACTCAACCGGGAGGCGTGGTATGTTTCAAATGCCCATTATCGATCTGCTGGAGCATGGACGGGAGCTCGCCGCGAGCGGCAAACGCGTCGGCGTGCTCTGGCAGCATTCCGACACCTTGATGTTTTTAGCGCGCGGGCGCGAATATCGGAGCGAGTTTCACATCAACCCGAGCGATGAAACCATGCAGATGATCAGAGGGGAAATGCGCCTGCACTACCGCACCGCGGCAGGCAAGGAAGAGGTTGCAGTCATTGCGGAGGGCTCGATCATCTATACGCCCGCTGGCACACCCCACTCGCCCCGCTTCTCATCCGATGCCTTCGCGCTGATATCGGAACGAAAAAGACGAGATGGCGAAATGGACCGCTTTCACTGGTACTGCGCCAAATGCGACGGCTTTCTACACGAAGAGAAGTTCGTCGTGCGTGATTACGCGGAAGATCCGGTGTCGAAAGCGTACCAGCGTTTTTTCGACAGCGAAGAATTTCGCACGTGCAAAGAATGTGGCGAGATGATGCCAGCGCCACGATCCTTATGATCGCGGCGCTG
>WNGO01000843.1_pt1 | contig 19893 bp, 28 predicted proteins | sample 5400511 | NCBI WGS metagenome assembly WNGO01 (sample SAMN13153380, study PRJNA577476) | soil metagenome | isolation source: 20 cm soil or saprolite under Garry oak tree replicate 2 | place: USA:California | collected 2016-06-15 | reverse complement strand
ACGCCATGCCGCTGTTCGAAATCCCGCTCGGCACGGCGGTCCACAATGTCGAGCTGAAGATCGGCCGCGGTGGGCAGCTGTGCCGCAGCGCCGGGACCAGCGTGCAGGTCGTCGCGAAGGAAGGCAACTACGTCACGCTACGCCTCCGCTCGACGGAGATGCGGATGGTGCGGGGCGAGTGCCTCGCGACGATCGGGGAAGTCGGGAACGCCGAGCACGAGCTGTTGTCGATCGGCAAGGCGGGGAAGTCGCGCTGGCTGGGCCGCAGCCCCCGCGTCCGCGGCGTGGCGATGAACCCCGTCGATCACCCGCTGGGCGGCGGCGAAGGCAAGAGCTCGGGTGGCCGGCCCCCAACGAACCCGTGGGGCAAGGTCGAGGGCAAGAAGACGCGTCATAAGAAGAAGCATTCGACGAAACTCATCGTGCGCGGCCGCAAGCGCGGAAGGGCGACGACGTAATGGGACGCAGCGTCAAGAAGGGTCCGTACGTCGAGGAGTCACTGATGGTCAAGATCAGGGCCCTCAACGAGCGGAACGAGAAGAAGGTGTTCAAGACCTGGTCGCGGCGCAGCACGATCACGCCGGACTTCGTGGGCCACACGCTCGCGGTGCACAACGGGAACAAGTTCATCCCCGTCTACATCACCGAGAACATGGTGGGTCACAAGCTGGGCGAGTTCGCCGCGACGCGGTTGTTCCGCGGCCACGGCGCCAAGGGCTCGGCGGCGGAGCGTGAGGCTGAGGCAGCCGCGGCGGTCGAAGGCGGTGCCGAGGGCGGCGCCGAGAAGAAGAAGGAGTAGGCGATGGAAGCGCGAGCGATTCAACGCGGCGTGCGGCAGTCGGCGCGCAAGATGCGCCTCGTGATCGATTTGATCCGCGGCCAGGCCGTCCCGGAAGCGGATGCGATTCTCCGCTTTTCCAAGAAGCGGGCCGCGCGGCAGATCCATAAGGTCCTGAAGTCCGCGGTGGCGAACGCCCAGCAGGCGGCGCAGCGCGACAACGCGGCGTTCGACGCCGACAGCCTGCGCGTCACATACGCCGTGGTCAACGAAGGGCAGACGCTGAAGCGGTTCACCGCGGCGGCCATGGGCCGCGGCACGCCGATTCTGAAGCGGTCGAGCCACGTGGAGATCCGCGTGGCCGGCGTGGCAGCGCCGGCTGCCCGGCCCGCACCGGCGGCACCAAAAGCGGAAGCGAAAGAAAAGGACGAGCAGAAGCCGCGCGCGAAGGCGAAGAAAAGAGCGCCGGCCAAGAAGAAGAAGACGACCAAGAAAGCGAGCAAGTAAGTGGGACAGAAAACACATCCGTACGGGTTCCGGCTGGGCATCGTCAAGCAGTGGCGCTCGCGCTATTTCGCGCGCCACAACTTCCCGGAGCTGCTCAAGGAAGACGAGCTGATTCGGAAGTACCTGAAGACGCGCCTCAGCCACGCCGCGATCGCCGACGTCCACATCGAGCGCAAGCCGGGCAAGGTGACGGTCACGGTGCATACCGGCCGGCCCGGTGTCGTGATCGGCAAGCGCGGCGCGGAAGTGGACAAGCTGCGCGACGAGCTGGCGCAGCTGACGGGGAAAGAAGTCGGCATCAACGTCGAGGAGATCAAGCGCCCCGAGCTCGATGCGCAGCTGGTGGGTGACAGCGTCGCGCACCAGCTGACGCAGCGGATCTCGTTCCGGCGGGCCATGAAGCGCGCCGTGCAGAGCGCGATGCGGATGGGCGCGCAGGGGATCAAGATCAAGACGGCGGGCCGGCTGGGCGGTGCGGAAATCGCCCGCACGGAAGGCTATCACGAGGGTCGCGTGCCGCTGCACACGCTGCGCGCGGACATCGACTATGCGACCTCCACGGCCAAGACGACGTTCGGCACGATCGGCGTGAAGGTCTGGATCTTCAAGGGCGAGCGGACCGAGGATCTCCACGGCCGCACCTATTCCACGGGCGTCTAAACCATGCTCGCACCGAAGCGCGTCAAGTTTCGCAAGCGGTTCAAGGGCCGCACCAACGGGATGGCCACGCGCGGCAACACCGTCGCGTTCGGCCACTACGGGCTGATGTCGCTCGACCCCGGCTGGGTCTCGAACCGGCAGATCGAGGCCGCGCGCGTCGCGCTCACGCGCGAGATGAAACGCGGCGGCAAGGTGTGGATCCGGCTGTTCCCCGACAAGCCGATCACCAAGAAGCCGGCCGAAACGCGGATGGGAAAAGGCAAGGGGAATCCGGAAGGGTGGGTAGCGGTGGTGAAGCCGGGACGGATCATGTTCGAGCTCGAGGGCATCGACGAGGCGTCGGCGCGCGCGGCTCTGGCACTCGCGTCCGCGAAGCTGCCCATCCGGTCGAAGTTCGTGAAGCGGGAGGAGCGGTAGCATGCCGGCGAAACGCGAAAACCGCTCCGAGGGGCTGCGCGAGCTCAAGACCGACGAGCTGACGCAGAAGCTGGTGATACTGACGGAGGAGAAGTTCCGGCTCGAATTCCGCCGGGCGACGGAGTCGCTCACCAATCCGCTGCAGCTGCGGACGATTCGGCGCGACATCGCACGGATCAAGACCATTTTGCAGGAAAGGGCGTCGGCATGACCGAACGCGGCCGCAGGAAAGTTCGTACGGGGACCGTCGTCAGCGACAAGATGCAGAAGACGGTCACTGTCTCGATGGTCCGCCGCTTCGCGCACGGGTTCTACGGCAAGCAAATCAACCGCACCAAGACGGTCGCCGCGCACGACGAGCACGGCGCCAAGACGGGTGACACGGTGCGCATCGTGGAGACCCGGCCCCTCTCCAAGCGCAAGCGCTGGCGGGTGGTCGAGATCGTCGAAAGGGCGAAGTAAGCCATGGTGCAGCAAGAGACGCAGCTCAAGATCGCGGACAACTCGGGCGCGCGGCGCGCGCTCGTGATCCGCGTGCTCGGCGGGTCCAAGCGTCGCTATGGGGGGCTGGGCGACGTCGTCGTCGTCACGATCAAGGACGCCATTCCCACCGGCCAGGTGAAAAAGGGCGAGGTGGTCAAGGCGGTGATCGTGCGCACGGCCAAGGAGACCCGGCGCAAAGACGGCTCCTACATCCGGTTCGACGAGAACGCCGCCGTCCTGATCAACGACGAGGGTGAGCCGCGGGCCACCCGCATCTTCGGCCCGGTGGCCCGCGAGCTGCGCGACAAGAAGTTCATGAAGATCGTGTCGCTCGCGCCGGAGGTCATCTGAGATGAAGCCGCTCGTCTACAAGAAGTCGCGCAAGGTGCGGGGGATGGAGCCGGTGCGGCACAAGCTGCACGTCGCCAAGGGCGACATCGTGCGCGTCATCAGCGGCGAGCATCGGGGGAAAGAAGGCAAGATCCTCCACGTGTATCCCAAGAAGTTCCGGATCGTCGTGGAGGGCGTGAACGTCGTGAAGAAGCACAAGCGGGCGACGACCCCGGGGGGCGAGAGCGGGATCATCGAGTTTCCCGCTCCCATCGCGGCCTCGAATGTGATGTTGCTCGACCCCAAGTCGGGGACGCCGACGCGGGTGCGGCGACGGCATGACAAAGAAGGCAAGCTGGAACGGATCGCGGTGAAATCGGGTCAACCGATCCCGCGGGTGAGGTAGCAATGGCCGACAAAGAGAAACAAGAAAAACAACCGAAGCAGGACAAGCAGCCCAAGCAGGAGAAGCAGGCCAAAAAGCAAAAGGCTGCGGCCTCCGCTGCTCCTGCTCCTGAGCCGGAGTCGAAAGAACCCGTCGAGCCCGCGCCGCGGGCCCGGTTGTGGGACTTCTACGAGCAGCAGGTGCGGGGCAAGCTGCAGCAGCAGTTCGCCTTCAAGAACCCGCATCAGATTCCGCGGCTCAAGAAGATCGTCCTCAACGTCGGCATGGGTGACGCATCCAAGACCCCCAAGGGGCTGGAGGCGGCGGTCGCCGAGCTGGCGGCCATCACCGGCCAGCATCCGGTGACGACGCGCGCCAAGAAGGCGATCGCGAACTTCAACCTGCGCGAAGGGCAGCCGATCGGCTGCGCCGTGACGTTGCGCGGCGGCCGGATGTACGAGTTCCTCGACCGCTTCATCTCGATCGCGGTGCCGCGCATGCGCGACTTCCGCGGGCTGCCGACGAAGAGCTTCGACGGGCGCGGCAATTACTCGCTGGGCATCAAAGAGCAGATGATTTTCCCCGAGATCGACTACGACAAGGTCGAGCGCATTCACGGGATGGATATCACGTTCGTAACGAGCGCCGGGCGCGACGACACCGCGCTGGCCCTCCTGCGAGAGCTGGGCATGCCGTTCCGGGTCGAAACCCCGGCAGCGGCCTAGGAGATTTCATGGCGAAGAAGGCGTGGATAGAACGGGTGAAGCGCGGCCCGAAGTTCAAGGTGCGTGGCTACTACCGCTGCCAGCGCTGCGGCCGGAGCCGCGGCACACTGCGCAAGTTCAAGTTGTGCCGCATCTGTTTCCGTGAGCTTGCGCTGCGCGGGGAAATTCCCGGCGTGCGCAAAGCCAGCTGGTAAAGGACACGAGATGAGCGTCATTGATCCCGTCGCCGATATGCTGACCCGGGTGCGCAACGCCTGCATGGCGGGCCACCGGCGGGTCGACATGCCGGTGTCGAAGCTGAAGGTCGCGATCGCCACGATTCTCCGCGACAACCACTACGTCCAGGACTTCAAGGTGCTGGACGATGGGCAGCACGGCCTGCTGCGCCTCTACTTGAAGTATCACAACGACGCGCCCGTGATCCGCGAGCTGCACCGCGTGTCGTCGCCCGGGCTCCGGCGCTATGTCAAGGCGCGCGAGATCCCGCGCATCAAGAACGGCCTCGGCATGGCGATCCTGAGCACGCCGCAAGGACTCATGACCGACCGCGAAGCGCGCACCGCCCGGGTGGGCGGCGAAGTGCTCGCGGTGGTCTGGTAACTAGGGACTCGGGACTAGGGATAGGGGACGAGGGACTACAATGTCACGAATCGGCAGAAAGCCCGTCTCATTACCCAAAGGCGTGACCGCGCAAATCGACGGTCATCGCATCACGGTGAAGGGACCGAAGGGCGAGATCAGCCGCACGCTGCACGAGGACATGGCACTCGCGCTCGAGGACGGCACGGTGACGGTCAAACGGCCGTCCGACGAGGCACAGCACAAGGCGCTGCACGGTCTCACGCGCACGCTCGTCGCCAACATGGTCGAAGGCGTGACCAACGGGTTCGCCAAGTCGCTCGAGATCCAGGGCGTCGGTTACAAGGCCGAGCCCAAGCCCTTCGGCGTCCAGCTGGTGGTGGGATTCTCGCATCCCGTCCCCTACCACGCGCCGCAGGGGATCAAGATCACGGTGACGAATAACGTGAACGTGAAGATCGAAGGCATCGACAAGGAACTCGTGGGTCAGGTGGCCGCGGAGCTGCGCAACGTTCGGCCACCCGAGCCCTACAAGGGCAAAGGCATCCGCTACGCCGGCGAGCAGGTCCGCCGCAAGGCGGGCAAGACAGCCCAGGCGGCGAAATAAGTCATGCGATCCATCCGAAAAATCAAGACGTCGGCGGATCAGCGCTATCGCCGGCACCTCCGTGTCCGCAAGAAGGTCGAAGGGACGCCGGAGCGGCCGCGACTGGTCGTGTTCCGCTCGTCGAAGCACATCTACGCCCAGCTCGTCGACGACGAGCGCGGCCTCACGCTCGCCGGTGTGGCTGACACGTCCGAGGGCATGCAGATCGAAGGCAAGGGCAAGGTGGCACGGAGCTTTGCGGTCGGGAAGCTCATTGCCGCCAAGGCCAAGGAGAAGGGGATCGCCAAGGTCGTGTTCGACCGCGGCGGTTATCAGTATCACGGGCGCGTGAAGGCTGTGGCCGACGGCGCCCGCAAGGGAGGCTTGGAGTTCTAATGGACGATCAAAAAGAAGAGACAGCGGCTTCCACCAACGTGCCCGCGGCTGACGTTCCGCCGGCAGTTGAAGCGGCGCCGGTAGCTGAAGCGGCCCCCGCGGTGGAACACCGTCCGCCGCGCGGTCCCAGAGGGGGCGGGGGCGGGGGAGGCGGAGGCGGGGGTGGACGCGGCGGCCGCGGTCGAGGCCGCGGTGGCGAACGGCGCGACGACCGGGGTGGGCGCGACAACGACGGCATGGTGGAAAACGTCGTCGCGATCAATCGCGTCGCGAAAGTCGTGAAGGGCGGCCGGCGCTTCAGCTTCAACGCGCTCGTCGCGGTCGGGGATGGGAAGGGCCAGGTCGGGATCGCGACCGGGAAGGCGAACGAGGTCAGCGAAGCGGTGCGCAAGGCCGTCGAGGCCGCGCGCCGGAAAATGACGGAGGTGCCGCTCACGGGCGGCACGATCCCGCACGAGATCATCGGCAAGCACGGGGCCGGCCGCGTGTTGCTCAAGCCTGCCGCGTCGGGAACGGGCGTGATCGCGGGTGGTCCGGTGCGCGCGGTGCTGGAGTGCGCCGGGATCCGCGATATCCTCACGAAGAGTCTCGGATCGACCAACCCGCACAACATGGTGCGTGCGACGATGGACGGCCTGAGCCGGCTGACCACGGCGCGCCGCGTTGCGCGGGAGCGGGGCGTGGAGCTCGAGGCCATTCATTACCGTGCCCGTCAGGAAAGCGTGGTACCGACGCATGGGTAGGCTGCCCCCGACGCGGAAATACCGCAAACGCAAATCGGGGCGGGACCCGGTCCTGCCGCCGGCCGGGAAGGGCAAGCTGCGCATCAAGCAGGTGCGATCGGGCAACGGCCACTCCTATCGGATGAAGCGGACGCTCGAGGCGCTGGGCCTCAAGCATCATCAGGACGAAGTCGTGCATGCGGATCATCCCGCGCTGCGCGGCATGCTCCAACAGGTGCGCCACCTCGTCGAGGTGACGCCGGAGAAGGAAGGGAAGAAGTAGGATGCCCAAGCCGAAGGCAAAAGCCACGCGGAAGCCGCGGGCGAGGCCCAAGTCCCGAGCCCCTAACCCCGAGTCCCAGGTCCAACGGCTCGCGCTCCACGACCTGAAGCCCCCCGTGGGCTCGCATCGCGCGCGCATCCGCAAGGGCCGCGGGCCCGGCTCGGGAATCGGCAAGACGGCCGGCCGCGGCGGCAAAGGCCAGACCGCGCGCCAGGGCGGCAAGGTGCGTCCGGGATTCGAAGGCGGGCAGATGCCGCTCATTCGGCGCATTCCCAAGCGCGGCTTCACGAATCCGTTCAAGCAGTCCGCGCAGGTGGTGAACGTGCGCCACCTCGTCCTCCTGGCGGAGGGTGTCGAGGTGACGCCGGAAACGTTGTTCGGCGCCGGGCTGGTGCGCCGTCCCGACCATCCGATCAAGCTGCTCGGGACCGGTGAGGTCGCGGGGCGGAAGTTCGTGGTGAAAGGCGTCGCGGTGTCCGCGAGCGCCAAGGCCAAGATCGAACAGGCGGGCGGAACGATCGCGTGAGTAATCCGATTCCCAATCTGTTCAAGGTCCCGGAGCTCAAGGAAAAGCTCCTCTTCACCTTCCTGTGCCTCGTGATTTACCGGATCGGGGCGCACATCGCGACGCCGGGCGTGAACGTGGACGCCCTCGCGAACTTCCTGAGCACCCGTGGGAGCGGCACCCTCCTCGGCCTCTACGATCTGTTTTCAGGCGGCGGCCTCAGGCGAGCCACGGTCTTCGCGCTCGGGATCATGCCCTACATCTCGGCCAGCATCGTGTTCCAGCTGGCGGGACCGGTGTTCCCGGTCATCGAGAAGATGCAGCGCGACGAAGAGGGCAAGAAAACGCTGACGCAGTGGACGCGCTATGTCACCGTCCTGCTCTGCATTTTCCAGGCGTACGGGTTCGGGGTGTTCACGGAGTCGCTGCCTAATGCCGTCGCCAGTCCGGGGTTCGCATTCCGGATGACCACGGTCCTGACGTTGACGACCGGTGGCGTGTTCGTCATGTGGCTGGGCGAGCAGATCACGGAGCGGGGGATCGGGAACGGGATGAGCCTGCTCATCTTCTTCTCGATCATCGAACGCATTCTGCCGGAGACGGTAAACACCTTCGAGGCGCTGAAGACCGGCACCCTCAGCTTCCCCGTGCTGATCATCGTGCTGATCCTGATGCTGCTCGTCGTCGCGGGGACGGTCGCCATCACGGTGGCGGCGCGGCGCATCCCGGTCCAGATCCCGCGCAAGGTGATGGGCCGAGGACGCATTCGCGAAGGGCAGAAGACGTTCATTCCGCTGCGCATCAACAGCGCCGGCGTGATGCCGATCATCTTCGCGCAGTCGCTGATCATCGTGCCCGGCACGGTGGCGACGTTCAGCGGCGTCCCGTGGCTCAAGACCTTCGCCGAGTATTTCAACACGACGTCGGTGTGGTACATCGTCTCCAACGCGGTACTGATCGTGTTCTTCGCCTACTTCTACACGTCCATCATCTTCAATCCGGTGGATCTCGCGGAGAACCTCAAGAAGCAGGGCGCGTTCATCCCCGGTGTGAAGCCCGGCGCGGCGACCGCCGATTACATCGACGAAGTGCTCACGCGCATCACGCTGCCGGGCGCGTTGTTCCTCACATTCGTCGCGCTGTTGCCGATCGTGATCTCCAACACGTTGAACATGCCGTTCGGGTTCGGCGGCACGGCGCTGCTCATCGTCGTGGGCGTGGCGCTCGATACGGTGCAGCAGGTGCAGCAGCATCTGTTGCTGCGCCAGTATGACGGTTTCATGAAGGGTGGTGGCTCGGGCGGGGGGGGCACCTCGCGGGTTCGCTTCCGCCGCTAGTGCCTGCACTGTAAGTGTTCATCCTCATCCTGGGGGCGCCAGGCTCGGGCAAGGGGACGCAGGGGAAAATCCTCGCCGAGCGGCTCGGGGTGCCCAAGATCACCACCGGTGATCTCATCCGGAAGGCGATGAAAGACGGCACGCCGCTCGGACGCGAGTTCCAGAAATACTACGACGAGGGCAAGCTGGTGCCCGACAGCATCATCCTCGGCATGATCAAGGACGAGCTGGCGCGCCCGGAGGCGAAGGACGGCGCGATCTTCGACGGTTTCCCCCGCACCGCGGCGCAGGCCGAGTTGGTGGACAAGACGCTGGCCGAGCGCGGCCAGCGGTTGAATCACATTCTCCTGCTCGACGTTACCGAAGACGAGTTGGTGCGGCGCATGAGCGCGCGCTCGCAAGTCGAGGGGCGCCCGGACGACACGCCCGAAGCCATCGCGACGCGTCTCCAGATCTATCAGCGCGACACCGCGCCGCTCATCGCGCACTACGCCCAGCGTGGCATCGTGCACCGCGTCCCCGGCACCGGGACGGTCGAGCAGATTGCCGGGGCGATCAAGCGGATCATCGGGCGATGATCACCATCAAGTCGGCGCGAGAAATCGAGACCATGGCGGCCGCCGGCCGCATCGTTGCCGAGACGCTGGCGCTGGTCGGCCGCAGCGTCCGGCCGGACCTCACCACCGAGGACCTCGACCGCCTCGCCGAGACGTTCATCCGCAGCCACCCCGGTGCCCAGCCGTCGTTCAAGGGGTTGTACGATTTCCCGGCCACGCTCTGTACCTCGATCAATCACGAGATCGTGCACGGCATCCCGTCGCACAAGCGCGTGCTCCACGACGGCGACATCGTGAGCATCGACGTGGGCGTGTGGCTCGAGGGGTTGCACGCCGATTCCGCGGCTACGTTCCCGGTCGGCGACATCACACCGGAGACGGCGCGCTTGCTGGCGGTGACACAGCAGGCGCTTGCCGCGGGCGTCGCGCAGGCCCGCGCGGGCAATCACGTCGGCGATATCGGTCATGCCGTGCAGCAGGTGGCGGAGGGCGCGGGGTACTCGGTGGTCCGCGAGCTGGTCGGCCACGGGATCGGCGCGGCCTTTCACGAGGAGCCGCAGGTGCCGAATTACGGCAAACCAAAGCGCGGCCCGCGCCTCGCGCCCGGCATGACGATCGCGATCGAGCCGATGATCAACATCGGCGGCTCGGCGATCCGCACCCTGGACGACAAGTGGACCGTCGTGACGCAGGACGGCTCGCTGTCGGCGCATTTCGAGCATACGGTGGCCATCACCGACAACGGGCCGCGGATACTGACGACGACCTGAACGTGGGAAGGGGCGCAGCATGCTGCGCCCCTTCGCCAATCCTCACCCAGCTCCCGATTGTTTTGCTCTGGCCTGGTCCGACACCGCAGCCAGGTTTGCGTTCACGTTTTCCGTCGCACCGTCAATCGCGGTTCTCGCCAGCATTCCAGCCACGCGCGCGTCGCTCACCGCGTTCTGGTTCCCGATGTGCTCGATGGTCTGGGCGAGCGCGAGCACGCGACGCCCGAGCTTCACGACGTCAGCGGGAGGACGCGCCGCCGCCAGCAGGGCGTCATCGATCGCTTGAGCGCGCTGAGGGTCGCGCTTCGGAATCTTGTATGCGCGGCGGACGCCTTCGTAGGCGGCCGCATCCTCATCCACCAGACGCCGCAGGTCGCCCCGCAGCTCCTCGGCTTCGGCGAGGATCTCGCGGGCCTGCGCCTCGACCGCCGCGTAGGCTTTTTTCCCCACCGTCAGCCGCGCGACCATCGCCACGAGCGCCGCGGCGAGCGTTCCGGACAGCGCGGCGGCGCTGCCGCCACCGGGCGTCGGGGCTCCTCCCGCCAGCTCATCGATCCAGCCGTCCAGGGACGGGCCGGCGGTCGGGACGGCAGCAGGCAGCGCGGCGCGGATCTTCGTTTCCAGGATGTGGTCCCCGGCGTTTGACAGCCGCAGCAACGATTCCGCGGCGCCGATGAGCCCGCGCTCCGGAATGAGACCGACGATCTCGCTGTACTGCACCGCCACACCCTGCTTCTCGGCGCGGGCCTTGATCGCATTGAAGACCACGGCGGGCGAGGTGATGTCGATGTCCAGGAGGTTCATCGATACCTGCGCCAGGCCGTCGACGATGAAGCCGCTCGCCTGCACGCCCGGCAACCCGCCGCTCGAGGTGCGGATCTGTTTCGCGATCTCCTTGGCGACGGCAATCTCCTGCGTATCCAGATAGACATTGAACGCGACGAGAAACGGCCGCGCGCCGATGGCCGTGGCGCCGGCGGTCGCGTGGACTCGGGTGGGGCCGTAGTCGGGTTCCAGCGCGCGCCCCCGCATCCCTTCGAACTCGCCCTTCCGCACCTCGGGGAGCAATACCCGCTCCGCCCGTGTGGCCGCACGGGCATAGAGAAACACCGGAATCTGCAGCTCGTTGCCCACGCGCTCGCCCAGTCGCCGCGCGAGCGCGACGCAGTCGTCCATCGTCGCAGCAGTGATCGGCACGAACGGCACAACGTCCGTGGCGCCCATGCGCGGATGCTCGCCGCTGTGTTGGGTGAGGTCGATGCGCTCGGTCGCGACGCGCATCGCCGCGAACGCCGCATCGACCACCGCTTCCGGGTTGCCGACGAACGTAAAGACGGAGCGGTTATGGGCGGGGTCGCTCTGGACGTCGAGCAGCTGCACACCGGACACGCCGGTGATGGCCGACCGGAGCGCCTCGATCGTCGCGGTATCGCGGCCTTCGGAGAAATTCGGCACGCACTCGACCAGCGGAGCAGTCATCAGCTCTTCCTTAAGAGATCGATGAGCCAGCGATGCATCGCGGCGTTGCCTGCCACGATGGACCCGTTTGCTTCCGCACTCAGCACATCGGCGGAGCCGTCGGGCCGCGTCACGATGCCGCCTGCCTCGCGAATGAGCAATGTGCCCGCCGCAATGTCCCACGGCGCAAGCTGCAGCTCCCAGAAGCCATCGAGCCTCCCCGCCGCGACATCCGCCAGGTCGAGCGCGGCGGCCCCGGCACGGCGGATGCCGCTCGCGCCACCGCTCACGGCGGCGAATTGCGCTAGATAGATGTGGAGCACGTTCAGCGCCTTGAAGGGGAAGCCCGTTCCGATGAGCGCATATCTGGGGTCCGTCACGGCCGAGACGCCCAGGCGCGTGTCTTCCTCGAACGCGCCACCCCCGCGGATGGCTTTGTACGTGCGCTTGCGGCACACATCGTGAATGACGCCCGCCGCCAATTTCCCATCGACGAGGCAACCGATGCTGACGGCATATTGCGGATAGCCGTGCAGAAAGTTCGTCGTCCCGTCCAGCGGATCGACGATCCAGACGAGCGCGCCGCGCGCCCTCCGCTCGGGAGACAGCTCCTCGCCCACGATGACCGACTCCGGCGCCTCGCGCGCGATCTCCTCGGCGATCAGCGCCTCGGCGACGCGATCGATCTCGGTCACGAAGTCGTGTTGCGACTTCTCCGTCCACGTATGAGCGGCGGGTCGCGCTGCGCTGCGGAGATAATCGGCAGCACGCAGCGCCGCGCGCTCGGCGAGCTTGACTAAGTCATTGTATTCACGCACCTTGTGGCCCCGTGGCCTCCGTGAGCTCCGTGACCTCCAAACGCGTATTCAGCGGCATTCAGCCCTCCGGCGAGCTGCACATCGGCAACTACCTTGGCGCCGTGCAGAATTGGGTCCGGCTGCAAACCGAGTACGACTGCCTCTTCTCGATCGTCGACCTGCACGCCATCACGCAGCCGTACGATCCCGGCGCCCTCGCGTCGCTGACTCTCGATATGGCGGTGAGTCTCTTTGCGGCCGGTCTGGACCCCGACAAGTGCATCGTCTTCGTGCAATCGCACGTCGCCGAACATACCGAGCTGAACTGGCTGCTCACGACCGTGGCCCCGCTCGGGGAGCTCGAGCGCCAGACGCAGTTCAAGGACAAGGCGCAACGCCAGGAGAGCGTTGCCATGGGGCTGCTGGCATACCCGGTGCTGCAAGCGGCTGACGTGCTGCTCTATATAGCTAGTCTTGTCCCGGTCGGTGAGGACCAGGTCCAGCATCTCGAGCTGATGCGCGAAATTGCGCGACGCTGGAACGCCCGCTACGGCCACGACTTCTTTCCCGAGCCGCAGCCGTTGTTGACGAACACGAAGCGCGTGCTGGGTCTCGACGGTAAGGCCAAGATGTCCAAGAGCTTGGGGAACACGATCGGACTATTCGAGTCTCCCGAAGCGATCTGGGAGAAGCTCCGCCCCGCGGCCACCGATCCCGCTCGCAAGACACGGAAGGATCCCGGCACGCCGGAAATCTGCAACCTCTTCACCCTGCATCAGGGGTTCTCGCCGCCCGACACCGTGGCGGACGTGGCGCACAAGTGCCGCACGGCGGGGTGGGGCTGTCTCGACTGTAAGCGCGTGCTGGCGGACAACATGATCAAGACGCTCGCGCCGATACGCGAGCGGGCGGCGGCGTTGAAGCGCGACCCGGCAGGCGTGCTCGACACGTTGCGCGATGGCGCGAGTCGCGCGCGCGCGCTCGCGCAGCGCACGATCGCGGAGGTGCGTGACAAGATGGGGTTCCTCAAGAGTGTTTAAACAGGTCGTGGACATCTTCCGGCTCGAGCTGATGCTCCAGGTCGGCCTCGCGACCCTGCTCGGGGGCGCGATCGGCCTCGAGCGCGAGCTCGGCGGCAAACCAGCGGGTCTCCGCACCAACATCCTGATTTGCATCGGGTCGGTCCTCTACACACATCTGTCCATTGCCATGCTCAGCGCGATTGCAGGTGCTGGAGGCACAGGCACCGATCCCACTCGCGTCGCGGGGCAGATCGTCACCGGCGTCGGATTCATCGGCGCAGGGACGATTCTACACGCCCGCGGCGCGGTCGTGGGGCTCACGAGCGCTGCCACGATCTGGGTTGTAGCGGCGATCGGTGTAGCCTTAGGGAGCGGTTATTACCTCGAGGGCATCGCGACCACGGTTGTCGTCCTTGGGGTCCTCGCCGGGCTCGGTCGCGTCGAAAAGCTCGTGGAGCGTCAATCGACGCGGTCGACCATTTCGATTCATGCGCGGCCAGGTCCGACGGTGCTCGAGGATCTGGAGTCACTCGTCCGGCGAGCGGGGCTTGAAGTCAACGCCGTATCGAGCCGCCAGGAAAATGTCGATCTCGTCATCGACTTCGATCTTCGTGGGTCCAAGCGCCTGCACGATCAGGTCATGATTACACTCCTGCACCACGACCACGTCCGCACGGTCTCCACGGGAGAGTGAGCGCTCCGGTACGGCGTCTCCTCATCGATCTCGCGTCGCCGCGCGCCGCGTGGCGGATTCCGAAAACGAGTGTGGTCGAAATCAGGAACGCGATGGGCGCCGGATGGGACGTCCAGGAGATCAAGGCTCCCGCGGTGTCCGACGGCGACGGCGGATCAGGGTCGCCGGAAGCGATTGCCGCGGCACGCGGGGCCGAGATCTACTTTGGCTTCGGAGTCCCCTCCGGCGTGGCGGCGGCCGCCAAGGACACATTGCGGTGGGCGCACACCGCCACCGCCGGCGTGGGCTCGAGCCTCGCTCACATGTCGGGGAGCGGCGTGTTGCTCACGAACTCCGCCGGCGTGCATGCGGAGCCGATGGCCGACTGGGTCGTCGCGGCAATCGCCTATTTCACCCGCGGCCTGAACCGCATGGTGTCAGCGCAGCGGCAGGGTCGTTGGGCCAAGGAAGATTTCACCGATGGCGCCGTTCCGATGCGCGAGTTCCGGGATCTTCGCCTCGGCGTATTCGGGCTCGGCGGGATCGGAACGGCCGTCGCGCGCCGCGGGCTGGCACTCGGCATGAAAGTGTCGGGCGTGCGGCGCCGACCGGAGCGCGGCGGGCCCAAGGGCATGGAGTGGGTCGGCCGTATGGCCGACCTAGCGCGCCTCTCCGGGGGGAGCGACGTGCTCGTGATCGCCGCGCCGCACACGACGGAAACGGTCGGAGCGGTGGACCGCCGCGTGCTCGAGCGGCTCCCGCACCAGGCCCTTGTCATCAACGTCTCGCGCGGTTCGCTCCTCGACGAGCAGGCGTTGCTCGAGCTGCTGGAGCTGGGGCGGTTGACCGGCGCGGCGCTCGACGTGTTCGCCACGGAGCCGCTGCCCCCCGGACACCCCTTCTGGACGCACCCGCGCGTGCTCGTGGCACCGCATGTGAGCGCGGTGTCCGGCCGCTTCTGGGAACGGGAGACGGCTTTGATCGTGGACAACATCCGGAGCTATCTTGCAGGTGCGCCCCTCACGAACCTCGTCGACCTGGAAGCCGGGTACTGAATGGAAAAAATCATCAAGGCCGCGGTGGATCGCGGGGCGTCCGATCTGCACATCAAGGCGGGCGACGTGTTCCGCGCCCGGATCGACGGGAAGCTGGTGCCGCTCACCAAGCAGCGGCTGACCCCCGATCAGACCAAGGCCATCGCGCAGCGCCTCATTGCCAACGACGACGACCGGGGCCGCATCGATAAGCTCCGGGACTACGACTGCTCGTGGGGCATGCCCGGCATCGGCCGCTTCCGCGTCAACATCCTGCGGCAGCGCTCCTCGTTCATGATCGTGATGCGCGTCATCCCGTTCGACGTCCCCACGTTCGAGTCACTGAAGCTCCCGGCCGTGCTTGCCGAGGTGGCGAACGCCGAACGCGGGATGATCCTCGTGACTGGTGTGACCGGCTCGGGCAAAAGCTCGACGATGGCGGCGATCATCAACCACATCAACCAGAACCAGCATCGGCACGTCCTTACGCTCGAAAACCCGATTGAATTCCTGCACCGCGACATCAACTGCTCGGTGACGCAGCGGGAGATCGGCGTCGATACGGACGATTTCCGCACAGGCCTGCTCGCGGCCCTGCGTCAGGATCCCGACGTGATCCTCATTGGCGAGCTGCGCGATGCCGAGACGGTCGATACCGCCATGAAGGCCGCCGAGACGGGCCGTCTGCTCGTCTCTACGCTGCACACGCCCGACGCGGTGACCACGGTGAGCCGCATCGTCTCGATGTTTCCGCCGGAGGAACAGGAGATTGCGCGACTGCGGCTGTCGGAAGCACTGCAGGCGGTCATATCGCAACGGCTGCTTCCGCGCGCCGACGAGCAAGGGCGCGTGGCGGCGCTCGAGGTGATGATCTGCACAGACATCGCGCGGGACATGATCAGAGACGCGGAGCGGACTTCCGAGCTGCCCGAATACATGGGAGACTCGCGCGAGAAGTACGGCATGCAGACGTTCGATCAGCATCTGTTCGACCTCGTGAACGACGGGGTCGTGAGCTACGAAACCGGGCTGGCCGCGGCGTCGCAGCGCGCGGAGTTCGAGCGGCAGACGCGGACACTGCGGCGACGCGCCGCCTCCCCGGCTCCCGCCGCCGCAGCGAAGGCCGCCGAACCCGCCGTGAAGGTCGACGACCTGTCGAGCCTGCTGCCGCCGCCGTGAGCGACGCCAAGATCCTGCCGGCGGGAATCTTTCCCCCGATTACGACGCCGTTCGACCCGACGACCGGCGACATCGCTCCGGTGCCATTCCGGGAAAACATCCAGCGGCTGCTGGCCGCGGGCGTGGATGGCATGGTCGTGTCCGGGTCGACGGGTGAGGCGCCGCTGCTCGAGCCGGAAGAGCAGCGACACCTCGTCGGTCTCGCGCGCGAGACGCTGACCGACGGCAAGTGGCTCATCGCGGGCACCGGCGGGGAATCGACACGCCAGACTATTGCCTTGTCCAAGGCCGCGGGCGCCGCGGGTGCCAATGCCGTGCTGGTGCGCGCGCCGTCGTATTTCTCGGCCGTCCTGACACCTGAGACCCTGGCGCTACACTTCCGCGCCGTCGCGGACGCGAGTCCCGTGCCGGTGCTGATCTACAACATCCCCAAGTACACCCACCTGTCGCTCGCGCCTGCATTGCTGCAGCAGCTCACGAGCCATGAGCGGATCATCGGCGTCAAAGATTCGTCCGGCGATCCGAAAAACCTGGCCGCATACCGTGCCGCGGTGCCGCAGTGGTCCGTCCTCGTCGGGTCGGCGTCGCTGCTGTTCACGGCATTGGAGCTTGGCTGCCAGGGCGGCGTTGTGGGTGTCGCCTGCTACGCGCCGAGCCTCTGCGTGCAGCTGGTGCGCGAGTTCGAGCAGGGCCATCGCGGGGCCGCGGGTCAGCTGCAGGAGCGGATCACGCCGCTTGACAAGGAAATCGTCGGCAAGCTCGGGCCGGCCGGTGTGAAAGCCGCGATGGATGCCGTCGGGTTGTACGGTGGGCCGGTGCGCCCGCCGCTTCCGCCGCTCTCCCCAGCCGACCGCGAGCGCGTGAGCGCGCTCGTGCGCGGTGACTGACTACTCTGTTCTGTTCCGCGAGCTGGCTGTTCCGCGGCTCGTCGGGACACCCAATCACCAGAAGGTTCGCGAGGTCCTGAAGCGCGAGCTCGCCGCGCGCGGGTTTGCCGTCGAGGAGCACGCGTTCGCCGGTCGTCCCGCGCGAGCACTCCTCCGTACGCCGCGCGAAGTTCGTGGGGTCAATTTCATCGCGCAACGTTCCCATGGTGCGAAGGTTTGGCTCGTTGCGCATTACGACTCCAAGGGCCAGCCCATCTCGATGGCGATTCGTCTGATCGGGTTCGCCGCGCTCTCGTTTGGTCTGATTACGCTGTTCTTCGCCACGCTGCCGGCCATTGTGCTCCTCGCCGTCGCCCTCGTCATCGTGTCTCAGAACCGAGTCAACGACAACTCTCCCGGCGCCGTCGACAACGCGACCGCCCTCGTCGCGATCTTCATGGCGATCGATCAGCTGTCACCGGCGATGCCGGTTGGCGTGATCTTTCCCGACGCCGAAGAGTTTGGCCTAGTAGGCGCTCGGGCGTTGGCCGCCGATCGCGCCGCGATGTTCGCCGATGCCGCGGTGATCAACCTCGACGGTCTCGACGACGTCGGGACGCCGACGGCACTGCTGCACCGGCCGGGATCGATGGGAGCCGCCGTCGCGACCGCACTGAAGGCCCGGCGGTGGCGCTGGCTGCCGGTGGTGGTAGATGGCATGGCGTTGGCACGCGTTAGCCGGGAGTGCGTCACGATTCTCAAGGGGAACTGGCGCACGATGCGAATTGTGCATCGGCCGGAAGACACCGCGGCGCGCGTGCGGCTGGACGGTGCGGCGATCGTCGCCGCGGGGCTGGCGCGCGTGCTGCGCGCCCAATAGCTTCCCACAGAGGATACTCCAGGGCCCCCGCCGGGGGGCCTTTTTGTTGCCCGTGAGGAGAATCGCGCGTGTTCGGACCGAAGACACAATGTGTCGTAGTAGTTGGTGCCCAGTGGGGCGACGAGGGCAAGGGCAAGATCGTCGACGTCCTGGCTGAGCGCGCCGATCTCGTGGTGCGCTATCAGGGCGGCGCGAATGCTGGGCATACCGTAGATACGGGCGAGGGCAAGTCGTTCGTCCTGCATCAGATCCCGTCGGGGATTCTTCAGGGCGCGGTGTGCGTCGTCGGTAACGGCGTGGTGCTCGATCCGGAGCAGTTGTTCGCCGAGCTCGATGCACTGGAGGGACGGGGCGTGCGCACCGAGCACAAGCTCCATGTCTCCGACCGGGCGCACCTCACGCTGCCGTATCACAAGCTCCTGGATCGCGCTCGCGAGAAACAGGAGAAGATCGGGACGACGGGGCGGGGGATCGGTCCGACCTACGAGGACAAATACGGGCGGCGGGGCCTGCGCGTCGGGGATTTGCGGAACCTCGACCGCGCCAAGGAGCTCGTGCGCACCCGGGTCGATGCGGCGAACCAGATGCTGGGAATGCTGGGAGCAGGGGGGGGGAGCGGGGAGCGGGCAAGCGCCGAAGAGCATGTCCACCTGTTGGAACGGCTCGCTCCGCGCCTTCTGCCCCTCGCTGTTGACGCAGGTCGTGTCGTGTGGGACGCGCTCCAGCGCGGTGAGTCGGTCCTGCTCGAGGGCGCGCAAGGAGCGCTGCTCGACGTCGATCATGGGACCTATCCCTACGTCACGTCGTCGAACACGACGGCCGGCGGCGCGGCGGTCGGGGTCGGGATTGGACCGACGGCGATCGACGCGGTGCTCGGCGTCGTGAAGGCGTACACGACGCGGGTGGGAAACGGGCCGCTGCCCACCGAGGCAGAGCCGGCCGCGGGCCTGGCGGTCACGAAGCTGGATGTGCTCGACACGTTCGCCGAGATACCGGTTGGAGTCGGATACAAGCTCGACGGCGAGATGATTGATAGCATGCCGGCGGATGTGGAGACGATTGGCAGGGTCGAGCCGATATACGAGAAGGTGACGGGCTGGCAAAAGCCGCTACAGGACGTGAGAAGACTTGCCGATCTTCCTCCAGCGGCCAGAGCATATGTTGATCGACTACAAGACTTGGCTGGAGCTCCGGTGCGGTACGTGAGCATCGGGACGCGAAGGGATCAGATCATAGAGGTCTGATGATAGAGCACCCCGTCGATAGAAGACGCGAAGGCGCCAAGACGCCTGAGTAGTGAACTGTTGGTAGCTGCCAGAAAAAGCTCCTGTCCGCGTCATTTCGGTTATCACCTCGCAATCGCTCATCGTTATCCTCGGCCATGCTCTTTCGGGACCTCAAGGCCTATCCCTCGAATAGCATTGCCCTGAATCTTGCCGAAGGTATCACGCGGAAGGGCTCGAAGGAGTTCCGACGGTTCGCTGACATGGCTCGCGGATCGCTGCATGAAGTGGAAGCGATCATCGATCTTGCTCAGCACCTCGGGCTCCTTCAGCCAACCGATCTAGAAGAACTGATCGCGGCGCGCGATGAGTGTGCCCGAACGGTTTATGGTCTCCTGCGGAAGCTCTCTACGGCGGCGACTGCTAGCTAATCGCTGTCGACCGCTCAGGCGTCTTAGCCGTCTCGGCGTCTTCTATCGACGTATTTCTGTGCCGTGTTTTGCAGTTTTCATTGCAGAAAACAGTACAGTAGTTTTACTAGGTCAGACGCCCCGTCGTTGCTGTGACACACCTTACAAGTCGGCACTTTTCTTGCCAACAAGTGGGAGCAGAACTCTCGAAAAGGGCAAACCGCCGGCGACGGCGGGGCGCAAAGCTAGGGGTCTCCTCGGAGATAGCCCGGCTGCCAGAGTCAAACGCTGCGCCGCCCGATTTGCGAGAAGTTGTTCGCTTAGCTCACAT
>WNGO01000774.1_pt1 | contig 19973 bp, 21 predicted proteins | sample 5400511 | NCBI WGS metagenome assembly WNGO01 (sample SAMN13153380, study PRJNA577476) | soil metagenome | isolation source: 20 cm soil or saprolite under Garry oak tree replicate 2 | place: USA:California | collected 2016-06-15 | reverse complement strand
GAAGCTGCTCGAGGTCGAAGACGCGGCCCTTCTCGATCGATTCGAGGAGGTCGGCGATCAATCCCTGTAGCGGTAGACGATGCGACCGCGGGTGAGGTCGTACGGTGAGAGCTCGACGCGGATGCGGTCGCCAGGGGTGATGCGGATGAAGTAGCGGCGCATGCGGCCGGCCGCATACGCGATCAGCTTGTGGCCGCCCTCGACCTCCACCTCGAACATAGCGTTCGGCAGCGCGAGCGAAACTACCGCGTCCATGACGACGGCTTGCTCTTTCGGATCGCCGTCGTCCCGGTCAGGCTTGCGTGCTTTCGTCGGACGCCGCGGGGCGCGACGGCCTTTGTTCTTACCCAAGACCAGTGAAGTCTAAGGACGTGGTGCGGACGCCGTGAGACGCTCCTCGATGTTGCTAGCGACGTCGGCGGGGAGACGGTCCGACGCGACCAGGCGACTGATCGTCTCGATCCAGCGGCGGTCCTTCCTCACCGCCCGCATCATGAGCTCGCATCCCGCATCGAGCTTGCCCTGCTGGGCCATGCCGAGTCCGCCCCAGAACGCGATCTCGACCATCTCGGGCGCGAGCGACAGCGCTTCTTGGAGCTTGGCGGCCGCGCTGGCTTGATCGCTGCCGTCGGCGCCGCGGTCGGCATCGTTGAGAGCCATGTAGGCGCGCTTCACCCGCAGCAGGCGGCGCAGCTCCGCGAGCGGGTCAGGCGCGTCTTCGACCCGGATCTCGATGACGCGGTCTTCCCACGAGCGGCCGGTAGGTTTGCCCGATACGACGAGCATCGCCGCCGACTGCTTGCCGCGGATGTCGCCACCCTCGGCCTCGGCCGCATCGAGCGCGGCCATCATGCGCTCGGCGAGCGGCTCCTTGCTGTCCGTGTAGGCCCCGAACATCGCGTCCCACACGGTGTCCTTCTCCATCAGGTTGGCCTGAACACTGAAACCTTCGCCGAGGCGATGCCCCGCGGCGGGGATGCACTTGCTGCCTGTATGAGTCGCGACGTTGCCCTGGGCGTCGACGAGTGCGACCTGCCGCGACTGCGGCTCGGAATCGCCGGCGAGCAGCGCTTTCAGCGCCTGCTCCGCGGTGTAACCGGCTCGCATGTAATCGATCCCCAGCGGACCGAAGCTGACGTTGACCATCGACTGCGTCGCCACAGCGCCCACGCCGGCGAGCGCCCAGGGGACCGTCGGGCCGACCTGGAAGTAGTGCGACTGGACGGCGACGCCGAACTCTCCGGTCTCTTTGTCGCGGGCGACGATCGAGTAGGTCAATGCGTGGTTATCGTAGTTGGCGTGAAGCAGGAGCACTACCAGCGACCCGATTGGTTCACCAAGCACGTCTTCAATCGCGTCGTCGCGACCCTCACGCGAATGGGCGTCAGCGTGTGGGGTTCGCGCGTGCTCCGGGTGCGAGGTCGCAAGTCCGGCGAGTGGCGCAGCTCGCCCGTGAACCTGTTAACGCATGAGGGCAGGCAATATCTCGTCGCGCCGCGCGGCCACACGCAGTGGGTGCGAAACATCCGCGTCTCGGGGACTGGGCAGCTGATGCTGGGGAGCAGGGCGCAGCCTTTCCACGCCACCGAAATCCCTGACGACCAAAAGGTTCCGTTGCTGCGCGACTACCTGAAGCGGTGGAAGTTCGAGGTTGGGATGTTCTTCGGCGGGGTAAGTGCGGAATCATCGGACGCCGAGCTCCGCCGGATCGCGCCTGACCATCCGGTCTTTCGAGTCGACCCGCCCGGTTGACGTTTCGCGACCGGTGATGTGGCGGGCGACGTATGCGGCGTCGCGGCCGATCCCCGGCAGCACGTCTGAGGTGAACGCGTACTGGAACTCCTGCCCCACGAAGTAGAGGCCCGGTTGGGAGGCGACCACGCCTCGGTACTGGATCGGCGCGCCCGAGGCTGCGAACGCGTCTGGAAGATTGATCCAGGAGAAGTCGGTCCGGAAACCCGTGCACCAGATCACGTTCGCGACATCGAGCGTCCGGCCGTCCGCGAGCAGAGGCAGCCCATTCCGAATGCCGGTCACCCTCGCAACCCTTTCGACTCCTGCCGCCTCGAGGTGTTTGACCTTCGTCCGGATCAATGGCGCCGCTTGGCCCTGCATCGTGGGAAGCACCTTCCGGCCGACCGGCGTGTCGAGCGTCAGGAGGTGGCTGGCGAGAAACAGGAAGACCGGCAGCACGAACGCCGCGGTCATGGCGCCGTGGGGCCCGGGCATCTCCCCGGACGGTGAGCCGGAAAGATATGCCTTGCGGCTGCGGCAGACCTCGTTTGCGATCTCGGCGCCCGAGTTGCCCAGCCCCACGACCAGGACCGCACCATCGTGAAGTTGTCCCGGGTTCTTGTAGAAGCTCGAGTGCATCTGGGTGACATCGGACGACAGCTCGGAGGCAAACGCCGGCACCTTTGGCGCCTGACTCGCCCCCGTCGCCACGACCATATTTGCCGCGCAAAAGGTTCCCGCGTTAGTAGTCACCTCGAACTCGTCTCCGATCCGCACGACGCGATCGACGGAAACCCCGGTGCGAACCGGCAGGTTGAACCTCGACGCGTAGGCAGCCATGTAGTCCGCGACCTGATCCTTGGTTGGAAACGAAAGCCGCGGCGCCGGAAAGCGCATCCCGGGAAGGCCGTCGTACTTGGCGGGTGTGAAGACGCGCAGTGAGTCCCAGCGCGTGCGCCACGCATCTCCGATACGAGGGTGCCTGTCGAGGATGACGAATGACCGGCCCTGCTTTGCCAGGTGGTAGCCGGTCGCCAGGCCTGACTGCCCGCCGCCGATAACGATCGTGTCGAATCTCGTTTCCATCGCTCGCCTCCTTGCTTGGTGGCGACGAACGTATGCCTCGACGAGGGCGCGACACATCGACCGAAATGTCCAATTTGTTGGTCGGGCGGAGTGGGTAGTTCTACGTACGCCCGGCTTGCAGCCCGTGCTCGTACGCGTAGGCGGTGGCGGCGGCCCGGGTCGAAACGCGGAGCTTCGTGAAGATGTTGCTCACGTGCCGCGCCACGGTCTTTTCGCTGATGAAAAGCTCGGCGGCGATGGTGCGGTTCGACTTGCCAGCGGCGAGAAGGCGAATCACCTCGACCTCTCGCACTGAGAGCCCACCCGGAGTGGCAACGGGCGCTGTGGGGGCGCCAAGGCGGGCGAGGATCTTACGTGCCGAGTCGAGCTCCAGAGCTGCGGCGTCGCGGTCGCCAAGCGAATCGCAGGCTTGTCCGATCAACGCCTGCGTCCGCGCGACCTCGTAAGGGACGTCGAGCTCCCGCCACGTGGCAAGCGCCGAGCGAAGAGACCTGATGGCTTCACGGGGAGCGCCTTCGGCAAGCAGGACAGAACCCTCCGCCTGTTTCGCGCGAGCGCGCAGATACGGCGTACCGATCCTCTCAGCGACGGCGGAGAGCTCGGTTACCGCCTCACGCGCCGCACCCATGTCGCGCGCCGCCACCATCACCTCGATGAACGCGGGCAGCACAGCCCACCTGGCGGCAGGAACTCCCGCCTCGTCGAGCGCGCGCCGCACGGCGGTGGCGGCTGCCTCTGTCTTGCCCTTCGCGAGCCTGACCAGGGCCAGGCCGGGCTGGGGCGAACGACCCGACTCGTGGGCCTGGCGGTAAGCCACCTCAGCACTTACGAGGTCTCCGCGAAGGCGGTGCAGCTCTCCCAGCTGGTAGAACGCCTCGCCCGCCGCCGGTTGAACGTCAGGCGTCGTGAGCCGGTCGCGAGCCTTCTCGGCCTCGGCCATGGCGGAGGACCAATCTCCGTGCAGCTGTTTGATCTCCGACCGATAGACAAGGCAGTTGCCGCGAAACGGGACCATCCCGTGCTGTGATTCGCACCACTGGTCGAGCGCGGATGTCCATTCATGTGCGCGCTTCAGGTCGTAGATCTCGCGGCAGCTGTCGATGAGCGCGCAGTAGACGACCCCGGCGACTATTGGCGACAGCTCGCCCGACGTGACGGCCACCATGTTCTCGTCGAGCAGCGCGAGGCCGGCGGCGACCTCCCCCAAACCGATCAGCGACGATCCGCGCCCGAGACGTCCAAACGCCTGGAGGTCGGGGTCACCAAAACGAAATGCAATGTCGAGCACCTGCTGGAACATCTCGCTCGAGCGCTCAACCTCGCCCTGCATCAGCGTCCCCAGTGCAGCGGGCACGATCAGGTAACCCACCTCAACGCAATCGCGCTTTCCGTCATCGAGGAGCCGCCGGCAGCGCGCGAGCCAGCCTCCAGCCTGAGCATGGTCGCCGCGCTGCATGAGATTCATGACCAGGTTGCCCGCGCTGCGAACGGCCGGCAGGATCTCTCCACGTTTGAGATATGCGTTGTGAGCGCGTTGAAGAAGGTCCCCGGCTTCCTCATCTTTGCCCACGAGCTGGGCGGCGACGGCGAGCCGGTCGAGGTCCTCCGGCTCGTTCGCGCCCTGCAGGTGCTCGTACGCCTCCGACCAGTCGTTCCGGTCGTACGCGCGCCGCCCTGCCTCTAGATCAGCCGGCATCTCCGTATCTCAGGTGGCGTGGCTTGGAAGCGCGCCACCGTTCGATCCAGGTGCCCTGGATTTCGGGCTGCCGGTCTTCGGCCGCGAGCGTGCGCACAGCCTTCTCGACGCGGGCGGTGAACTCGCGTGTGCCCTCCTGCTTCTGCGGCGCCATCGGTTTGCCGATGCGGACCCTGACGGGTCCGGGCAGCGGTAGCTTCTGGCCGCGCGGCATCACGTTGTAGGCGCCGCGGATGTGCATCGGCACGACCGGCGTGCCGGTCTCTTTGGCGAGAAATCCCACGCCGGGCTTGAACTCCTGGATCCGGCCGTCCGGCGTGCGGCTGCCTTCCGGAAACAGCACGAGGTTCCAACCCGACTTGAGCAGCTGGCTCGAGCTGTGCAACTGGCCCTGCGCGCCACCCGTCCGGGAGAAGGGAAACGTGTTCAGGAACAGACTGACGATGTTGCCAAGGATCGGGTGCTTGAACCAGTAATCGGCGGCGGCGGCGACGACGGTGCGGTCACGGGCGGAGTCGGTGAGCGAGTGGAGGATGAGCGAAGTGTCGGCGTGGCTCGAGTGATTCGCCGCAAAGATCACCGGCCGCTCGAGCTCGCGTACCCACTCCCTGCCCTCGACCTTCGGGTGCACCATCGCCTGGGTGAACGGGAGGAGCAATGCGTGCTGGATGAGGTAGCGGATCGAACGCACCGGCTCTGCGCGCGCCCAGCCCAGATCGCTCGCCGGCGCCGGCACGACGGCGCCTTGCTCGGGCCACGTGTGCGGGCGAGGGGCGTTCCAGTGCCACGCGCGTCGCACGCGTGCCACGTCGCCGACCGCGCCGCCCGCCAACGCCGCGATCCGAGTCAGCGGCCCGTCGGAATACCAGGCCACTCAGCGAATCCGGCCGTTGATGTTCTTGCTCGTCGTCTGGCTGTCGTCGGATGGCGTGTTGGTCGCAATGACGGCGACCTCGTAGCGCTTGTTCTGCCAGAAGCCCACGAAGATCGACTCGCCTGCAAACGACACATATGCCTCGAGCGAGTTGTCGCCTAACCCCGTCGCGCTGCCCTGGGTCACGGTGCCGCCCGCGGCTTTGACGTCCGCCAGGTCGGAATCGCTGACGTGGAAGTCCTTGGCGGAGGTCTTGTAGCTCGCCTCGGCTGACGGCTGGTCCTTGAAGCGGACGACGAAGACGTACGTGACCTTGCCCTTCGGCGGCGTATCCGCGCTGAAGATCGCGCACTCCGACGAGTTCTGGGCGTAGGCCGCCACGTAGCCATCGTCGGCACCTGCCGCCTTCATCTGGTCCCAGTCCTTCTTGTCGGTCTCATACGTGGTGGGGTCGCTCTGCTGCTCAGCCTTGAGGTAGTCGTCCCACGAGCCGCTCTCCGGGCACCTGGTCATGCCAGAGAAATCCGAATCGTTGCCGGCGATGCTCTGGGCGGATGGAGATGCGGGCTGGGCCGTTCCCGGGGCCGCGCACGCAGCGAGGATGAAAACCGACGCGAGCAAGAGGACCCGTGTCACCTAGTCGACCTCGCAAAGCATTATCGGCGGCATTCGGAGGTGTGTCACCGTCGGGTAACGGCCGACGGTTTGCTCGGCCATCTCGAACGCGTCCTCCAGCGTGGTGGCGCACTTGAAGCCGAGGCGATGGACGACGTCGCGGTCCGCTCCGACGAAGATGACATCGCCCGCGTGGTCCATCGCGTGGGCTGCCCAAATCCAGGCATAGTGAGGATGGATGCCGTGGTAGGCGTGTGACTTGCGGTAGAGCTGCCGAAACCATGGGTCCTCGGCGAACCGCATCTCGTACTTTTTCTCGATCTCGATCGGGTCGGTGGTGTCGGCCAGGACCTCGTCGTAGTAGTCGATGTAGCTCGGGTGCTGGACCGCGTCGAACTCGTAGCGGCACGGATGGGTGAGGATCAGCACGCCGCCCTTTCGCAGTACGGGCTTGTTGCGGTAAAAGTTGAAGAGATACCCGAGGCCCATGCACACGACGAGGATCGGATTCATCGCCGAGTTGACGTTGTAGGGCCCGAGGTACGGCACGCCAAGGGTCACGATGTCGGTCTGACCCTCGACGTTGACCGTCAGCTGCTTGCGCACCGCGTCGAGCGTCTTGTCATGCACGGCGTCGACCTGCCCGGCCTGCACGGAGGTGAGCCCGTAAGGGGCACGCATTGCGTGGAAAACGTTGCGCTTGAAAGCGACCGGCGCGAGATCCGTCATCTGCTTGGTGGCGAGGAACATCGCCTGGTCCTGCGGGGTCCAATCTGTCTCGCGCTTCTGCATGAAGTTCGCGATCGCGGGAAACGCGTGGTTGTTCACGGTCGTCTCGATGTGGAAGACCCGTACGGTGTCTTCGATGATCTGACCCTGGCGGATGCACGAATGATGCAGCGCCGAATCGGGCGGGTTCATATACGAGCGCGACGCGAGCAGCGTCTTGGCGTTGTGATGCGCGCGGATGCTGCGGAACGAGGCGAGTCCGGTCGACATCGACTTGTGCCCGCCGTCCATCGGCACCAGGGTCAGGTTGATGTAAACGACCAGGTCTGACTCCGCAGCGCGGCGGTTGAGCGTGACCTCCTCAGCTTCCGCGGTCTTGCCGATGTAGACGTTGTTCTCGGTGTCCTCCCCGTCGTGCTGATAGAGGCGATCGGGGTGGAATGTGCTGAAGATGCGTTCACCGACGATGTGGCGCAGCTCGTCCTCCGTCATCCGCCGGTGCAGACCAAGCGCGGCGATGATGTGCAGATCATCGATGCCGGCCTCCGCCGCCATGTCGATGACCTCCTCCATCACCAATTGGCGCACGTCAGGCGCCGCCATCGGAGGCAAAGGCAGCGAGAGGTCGTCGAATGCGATCGTGAGCTTCATTCCGCGCCGCAGGAGTGACTTCAGCGGGTCGTCCTCGAGAGGTTTGGCCAGCGCGCGCTTGATCGCGCGCTCGGGGTGGGCGATCGGCTCGAGCGGGTCGGGCGGATAGACGATGCGCGACCCGAACGGCATCTTTTCCAGCCGGATTCCCTCGCCGAAGTGAAAGAGCACCGGCGGCGTGTTGCGGTCGACTTCGATGACTGCGCCAGGACGGGGCATCTAGGCCCTCAATCGTCGCAGATCAAACGCGACCTTCATGGCCCCCAGGCGCCCCGCGCTCATCGCGTACGCAATCGCGTCACGGTATTCGCCGAGGCCGAAGAGGGGGCCCGTGAGCTTGTCGAGGTTCAACTCCGGCGCCGCCTCGAGCGCCAGCTCGAATGTCCTGCGGCCGTTGCATTTCGGCTCGCTTCCGTACGCGTAGGCGCCCATCACCGTCAGCTCGCGCTGCCAGATCGGCGCCCAGTCCACCTTCTCCTCGCCCGGCATCCCCACCGCGACCACGGTGCCGCCTTCGCGCGTGAAGCGCACCGCGTCGTTGAGGCTGTCCGCGCGCCCGACGCATTCGAAAGTGACGTCGGCACCGCCGAGTAGCAGCGACTTGCTCATCGAATCGAGCCTTCGTGCGCCCGTGGCAAAGCGGATGCGCTGGAAGACGTCGGCCGGCGCGACGACCTGGTCCGCGCCGAGCTTGCTTGCGAGGTCCCGCTGCGTCGGGTGCTTGGCGATCGCGATCAGGCGCCTGGGCGGCGTGAACGCCTTCACCGCCGCGATGGTCAGCAACCCGATGGTCCCGGCGCCCGAAACGACCACGATGTCGTCCTTCGTGGCGCCGCCGCGCAGCGCAGCGTGGATGCAACAAGCAAGCGGCTCGATGAGGACGGCCGCCTCGTCGGACAGCCTGTCTGTCACCGGATGGACCTGACTTGGATGGGCAACCAGCACCTCCCCCCAACCTCCGCCGGTGTCGGCGCAGTAGCCGGTCTGCAGTCCCACGTCGATCGGCCCTTCGGTCACGTTGTAGCAAAGCCCCGGCCGGCCTTCAGCGCAACGGGGACATGGCGGGTCGATGCCGCGCACGACGCATCCAAGCGCGGGCTCGACCACGACGCGCCCGCCGTCGTCGACCACGCCGACCACCTCGTGTCCCGGCACAAACGGATAGCTGGTCAGGGGGTCCAGGTAGAGCGAGATGTGGCCGCTGATCGCGGCGAGGTCCGAACCGCAGATCCCGGCGAGGTTCGGCATGACGCGGACCCAATCGCTCGCTGGAAGCGTGGGCTCGGGAACGTCCCCGAGCTTCAACATCGACAGCGCGCTGGTCGCGACGTCGGGCCGGCCGCCGGCGGCCTTGACGACCGCGAAGGCGGGGATCGATCTCACATAGGTGATTGCCAGCACGTCACCCCCCACCCGGCGGCTTCGCCGCCGACCTCCCCAGCGAGTGGGGAGGTGAGCTTCCGCTCATCTTCTTACCGCCTCTCGGTACTCGGGGGAGCGCGGGTCGGGCATTGGCAGCCGCCAGTTGCCGGGCGCCATCCGCCACCGCTCGACCCGCCAACCGCGCTGGCCGGCGACCTGGGACAGGCGCGCGTCGGGGTTCACGGCGACCGGCGTGCCGACAAGCTCGAGCATGGGCAGATCGGAAAGCGAGTCGGCGTACGCAAAGCTCTCCGCAAGCACGACACCGTTTCGCCCCGCGTACTCGTCGAGCAGCGCGGAGCGAGCCTCACCTGCCGGCGGCGGCGACTGGAGATCGCCGGTCAGGCGCCCATCTTCAATCAGGAGGTGAGCGCAATCGACCTCGACATCGAGCAGCGCCGCGAGCGGTTCGACCACGACGTCCAGCGCGCCCGTCAACAGCAGCACGCGATGACCCGCGCGTTTGTGCTCGCGTATGCGGCGCATCCCGGCCGGGTAGATGCGGCGCAGCGTCACCGCGTCGAGCGCCTCCCTGCCCAGCCGCTTCATCACCTCGGGATCGAGGCCGTCGTACTCGCGATAGAAGCTGCGCTGAAACTCCGCGCGCGACCGTCGCTCGAGGTAGAGCCATCGTGGTCCCTTGCGGAGCATGTCCGCCATGAACGCCGGCCACTCCTCGAGCGGCTGGGCGCGCAAGCGCATCCACAAGAAATACTCGACAACGTTGGTCTCCACGAGCGTGCCGTCGACGTCGAACACCGCCAGCACGTCACCGCGTCCGGCGCGGCGCTCGATCGCCGACCGCACCGAGCTGGGCTCCGCCTTGGGGGCCGTGCTGCCATTGGGCTGCTTGCCTCTGCGCGCGGCCGTCTCCGCCCGCGACATGCGCACGACGGTCGGAAAATGGACGTCCTGGAAGTAGTGCGTCCAGTCGTACAGCGCGGGGTCGAATGGAAATTTCTTGCGCTCGGCCGCCGGCGTCTTCTCCCACAAGGCCGTGACGCCGCGCGTGTCGAAGATGCAGTCGACCTCGGTGTACACGCCGTACAGCTGGATGAGGTTCACGCCGCGCTCGAGACGCTCGCGTTCTGCGTTGAGGTCGTCCGAGACCTGGGCGATGCTCGCGCCGAGAGGCAGTCGCTCGACAAACCACTGCGCCGCCTCGACCACCCGCAGCGCCGTGCGCGCTCGCGTCGCCATCTCCTGGCGAGTTGGATACGTCCACGAAGGCGTACCGATCGCCTGCCCATAGCGATCGCGCAGAGGATGCTCGGTGAAGTAGGTACGGGCCACGTCGACGATGCGCCGGAAGCGGAGCGGATTCCGACTGCCCGAGGCCGCGTGATACACGCGCGGCTTGGCGTCCGGCGGCGGATTCGCGGCCACCGCAAGCACAGTGTTGACGACGAAGTCGGCCGGGATGACGTCGAGCAGCGAGTCCGGAAGGCCGGAGAAATCACGAAGGATGTTGCGGCCGAACGCGAGGATCAGCGGCTCCGCCATCCGGAATCCCTCGAGCCAGCCCGCAAACGGCTCGGCTAGCGCGCTCTCGATGATCGACGGCCGCACGATCGAGAGTGGAATGTCACCGTGCAGCTCGACGACCGCATGCTCGGCCATCGCCTTCGTGAACGAGTAGATGTCGGAAAATCCCATCGAGTTCGCGTGGACCCGGCCGCGCTCGACGAGGCGATCCTTCACCCAACGATCGCGAAGCCGCTCCGTGGCGCGGGCGACCGCGGGCGTGCCCGCCGGGCCCATTCGCGACGTCGCCTCGCGGCGAAGTCGGTTCAGGACTTCGGGCCGACGCGATTCCTCCTCGACCGGCCCGCGCAGGCTCGACAGGACCTGAGCTTCGTGTCGCCAATTGAGACCGGGATCGAGCGGCGACTCTTCGCGGACGACGCCGCGCAGCATCCCACCCACAAACGCGGTTGAGATGTGCACGAGGTGAGGGCGGGCGCCGCTTGCCTTCAGCGCTTCGACGAGGCGCGCCGCGCCAAGCAGGTTGGTCTGCGCCGAAAGATCAGCGGGATTGTCGAACTCGACGGCCGCCGCCGAGTGGATGACCACGTCGCATACGCGAAGCTGCTCGCGCGCCTCGTCGGTGAGACCAAGGCCGTCGCGGCCGAGGTCGATCTCGATCACGTCAAGCTTCTGCGCCGCGAGCTTGGCGAACGCGTCTTCGCCCAGCTCCTCCTTCAGTCGCTTGAACGCGGGGCTCGAGAGTACCTCGCGTTCGAGGCGCTCCAATGCAGGTCGCCGCGCGCTCGAGCGAATCGCAAGGTGAATGCGGGCGATCTCAGGGACCGACCGCAGGCACTTCTCGACGATCGACTTACCGAGGAAGCCGGTGCTGCCGGTGACAAGGATGGTCTTGCCCTTGAGCGCCTCGGCGATCACCGAGTGGAGTCTAGCCGGAGCTTTTAGTTGGCTTCCCCGTGGACCAGATGGGGCACCACGATCACGTCAGAGCCGCCGCCGTCCGTCCAGCCGAGGCTGGAAGTCGCGCTGGCCCAGAACCAATAGGTCTGACCGACCTTGCCCTGGAACGTCGCGGAGCTGTTGCCCTGGCTGCTACGCCAGCTATGGCGGACGCCGTCCTGGGTGACGAGGTAGATGGTGAAGCGGGCGCTGGCGGGGCTCTTCCAGACGACGTGAATCGTCGAGGGATTGTCCGGCGTGGAGGTGGCGGTCAGCGTGACGGTCGGCATGGAGATCGATGCGAACCGCGGCGAGCCACCGATCCACAGGTCGCCCAGGTCCCGGCTGTACGGATCGGCGCCACCGCCCGACCAGCCGTAAGGATCGACCGGCCCACCGCCGTTCAAGCGGTACACACCGAAATGCAGGTGCGGGCCGGTCGCGGTCCCGGTGCTGCCGGAGATCCCGATGACCTGGCCCCGCGAGACGTACTGGCCCTTGGCGACCCCGATGCGCGAAAGGTGCCCGTAAAAGGTCATGAGACCATTGCCGTGGTCGATCTCCACCGTCTGCCCGCTCAAACAGGTGTGGCAGCCGGGCACGAGCCAGTTCGCCAGGATGACCCGACCCGGCGCCGCGGCGGCGACCGGCTCGTAGTACAGGCCATAGTCGTAGCCGTCGTGGCCGGAGTAGTAGAGATAGTCCTGCAGGCCGGGAGTCTGCGCGTATCCGGCGCCAAATCCGGGATCGGGCCCACCGACCCTGGCCGAGGCGACGACGCCGTCATAGCGGCAGATCCGCCCACTGACGTTGTAGTTGGGCCCACAGTGGTCGAAGATCGAGGTGATGTAGTGGGCACCCCTGAACGGAAGCGTCATGAATGCGCCTGGAGAAGGCGCCTCGTGGATGTTGGCGGCCCCGTCCTCGAGTGGGCCGTAGCTGATCTGGTTCGGGTACGACCAACGCTGGTACTTGCCAGGTGCGTGCCCGGGAGGCAGCGCCGAGTGCGCCTGCGCGGGCAGCGCAAACAAGACCCCTTGCGCGAACAGGGCAAAGGAAAGCAAAGACGCCAGGGAGACGAGAAAAGCAAAAACCCGCATAGCCATGAGAACGGAGATCATTACCGTAGGGTTGCGCCCCAACGACCTGCCCTAGTTTTGGTTAAGTTTCGCAAATGACCCCTTCCCGAGCAACCGAGATCGCCGTTTTGAGCCAGGGGCGGGCCGCCGTGTTCGAAGAGCCGATCGGCCCGGCTGGAGTGCGAGTTCGGGAGCGGCCCAGAACCGAACCGGCGCCAGGTGCGGTGGCGATCGCCATGCGTGCCGCCTCGATCAACCACCTCGACCTTTTCATGGCGCACGGCGCGCAGCGTGTGACCCCTCCCCAGGTGATCGCCGCCGACGGCGCGGGCGTCATCCAGGCGTCGAATGACCCGTCGTGGCGGCCTGGGGACGAAGTGGTCGTCTACCCCGTGGTGTGCGACTGGGATTGCCAGTGGTGCCGCTCGGGTCAGAACGTCAGGTGTGCAAGGTTTGGCGTCATCGGCGAGCACTCCGACGGCACGGCCTGCGAGCTGTTCCACGTCGACGCGCGCAACGTCTTTCGCAAGCCGAAGGGACTCTCGTGGGAGGAGGCCGCCGCGTTTCCGCTGACCTTCCTGACCGCGTGGCGAATGCTGACCACGCGTGCCCGCCTCCAGCGTGGAGAGAAGGTTCTCGTGGTCGGCGCAGGAGCGGGCGTCGCCGTGGCAGCGATCCGGATCGCCAAGCACCTGGGCGCGCGCGTCTTCGCGACAAGCCGTTCCGAGGCCAAGCGGAAGCGAGCGCTGGAGATCGGCGCCGAGGCCGTGTTCGACTCGAGCGACTTCAGCAAGGCGGTGCGCGAGGCGACCGACGGTGGCGTGGACATTGTTTTCGAGCACGTGGGCCCAGCGACGCTTGGCGAGTCGATGCGCTCCGTCGTCCTGGGAGGCAGGGTGGTGCTCTGCGGATCGACATCAGGCGTGAAGGCGGAGATCACGATGCCACGTCTTTTCTGGGGCCAGATGGACCTGCTGGGCTCGACGATGGGAAACGTGGGCGAGTTCCAGGCCGTGCTCGATGCGATCGACGCCGGCCTGCGTCCGGTGGTCGACAAGGTCTACCCGTTGTCGGATGTGCAGGCCGCACTCGTGCGACTCGACGCGGCGGAGCAGTTCGGAAAAGTCGTTTTGTCGATGACCTAAGGGAGAAGGACGATGCGCGGCTTCAAGGCGTTTCTGCTCCGCGGCAATGTGGTCGATCTCGCGATCGCCGTCGTGATCGGCGTCGCTTTCAGCGCCGTCGTGACCGCCTTCGTGAAAGACCTGGTGACGCCGCTCATCGCGGCGATAGGCGGCAAGCCTGACCTGGCCAGCCTCTACTTCACGATCAACAACGCGAAGTTCCTCTACGGCGACTTTATCGACGCCATCCTGTCGTTCCTGATCATCGCCGCGGTGATCTACTTTTTTGTCGTCGCCCCGTATGCGGCGCTGCTCGCCCGCTCGCGCCAAGAAGCGCCCGCAGATCCGACGACGAAGAAATGCACCGAGTGCTTGAGCGAGATCCCTAAAGACGCCCGGCGATGCGCGTTCTGCACGTCGCCGCAGCCGGTTTAGGCCTGCTTGGCGAAGCGCCTCCGTACGAAGGTCGCGATGGTGCGCGGCCCGATCACAAATGTCGCCAGGCCGAGGACCACCGCCACGAAAGCCAGCAAGCCGACCAGGTAGCTACCGGTCAGGACCCCGAGAAAGATCGATCCGGCCGCGCCCGGCACCCACAGCACGCCGGCGATCCGGCCTTTGAGGAATCGCGTGTCCGCTTTCGCGTCCGGGCCGTTGCCACCCCGTGCGATGGCGAGGTCCTGGGCCAGGTCCCACAGCGGAAATGACATCCGAATTTCTCCGCGTTCACCCTACACCGTTGCAGCCGGAACGGCCCACAATTTCGAGGCGGTCTCGTGGCTCAGCGTCACCTCGCCGTTCGTCACCCGCAGGCGCACCGTCCTCCCCACCTGATCGACCTCGACGAGCTGGACTTCCCGCCCGGGGGTGAGGTGGCGGTCGTCGAGATAGGCGAGCAGCAGCGGCGCCTCTCGCTCGGCCACCTCGGACACCCGCGTGATCGAGGCACGGTCGCCGGCGGCAAGCGAGGAGACCCGCACCTCCTCGGCCGACGCCTCCGAGTAGCCGGGGATCGGGTTGCCGTGTGGGCAGGTGGCCGGCCGGCCGAGCACCTCGTACAGCCGGCGCTCGACCACGTCGGACACCGCGTGCTCCAGCCGGGCCGCCTCGGCGTCGGCGGTCACCCAGTCGAGGCCAAGGGCATCCGTCAGCCAGCGCTCCATGATCCGGTGCCGGCGCACGATCGACTCGGCGGCGGTCATGCCCGCCGCGGTCAGCTCGATCTCCTTGCGCACGTTCATCCGCACCAGGCCGTCCCGGGTCATCCGCCGGAGGCCGACCGCCACGGTCGGGCGGCTGACACCAAGCCAGTCGGCGAGCCGGGCGCTGCGCAGCGGCTCGTTCTCGGACCACATGTAGTAAATGGCCTCCAGGTAGCGGGAGACCACCTCAGAAGGCTCGTGACCTGCGTTGTTAGACTGGACTAACTGCATGTTTTATGCGTACTAACCTCTTACCACAACTATGAGCCAATGGACCGCCGTGGCTTTGGGTGCGGTGGCAGGCGCCACCATCTTCCTCGGCCTTCCCGTCGCGCGCATGCGCGGCCTGCCGAAGCCCGTGCAGGGATTCCTGAACGCGTTCGCGACCGGCATCCTCGTGTTTCTTCTGTGGGACATCCTCACTCATGCCGCGGGCCCGGTCGAGGTCGCGGTCGGGCAGGGTCACGCGGGACCGTTTGCGGCCATGGCGGCGATCTTCGCGGCCGGAATCGCCGTCGGACTGCTGGGGCTTGTCTACTTCAACCGCACCGTCTTCAGCCACCTGCGCCACGATCATCCCAACCCGAGCGCGCGGTCACTTTCGCTGGCGATCGCCACCGGCTTGGGCCTCCACAACCTGTCGGAGGGGCTGGCGATCGGCGAATCGGCGCATGTAGGGGCAATCGCGTTCACGGGCGTGCTGGCGGTCGGTTTTGCGCTGCACAACATCACCGAGGGCTTCGGCATCGCGGCCCCGATGACGACCGACACGAACAAGGCCTCGTGGGGTTTTCTGGGCCTGGCGGGATTGATCGGCGGAGGCCCTACATTCCTGGGCACATGGATCGGCTACCTGGCCAACTCGAGCTACTTCTCGATCGCGTTCCTGGCGGTCGCCGCAGGCGCGCTGCTCTACGTGCTGAACGAGCTGTTCAGTCTTGGCCGCCGGATCAGCACCCCAACCAACTTCGCGTGGGGGTTGCTGGCGGGATTCTTGACGGCTTTCGCCACCGACCTCTTTCTGACCGTCGCCAGCGGGACCTAGGAAGCGACGACGTCCAGCTGGTCGCCCTCAGGATCGAAGTCGTGCCAGTCGGGATAGCGCCACCTGAAAAGGCGCTCCTGGACCTCGAACATGCTGTCCAGCGTGTCCTGGACCTGGCCGCTGTCCCGCAGCGGCTCGGCGACGCGGATCGGCATCGTCCCGACCACCTCGCGGATCTCGACCCGGACCCGCTTCGGCACCGTGCGGACGCCGTCCCGATTCATCTCCTCGAGACGCCAGAGGACCCGGTCGGTGGCCCGCAGCATCCGCTGAAAGGCGTACCGGCGGCGGTTCTCCCGCCGGAGCACCTTCTGCTGCTGCTCGATGTGGCTGTTGGTGTGGTCAATCATGGCCAGCTACCTTTCCTAGCTTACCGGCTCCCATGAGGCAGATTGGGGACCCATTTCTCGGCCGCCTCGCGCACCTTTGCAAGCCGGTCGACGGCTGGGGCGAGTTCAGAAAGGGGGCGAGGCCGGCCGCGGTCGTCTTCATCCTCTACAGCCAGGCCGGCAACTGGATGGTCCCTTTCGTCCGGCGCCGGGGCGACCTCAGGGACCACCCCGGACAGGTCGCTCTGCCCGGCGGAGGCGTCGATCCAGGGGAGTCGGCGTGGCAGGCCGCGGAGCGCGAGGTCTTTGAGGAGATCGGCGTTCCGGTGGGCCGCCTGGTCCCGCTGGGCGCGGGCGACACGATCTACGCGGCCGTCACAAACTTTTCGGTGGTTCCCTTCGTCGCCTATCTGCCCGACCCGGTCGAGTCGTTCGTGCACGACCCAAGCGAGCTCGATGGCATTCTGGCGATCACGCTGGACCGCCTCCTCGATGACAGCGCGTGGCTGGTGTCGGACGATCCGTGGCGCTTCCGGTATCTCGCCCATGAGGAGAGCCGGGTCTGGGGCCTGACCGAGCGCATCGTGTATGGGCTTGCTCCGAAGCTCAGGCAAGCGCTCGCCTCAGATCAAACGCCGGATCAGCCAGCTGCTGCCGAGTGATCTCCTTGCGCGCCTCCATGAGACGCCGCGCACGTGCCACGGTGTGGTGGTCGTTGACCCCCGCCGCTGCGATCATCCGACCCGCGCTGAGATAGAACGCCGTGAACGGGGCCTTGCCAAGGTCGCCGCGGACGACGATCTCGTCCCAGGGGAGTCCGGCTCCGGCGTACTGAAGGTTCAAGTCGTACTGGTCTGACCAGAACCACGGAACCTCTGCGAACGGCTTACCCTGACCGGCCATCGCGCGACCGACGGCGAACCCCTGCCGCTGCGACGTCTGGAAATGCTCGACGCGAATGCGCGTCTCGAACAGCGGATGGAAGAACCGAGTCACATCTCCGGCCGCGAAGACGCCGGGCTCCGAGGTCAGGCCCTGGTCGTCGACCACGATGCCGCGATCGATCTCGAGCCCCGACTGCTCTGCGAGCTCGATGCGTGGCATCGACCCCACGGCGACGAGGTCGGCGCCCGGCGGTGCTTGACTGTCCAGCCGCAAGTCGACGCCATGGCCACGGTGAACATCCGCGAGGTAGCCGCCGACGTCGGCTCCCACCACCCGGATCAACGGCTGGGCAAGCGCCTCGAAGAGCCGGACCTCGCACCCTCTCTGCCGCGCCACGGCGGCGACCTCGCAGCCGATGAATCCCGCACCGACGATGTCGAGAGCTAGACCGCGTTCAATCCTGCTGCGCAGGGTATCGGCCGCCGGCAGCTCGCGCAGGTAGACGGCCCCCTCGAGACCGGGGAGGCGCCTCGCGTCCGAGCCCGTGGCGATGCACAGAATGTCCCAACCGATCGTCTTGCCGCTTTCCAGCAACACCCTCCTCTCGCGTATGCCGAGGTCGAGCACCCGGGCGCCAAGCTCGAGCTCGATCTCCAGCTCGCGGTACTGCTCGGCGGGGCGAAGCGCGAGGCGAGCCGGCGGCACCGTCCCCGCGAGGAAGCCTTTCGAAAGATGCGGGCGCTCGTACGGCAGATGCTGCTCGCCACCGATCAGCACGACGTGACCCTGAAAGCCGCCGTCGCGAAGACCGGCCGCGACCGCGTCGCCGGCCGGGCCGGCGCCGACGACTACTGCTTGCGTTCTAGCCGGCGAAGCTTGCGCAGCGACCAGGCGAGGTAGCCGGCCAGGACCACGATCGCGAACCCGTACGCGATCGCGAGGTAGATAACTGGGTTCACATCCGTGTCGTAAGTCATCTGGCGGGTTCGGCCTCGCGCTTCGCCGCGATGACCTTCGCGGGCTCGGAGACATTCAGGTGCGCGTCGAGCACGGTCTCGATCCGATAGCGGATCGCGATCATGACCCCGGCAAGAACGAGCGTGCAGGCGAGCGTGAACAGAAATGTCGCGAGCATCTGCGGCGGCAGCGCGTCGTTGACGATGATCGGGCCTGGATGCTGCGTCCGCCACCACGTGACGCTGAAGTGCACCACCGGGACATCGACGAAGCCGAAGATGCCGACGACGGCCGCGAGTCGGGCCGATTGACGTCCTGGGTCAGCCAACCGGCGGACGAGGAGGTAGCCCGCGTAGATCATCCACAACACCAACGTCGACGTGAGGCGGGCGTCCCATGTCCAGAAGGTGCCCCAGATCGGCTTCGCCCACAGCATGCCCATCACCAGCGTGACCGTCGTGAACACGAGGCCGACGAGAGCGCCCGCACGGGCAAAACGATCCGCGACCGGGCTCTCCGTGCGCAGGTAGATGATCCCGCCGACCAGCACCACCGCGAAACATCCATAGGCGGCGATGGCCGAGCTCACGTGCAGGTAGAAGATCCGCTGCACCGGGCCCTGGAGGTAGTCGGCCGGGGCGAAAAAGAAGATCGCCGCACCGGCTAAGAGCATCAGGGCGACCGCGGCCCCGGCCGCCTTCTCGTATTTATTCATCGAGCACAAAGCGAGCGGCCAGCGAGGTAAGCACGACAAAAAGTATGTCGAAGTCGATCAGCAGGCCGATGGCCTCCGAGTAGCTGCCAGGCAGACCCATCGCCGATTGCACCGCCTGTCCGCCCGCGATGATGAACGGGATCCACAGCGGCAGCGTGAGCAACGGCAGCAGCAGCTCGCGAGCCCTCACCCGCGCCACCAGGGCGGCGAAGAGGCAGCCGAGGGCCGCCATGCCGACGGTTGCAAGCAGGACAGCAACGACCATGTCCGCGCCCAGCGGCGTGCCGAAGAAAAGCGAGAGCGCCGGCAGCATCACCACCTCGCACACGATGAGCAGCAGAGAGGCCGCCATCGCCTTGCCCGCGAAGATCGCGACCGGGGACGCGGGGGTCAGGAGCATCGCCTCGAGCGAGGCCTGGTCGCGCTCCGCGGCAAAGGTGCGGCCGAAGGCCACCAGGCCCGCGAAGACCAGCGCAAGCCACAGGATCCCCGGCGCGATCGACGGAGCGTTGCGGGCGTCGATCTGGAACCCGAAGTTGGCGATGAGAAGGGCGAGGACGATGAACTGCGCAAGCGCCGGCACCATCTCGCGCGTGCGCCATTCAGACCGCAGGTCCTTGCGCGCGACGGCGACCGCGACGTTGAACGGGTTCACTTCACGACGTGGAGCCGGGTGGCCGTGCCAACCGATCGGCCGTGGCGCAGCTCCAGCGTCCGCGGGCACAACCTGTTGGCGAGCGCGCGATCGTGAGTGGCGAGGACCACTGTCCGCCCGTCCATCACGCGGGTCAGCAGCTCTGCCGCGTCGCTGCCAAGGCTGGCGTCGGGCTCATCGAGGACGAGGAGGCGAGGGTCGTGCAGGATGGCGCGGCCGATGGCCAGCCGCTGCTGCATGCCACGGGACAGCTGAGCGACGCGGCGCTGAGCCGTCGCCGCAAGGCCGACCGCCTCGAGGACCTCGTCGATCCGCGATCGCGGCGTGCCCTGCAGCTCGCAGAAGAACTCGAGGTTTTCGGCGGCCGACAGCGCCGGGTAGAGGCCGAGCGCGTGGCCGCTGTAGCCGAGGTAGTGACGCAGACGCCGGCGCTCTCGGTGCGCATCGAGTCCGGCGATCTCGAGACGGCCTGCCGTGGGCCGCATCGCGGTCGCGAGGATGCGCAGGAGGGTGGTCTTGCCCGCGCCGTTCTCGCCGAGCACCGCCACGTGCTCGCCGGTGTCGACCACCAGATCCACGCTGTCGAGAGCGTGCTCGTGTCCGAACCAGTGCGTCAGGCCGTTGGCGACGATCACGCTCATTCAGATGCCCCCATCCGGCCGGGCCGCTGCGCGGCCGGGCCACCTTCCCCGGCAAGCGGGGAAGGGAAGTCCGGTGGCGTCCGGAGGAGCGGCCAGAGCACGAACGGCCC
>WNGO01000986.1_pt1 | contig 19991 bp, 21 predicted proteins | sample 5400511 | NCBI WGS metagenome assembly WNGO01 (sample SAMN13153380, study PRJNA577476) | soil metagenome | isolation source: 20 cm soil or saprolite under Garry oak tree replicate 2 | place: USA:California | collected 2016-06-15 | reverse complement strand
GAGCAGAGCGCGGCGATCGACGATTTCGTGGACCTGATCAAGCGGATCTCATCGCAGACCAACCTGCTGGCGTTGAATGCCGCGATCGAGGCGGCGCGCGCCGGTGAGCATGGCCGCGGGTTCGCGGTGGTCGCCGAAGAGGTCCGCCAGCTCGCCGACGAATCGTCCCGCGCCGCCGAAGATGTGGCACGCACCACGCGCGTGATTCGCGAACAGGTGGAAGAAGTCACCGCCACGATGGCCGTCGGCCAGGCAAAAGTGCGCGGCATCGAGTCGGTGGCGGAGGGAGCCGCCCGCGGCCTCACCGAAATTGTCGCGGCCGTCCAGCAGGTTGAGCAGGCGGCATCACGGGTCACCAGCGCCGCCCAGGAGAATCGCGGCGTCACGGAGCAGCTCGGCGCGCAGGCCCAGCAGGTGGTGAACCGCGCCGCCTCACATGCATCCAGCGCCGAGCAGGTCACCGCGGCGACGCAACAACAGGGCGCGTCCACCCAGCAAATGGCAGCGGCCGCCGGCGATCTGCTCCAGGCGGCCGAAAAACTGCGCGGCTTGGTCCGCGGCTTCCGAATCTAGCGCCGGGGGGGGCGGGGGCCCTTCTTCTTTTTTGCGGGCGCCTTTTTCACGGCGACCGGCTTCTTCTTGCGCAGCCCCTCCTGCACTTCCGCCAGCACGCGGTCGCCCTCGTCCGGGCCGATCAAGCCCCGCCGAACCGCGTAACGGACGAGCTCTTCGGCGTCTTCAAACGCAAAGTCCGCCAGACCGGCCGCGCCCCGCATCGCCTTGATGAGCGCGTCCGCGACCGGACTGCGCAGCACGCTGGCGATGCCGGGCAGGGCCTCGAGTAGCGACGAGATTTGCGAACCACCTAGCTCGGCTGGCATCGGGATCGAAAGGGTGGTTAAGGTCGCGGCAAGCTATATGACCTCCGCGGGGGCGTCAAGAATTGCGGTTACGGCGCCAAATCGTGAGGTCGGATTGGGAGAGCAGCTCACCCAGCACCGTGCGGGTCCGGGGATCGAGCGGGAGCTCAAAGTGGATATCGAGGCGGTACTCCGCCCGGTCGGGGGGAGCTCCCTGGGCGGTGAGCGTGAAGCCGCGGTCCGATGGCGTCACGGCATCGATCTCGACGGTGACGATAGGCTCAAACGTGGGACGTGTGGCGCTGGGGCCACGCGGACGAATACGAGGGGTGTTCATAAGGGCTCCTGTTGCCGAAGAGATAGCCCCCGGAGGAAGTGCGTCAAGATCAGGGTAGTATAGATTTCCAGCCGGAGGGGTGTCGCTTTGGGCAGACGGGGGATCAAGGAGTACCGGGCGCCGGAAGCTCTGGCGCTCATCGCAGCCGACCGGGCCCACGAGCCGCTGGTGTGCCCTTCGTGCGGTACTCGCACGATCCAACGTTCGCCGCGCCGCCGCCCGCTGCGGATCGGGGAGCTCTCCACCGCCGAGCGGATCAGCCTGACGTGCGCGGGGTGCAGCCGCCATGCTTTCTACATCACGCGGGGAATGGAGCCACCGCGCGATGCCACCATGGATCCCAGGAGCTTATGAGCGAGGACACGCGTGGCTGGTGACGCGATACAGATGATGGGGACCGTCACAGAAGTGCTGCCCAACACGACGTTCCGCGTAAAACTCGAAAATGGACATGATGTCTTGGCGTATGTCAGCGGCAAAATGCGCAAGAACTACATCCGCATTCTGCAGGGTGACCGAGTGGCGGTCGATCTGTCGCCGTACGATCTGACGCGCGGCCGCATCACGTACCGATACAAGTAAGTGTCAACTCGGGTGGTGGAATAGCCTGTTCCAGCGAATGCGGAGCGGGTGGGTCGCGACGCTCAAATAAATGAAGAGCGGTCGCCCGCGGATGTGCTGCCGCGGCAGGAAGCCCCAAAAGCGGCTGTCGTAGGACTCGTCGCGGTTGTCTCCCATAACGAAATAATGCTCCGGCGGCACGACGATCGGCCCCCAGTCGTGCGTCGTGGGCCGATAATGCGCCGCGCTTGACGATGTTCAAGTCGGGCGTGGAGTCTTCCACCGACCGGAACACGACGACTTCCCCGCGCTGCGGCGTTGCGAACGCGGGCAGGCGGCAGCAGTGAATGCCCGTAAGCGGAATCTCCAGCTCCCCCCCGAAGACCGCCTTGTTGACGAACAGAAAGTCACCGATGAGCAGCGTGTTTTCCATGCTCGCCGATGGGATGCGGAACGCCTCGACCAGAAACGACCGCAGCACGACCCAAATGAGGAACGCCGTGCCGATCGCCTTCAGCCACGCGATCGCCTCCTCGCGCGCGCTCCGCGGAGGCTGCGGTTGTGGCGGACCTGCAGGCGTCACGGAGTCTCGATCCAGTCGGCGATGAAGATATTCGTCTCGCCCGGAACCTTCCCGTTGCGGTTCGAGGCCCAGACGAGTTGATGACCGTCCGGCGAGAACATCGGGAAGGCGTCGAATTCGGCGTTGGTCGTGATCTGCTCGAGCCCGGTGCCGTCCTGGTTCACGAGATACAGATCGAAGTTGCGCGAGCGCGGGTTCTTGTGGTTGGACGCGAAAATGATGCGGCGCCCATCAGGGTGGAAGAAGGGCGCAAAGTTGGCGCCGCCGAGATTCGTCACCTGACGCTGGTGCGAGCCGTCCGCATCCATCACCCAGATCTCCATGCGCACCGGCCGGACGAGATTCTGCGCGATGAGGCGACGATAGTCCGCTGAGTCGGTCGCGGTCTGCGGGTGCCAGGCCCGATACACGATCTGCTTGCCGTCCGGCGAGAAGAACGGCCCGCCGTCATAGCCGAGCTGGCGGGTCAGCCGCTTCACATGCCGGCCGTCCACGCTCATCGTGTAGATGTCGAGGTCGCCGTTGCGCAGCGACGTGAACACGATCGTCGTGCCGTCCGGCGACAGTGTGCCCTCGGCGTCGTAGTGCGGGTTGTTCGTGATGCGGCGCGTCCCCCGACCATCGGCGTTCGCCACGTAGATGTCGTAGTCGTATAGCGCCCAGACATAGCCCTGTGAGTAATCGGGCCGCGGCGGGCAAGCCGCGCCGGAGTGCGCCGTCGAGGAGTAGAAGATCCTGGCGTCGTTTTCGAAGAAGTAGCCGCAGGTGGTACGCCCTTCGCCGCTCGACACGCGATGCAGCCCGCTGCCATCCACGTTGATGACGAATTCCTGATCGCACCCGGAGTCCGCTTGCTGCCGCTGGAAAATGAGCTGGCGGCCGGAACGGGAGAAATACGCCTCCGCGTTCTGGCCGCCAAAGGTCAGCTGCCGGATGTTGCGGAGATGCACCTCCCCTGAGTCGGCGGGGATGGCCTGCAGCAGCACGGGCAACAACAGGAGGAGCATGGGACTCGCAAGCTAGAGGCATTCAAACGCGCAGGCAATGTTAGATTATCTGCTCCGATGAAAGATCCCAAAGCACCCCGTCCGTCACGTCAGCCCTTGATGGACGCGCTCGGCCAGATGTGTACCGACGGGAAACAGACGGCTGAATACTTGTGGCAGGTCCCGAAGGACGCAGACGCCCGCAAGAAGATCCTGGATCTCCTCACGCAAATCGGAACCGAAAGCGCGAAGCAGGGGCGGCGTGAGATGCCGAAGCTGGCCGAGGAGCTGAAGATCGCGGCGCAGGCAACGCCCTCTCCGCAACAGGTCGAGCTGCTGGTGGATGGATTCGACCGGCTCACGAAACTGTGGCAAGCCGCCAAATCCGGGCTGCTATGACCGACACCGCCGTGCGCGTGGAGCTCGACCAGCTTTGCATCAACACCGTCCGCACGCTGGCGATGGATGCGGTGCAGCAAGCCGATTCCGGCCACCCCGGAACGGCGATGGCGCTGGCACCGCTGGCCTACATCCTCTGGCAACGTCATCTCAAGTACAATCCCGCCAACCCGGAGTGGCCCGACCGCGATCGCTTCGTTCTCTCCGCCGGCCACGCCTGCATGCTGCTGTACAGTGTCCTCTATCTCACCGGGTACGATCTCACGCTCGACGAGATCAAGCAGTTCCGGCAATGGGGCAGCCGCACGCCCGGACACTCGGAGCACGGTGTCACGCCGGGCGTGGAAGCGACCACCGGGCCGCTGGGACAGGGCATCGGCAACGCGGTCGGCATGGCGATCGCCGAGGCGCAGCTCGCGGCGCTGTTCAACCGCCGCGGGCATTCCATCATCGGTCACCACACCTATTTCCTCGCGTCCGACGGCGATCTCATGGAGGGCGTGTCGCACGAGGCGTGCTCCCTCGCCGGTCACCTGAAGCTCGGCAAGTTGATCGGCTTCTACGACGACAACCGGATCACGATTGATGGGTCGACCGATCTCGCCTTCTCCGACAACAGCGCGAGGCGCTTTGAGTCGTACGGTTGGCACGTGCAACGGATTGCCGATGGCAACGATCTCAAGGCGATCGATTCGGCAATCGCCCACGCGAAACGGGTGGCCGAGCGGCCGTCGCTCATCATCGTGCGGACGCACATCGCGTGGGGCAGCCCGCATAAGCAGGACACCGCGGAGGCCCACGGCGCACCGCTTGGCGCCGACGAGGTGAAAGCGACGAAGCAGAACCTGGGCTGGCCCTCCCTCGAGCCGTTCTACGTTCCGGACGAAGCGCTCGAGCAATGGCGAACTGCCAAAGCCCGGGGCGCGCAGCTCGAGGCCGACTGGCAGAAGCAATGGGGGGCGTACCGCGCGGCGCATGCGGATCTCGCCGCCGAGCTGGATCGTCGCCTCGCAGGCCGCCTGCCGGCGGGCTGGGATGCGGCGTTGCCGGAGTTCGGCCCGAACGACGCGCAGGCCACGCGAGCCGCGTCCGGCAAGGTGCTCAACGCGCTCGCTGCCAAACTGCCGGAGCTGATCGGCGGCTCAGCGGATCTGACCGGATCGAACAACACCGAGATCAAGGGCGGCGCCCCGGGGGGGGGACGAAACTTCCACTACGGAGTCCGCGAGCACGCGATGGGCACGGTGCTGAACGGCATCACGCTGCATAAAGGCTTCATTCCGTTCGGCGGAACGTTCCTGATCTTTTCCGATTACATGCGGCCCGCGATTCGTCTGGCGGCATTGACGCATCTCAAGCCGATCTACGTGTTCACGCACGATTCGATCGGCCTGGGCGAAGACGGGCCGACGCACCAACCCATCGAGCAGCTCGCCGCGCTGCGCGCCATTCCCAACATGACGGTGATCCGACCCTCCGATGCGACGGAGGTCGTCGAGGCGTGGCGGGCGGCGATCACGCATCAGCAGGGTCCCGTGGCGCTGGTGCTCACACGGCAAAGGGTCGCCGTCGTCGACCGATCGCAGTACGCGCCGGCAACGGGGCTGCAGAAGGGCGGCTATGTCCTGGCAGACTCGAGCGATCCTGACGTGGTGCTCATGGCGACAGGCTCGGAGGTGGAGCTGATCCTGGGGGCATACGAAAAGCTGAAGGCTGACGGCAGACGGCCAAGAGCGGTCTCGATGCCGTGCCTGGAGTACTTCGCGAAGCAGGCCCAGAGTTACCGAGACGCGGTTCTCATCCCCGGCGTGCCGCGTATCGCCGTGGAGGCGGCGGCGCCGCTGTCGTGGTACCGCTGGGTCGGCGACAATGGCGTGATCATCGGGATCGAGCGGTTCGGTGAATCCGCCCCCTATCAGCGGATTTACCAGGAATTCGGGCTGACCGTCGATCGCGTCGTCACGGCAGCCAGGCAGATCAGCGGCTAAGTAGTTCCCGCGCCGCCGCCCTTCCCGACTTCACACACGCCGACACACCCGCTCCATCGTAGCCGGCGCCCGCGATCGCGATCGGGGGCAGCCGGCTCAGGCGCCGGCGCACCGCCGCGACCTGCTCCGCATGGTGGGCGCGATAACGCGGCAACCCGCGGTCCCAGTAGAATGCGCGTGACCAGAGCGGCTCACCCCGGATTCCGAGGATCGCGGCGAGCTGCGCGTGCGCCGCCGCTCCAGGATCGCCGTTCATCGGAGGGAGATAGGCGCGCAGCAGGACGTGGCCATCCGGGGCGCGGCCGGGGAATTTGGACGAGGCGTAGGTACACGCCCGGAGGGATACGGGCGCGGTATTGGGTAGGGGCGCAGCATGCTGCGCCCCTACAACGTTGGGGTCCACCACAAACCCTGCCCCAATCATCGGCCCTCCCACCTGATCCGCCCGATACGCGAGCGACACCGTGATGCTCGGCGCATAGATGACGTCGGCCAAGGCGCGGGCATGCTTCACGCCCACAGCCTCGAGCAGGCGACCGGCGGCAAAGGCAGGCAGCGCGAGCACGACGCCGTCCGCCTCGTGCGCCGAGCCCCCCGTAATCGCGATGCGCCAGCGCTTTCCGTCGGGGATAATTCCGGCGACACCCTGAGCAAACCGCAATGAGGCCGCGAGGCGCTGGGCGAGCGCGGCAACCGGCTCGGCCATGCCCTCCGCAAACGTGCTGAACCCCTTGGCGACTTCGGCCTTCGCGGCGTCGATGCCGAGCAACGCCGCCGCTTGGCCCTCGTCGATGGGCTGAAGCGCCCCACCCCCCTTGCCCGTCCACAGTGAAGTGCCGCGCGCTACCTGACGCACGACATGATCACTGATGCCGAGCTCGCGCGCGAGCGCCGGCAGCTCCGGCTCTCCCGCGAGGAACCCGTCCGGTCCGCCTTCGACGATGAACCCGTCCACCTGTTCGGTCACGATCACACCGCCGGCGCGGCGCTCGCTTTCGAGCAGGGTGACGTCGCAGCCGCCGCTTTGCGTCAGCTCCCACGCGGCGGCGAGCCCGGCGATGCCGGCACCGACGACGATGACCTTCATGCCCAGCCCCGCTCAGCGGCTGCCTTGCGCACAACGTCCGCAACGGCGGCCACGAGACCGGGATCAGCGTTGAGTGATGCGGTGCGTTCGAGCCGCACACCGAGCCGCCTGGCGAGCGCCTGGCACTCGACGTCGATGTCGTAGAGGATCTCGACGTGATCGCAGACGAACCCGATCGGCACCACCAAGACGGCCTCGTGGCCCGCCTTGGCCAGCTCCCCGAGCACGTCCGCTACGTCGGGGCCGAGCCACGGCTCGGCGGTGGCGCCCGCGCTTTGATAGGCCAGTCGCCAGTCCGTCAGGCGCACTCGCTGCGCGACCTCGGTCGCGCTCGCGGTGAGCTCGGCAGGATACGGATCTGCAGACGCAAGAATCTTCTCCGGCAGGCTGTGAGCGGTGAAGACGACTTGTACGGCGGACGGCCGGGAGAAGCGCTGTAGGCCCTGCGTGATGCGGTCGGCAACGGCATCGAGGAACCGCGGATGGCTCCACCAGCTGCGGATCAGACTGACGTCCAGACGTCCGTCTGCGGCCTGCAGCAGCTTCTTCTCGTACGCGCCGACCGACATGTTCGAGTAATGCGGCGCCATCGCGACGCCGACGACTCGCGCGTGGCCGGCCCGCGCGATCTCCTCGACCACGTCCAGGATGTACGGATGCCAGTGGCGCATGCCGACGTAGACACGAAACGCATCGCCCAGCACTCGACCCACGGCCGACGCCTGCGCGCGCGTCAGCTCGAGAATCGGAGAGCGGCCACCGATGCGGGCGTACCGCGCACGGATCTCTTCGACCAATTGCGGTTTGGTCGGGCGCCCGCCTCGGATGTCCATGAGATACGGCTCTACTTCGGAGATGTTGCCGGGGCCGCCGTAGGCCATCACCAGGACGGCGACCTGTTCAGCCGTCATGCACCAGATCGACGACGGCGCGCACCGCCGCCACGTCCGTCTCCGGCAAGACCCCGTGGCCGAGGTTGAAGATGTGGCCCGGCCGGCGTGCGGCGCGCCGCAGGATGTCGCGGACCTGGCGGTCGCGCTCCGCGGCGGGAGCCAGGAGCGCCGCCGGCTCGAGATTGCCCTGAATCGCGCGCTCACCGATGCGGGCCCACGCCGCGTCGAGCGGAATCCGCCAGTCGACGCTGATGACATCACCACCGGCCGATGCGAAATCTTCCAGGAACGTGGCCGTCCCGGTACCGAAGTGGATCAGCGGCACTCCCGCCTGGGCCGCGAGCGCCAGCACGCGCTTGCTGTGCGGCTGCACGTACGTGCGATAGTCATCGGGGGACAGGCACCCCACCCAGCTGTCGAATAGCTGCAGCGCCTGCGCGCCGGCGCGCGCCTGCGATGCGAGGTAGCCGCCGACCAGGTCGGCCAGTTTCCGGAGCAGCTGGTGCCAGGCCTCCGTGTTCTGATACATGAAGGCCTTCGTCCTGGTAAACGTGCGGCTGGCGCCACCTTCGATGGCGTAACTCGCGAGCGTAAACGGTGCGCCCGCGAACCCGATGAGCGGCACGCCGTCCGGCAAGGCGCGGCGAGCCAGCCGCACCGCGTCCATCACGTAGCCGAGCTCGGCGTCAACATTGAACGCGGGCAGCCGTTCGACGTCGGACGCATCACGGATCGGTCGCTCGATAATCGGGCCTTCGCCCGTCTTGAATTGCAATCCCAACCGCAGCGGCTCGAAGGGCAGCAGAATGTCCGCGAAGATGATGGCCGCGTCGACGCCGAGGCGCTCGACGGGCTGCAGCGTCACCGCGGCGGCCAGCTCGGGACTATGACACAGATCGAGGATGGAGTGGCGCTGCCGGAGCTTGCGGTACTGCGGCATGTAGCGCCCCGCCTGGCGCATGAACCAGACGGGGGTGACGTCGGTGCGCTCCCGGCGGCACGCCTTAAGAAACCGTGAGACGCTGAGCCTCGGCGTGCGGAGAGGCAATGAGAATCGTGTCGCCATCCACTTTGACCTGGTACGTCGCCACCGCGTGGACCGGAGGGCCGCCGAGGACTCGACCCGTCTCCAGCGAAAACACCCCTTCGTGCCATGGGCAGGTCACGGTGCAGCGCGCGGGATCGACCGTACCCTCGGACAAGCTGGCGCGCGCATGAGTGCAGCGGTTCGCGATCGCGTACACCGTACCGTTCACATTGAAGAGCGCGACCGCGTCATTGGCGACATACACGCGCTTGGCGGTCCCGGGCGGCAAGTCGGCGAGCGATGCGACAGGCGCGAATCCGTCCGCTCGTGCGGGACGGCGGGCAACGGCTTGCGCCGCGCCGGCTCCGCCCAGGGTGTCCAGCATGTCCCACAGCGACATCTGCACGCAGGTGAGCGTGGGCGTATCCCGCAGCGTGTAGGAGGACGCTTCGCTTTCACGCAGCTCCATCACCAGATCGAGGAATTCGCCGGGATTGTCGCCCTCGAACGCGACGATGAACTCCTGATCGTCGAGCCCGTAGGAGTAGGTGGTGTTCAGCCGGATCGCCGGATACTTGCGGCCGACGCGGACGTGCTCGTCCATCATCCGCTGGCGCTCCGGCTTGGGCAACGCGTACCAGGCGCGCGTCTTGATGAATGGATAGACGAACAGGTATTTGGCGGCACTCGGGTGAATCACGAGACGTTGCTCGTGCGCCGTTTCGGCGGCCGGAAACTCGTAGATCGAGCGACGCGTCATCGCGAGGTAGCTGTAGGGAATCGAGAGATAGGCGCCCAGGTCGGTGCGATTGAGCGCCGTCTGCAGCTCGACGAGGGCGTCGAGATCCTCGGCCACCTGCCACAGCAGGAAATCGGTGTCGCCGCGAATGCCGACCAGCCCGTAGGGCCGCAGCAGCAGCCGCCCGTTATAGCGCTCGAGGGTCTCGCCGAATTCGATCTTGGCGGAAGCTTGCCGCTCCGCGGTCAGCCTGCGCCAGGCTGGATCGAGCTTGTAGAAGGCGTAGCGGACGACTTGGCGTTTTTCCGAGGCACCGGCCATGGCGGAATCTAACGAGCCTGTTTGCGAGACGCTTTCACCACGAAGTACGTGAGCCCGCCGAACACGATGAGCGGGAGCGCAACCATCACGATAGCGCTCCAAAAGTAGATGATGTCCATATCGTCGCCGTGCAGCAGCAGCAACAACATCAGGTACTCCTGTTCATCGGCCGATGAAGCGTCGCAGGTGACGCAAGTAATAGGTGAGTCCCGCCCCCAACGCGCCGAAGCCGATGCCCAATGCCATCTGCCCGCGCCACAGGCACCACAGCGCGAAGCCGCCGCAGAACACGATGCCGGTCGTGATCAGGACGCGATGAAACGGGATCATGGGGGCGGCGCCACTATGCCGCCACCTTGTCGAGCACCATGAGTGTCAACAGGGCCGGCAAGTAGACGATCGAGACGAAGAAGAGGCGCCAGGCACGCGCCGGCGTGGCGCCGACGAGGAGTCCCGTGCCCGCAGCGACATAGGCGAGCCCGAGCGCCAGCGCGCCGAAGAAGTACCATGCGCCCGTCATGCCGAGCAGCGTGGGAACGAGGCTGATGGGTAGCAGCGCGACGGCATACAGCAGCGCCATCCGGCCCGTGTCCCGGCCGTCGGGATCGGCGAGGCTCAGCATGCGCAAGCCACCGGCGCGGTAATCCTCGCGATACAGCCAGGCGAGGGCGAGGAAGTGCGGCAGCTGCCAGAGGAACAGGATCCAGAACAATGCGGCGACGGCCACGCCGAGGCTGCCGCCGGCCGCGGTCCATCCGCCGACGATCGGCAGCGCGCCTGGCACGGCGCCGACGAGCGTGTTGAGCGAGGTCTTCCGCTTCAGCGGCGTGTACAGCAGCACGTAGGTGGCGAACGTCAGCGCCGCGAGCAGCGCGGTCACCAGATTGACCATGACGGCGAGACAGCCGACACCGGCCACGGTGATCGCCGTCGCGAACCAGATCGCGGCGCCTGGCGTGAGCCGGCCCGATGGCAACGGCCGGCCGCGGGTGCGCGCCATGCGGGCGTCCACGTCCCGCTCGCGGATCTGATTCCACGCATTCGTCCCGCCTGCCACGAGCGCGGTGCCGATCAGCGTGCTGAAGAGCAGGAGCAGGTTCACGTGATCGCGCGCGCCGAGGTAGAACCCCGCGGCGGCGGTCAGCAGGACCAGCTGCGTGATGCGCGGCTTGGTGAGCTCGAGCAGCGACCTGGCTAGAATACCTTCTCCATGATGACCGTGGTCACCAGAATCGCCGCGAGCGGCAAGGGCACGATGAAAATCAGCCGCAGGCGCCAACGCTCGAACTTGAGATGCATGAAAAACAACGCGACGAGCATCGCCTTCCACACGGCCAGTATGAGCAACAGGATCAGCTTCAGATTCTGGGTCACCGGCAGCTCGAACGCCAGCAACACCTCGGCGATCGTCATCACGAACAGGTACAGCCAGATCAACATGTAATTCGGCCGGACATGTGTCGTCGTCTGGGGGGGCGGAGTCGTCATGGGCGTTCGTCCTCAGATCAGGTAGACGATCGTGAACAGGATGATCCATACCAGGTCGACGAAGTGCCAGTACAACCCGATCACCTCGATGCCGCGATAATCCTGCGGCGAATACTTCTCCGGCAACACCTTGGTGAAATAGAGATACAGCATGCTGATCACGCCGCACGTGACGTGGAAGCCGTGGAATCCCGTCATCGTGAAAAACGTGGATCCGTACATCCCCGCCACGCCCGCGCCGTACTTCACCGGATCCGCCAGCGCGTGCTCGGCGAGCAGCGAGCCTTCCCGATATCCGGCGGGGGTAAAGCCCTCGCCGACCAGCTTGATGTATTCGACCAGCTGTACGCCGACGAACCCTGCGCCGCAGATGATCGTCACGAGCAGCCAGAACTTGAGGCCGCCGTCCTGCAGAGTCTTCCCGGGGACTTTCCGGAGGAAGTACTTCTTGCCGTCGGCGATCGCGGCGTAGGCCTTGACCATCGCGACCGACGAGCAGATCAGCAGGAACGTGTTGACGCCCGTGAGCGGCACGTTCAGCACCGCCCCGGGACGCGCCCACGCCGAGGGCATGCCGAAGCGCAGGATGATGTAGGAGCCGATGAGCGCCGTGAAGAACATCACGTCGCTCGCGAGGAACACCCACATCCCCAGCTTGTTGCTGTAGACGCCCGACCCCACCTCGGCCGGGAACGGCGGCCGCATCTGATCGAGCGTCTGCGTCGCGTGCGTCATCGCATGCTCCCGGTCAATGGCCGGCCGGCGCGGGGGCCGGTACCGGATCGCGGTCAGTGGGCAGCTTCACGTATTGCGGCAGATAATCCTTGTCGCCGGCCTCCGGCGCGCTGAACTCGTAGGGCCCGCGGTACACGTTGGGCGTCCGATCCCAGTTGCCGTGCGGCGCGGGATTGGGCAGTGACCACTCCATGCCGTTGTCGTCCCACGGATTCTGCGGCGCCTTCTTCCCGAACTTGAGGCTCCACAGGAAGTTGAAGGCGAACAGGGCCTGCACGGCGAACAGCGCGAACGCGCTGTACGAAATGAACACATTGAGCGGCTGCTGCGGCTTGAGGAAGTCGTAGATCGTCGGATCGTAGATGCGCCGCATCTGGCCGCCCATCCCGATGATGTGCATGGGGAAGAACGTCATGTTATAGAAGATGAACGTCAGAAAGAAGTGCGCCTTCCCGATCCCCTCGTTCATCATGCGGCCGAACATCTTGGGATACCAGTAGGTGATGGCCGCGAACAGCGCGAACAGCGACCCGCCGAACAACACGTAGTGGATGTGCGCGACGATGAACTGCGTATCGTGGAGCGGGATGTCGACCGGCGTCGCCGCCATGAAAATGCCCGACAACCCGCCGATCGTGAACATCGACACGAAGCCGATGGCGTTGAGCATCGGGACGTGGAAGCGCAGGTTGCCGCGCCACATCGTGCCCATCCAGTTGAACACTTTGACCGCCGAGGGAACCGCAATCAGCAGCGTGGAGACCATGAACGTCGACCCGAGCGTCGGGTTCATGCCGCTCATGAACATGTGATGGCCCCACACGAGCCACCCCAGGAACGCGATGCCGATGATGGCGAACACCATCGAGTGGTAGCCGAAAATCGGCTTGCGGCTGCCGTTGGCGATGATGTCCGAGACCATGCCCATCGCGGGCAGGATCAGGATGTAGACCTCGGGGTGGCCGAAGAACCAGAAGAGGTGCTGCCACAGCAGCGCCTGCCCGCCCGCGACCGGATCGAAGAAGTGCGTGCCGATGCTCTGGTCGAACAGCAGCATGATCGCCGCGCCCTGGAGCACGGGAAGCGCCAGCACCGCGAGAATCGCCGTGATGAACAGCGCCCAGACCGACAGCGGCATGCGGAACCAGTACATCCCGGGCGCGCGGTGATTGATGATGGTGGTGATGTAATTCACCGAGCCCATGACCGACGACAAGCCGAGCACGACGATCGAGATGCTCCACAGCTTCTGGCTGATCGTGGCGCCGGAGAGATCGGGCCGCGCGGAGAGCGGCGCGTACATCGTCCAGCCCGCGCGCGGCGCGCCGTCGGGCACGAAAAAGCCCGCCAGCATGATCAGACCGGCGAGCAGCGCGAGCCAGAAGGACCACATGTTGATCCGGGGGAACGCCATGTCGTGCGCTCCCACCTTCAGCGGAATCAGGAAGTTCGCGTACACCCCGACGAGCAGCGGCATGATCGCGAAGAACACCATGAACGTGCCGTGCATCGTCACGAGCTGGATGTAGTACTCGGGGAGAATCACGCCGCCCGAGACCATCGACTCCGGCAGGATGCCGCCGCCCGGCATCGGCTTGCCCGGGAATCCCAGCTGCCAGCGGATCTGCATCGCCAGCAGGCCTCCCACCAGCAGGAAGAACAGGCTGACGAACAGGAACTGGATGCCGATGATCTTGTGATCGGTCGAGAAGATGTATTTGCGCCAGAAGCTCATCGGCGCGTGCTCCGAGTGAGCCTCTGTTCGTGTATGCGCGACAGTGGTCATTCAGAGCCTCCGGCGGCTTGTTGGGCGACCCACGCCTTGTACTCGTCGGGCGTGTGCACGAACACCCGCGCCCGCATCTTGTAGTGCCCCATTCCGCACAGCTCGGCGCAGCCCAGCTCGAACTCCCCCGTCTTCGTCGCCTGGAACCAGGCGACTATGTGCATCCCCGGCACCGCATCCTGCTTCAGGCGGAATTCGGGCACGAAGAACGAGTGAATCACATCCTCCGAGCTGAGCTCGACGGCGATCGGTTCGTTCACGGTCACGTGCAGCTGGTTGCGCACGGTGAAGTCGTCAGCCGTGCCCAGCTTCCCGTCGGCACCAGGGTAGGTGACCTGCCACTCGAACTGCTTGGCGTGCACGCCCACGTGATAGGCGTTGGGGGGCACGCTCTTCTTGTCCTTGATCAGAACCCAGTAATGGTTGCTGATCAGTCCGAGCGCCACCATCGTCACGGCGGGAATCGCCGTCCAGATCACCTCCGCGCGCGTCGAGCCGTGCGTGTAAAACGCTTTCCGGCCCGGGCGCGCGCGGTAACGGATCACGAAGGTGATCAAGCCCACCTCGACGATTACGAACGTGATCCCGGTGATGATGAGAATCGCCAGGAACAACGTGTCGATCGGACCGGCGAACGTCGATCCTGCGTCGGGAAGCCACCAACGCATCGCGCTCTCCTCGCGCCTAGTGCGCGGCGAAGGTGAAGTTGGCCGTCTTGCTCTCGCTGCCGGCGATCGTCACGGTCGCCGTCTGGGTGCCGAACTTCTCGTGCCAGGCCTCGATGGTGTACGTCCCCGGCGGCAGGCCCTTGATCGAGAAGCTGCCGTCCGGCCCGGTCACGGCGAAAAACGGGTCTGGGCGCACGCCGAGGTAGGCGTGCATCCAACCGTGCACGTTGCACTCGAGGTTGACCATCACCTCGGGCGCCGTGAACGTCACCGTCTTCGTCATGCCGGCGCTGGGCTGGCTGACATTGAACGGCCGGTTCTTCTTCGCCATCGCTTTGATGTTATGCAGCAGGGGATCGGAATTCTTGATCTCGATGTTTTGCCCCACCATCGCGCCAAACACGTGGGGGTGGTAGCGGCAGCCGCTCTGATCCAGCACCACCGCCGTCGCGGGAGCCGTGAATGTCTGACCGGCGGGCACGCCGGCGCTCACGTACACGAACACGTTGGCCAGCGCGTTGGCGGGGCCGGCCACGACGTTCTCTTCCGTCGGCGTCGTCGTGTATTTCGCCTTGCACGCCGCCTCTTCGCTCATGTCGATGGGCGGATTGCGGGGCGCCGTGCCGGTGAACTTGACCCTCCCCGTGATCGTTCCACCGGCTGCGGACACATCCGTGGCTGCCACAGGTTGCGTCGCCGGTGGTGCAGCCTGCACGGAGCCGCGGTCCCCCTTGCTGCACACGGTGAGCAGGAACATCCCGCCCACCACGCTGAGAATTCTGCCTGTCATTGCTGCCTCCGGAATGAAGTCTTCTGCTGCGCGCGCCACACGACCAGCATGCCCAACCCCAGAGTGAGCACCATGGCGAGCACCGGCGAGATGAACACCCGGGCCGGAACGGGTTCGTCGAGAGCGAGGAAGTACCAGGTACTGATGGCCATGCGCGTACCGTGCTCTCCGTTGGACCCGTCCGACGCGAAGAACGCCACCGGGATGGCACGGCCGGTCCGGAAGGGAAGCTGGCTCGCCGTATCAGGCGAAGCAAGTGCGCGGGTGAACACGACACGCCACTGACCGTGGTCATACACGGCCTGCGCGCCGACCGTGGCACCGGCGATCGGATCGAAACGATCGATCCCCCGTGCCAGCCCCGCGACGGCGGTGCCCCTGCTGCCGCTGGACCAGCGCCACTGATAGACCGGGGCGCTGGAGCTGCCCATCAGGAAGTAGGGCCGCTCCATGCCCGTGGGAATGGAAACGGGAAACTGGACGGCCAACTGGTCCGGCCACAGCGCGGGCTGCTCCCGTGTCGAGTCGTCGCTGTCGAGGGCGCCCAGTACGCGCCCTACGAAACCCAGCCAGGCGCTATCGGGACTCGCGGAGCGGTCGTCCCAGGACACGCGCAGCGCAATCGAGTCGGCGGTGTGCACCGCTTTCACCCACACGCCCGAGATCGCCGGCGCAAACCAGCGCGGCTTGCGAATGATCTGGCCGACCAGTGGGAACCAGTACGCGGGCTGCCGATCCCAGGCCCGCTCGTCGGGCGAATGCGGCAGGTTGTTTACCAACGGTGCATGAATGACATCGCGCACCTCTGGCGACTTCTCGGGCGATAGACTGCGCACGTACTGCGCGATGCGCCACAGCTGCTCATCGCTGAGGAATTTCTGCTCCAAGAGATCGCTGAACGACGGCATCGGCGTGCCGTCGAGGCCGGTGCGCAGCCGGTGGTAGATGTCCTGCACCGAGCCGCCGCCGTTGAAGCGCCAATTCTCGTGCAGATTCGCGGCGAAGATCGGGTGACCGGCATCGTCCTTGAGCGTGGGTGCCGACGGCCCGTCTCCCCGGCCCTGATCACCGTGGCATTTGCGGCAGCCGATCGAATCGTAGAATTGCCGCCCGACCTTGAGCGCCTCGGCGCCGCCGCCGCCGCCCGGCGCGCCGCCGAAGACGAGCGGCGTGCGATGCAGCGTCGTATCGGCGAAGAACGACGAGAACGTCTTGATGTAGGCCAGCACGTCGCGGCGCTCGCGGTCGGAGAGGCGCGTCTGCCACCCCGGCATCGCGGTGCCGGGCAGCCCGTCATCGATGGCGCGCAGCAGGTCGGCATCCGTGGGCAGCTCCCCGCTGGCGGTCGAACGGATCTGGTAAAGCCCGGCAGTGAAATCCCGCGGCGGCGGAATCATGCGGCGAGCACCCGCGCCGTCGCCCGCGCCGTTGTCGCCATGACAGCCGGCGCACCATTTGACATAGACGGTCTTGCCTGCGGTGGTATCCTGAGCGAGGAGCAGGGAGCTGGGAGCGGGGAGCAGAATCATGAGAAAAGCGAAGATGCGCTTAATCATGCTTGCTCCCTGCTCCCTGCTCCGTGCTCACTTCCCATGTCCTGGGTTTCCATCCGGTTTGTTCGTAGAGGAAAAGCACCACCGACCAGATCTCGTCTTCGGTCAGGAACTCTTCCCATGCCGGCATCGCCGAATTCCACGGCGTCCCCTCGCGCGGCAGTCCCGGCCCGCCCTTGGCGATCCGCCAGAAAACAAAGCTCTCCGTGAGCTGCGCGATCGTCCCGTTGTCCTGGAAGTTCGCCGGCAGGGGATTGAGCCCCGCCGCGAAGTGCCCCTGCCCATCGAGATGGTCGCCGTGGCAGGGCACGCAGTTCTGATAGTAGATCCGGTGCCCCGCGGCAACGTGCGCCGCCCTGTCGCCCTGTTTGCGCAGCGGATTCTCGAGGCCGACGAGCGTGATCGCCTTGCCGCGGAACGTGATCTGGGACGGTGGCGCGGGATGGATCGAGCGCAGGTTCGGCGGCGCGGCGACGCTCGCTTTCACCTGGCTGTACGTGAGGCCCCCCACGATCAGGGTGACCGCGCCGAGCAGCCCGGTGCGCACCACTTTGAGCCGCGGCTGGATGAGCACCTCGTGCAACGGCGCCTTGAACGTGGTCCAGCGCGCTTCGTCGTCGCTCACCCAGATCAGCACGCCGACCAGTACCGTCGCCATGTACTGCAGCACGACGCTCTTGGGGACGATGGCACTGCCCGGCAGGATCGGAATGACGTAGACGATCGCGAGATACGCCAGCACCAGCAGCAGGGCGGCCTGCCAGAACGGATGCCTGAGGTACTGTCTCATTTGTGCGCCGCCAGGAACTGCACCAGCGCTTCGAGCTGCGCCCCGGTGAGCTGGTTGCCGAACGTCTTGGGCATGACGCCCTTGAACTTCTCGTACCCCTTGGCTGTCTTCGCGTCCGGAAGGAGAATGGACTCACGGATCAGGTTGGCGGACAATCGCGAGCCCACGTGCGTGAGATCTGGTCCAATGGCGCCGCCTTCCCCGCTGATCTTGTGACAGGCGGTGCAGCCGGCGCCGCGGATGATGGTCATGGGATCGGTGCTGCCCCCGGCAATCCCTGGCGCCGTTGCCGCCCCTGCCGCCCCGGAATTGGCGCCAGGGGCGGCAGCGGCGGCAGGGATATCGGATGCGCTGACATCTATCGCCCCACCGTTCGACTCGAGGAAGGCAACCAGCGCCCAGAGCTGCTGTGGTGACAACGTGCGGCCCATCTCGGGCATGATCGGCTCGTATCCCGCCACGACGTATGCCCGTGGGCTGGTGAGCGACTCGTAGAGATACGCCTTGCAGTCCTTGCCGGGCTCGCGTTTGCCGCAGCGCGCACCGACGGGTCCCTGCCCCTTTTCATCGGTCAGGAGGTTCGGCGCGCGTGTGCCGAGGCCGTGACAGGCGGTGCAGCCGCCCGCGCCGTGGTATAACTGGTCGCCGGCGGTGACGAGCTGCTCCGGCGTCACATTGGCGCCGAGCGTCAATGCGCGCGGCACTTCCGACTGCACCTGCGGGATCTTGTTCGCGATCAGCGTATAGAGCGCGAGCGTGCCGAGCACGATGCCGAAGATGCGGAGGTTAATGGCCCACATGGGGCGCCTCCACCGTCGACGGGACGAACGTCGACTTCTCGGCGAGGCCGCCGAGCCAGAAGATGAAGCCCACCAGCGACAGGAAGATCAGCACGCAGGTGCTGATCATGATGGCGGCGTAGCCCAGCGCGGGAGTTGCGGCGTACGGCGTCATGTCCTGCATAATTCCATACACGTGCCAGTGCTGGCGGATGCCGCTGCGCGCAAAGCCCATCAGGCCCATCAGCCAGGTGAATGTGACGGCGAGGATGAAGAGCGCGTACTGCGAGCGCGGCGGCATCTTGCCCCACTGAATCGCGCCCAGGGACTGCGCCCCGCGCGCCATGAGGACGTCGATGAGCGTGACGAAGATGATGCAGGCGAGCACCGCGCCCACCTGATAGACCGAGTAGCCGATGCGGACGATCGCCTCCACGAAATAGCCGCGAATCCCGAAGAACAGCACGATGGCGGCGGCGACCACGAACATTCCGGCCTGAATGCGCGTGCCCGTCTTCGCCCACGGCACCACCTGCCGGATATTGGCCCGGCGATACAGCAGGAAGGAGAGGAACGTCGACAGAATCATCAGGTTGACGGCGGTGTTCTTGGCGCTCATGACGCCGAGCGCGCCGAGCAGCGGGTGGTGCGAGCCGCCCATCGCCGCCAGCTCGCGGGAATCGGCGATCATTGTGTGCGGCGTGCCCCACACCAGCGCCCCAAGCACGAGCACAACCAGCAGCCACTTGGTGTAGGGGCGGAACCGCTCCGCACCGGGGATGCGGCCCATGCCGACCCAGAGGTAGTAATTGCCGGCGAGGAACAGCACCGCGATGAGGAAGGCCTGGATCACCCACAGCCAGCTCATGAAGCCGCCCATCATCGTGATGCCCAAGGACTGGTCGTACTGGTAGATCTCGCGGCCGAGCCAGTAGCCGGCGAACGGCAGCACGATGAGCGCCGACATCGCGATGAAATTCCCGACGTATCCCATCCAGTCGTAGTGCGCGCGCTCCTCGTCGCTCTTGGCGGCGAGGAAGCGGTAGCTCGCGTACGCGCCCACGATGGCGCCACCGAACACGACGTTGCCGATCAGCCGGTGGATATTGATCGGCATCCAGGTGTGGTTCAGGATCGCGTGCCAGAGCTTGATGCTGGCTGGTGCTGTCTGGGGTGTGATGTCGCGCGGCGGCGTCATCATGTAGGTGAGCCACGAGTCGGCGATGAACATGACGATCGTGCCCCACACGTTCAGCAGAATGCCGAGGCCCCAATGCACGAGCTTCGCGCGGCCGTACTTCCAGCGGTCCCAGCCGTAGTAGTAGAGGTACAGCGTGAACGATTCCAGGAAAAAGATGCCGACGTAGACCCACATCGACGGGCCGAAGATCGCGGTCAGATAGGCCCACAGTGGCTGGTACAGTGTCGACAGCAGGAAGACGAAGACGGCACCCCAGATCGCCGTCGCGCTGTAGGCGATGAGCAACAGCCGCGTGAACTCCTTGGCCAGGCGGTCGTAGCGCGGGTCCTTGCCGAAGATGCCGATCGCCTCGGCCACCACCGCGAAGATCGGCACGCCCAGCACGAACGCCGCGAACATCAGATGGATCTCGGCCGCGAT
>WNGO01000773.1_pt1 | contig 19991 bp, 16 predicted proteins | sample 5400511 | NCBI WGS metagenome assembly WNGO01 (sample SAMN13153380, study PRJNA577476) | soil metagenome | isolation source: 20 cm soil or saprolite under Garry oak tree replicate 2 | place: USA:California | collected 2016-06-15 | reverse complement strand
CTACACCGTGGATTCGGTTAAGGGGCAGCCGGCGAATACGATTGTCTTTTTCAATCCGGCGGTTCCCAACACGGCAGCCGTCAATCCCGTCACGGGGAAGCCCTTGCTCGGCGCGGCAAGCCTGCTGGGGACCTGCTCAGGCTGCGTTGGGTTCGACCACGCAGACATGAAGTGGAAGCATTTTAGTCCGCGCCTGGGCTTTGCCTATGCGCTGAATAAGAAGACTGAGATTCTCGCAGGCTTCGCTCTCAATTTCCTAGATGGTGGTGCCTACGAATACGGGGATAATAAAGTGGCCGTCAATAATGGCGGCCTCCTCGCGGGCATTACCAATGTGAATTCGTTTGGCTCGAATGTTCCTCACTACGGCGACTGGGACAGCAATCCGCTGGCGTTCCCTCCGGCAAAAGCATTCAGCCCGGTAGGTTTCAATTCGACTGGCGCCTTGGTGCAGTTTGGCCGGGACCCTGGCAAGTATCCATATTCACAAGCATGGAATGCCGGCATTCAGCGCGAATTGCCGTACAATTTGTTCCTGTCAGTATCGTACATAGGAAACAGAGTAGTCCATCTGCCCTCGATGCTGAACCCTGTTAACCAAACCAATGCGAAGTACCTGACGCAGTTCTGCGCCAGTGCCGACCCGAACGATCCAAACTGTTTATTGTCGCCTAGTTCCGCCAATTTCAGTTGGACCTCCGGGCCTTCACAGACGGCGCTACAGTCCGTCGGCTTCGGTCAAACCACCTACGCAACCAACACCTGTGGCAACCCCGGTGGGCCCGTGACCTTGTTCACTCCCTATGCTAATTTCTGCGGCGACTATGGAACAGGTGCAGGTCTATCGCAAGCATTGCTCCCCTTCCCGCAATTCAACCCCAGCGAGTCCGGTGGAGGCATCTTTAATCCCTTCGATACGAATGGTACGGCTTTTTACAACGCCGTCCAGGTCCAAGCGCAAAAGCGTTATACAAATGGCTTGAGCTTCCTGGTTGCCTATACCTTGTCCAAAACCATGTCGAATACTGACACTGGTTTCTCCGTTTTCAATTTCGGTTCGGAAAACAAATTCAACCAAAAATCAGAGTGGTCCATTGGCGGCAACGATCAGACGCACCTCTTGAGCATCAGTACCGTCTACGAACTGCCCATCGGCCCGGGCAAGAAAATCTTGAACAAAGGCGGAGCACTGGCGAAGAATGTTATCGGAGGTTGGCAGATAACGGGTGTCTTCCAATACGCGAGCGGCACTCCGCTTCAGATTCTAGCGAACGACAACGATCCATTTTTGAATGGGTTCAATCGCGCTAATTTCAGTCCGGGTGTTCCGCTAAGCGTGAACTACAACAACTATTACAAGGGCTTGCCGGTTTTCAATACTGCAGCCTTTTCCAATCCCGGGTTTGCTCAAGGCAACGCGCCTCGCGAAATCGGGGCCCTGCGCAACCCTTTTAATGCCAACGAGAATCTCGGCCTGGCAAAGAAATTCTTCTTTGGTGAACGGGCTCAGGCTGAGCTGAGAATAGAATTCTTCAACGTCCTCAACCGTATGCAGGTATGCGGACCAGACACTAGTTTCCAGGATGGCGCCGGCAACTTCGGCGTCGTAAATCCCAATTTCAGCGGTGGTTCCAATACATGCCAGGGCAACACCGCAAGACAAGGCCAGGCGTTCTTTAAGGTCAGTTTCTGACATGCGCTAGGGGCCCGTTCCTAGCTTCGTCAGTCGAGGAAGCCGGGGCTTAAACAGCCCCGGCTCATTTTTCTTGCCCCACTCGTTGACGTCGAGTTGCAGCGAATTTCAAGCCACCTTGCAGCCGTTCCACCCCAATTGAGTGGCATTCAGCCTCTCGTTTCGACCGTTCGCTGCATTACAATTTCCTAGTTGCCATCCCTATGCTATTCTTCACCGTGTTTGCTGACTTCTACGTCCGGCCGCCCATTCTCCTTACTAGTGGGAAATCTTCGGCTACGACGGAATCTGCTATGCCTCACTCTCCTCTCATACCTCCATGCCCACCTGCGTCGAACACGCTAACGCTTTCATTTGCCACACATCCGAAAAATTCGCCCGTCACTCCTTCCCCTGCCACACTTTCGAAATCGCCGCATTTTAAGTCCTTTCCTTGCCACACTTACAAGACCCCTCCGGGGGGCCTCCGTATTTTGTTAACTAAGTCTTTCTGCATTGCAGCCACTGTCGGGTCACTGCTATTTCTCCCCAGCGCTGTGGCTCCCGGGCATACACTATCGCCTCGCCCCGAATCGCCGCCATCGTTCCTGGCCAAATCGCTCTCCCCCTCCGGCCAGTCGTCGACGGGTCCCGCCGCGTCGCCCACGGAATCCATCGACGCGCCTCTCGCCGAAGCTCACGTCCTTCTGGAAAAGGGAAGCATTAGCGAAGCGGACCGTGTCGTTCGTCAGTATCTTCATACCCATCCCGATTCTGCCGATGGACACTTCCTGCTCGGGCACATCCTCTTCCGCGAAATCCAAAGCCAAGCGAGACTCGAGACTCAGTTGGAGGGCGTACAAGTTCTCGGCGCAGGCATTCCACCGGCAAAGCATGGCGAGGAAAAGGCCAGAGCTTCTCTCGCGGAGTTCACCGCTGGCGTGAAATTCCACGATCCCAGCGCCGCCGATCTGAAGATCGTCGCGCTTGACTACGTCCTGCTGGGCGATTATGTGGATGCGGACAAGTGGCTCACAAAAATGCTGGCGTGGACTCCCAACGACGCCGAAGGCTGGTACCTCCTCGGCCGGACAAAATATAATGAAAACAGATTCGCCGAGGCCGTCGACGCCTTTCAACATTGCTTGAAGCTGGACCCCAGGAACTTCAAGGCCGAGGACAATCTTGGGTTGGCCTATACCGGGCTCGGTCGCAGGGAAGAAGCGGCGTCAGCGTACCAGCAAGCGATCGAGTGGCAGTCACGGGCCGCCCTAAAAAATCCCGGACCCTATATTGATTTCGGCGATCTTCTCCTGGACGAGAATCGCAATGAGGAAGCTGTTTCCTATCTTCTTCAGGCGGTTGAAATCGCTCCGCGCGAGTCTCGGGCACACGAACTGTTGGGCAAAGCCTACACTCGCTTGGATCAACTCTCAAAGGCTCAGACGGAACTGGAAGAGGCGCTTCAATTATCTCCCCAGAGCGCCAACCTCGATTGCATGCTTGCTCCCGTCTACCGAAAGCAGGGAATTATCGACAAAGCGAAGCTAGAATACGAGCGCTGCTCCGCTCTCGCCGGAAGCCACTCCGTCCCCCAAACGCCCCGGCAATGAAGCATCCAATCGTGCCGCAAATGCTCGTGGGACTCGGCAGGTGTTGTGGGCCTCCTGCACGGGCGGAGCGTTTGACTCAGCAGATGTTCATGGTTGTTCTTTACTTTTTTCCTGGAGAAGCTGCTTTGCCCGTTCGGCAGTCGCTGCTCGTGCGCTCTCCTCTAATTTGCTGAAAAGTTTCATTTCGGCCTGGGCTTCCTGTGTTCTTCCCAGGGCGCGATACGTTTGGGCCAGCAGAAAATGGGTGGACGCTTCGGTAGGGTCGGACTTCTCCGCCGCCTCAAGATCTTTCGCCGCTTCCGCATGGCGATCCAATTTCATCAGTGCTCGGCCGCGGTCGACTCTGGCGGCCATCAGATTCGGACAAACGTTTAAGGCTTTCTCGACGTCCGCGAGAGCTTCTTGCGGGTTTCCGCGCTGCTCGAGGACGATGTTGCCCATCTTCCACTGCGCAAGGCAATTCGCCGGATCGTTTACAAGTTCCGATCGAAATTGTTCGTTCGCGGCATCCCACATGCTGAGCGACCAGTACGCATTGCCAAGCAAATAGTGGGTGCCGGACTTTTGCGGAGCCATTTCCACTGCTTTCTTATATTCAATCAGCGCCCCATCGTAATTCTTCATGCTCTCCATGACTTCGCCGGAAATTTCGTGGACCCAGACGGAGTTTGCGTCGATTTCATTGAGTTTGGATAGCGCCTGTTCGGACAATTTCATGTGCACTTTGCCGAGGAGATACCAGATTTCCTGGTTGGCGGGCTGGCGTTGCGCGAGTTTTCGCAAGTGTTCGACGGCCAAATTCAATTCGTCGAGCTTCATCAAATCATTGGCGAGAAACAATTCCGCGTTGTCATCATTCGGATTGCCGCGCAGAGCGGCTTCGAGAGGAGCGCGCGCGCCGGCATAATCGCGCATCTCGTAGCGCGCGATTCCCAGCAGCGCGGAAGCGGAAACCATTTTCGGATCGATCTTCAATCCCTTTTCCAAAACGTCGGCAGCCTTTTTATATTCGCGCTGCCTGAGGTACAGAGATCCCAGATTGTTGCAGGCGGGAGCAAGGCGCGGAGAAACCTGCAAGAGCGATTCATAAATTTGAGCTGCGGCGGCTAAGTCGCCGCGCGCTTCGGCCGTTTTCGCTTGCACGTATAGTTCCTGCACGCGTTGATCGACAGTGGCGGAACTTGATTGCGCGTGAATTGCCTGAGAAAAAACGATAGTGCTGAAGAGCAGTTGAAAAATCACCAGCGTTTTTCCAGGGAGGCCATGGAGACAGGAGAAAAGGGAAAAATGGAACCGCGTCATGGATGGAATTTTACACCGGCCGAAAGCGTTCTCCAAGAATTCCGGCTTTCAACGGCCCGCCGAGCCGGGAGAATGGACCTCGGTGTTCGAACGAGCCGCTGTCGCCATTTTGCCGTAGCGCCCGGCACTTCGGGAGGAAGGCCAACGGCGGTATTGAACCTGCGAAATGCGCGTGCTACGCTCGTGCCTAAACTAGGGGTGTTCGGCGATGCAAGCCACAGAGAGTCGCGCGCAAACTCGCGGCTTCGGGGTTTTCGAGCTGGACCTTCGGGCGGCCGAGCTTCGCAAGCGCGGCGTTCGGATCAAGCTGCAAGAACAACCTTTCCAGATTCTTTGCCTGCTTCTGGACCATTCCGGACAGGTGGTGACGCGCGACGAGCTGCGGCAAAAGCTCTGGCCGGCTCATACCTTTGTTGACTTCGACCGCAGCCTCAACAAAGCGATGACCAAGCTGCGGTCCGCCCTCGGAGATTCGGCGGAAAGTCCGCGATACGTCGAAACCATACCGCGCCATGGATATCGCTTTTTGGCCCCCGTATACGGGCATCGCGAAGGAGCGGAAGCGGCAGCATCTTCGGACGGCCCGTCCGGTGTTGACCACTCAAGAGTTACTTCCACAGAAGAAGAAAAGCGCAGCAGCTTCCAACGTCTTCTGACCTCCCTGGATTTGCACACGCAGTCCGGCCGTCGGCGCACGGCGTTTTTGGCTGCCGCATTGGCATTCGTGATTTTGGCCGCGTTTACTTACACAAGAATTCAGGCTTCCTCCGGTCCGCCAGGATTAGCAAACGGCAACAATTTGCGGCAGTCCGTGGCGGTCTTGGGATTCAAGAATCTCTCCGGCGAGGCACAGGATGGATGGCTGTCCACTGCGTTTTCCGACTGGCTCATGACGGAACTCACAGCCGGGGAGCAAGTGCGCACGATACCTGCGGAGAGTGTCGCACGAATGAAGACGGAACTTTCGCTGACCGATGTGGACACTCTTAGCGCGGATAGCTTAATGCGGATTCGCAAGAATCTGGGGACCGATTTTGTTGTCGTGGGTTCGTATGCGATGTTGGGCGCGAAGTCCGACGCGCAAATTCGTCTTGATGTGCGGCTGCAGAACACGCGAAACGGGGAAACAACCGGTGCTTTTTCCGAAACCGGTACAGAGGATCGTCTGCTCGATCTCGTTTCCCGAGCAGGGGAACATCTGCGCACGAAATTGGGCGTGCGCGCGGTGACCAGGGAAGAAGCGGCGGAGGTGGCGATTGCGCTGCCTTCGAGGAGTGAAACCGCAAAACTCTACTCCGAGGGGCTCGTTCGGTTGCGTGCCTTTGATGCCCTCAAGGCAAGCGAACTTTTGCGGAGCGCCATTGCCGTCGAACCCGCTTATGCGCTGTCCCACGCGGCCCTGGCTAAGGCCTGGGCGCAACTCGGTTATGACGAAAATGCCAGGGCCGAGGCGAAAAAGGCCTTCGATCTGTCTTCCAACTTGTCTCGCGCGGAGCGCCTCCTGGTTGAAGGACGCTACCGCGAGACTTCCCGGGACTGGGACAAAGCCGCCGAAATCTACCGGGCGCTCTTCGAGTTTTTCCCGGACAATCTTGACTACGGACTGGCCCTCGCCAATGCCGAATACAAGGCCAATAAATGGAAGGATACGCTGACCACTATCGCTCGATTGCGCGAACTGCCTGTGCCCCTGCGGGACGAACCTCGAATCGATTTGGCGGAACAGGACGCGGCGCGATCGTTAGGAGACACAAAGAGGTCCGAAGCCGCGCTCGTAAGGGCCGCGGAAAAGGCTCAAGCGGCCGGAGCATCCTTGCTGCTGGCAAAGGCGCGGCTCGATCAAGCGTGGTTGTTTGAAAACCTCGGCAGGTTTTCTGAAGTCGAGGCCGCGGTGCGCGAAGCGAAACAACTCTATGTAGCGGCGAATGACCGCAGCGGGGTCGCGGAAGCGACGACACTCGGCGCCATCGCTCTCAAGAATCAGGGAAACTACCTTGGTGCGAAAAAGGGCTATGAAGAGGTTTTAGCGCTTTATCGCCAAATCGGAAACCGTACGGGCCTTGCCGCCGAGAATGACAACATCGGGGACATTCTTGTTTACCTGGGCGACCTCGATGGAGCTCGCCGCGGGTACGAGGCGGCTCTGGCAATTTATCACGAGGTTGGGGATCAAAACGGTGAGGCTCTGGCGAAGAACGGTCTCGGTGATGTCTTCCTGGCCCTGGGCAAGCATCGGGAAGCAATGCAGATGTTCGAGGGCTCTTTCGAAATTTGCGGAAGGATTGGCAATCGAGGCAGGCAAGCCGGAGCCATAGCCGGCAAGGCCCGGGTGCACCGGCTACAAGGAGAACTGACCCAAGCGCTCGCGGAGGAAACGGAAGCTAGGGCCATTTTCGAGGAGATTGGGGACCAGACCGAAGTAGCACACGTTGACCTGAGTCTTGCCGAACTCTTCCTTGATGAAGGGAAGAGCGGGGAGTCGGCACTCTCGGCGCGGCGCGCCTCGGACGTGTTTAGAAGGACCAAGGGAACGAGCGACGAGGCAGCCGCGAGCCTCCTGCTGGCTAAAACATTGCTGGTTAGCGGCCACATCGCTGATGCCCGCAAGATTGTCGACCAGGTCGTGGGCGTTGCCACCGAAACGCACAACCGGGAATTGGATTTATCGGCAGCGCTGATGGCTGCCCGTGTTCGTGCGGCGTCGGGAGATTCCTCGGAAGCCAGGGAGGCTCTACGGCGCCTCGACAGGGTGATCGCTGATGCGATCACGACAGGCTTCCAGGCAATCACGCTGGAGGCTCGCCTGGCAAAAGGCGAGATTGAGATGCGAAACGCCGATTCAAACACAGGCCGCGCCTATCTTGTGGCCTTGCAGAATGATGCGGCCAAAGAGGGATTTATGCTAATTGTCCAGAAAGCGTCTGCTGCTTTGCAGACGGGCATGAAGCGGAGTTCGCACGGAGTGGGAAATTAGGGGCCGACCGATTCCGCGTCACGCCGCCAAGAGAATTTAGAAACAGCTGCCTAACCTGTCGAGCCCCGGGGGCCTACAATCTGCACACTGCGTTTGGGGAATGTCTCTTGGTAAAGTTTTATCTATCAATAGAATACGGAAGGCTGCGCAGAGTACATGCGAATGGCTTGACAACGCCAAGCTGCGTTCGGAAACTGCGTAACGCGTCAATTTCTGCTTTTTGTGGTGAGATAGGAGCCTTGGCATGCGAGCAAGGATGCTGGTGCGACAATTTGTGTTTTCCTCGGCTTTTCTAATGGCGTGGCATGTTCTGGGCGCTAAAGCCGGTGGTGCGGCACCGAGTCCGCCGGAGACCAAGACACGCATTGCCATTGTGGGACTTGACCACGATCACGTTTGGGGATTGCTGAAGTACCTCGAAGCGGAACCCAATGCGGAACTAGTGGCGATCGCTGAACCTCAGCCCGCGCTCGTGAAAGAGGCGAAGTCGCGGGTGCCAGACAGCGTCAAGTTTTATTCCGCCTACGTCCCCATGTTGGACGAAGTCAAGCCCGACGCCGTCATCGTCACTACCTCAAACGACCGGCACCTCGAGATTCTGCGCGAGTGCGCCAAGCGGCACATTCATTATTCCGTCGAGAAGCCGATGGCCACGAACGCGGCCGACGCTCGCGAGATGGAGAAGCTGGCCCGGCAGGCCGGAATCAAGCTGATGGTGAACTATTGGAACGCGTGGGTGGCGCCGAGTCATGAGCTTTTTCATCGCGTGAAAGACGGACAGGTTGGCGCGGTGCAGAAAATCATCGTGCAATACGGGCACGCGGGCCCCAAGGAGATTGGCGTGTCGGAGTATTTTGCGGATTGGCTCTACGACCCCGTCAAAAATGGCGGCGGCGCAATCATGGACTTTGGATGCTATGGGGCGGAGTGGGCGCTGTGGCTGAAGGGCCGGCCCAAAGGCGTGCAAGCGATCGCGCAAAAGTTGAAGGTTTCACAACACAACAAAGTGGACGACGACGCGACGATCCTTCTCGAATATCCGGACGCCACGGTGATCGTTGAGGCTTCCTGGAATTGGCCGCATAGCATGGGGCAGGTGCAGGTCTTTGGCCCGAAGGGGAGTTTGCTCGCGACTCGCAACACTTTGTTCTACAGGTCCGCCGAAGATCGCGGGAAATCGGGATTAGAGGGCGAGCCGGTTTCCCTCAATGCACTGCAGGGAGCCATGGGCAATCCGGTAGCGTATTTTGTGGACTGCATCCGTCACGATAAAACGATCGAAGAGCCGCTGTCTGCTCAATTGAACGTGCAGGTGCTGGAGATCCTGGACGCGGCGCGGGAATCTGTTCACACCGGGCGCGCTCAGGAACTGCGCTGAAGTTCGCGCCGGCACGGCTCCGACAACCTACCGGCACGTTTTCTTGATCCTGAGGTTTCCATCTCGTTGTACTCTGTCACGGCAGAGGACGCAGGATCAATTCCGTGACTGAAAACGAACAGACGTAAACAACAAAGATTGTTCAAAAACTCAGGTCCAATAGCGCCCGAACACGATACAGAGTCATCATGCAACAAGTACGCAGATCCATTGCGCTGCCTCCCGGCCCCGGCCCTAAACAAAGTCCCGAAGATCAGCGTTGAGTGCAGCTCCATGGCAGGAAGTTTGGCAAGAATCAATAAAGATTTTGTAATATCTTTGCAATCCAGTGAAAGACGCAACTACTTCAATTTCCTAGGGGTAGCGCAGACTGTTTTATTCAGATTGCACCTGGCTATATTCGCGCAATTGTATTCTTACGCGCACCATTGACACACTGCAAAACGCACCGTAGCATCGCTTTCACCGACCGCAATTGTTGCTCACGCGCGCGCCGGAAGAGGGGCCTCTCATGAGCCTTCGCGACTTCATCACCAAACAGTTTATTGACGTCATCGAGTGGGTTGAGCCGGAAGAGGGCATCCTGACCTACCGCTATCCCATGCAGGATCGCGAGATCCAGAATGGCGGCAAGCTGACCGTCCGTGATTCGCAAGCCGCGGTTTTTGTGAATGAAGGGAAAGTGGCGGACACCTTTGGCCCCGGACTCTACACGCTGAATACGCAAACGCTGCCCATTCTGACTTATCTGAAGAACTGGGACAAAGCGTTCAAATCGCCCTTCAAGTCCGACGTCTATTTTTTCTCCGCGCGAATTCAGACCGACCAGCATTGGGGCACGCAGAATCCCATTTCCATCCGCGACAAGGAATTCGGCGCGATTCGTCTTCGCGGCTTCGGCATTTACTCGTATCACTTGAGCGACGCGAAATCGTTCTACAGCAAGATCAGCGGCACTCGCGACATTTATCGCGTCGCCGACCTCGAAGGCCAGTTACGCAACACCATCGTCGCCAAAATGACCGATGCGTTTGCCGCCAGCCAGGTGCCTTTTCTGGACATGGCAGCAAACCAAGGCGCGCTTGCCGAAAAGATCAGCGAGACTCTCAAACCATCGTTCACGGAATATGGGCTCACGCTCGACACTTTTGTGGTCGAGAACCTTTCGCTGCCGGACGAGCTGCAAAAAGTGCTCGATCAACGCATCAGCATGAACGTGCTCGGCGACATGGGCAAATTCACGCAATATCAGGTAGCGCAGTCCATCCCCATCGCCGCGGGGAATGAGGGCGGAGGCGCGGTAGGAATGGGCGCGGGTCTCGGCGCCGGCGTGGCCATGGGCCAAGCCATGATGGACGCGGTCAAGAAATCCACTTCGGCACCTGCCGGCGGAGCGGCGGCTGCGGCGGGCGGAGCCCCTGCTGCCGAAACGAAATTCTGCAGCGAATGTGGCAAGCCCATCCCGCGCAACGCCAAATTCTGTCCGGAATGCGGAAAGCCCCAAGTGTAGCGTCACCGCCTGCCATGAGCGGAATCGAGTGGGTGGTCGAAGCTTTCGGATGCTCTTCGCAGTCGTTGCGTGATGTTGCTGTTTTACGAAACTTATTTAGCAGCATCATTCGCGAGATGAAGCTCCGGCCCGTCGCCGAATCGCAGTGGCATCAGTTTCCCGGCACTGGGGGCATTACTGGCCTTTGCCTTCTCGCCGAGTCGCATCTCGCGTGTCACACGTTTCCGGAGCACGGCTCGCTCTGCCTCAATCTCTTCTGCTGCGTTCCGCGCGCCGAGTGGGATTTCGAAACGGTTTTGCGGCAGCTCTTTGAGGCAAATTCCGTCTCCGTCCGGCGGCTACAGAGGCCCTACGAATCCCAACGGAAGCAGGCCGCCAGTGACTGAGGCAAAACCTCTTGCCGCAAATACGGGGAGTCATTCGCGATGACTCACCCCGCTGCCAACTGTCCGAACTGCGGCGCCAAAATCGTTTTTCGCTGGTCCAGCAGCGTCCAGACCGTCTGCGAATTTTGCAAGAGTATCCTTGTACGCACCGACGTGGACCTGAAAAAAGTCGGCCAGGTGGCCGATCTTCCGCCGGACAGCTCGCCCATTCAGATCAATACCGAGGGCAAGTACGGCAACAAAGCATTCGTAGTGGTCGGCCGCATCCTCTATGAGTACGATCAAGGCGGATGGAACGAGTGGCACGTCATGATGAACGACGGCACCAGCGCCTGGCTCTCCGACGCTCAGAGCGAATACGCTCTTTCTCTATCCTCCAAGGCGCAAAATCTTCCCGCCGCTGCGCTGGTCCATGTCGGCCAGGAATTCACCTGGAACAACCAGCCCTATGCGGTGAGCGTCATCACTCCCGCACATTATCGTGGCGTCGAGGGCGAACTACCGTTTCAATACTGGGACAAGACGGACGTCACCTTCGTCGATCTGCGCAGCGAGTCCAGGAAATTCGCCACACTCGATTACAGCGATCCCGAACCAGCTTTGTACCTCGGTGAATTCGTGGAATTCGATGATCTTAAATTGAGAAACTTGCGCAGTTTCGAGGGCTGGTGATGAGCGCCAGCACTCCACCGCTTTCCGGGCCTCCTAAGCCGCAAGCCAAGGCGCTGAATTGTCCGAAGTGCGGCGCGGCCATTGTTCTCCGCTCGTTCGGCCAGGCCGAAACTGTGGTGTGCGCGAGCTGCCATTGCATCCTCGACGCCAAAGATCCCAACCTGGCCATCCTCCAGCAATTCGAAATTAAAACGAGTGACATAAAACCTCTTATTCCCCTTGGCACGCGCGGCAAGTTGCGCGGCACGGACTACGAGGTCATCGGGTTTCAACGCCGGAGCACGCAGGTCGACGGAATCACTTATTGCTGGCACGAATATGTGCTGTTCAATCCTTACAAAGGCATTCGCTACCTGAGCGAGTACAACGGCCATTGGAACGACATCAGCATCTGCAAAATGCTTCCGATGAGCGAGGGAGCCTCGGCCAACTACCTTGGCGAAATCTACAAGCACTTCCAGACGTGCGATGCCAGCACCGATTTTGTTCTCGGTGAATTTCCATGGCAGGTCCGTGTAGGCGAACACGCTGGGGTCGCGGATTTCGTAAATCCACCGCGGATTCTGTCCAGTGAAAAAATGGCCAACGAAGTCACTTGGTCCATTGGCGAGTACATGTATGGCCGCGAGATCTGGGAGGCCTTCAAGCTGCCCGGTGCTCCGCCCGAAGCGATGGGCGTTTATGAAAATCAGCCTTCGCCCGTCACCACCAACGTTACAGGCATGTGGGTCGCGTTCGCCGCCTTTGCCATGCTACTTCTCGCGCTCATGGCCGGTTTCGATATGCACGCGAAAAAGGAGCCGGTCCTTCATGAAACGTTTCATTGGGAACGCGCCAAAGTGGCGGGTGAAACTTCCTTGGTCACCGACGTTTTCGAGCTCAAGGGTCGCCCATCGACCGTCGAGGTAAAGACATGGGCTCCGGTGAGCAACGAGTGGATCTATCTCAATTATGCGTTGATCAATCAGGACACGGGCCAAGCGTGGGACTTCGGGCGGGAAGTCAGCTACTACTCTGGCTACGACAGTGACGGCTCGTGGTCCGAAGGAAGTCGTAACGACAGCGTAGTGATACCGCGCGTCCCCTCCGGCCATTACTATTTCCGCATCGAGCCAGAAGTGGATCCGGCTGTTCCAGCCATCGCTTATTCCGTTGCAGTTACACGCGACGTGCCCGTCTTCGGAATCTACGGCATCGCCTTTCTCGCGTTACTCGTGCCGGTAGTCATCATTTCCTTTCGCGCTTACACCTTTGAGCGCTCCCGCTGGTCCGAGAGCGATCATCCACCTATGCAATTTTCCAGCAGTTCGGGAGATGACGAATAATGTTCAGAAAACTCTATCTTCTTTATGGCGCTCTAGTTCTGAGCACCGCGGCCTTCGGTCAATACCGCGGCTGGAGCCTCGACACCATCAATCAGCTCAAAAACGTTCCGAAGTCCGTCCGCGATAATCCTGGCTCGTACCGCTCGGTTTACAGCGGCTATCACCACTACACAGGAGGCAAATAAGATGAACCTCGTTTCCCTCGGCAACATCGTCGCTGCCCTGGTCTTCGCGTTTGTCGGGATTTTTATCTTTGTGATCGCCTTCATGGTGATGGACAAGCTCACGCCGTACCATCTCTGGAAGGAAATCGTGCAGGAGCACAACATGGCGCTCGCCATTCTCGTCGGCGCCATGTCTCTCGGCATCTGCATCATCATTGCCGCCGCGATCCACTAGGCCATGGGCATTCTGGTGTTCATTTCCGTGCTGCTGGTCGCGGCTTGCGGCCTTATCTATGAGCTTGTCGCCGGCACGCTTGCCAGCTATCTCGTCGGCGATAGCGTCTTTCAGTTCTCCACCATCATCGGCACGTATCTTTTTGCGATGGGTATCGGCAGTGCGCTCTCCCGTTACATCCATCGCGGCCTCGCCAATCGCTTTGTGTGGATCGAGCTTCTCCTTGGAGTTGTCGGTGGTTTTTCCTCCGCGCTGCTGATGCTTGCGTTTGCGTTTACCCAGGGATTCGAATTGATTCTGTACGCGCTGGTCATTGTGATGGGCGTTCTGGTCGGGCTGGAAATCCCGTTGCTTATGCGCATCGTCAAGGACCGCTATCAATTCCGGGACGTCATCGCGCACGTCCTCACCTTCGATTATCTCGGTGCGCTCGGGGCCTCACTTCTGTTTCCAATCCTGCTAGTGCCGCGTCTTGGTTTGGTACGCTCCGCAATGTTGTTTGGTTTGATCAATGCCGCCGTCGCGCTTTGGAGCACGTTCCTGTTCGCCAATCAGCTCCCACGCACTCGCGGTTTGCGTCTTGCCTGTGTTCTAGTCCTGTTTGGACTAGGAGCCGGGCTTGCCGAAGCGAAGCGCATCACCGCCACTGCCGAAGACAACATCTACGCCGACGAGATTATTTTTGCCCGCGACACGCACTATCAGCATCTCGTCCTCACGCGTTTCAAGGACGACCTGCGGCTTTTTCTCAATAGCCACCTGCAATTCAGCTCTCGCGACGAATACCGCTACCACGAAGCGCTTGTCCATCCCGGCTTGGCCGCCGTTCCCGCTCCGCGCCACGTCCTGATTCTTGGCGGAGGCGATGGCCTCGCCGTTCGTGAAATCCTCAAATACCCGCAGGTTGAGAGCATTTCCCTTGTCGATCTCGACCCTGAAATGACGAGGATTTTTTCCTCGAACCCCATGTTGACCAGGCTCAACGCCAGCTCGCTGCTTTCTCCGCGCGTACACGTCATCAGCGCCGATGCCTTTCCCTGGGTCGATTCGAACACCGACAATTTCGATTTCATCGTCATCGATTTCCCCGATCCTACGAACTATTCGCTCGGCAAGCTTTACACCACGGCGTTCTACCGCGCCGTCTCGCGTCACCTCAGCGCGCAAGGCTTCATGGTCGTGCAAAGCACCTCACCGATGTTCGCGCGCGATTCCTTCTGGTGCATCGCGCAAACGTTGAAACAAGCCGGGCTGCAAACCTATCCCTACCACGTCTATGTTCCCTCGTTCGGCGAATGGGGCTTCGTCCTGGCCGGCACTCACGATTACGCTCCTCCCAAGTCCCTTCCCGCCGGATTGCGTTTTGTCAGCGTGGATGGCCTTGCCGCACTTTTTCAGTTCCCACCGGACATGGCGCCCCTCCCTATGCCCGCCAATCAGCTCAACAGCCAGGTTCTTGTTCGCACCTATGAAAACGACTGGAAGGACATCAGTCATTGAAGCTGGGCCGCCGCAAGTTTCTCGGTCTTGGCAGCGCGGCGCTCGTCGGCCTTTCCCTAAAAAGTGAAAAGAAGATCGAAGGCTCGTTTGTCAACGATTCCTTCCAGATGGGCCATCTCTTGCGCGACCGCGCCGCATTCCCAGCGGCAAAGCGCATCGAAAAAGTCCCCGTCGTCATTGTCGGCGGCGGAATCGCCGGCCTGAGCGCCGCATGGCGTCTTCACAAGCGCGGCTTCACCGACTTCGTCCTTCTCGAAATGAATCAACAAGCCGGCGGCAACGCTCGCTGGGGCCAAAACGAAGTCACCGCCTATCCCTGGGCCGCGCATTACGTGCCGGTCCCCGGGCCGAAGGCCGTCTACGTCCGCGAACTTTTTGAGGATCTCGGTGTTTTGAAGAACGGCCAATGGGAAGAGCGCTATCTTGCTTTTTCACCGCAGGAGCGGCTCTTCCTCTACGGCCGCTGGCAAGAAGGAATCGAGCCCGCCGTCGGTCTCACTTCGAAAGACCGCGATCAGTTTCAGCGCCTCGAGAATCTCTTCAGCGAATTCCGCAAAGGCGGCGCTTTCACCGTTCCACTCGAACTCGGCCTCTCTCCAAAATTTCAGTATCTCGATCGCATTTCCTTCTCTGATTGGCTTCGCCAGCAGGGTTTCGACTCCCGCCTTCTCCATTGGTACATGAACTACGCTTGCCGCGACGATTACGGCGCGCTCGCAAGCGACACTTCCGCCTGGGCCGGCATCCACTATTTTTCTTCTCGCGAGCCCGACGAAAAAGGCCCACTCACCTGGCCAGAAGGCAATGGCTGGATCACCCGCCGCCTTCTCGAACGCCTCGGCGCGAACATTCGCACCAATCAAATGGTCCACCGCATCTCGCAAACGCGCCGCGGCGCAAGCGTTTTCGCCGGTGACACCGAATTTCAATGCGAATTCGTCATCTTCGCCGCGCCCACGTTCCTAGCTCCGTATGTTCTCGAAAATTTTCCCCGGCTTCACGATTTCGTCTATTCCCCCTGGCTCACTGCCAACATAACTCTCGACGGCTATCCCGACTCCCGCGGAGCCGAACCTTCCTGGGACACCGTCTTCCTCGATTCCCCTACCCTCGGCTACGTCGACGCCATGCACCAGAGCTTGCGCACTTACATTGACCGCACTGTCTGGACGTTTTACTGGGCCCTCGCCGAAGGCGCTCCCGCACAAAATCGCCAGCTTCTCCTCGAAAAAGATTGGACTTACTGGAAGGAAGCCATTCTTCACGACCTCGAACGCGTTCACTCGGACATTCGCCAGTGCGTCTCCCGCATTGACGTCATGCGCATGGGCCACGCCATGATTCGCCCCACTGTCGGCTCAATTTTCGCCGAAGAACGCCGCCGCCTCTCTCGCCTCGATGGACGCATCCTCTTCGCTAACTCCGACCTGAGCGGCATCTCCATCTTCGAGGAAGCCCAATTCCAGGGCGTCGAAGCCGCCCAAAAAGTGCTAAAGAAACTCCACGGCTAGCCTGCGAAACAAATCCCATTTCCACTCCGGCAAATTTAGCCTGTAACTTCTCCGTGGCAAAGGACTCTCACTCCCAGGGGAACGGGCTTGCTTAGCCAGAAAGAAATGAGAAAGCCCTCCGGCAAAGTTCCAGCATCCAATATAGATATAAGATGATATCGAAGCCGAAATGCCCCAGGAGATGGGAGAAATGTTGATTCGCAAAGCCCCAGATTTGACTTACGCGGACATCACACCCAAGTCTATCTACCTAGACCGCCGCAGATTCCTTCGCGCGATAGGCGTCGTTGGCGCAACTGCCGTAGCCGGAAAAGGCCTGTTTGATTTGGCGTTGCCGCAGCAAGACGCGCTTGCCGCGACGAAATTCAGCAGTCTCGCCAAGAGCCCTTTCAGCATTTCCGAAAAACAAAACTCCTATGAGGACGTTACGCACTACAACAATTTCTGGGAGTTCGGCAGGGAGAAGGACGACCCTGCGAAGAACGCGCAGAAGCTCCGGACTACACCGTGGACCGTTTCCGTCGAAGGCGAAGTCAAAACCAAGCGCAAGTTCACCATGGACGAAATTCTGAAGCTCGCACCTCTCGAAGAGCGGATTTACCGCCACCGTTGCGTGGAGGGTTGGTCGATTGTCGTGCCATGGATTGGGTTCTCCTTCAGTACTCTTGCGAAGCTTGTGGAGCCCACGCCCAAGGCCCAGTTCGTTGCATTCGAATCGTTCTTTGATTCCGGCCAAATGCCCGAAGCAAAGTACGCCGGGCTCGATTTTCCCTATGTCGAAGGCCTGCGCATCGATGAAGCGATGAACCCGCTCGCGCTGCTCTGTGTCGGCATGTACGGCGAAACGCTGCCCAATCAGGACGGCGCACCCATCCGCATGGTCATTCCCTGGAAGTACGGCTACAAAAGCATCAAGTCCCTGGTCAAAATTCGCTTTGTAAAGAGCCAGCCCCCGACCACCTGGAATCTCGCCAATCCCGTCGAATACGGCTTTTATTCCAACGTGAATCCCAATGTCGATAATCCGCGCTACAGCCAGGCCAAGGAGCGCCGGCTCGGCGAAATCTACAGGCGCCCCACGCTTATGTTCAATGGCTACGGCGATCAGGTCGCCAGCATGTATAACGGCATGGACTTGAAGAAGAACCACTAACCCGGAATTTCCGAATGCGTGCTCTTCTCACCAGCAAATGGACCAAGGTCGCCGTTTTCCTGCTTTGCCTGGTTCCTTTTGGCGCACTGATTTGGCGCGCTCTTCACAATGGCCTCGGTGCAAATCCCGTCGAGTTCATTCAGCTCACCACTGGCCGGTGGACATTGCGTTTTCTCATCATCACTCTATGCATTACGCCCTTCCGCAAGCTCCTCAGCCTCCCCGATCTCATTCGTTTCCGCCGTATGCTTGGCCTCTTTGCCTTTTTCTACGTGTGTCTGCACTTCTTCACCTATCTTGGCCCCGATCAATCTTTCGATCTCGCGGCCGTATGGAAAGATGTTGCCAAGCGCCCATTCATCACTGTCGGTTTTCTCGGTTTCCTGCTCCTGGCTCCGCTGGCAATGACTTCGACGACGGGCTGGATTCGCCGCCTCGGCGGGAAGCGCTGGCAAATGCTGCATCGCGCCATTTATTTCGCGGCGGTTGCCGGCGTGATTCACTACTATTGGAAGGTCAAATCCGATGTGCGCATGCCGCTCTTCTACGGCACGCTTGTCGCTATCCTGCTTTTGTGGCGGGTGGGCGGCTGGCTTTCACGGCGAAGATCCGTCGTGGCTGCGAAGCTTTCTTCGGAGGCTCGCGCCGACGCGGCTCGTTGATTCTTTCTAATGAACGGTGGTGGAGATTGGCTCCACGCTGAAGTCCACTCCCCAGAAGCGCGGCGCCGGCGTAAGAAATTCGATGCCCACGCGCTGTCCCTTCGCGCCCAGATCACCCAGGTAGACGATCCGGCATTCCAGTTCCTCTTGCGTCTCCGGGTTGGTAATCACCAGCATTTCGCCGTTGTTCACTTCATGCTTCAGCAGCAACAGGCCGCCAAAACCGTTGACAACCAAGGTTTCGCAGGTCTCGCGGAACTTCTTTCCGTTGTGGGCACGGCCCTGCGCTTGTATGCGCATTTTATGAAAGACTCTCGAGCTTCGCCGGGGTGAAGCTGCAGTGACTTCGCTCATGGCCACCATCTTCGGCTGCCCCCCGCTCTACCGTCAATCTGTCCCTCCGTACAGGTGTTCCGCAGCCGCAACTTGCTCGAAGACCGCTGGAAGCTCCTTTACTGGATACCTCAGCGGGACGGGTTCTGTGTAGCTAGGCCCAGCCAAAGCTTGAACTCTTTGCTGAGCGATTTGAAATCCACGGGCTTGGAGATACAGGCGTCGCATCCTGCCTGGATGACTCGTTCGTGATCTGTCACCATTGCGTGCGCTGTCACTGCAATGACGGGAATGTGGCGCAGAGCCTGCCTCTGTCTGATCCACTTGGCCGGGGATAGACCATCCTCGCGGCCGAGATGGATGCAGTTTGGAAAATAGCGAGGGCCGCGAAAAAACCGGCTTTTTAAGGTTTCTACCGTCTCAAATCTCAGGTAATCCCAGTAGCGCTGTCTTTTCAGCGGGCAGCGATATTGGGGCCGCATTTCCGTTTCGTTGCTTCGTGGCGGGACTCGGTGCTCTACCGCTGGGTTGCGATCATGTAAAAGGAGATTAGTTTGGGATGAGAATATGCGTTCGCCTAAGGAATCTAGGTACGCTTACGGAATTACGGCAGTGGCTTGGTTCGAGTCGGCGCTCTCCCTACCGCTGGAGTCTACGGCCGTGGTCACATAGAAATAGGTCGTGCCGCTCTGTACGGTCGAATCCGTGTAGGTGAGAGTCGTAATCAACGATGAGTTGATCTTTGTGTATCCGCTCCCGCTCACCGTGCTGCGGTATACATTGTATCCGGACACTGTCGATGTACTCGCATTCCAGCTTAGCGACGCCGAATGCTGCACCGGTGGAACACCCGTTCCTGATAGAGAGATCGTGGCTGGCGATCCGGTCGCGTTACTCACCAACGTGATGCTTCCCGGTAGGCTGCCAGTCGTCGTGGGACTGAACTGCACAACCAGCGTGACGTTTTGGGACGGAGATAGTGTGACAGGTGCGCTTCCGCCCGTCATCGAATAGCCCGTGCCGGTCAAGTTGACCTGTGAAATTGTTACGTTGGAATTCCCCGTGTTAGTAATCGTGATGTTTTGCGTGGGTGAGGAAGTTCCCGTTGTTACATTTCCAAAGCTCAATCCTGTCGTCGGATTGATTCCAAGGGTGAGGATAGCAGCGACTCCCGTGCCGCTAAGAGCTACAGAAGTCGGTGAAGTCGGTGCGTTACTAACTATGGAGATGTTGCCGGACGCCGGGCCCGTTGAGGTCGGCAGGAAGGCTACCGTAATTGTGGTTTGCTGGCCTGCGTTCACATTGAAGGGCAACGAATACCCACTGACGGTGAAGAAAGCCGAGCCGGTTTCAGTCACTTGAGTGATTGTCAAGGTAGCCGTGCCCGTATTCTTAATGATCAAGGGCTGGGACAGCTTAGTGCCGACCGGGTCGTTTCCAAAGTTGACCGGACTCACCTGAATAGCCGGGGCAGGTGCGGGATTCACCGTAAGTGTCGCCGCCGCGCTGGTCACCGTTCCTGCCGAATTGCTCACCACGACCGCGAACGTCGATCCGCTATCCGCCGTCGTCGTTGCAGGCGTTGTATAGCTCGTTGCTGT
>WNGO01000771.1_pt1 | contig 19999 bp, 13 predicted proteins | sample 5400511 | NCBI WGS metagenome assembly WNGO01 (sample SAMN13153380, study PRJNA577476) | soil metagenome | isolation source: 20 cm soil or saprolite under Garry oak tree replicate 2 | place: USA:California | collected 2016-06-15 | reverse complement strand
GCGTCGTAAAACTGCCAGACCCGGAATGGGAGCAAGCCACGCTTGGTCGGGGAACTAGATGTATGACCGCACTCATCGTAAAAGGCCTGCCAGAACTCAACAGTTAGATTTGTGGCTGGATTGGCGAGGCTCAGTTGGCGGAGGGTTTTGCCATCGCTGGGGCGCATCTCATCGACATCGGCATAGTGGGTCGGGTGTTCGGGCCCGGTTGACCCATGCCCGGCCGGTCGATTGTCACGGCCGCCAGCAACGGAATTGGGAAAACGCTTCCAGATGAGATCGGGCACATCTGCCAACGGCACGAAATCACCGTTATCGCGAGCATCCTTGAGAGCGGCCCTGATCCTTTTGGGGTCCAAATCACCGCGAGCGAAACTTATGCGATCGAGGTTAGCATTTATTAGAGTAGCCAGTTTCCCTCCGCCTGTGAAATTGGCGGCGAACGAAGCAATGCTATAATGTCCCGTTTGCCCCCAATAGGGCATGACACCGGTATTGTGTTCCTGCACAAGTTCCACATTGAGCAGGTGGCAGACATTACTTAGTGTCGTCGCGAGCGCGAAATTCAATCGTTCAGTGCCAGTCGGAAACGCGAAGGACTGTCCACCCCATTCCACCGCTAGCGGAAGCGGCCGATCGCTCTCCAATTTGCGTGCCAAATGCCACACCGTACCGGAATCCCCTGGCTGAGTGCTCGCCTTTCCAGTGGCAGGAGCGATGAGAAAATCACTTACATACTCGTATCCGCCGACCGATTTGTAACGATAGAACAGTGCCTGGATACGGCCGGAAAGTTCACCCGAATGTGCTCCGTGCGCGACTACCTCCTGGCCGATGAGGCGCAGGCTGAGATTGTGATCATTTAAATCCAATAGGGGGCCGATCGGTCCCAAGCCGTACACCTGCGAGGTCCAATCATTCACATTCTCCAACTCTATGAGACCGATCTCGAGATTCACATAAGTGCTGCGCATTGGCAGGCCGGGATACAGTTCATTGAAGGGCAGCCGAGTCAGTTGCAGTGCACTGCTGCGTCCAATGACAGTCTGGCGGTTTCGAACCAGCGCCGAGATCGGCGTGCCGGCCGGACCGCAAACATGTCGGTTCGTAAGCGCGTACGTCGTGTGGCCATCCGAAACGAGACAGCCGGCCGTCGCTGTCTTCGGCCGTCCTTGGACGCCAACATTAATGGGAACGCCACCGCCAAGTAGAGAACTCGGCCAGTGCCACTTGGGGATCGGCAAGGGAATGGATTCAACTGGGGTAACTTTCACGACGCACACCGGCACACTGCGCCCATCCGGCAGGAAAAGGGTCTTGGGCACCATTTCGTAGGGCTTGAAGTCCGCATCCGCTACCCATTCGTTAACGAGCACTAGAACGCACGGCCACGAAGCGTCGCCGACAGTCGAGTTATCAAATCGTCGTTCGACCTGAGCCTTTTTCTTGGCTCCAGGCGCCGCGACATCGCCTTCACGGAAGAGGTACAGGCCGATTGCCGTGCCAACGACATTAGCCTTGTTCATCAGATGGTAGTGATATTGGTCTCGCGCTTCGAGGAGGTCGCGAACCGACAAAGCTCTGAAATTTGGGCTTTGCTCGGCCAACGCTTGGTTCGATTCCGTCTTACGATTGGGTTTAGACTTGGTTCTCATAAGTGATCATTGCCAGACAATCGATGACCTCTGAACGTTGAAACCGCAACTGCACCTGAGAAGTATGCGTTGGAAGGTGGCAAGCCGGCAAGCGCCTTTTGTCCCTAGCCCAAGCCGCCCAAACTGCTCATTCCAGATGTAGCCGAAGCGCGTCTGCGCAAAGATAGATGCTGCCGATCACGATTCATCGGAGAGTGGCGAACGAACTGAACCAATTAGCCCGCAACATCAATTCCGACGTCGTGCCACGCTTGCACGACGGCAGCTCTCACCGAAACACCGTGGATTTGGTTAGCATTATCGGCGGTGAGGTCGGCAAAATCCTGGAACTGGGCGGTCGCGGAAAGCCTAGAATCGAGCAGTGTCCGGTACCAGATATTACCTGCTATCTCCCACGAATTGCCTCCGATGGCAATTGCTGTCAGATAGAAAGCTTTGTTCGGAATCCCCGAGTTGGTGTGGACGCCACCCTGGTCACTGGTGGTGTTATCGTAGCGACTCATGTGGTCGGGTTGCGGGTCTTTCCCAATCAATGGATCATCGTAGGCGGTGCCGGGCGCCTTCATCGATCGAATGGCCACACCATGGATGCTCGCAGCCAAGAGACCAGCACCAATCAACCAGTCTGCCTGAACCACGGTCTGACCAAGTGACCACTGCTTAACGAGCGAGCCGAACACGTCCGAAACCGATTCGTTCAGCGCGCCCGGCTGATCATGGTATTCGAGTGCCGCGGTCGCCGCTGTCACACCATGCGTCAGCTCGTGGCCTATCACGTCGATGGCAATTGTGAAACGGTTGAAGATTGTTCTGTCGCCGTCACCGAACACCATTTGCGCGCCGTCCCAGAACGCATTGTCGTACTGGTCTCCGTAATGGACCGTCCCGACCAGGTCCATGCCATTGTTGTCGATGGAATTGCGTCCGTAGACATCCCAATAGAGATCAAAGGTGGCGCCGAAGCCGCCGTAGGCTTCGTCGGCCGCCACGTCCCCGCTGGAGTCCTGGCCTTCGCTTCGAATCAGCGTTCCAGGTAGGTTGGTCGTATTAGCAGCGGTGTAAATAAGGCGATTCTTGCGTCGGGGCCCGGCTCTTTCTACCCCTCCAGGTCTCACTTGCGATCGCGTCGTACGCTGCGATCGGATCCAGCTGTCGCGTGCCAGAGTTTGCAGCGCAAGAGCGCGCTGAGTCTGGGTTCCTCTGCTAGCGATTGACTCGAGAAGATAGGGTGGAATAATGTCGCAGCCACAGATCTGCCTCGTACGACGATATGAACGATTCATATGTGTCACATGATTAGATGTGCATGCGGAAGTGCTTCGATTGTCACGGCGTCCTTTTGCGAGCCATGACACGTAGCCTGGACACAAGGTGTTCAAGATTGATATCTGTGGTCGGATCAGTCAGCTGAATAGTGTGAGCACGCGGACCGTCCTGCACTGTGATGGTGTAAGTCCGGTAGTCGGCAGCCCCTTTTGCCGGGGTGGGGTCTCGCAAAGGCTGGTCGAAGAACCGAGATTGGCGCACTAAGGATTCAAGTTCAGTTCGAGCCTGCGGCTCGATCTGTGCTGTGTCGATCGTGAGAGGCCTGCTCAGTGCTGGAAGATGAGCAAATCCGCCACTCATTTCGAAAGTGATTGTCATGAAAACAACTCCAACCTTGGGGCTCTTCGAGCTGCCTTGTATAGAACCTAAAGCGTAAACCTGCTTTATTCGAAACCAAATTTTTCAAATTCTTTCAATCCGGCATTATGACCTGCAAGATTTCTTCGGACGCTGGTTGGGCCGGAATTTTTTGTATCAGAGGTGTGCTCTGCCTGCCACAGAGAATAGATCGCCCCAGAGTGATTCTCACTACGCGGACGAGCTGCAAGCCAGAATGCGCTTGAAATATGAGGTTCATAGCATGAGTTATGGAATCGCAACGCGAAGTAGCGAGAAGTGGCATGACCGGGTCGCGATAATGCAGCATGAGCATTACTTGGCAGCGTTGCGTTTTTCGCATTTGCATTATTGGGTCGGCATTCCCCTTATTCTGCTTACCGCGATAGTCGGCGGGTCCGTTTTCGCGAGGCCGCAGCAAAAGCGAAATGCATCTAGTCGGATCGCTATTGAGATGCTGAGCGTTTTGGCAGCCTTGCAGACATTTCTCAGCTATAACGAGCGCGTAGAAAAGCACCGGATGGCAGGCGCACGTTACGGTGCCCTTGGCTGGCAGTTAGCACTTATGCTAGCGCAAGACTCTGATTGCAACGGTCTCGACGACATCGGAAAGCAACTCGATGCGCTCGCACAAGAATCCCCAAATATTCCCAAAGCGGTTCGCAAGGCGATGGCAGGATATCGTCCCCGCTGGCAACGTGCGAGTAACCAATAAGGCGTAACCAATCATCGCTGCCAGCGGACCACAGCGTTCCGAAAGGGACTGCACCAGAGATTATGCGCCTAACTCGAAGGATTACCTACGTTGATTATGCCTCCTCGTCCTTTTCTTCGCCATACCTCGAACCCGTGTTTTCTTGACAGACGGTCTCTTCCTTTTCTTCACTGTACCTCGAACCCGTGTTTTCTTGACGGACGGTCTCTTCCTTTTCTTCACCGTACCTCGAACCCGTGTTTTTTTGACGGACGGTTTCTTTCTTGCTGGCCTGGCTACTGTCGTCTCATCCGGCTTGGCGCTTGCATTCGTGAACCAGGTTCCCGCAGGCTTTTCGAAGAACATCAGCCGTCTATTAAATTTAAGAGTTCCGGGTTTGAAATAGCTCTCGGACCACCTATCGGTCTCGTCAAGGAATGTTGAGACAGCTTGATCGCTCCTCTCAGAACCGGCCAGTTCATTAGCGATGTTCCGGAAATAGAAGTGTCGGAAAATACGGTCGAACTCGGTCATGTAAATGTCGGCGACACGGGTGTTGCCTCGGATCAGCAACATGTTCTCGTCGTTTTGAAGCAACGAATTAGAGGAGAAATTAGCGGAGCCCGAACACACCAGCGGCTCATCCGACAACGGATCGATCAACAGGAATTTGGTATGCACAAAGAACACAAACCCATCGTTCTTCGGTCGAAAGTGCTCTTCTTTGAAGAACCATCTATCAAGTTCGAAATCCTGGATGCGTCTGCGAGTTGTAACCTTTCCGTTTCTGATTTGATAGATCTCTCCTAGCGGGACGCCATAGGAAAGGATCACACGATTAAAGTCGGCGGTTAGGGCTCTTTTCTGTTCTTTGGATACCGGCTTTTCCATCAGGATGAAGCGCATCTCATTGCGCCTGGCGGCAATCGGTTCGACCAGTTCCTTGCTAATGCCGAAGGCAGCGGTGAACCAAACCGAGTTCGCTGCGTTAAGCATTCGGCGACCATACCACCCAAGCAACTCGGACTTAGCCCGCGGTGAAAACACCCTCACGACCGAGTTTGCATTTATCGCTTCGGCTGGATTCGGTGAGAGCCTCGCTACTTCGTTCCGAGCGGTCCTGAGATCGGGATCAGTCTTCAACAATTCCCAAAGAGCGAGATACTGTTGGGCGGTTTCGGCATCGGCTATCCGGTGTCCCACATTAGTCTGCCCGAGAAAACCCGAAGCCGTGAAGTTGGTCGAACCCGTCCAGACTTCTACTGGATCTGTACCGCCCTTTAGTCGTACGATGAACTTGTTGTGCGGGATCTTCGTGTTCGAACGCTGGAAGGTAATCCTTTGATCGTTAATCGGAATCCCAGCATCGTTCATAGCGACCTCGTTAGGTCCATCTTCACCGTTCGATCCCCTGGTGTCGTGATAAACAATCTGCACATCGATCCCCCTGTCGATTATCGCCTTCAGTGCAGTGAGGATTGGCAGGTAGGTAAACTCATAAGCAGCGACGCGAAGCGCGTCGCCTGGTTGTGTCTCATTGATATAAGCGAGACAAGCTTCGAGCAAGCCGCGAGACAACCAAGTGACTGTTGGATCTTTCGGGTCATTGATGTTCTGCGGTGGTTTGTTGCCGAACTCCTCTGAAAACTTTTGACTAGCGATCGCGCCGCGGTTGAACCAGACCCCGTGGGTCTGGCCAGGTTCCCATTCCTGTTCGGTGGTCACCTCAAGCCGGATCTCATCGCTCGGATTGGTATTCAGCGCCGCCGGATCGCCGAACCTCGGCAAGATGCGGAATCGGTAGGTCGTCCCTGGCGATGCTGAATAGTCACCCCAAAGAAAGCTCTGCACCGGAAACCTGTCCGTATAAAACGCCTGCGGTTTGGTCGGGTCATTTGGGTCTCGGGCGTTCTTGGGGTCCGGCACTATTGATCTGAATACCTTCTGCGAGCGGAGGAATTTCGGCCCCCTGCTCCCGGCACCGACAATCTCGCGTTCGAAGGAGAAACCCTTGAGGCCCTCGCGGAGAGCCTCCGGGCAGTTGAGCGCGATCAGTATCACGTGAGTTCCGCTTATAGCTTTAGCCTGAAAACCTCGTTGGGTAGTTACTATTTCACCGCGCATAGATTGCTCCCTTTGTTTTGAGAATAGATTTCAACTCGTTTGACGCGCGGCATCCAGGAACCAATCCCAGTTGTTCCGATGTGGCAAGCACGAGATTATTTTGCTGGGTCTTCTCTTGCGAGGCGGTCCTCATCAGATGTAGTATACCGAAACAATCCTTTTCCCAAAATATTCCACAAGTGACTGTAGATTTACGGATCAACAATAGCGCCAGCCCCCAGGCGCTGTATCTCACATGGGGACCATCTCCCTGCCGGATTCGGCTAACGGATCCTTCCGGTGCAAGCACCCCGGTTGTTAATGTGACTCTAATGGGCAGCTCTGGTACAACCGGCGGCGCTGTTGTGTTCCGCAAAACGGCGACAGGTTCATCGAGCACAAGTCTGTCGCTGCAGCTGCCGGTCGAGGGAACTTCCGTTCCATTTTTTGTTCTAGGACGCTTCGGACAGCCGAGCGTTTCCGATGGAGATGTGGATATCGAAGTTCGCGATGGAACGACAGTTATTGGCCGAGTGGCCGTAATGGTGCGAATACGAAAGAACGCCAACACGTTGACGCCCGCAGAACGGGATCGTTTCCTGTCGGCCTTCGCACAGTTAAACGATCAGGGTCACGGGCGCTTCGTCGATTTTCGTAACATGCACACAAACGCAGGCTCACCGCAGGCCCATGGTGCACCGGGATTTCTGCCTTGGCACCGTGCCTATTTGCTCGATCTCGAACGCGAATTGCAGGCAATCGATTCCGGTGTAGCGCTTCCATATTGGCGCTTCGACCAAGCGGCCCCCAATTTGTTTACCCCTGACTTCATGGGGGTTTCCGACCAGTTTGGCACCGTTAGCTTCAATGCCAACAATCCACTGCAGTTCTGGGTGACAGATGGAGTTCCTGGGATCAACCGTCGTCCATTCTTTGATACTGCTACTGATTCCGCGAGCGGTATCACTGAGGCACAGACGCTCGCCCTTGGTAATCGATACGCTAGTTTTGAGGACATGGAAGGGAACCCGCACGGATTTGCACACACGAGCTTCGGGGGTGTCATCTCTAGCATTCCTACAGCCGCAAGAGATCCACTTTTCTTTCTTCTTCATGCTAACGTGGATCGGCTTTGGGCGAAGTGGCAACGTCGATTTGATCGTTTCGATTCTAGAGTCACCGCATCGTTTGACAGTAATTCCAGCAACCCGATCGGTCATAACTTGCCTGATACCATGTGGCCATGGAATGGAATTACCGGACCTCCACGCCCTCCGACAGCTCCAGGTGGAGGGCTCGCCAATTCCCCGGTTGTGAATGCGCCAGGCCCACAACCTCACGTGCAGGACTGCCTTGATTATCAAGGCCGGATAGACGCCGCAGCACAACTAGGATTTGACTATGATGATGTGCAGCTGTCCTAACGTTTCGCGTATGCGAATTCCAATATTATGAGCAAGGCCAGGAATAAAAAACGGGGGAAACGCGCCAAGCCAAAAAGAGCAAGCGCAGTGAAGATGTCTCCGTCTGCGGCCGTGACGATTGCCACAAATTCTCGAAAACCGGTGAAAGAGCGGATAGCCGCAATGGGAAACGTGACCCAGGCGATCTGCGAGAAAGATAACAAGTTCCAAGCGCTACTGAACGTCCTCCGCAACACGAATGAACCGATACGTGTCCGACTCGCTGCCTTACAGGCACTCCAGGCCGCAAGCTTCGCTGTGGTCCAATTCGAATCTCGGCGCGCGGACTACCTCGCAACCTTGAGGGCGGTAGCAACAGACGCCGACCCGGAGCTTCGTCAGCGCGTCCTTGGCCTCCTCGCGCGGGAGAAGGACGGTTTTGCACAACAGCGATTGCTTGAAGGCTTGCAGCAGCCGGAAAAGGCACTCCTGCCGCCCGAAAAAGCATTGCAACTTCTCAGCTACGATATCCACGCTGAGGCGTATCCTGTAGCGCGGACGATTGTGAAGAACCCGCCAAATGAAGAAGCAAAACGAGAGGCACTGCGATTGCTCGCAGCGGATGCGTCATCGAAGCCTTTGTTCGAGCGGATTTTGAATGACAAGGCGGAGACGAAAGAAAATCGGCAGCTATCGGCCTCGGCTTTGCAAGCCATCGCACCGGAAGCGATGCAGACACAGGCGCGAGAATTGGTGCTCGATCCAAAGGAGTACGATGATATCCAGGCCACGAGTCTGACGGCGCTAACACAATTTGGTAGCGCGGCAAAAGTGGAGAAGGATGAGAAGTTGCTAAAGCGCGTGGCTTCGCTAAAGAGCGCCGGATCAAACAAACTCAAGCAAGGCGCACGTCGCTTCCTCACAAAATACGGTTCCTAGAACTGGCAACCGATGCTGCCCATAACTACTACGTCTGCTTTGTCAGAACGACAGTTTGAGGCGCTCGTTGAGGCGTTGAGCTCTGACCCAACTCGACGCGCGGAGTTGACAGACCTTCTTCGCGAGGACCACCCAGTTTACGATCAATGTAGCGCGGCCGCGATAGTTCGTATGCGTGGATGGATCCTGATCGCCTTGAGCCATGTCGGACTGACCGACACGGCGCTGCTATTCGTACTCGAGGAGCTTGATACCGGACGCGATGCGTATCTTGTCGCTGCTGCGGCTCGTGCCTTGCGATCCTATGCGAACCCGGTTTCAGCATTCGCGCCGTTTGTGATGCGAGCGATCACGAATATTCGGTATCACGACGAGCACGTTGCTTTTGAGCGCTATGGTGAATATGCGATTTCTGCCACAGGTACAACCGCTTTGACCGAGCTATTCGCCACATTGGTTTGGCTCGGGCCCCATGCGTGCGAAATCTTGCCAGAGCTGCAACAACTGCGCGAGAACCACGGCCACGGCTTCTCCAACAAGCTTTTGCTAGAGATAGAACGTGCTCAGAAAGCCATTTTAGCTCCCGCTCGATCCAGACAGCACAGCAGAGACACTTGCTGTAGCTTGCCGCTGGGTCTTGGTGACGCGCTTTCGTGGGCGCCCGGTTCCCGTTGCGGTTGTGCGAAGATTGAATCAACCGTCTTCGAGGATCACGACGGCGGCACGGTTACCTTCCGGGAATTCTTCCGCGGACATCCTTCTGTTGTCGTCTTCTTCTACACGCGCTGCGACAACCCGCAAAAATGTTCGTTGACCATTACAAAACTGGCGCGGCTCCAGAATTCATTGCTAGAACGAGGATTCGCCGAGCAAATTCGAACAGCCGCGATTACCTATGATCCTGCGTTCGATACCCCAGAGCGACTCCGAGGCTACGCCAAGAATCGTGGCGTGCTTTTGAACGCTAACCACCGAATGCTCCGAGCAATCGATGGTATCAGCGCCGTCCGTGCGCACTTCAAGCTAGGAGTCAACTTTGTCGCGTCGCTCGTGAACCGGCATCGAATTGAAGTCTACCTCCTCGACGCTGCCGGCGGAATTGCCGGATCGTTCCAGCGCGTTCATTGGGACGAACAGAAAATCGTGGAACGAGCAGTCGCCCTACTGAATGAAGAGCAGGGCGCAAACTGCGGTACGTAAGCTAGGCATCTGATTCAAAGTCACTTGGCGAAAACAGACGGGGCTTCGATGGACGTCGGCTCCGACATGAGCTCATGCTGAAATTCGGAATTGTGGCGCCACATCTTTACCTTCCGTTCAAATTGTTACGACCGAACATGTGCGGCGAAAGATGCTGACTAATGGACCACGTAGAGGAGCATAACGGGCGACGCTTTCTTAGCTGCCCTAGCGGGCGAAGACCAGGACAGAGTTAGCCGGGATCAACATTCGAGCGGTCGCCGCATATCCATCACGTGGTGCTTCGAATGCGCCAATTCCGCCGCCGTTGCCGCTAGCGGGGTACTCGTCATAAGCGTCACTATTAAGGATCTCGCGCCAGCCACCCGCTCCGGGCCAAGGCAGCTCATAGCTGGGGAAGGTCTTGTCATTTAAGCTTGCGACAATTACAACATCACGCCCCTCGCCGGGCACCCAACGCTGAAAACAAAGGATGCGATTCTCTTCATTCACGTGTAGCACGCTTAGGGTCTCGCTCCGGAGAGCGGCTTCGGAAAGCCGGAGGTGAATAAGAGCTTCAACAAAACGATGAAAACGCCCCATATGCACATCTTTGCCCAAATCTAAACCGTCCCACCAAAGCAGAAGTTCCGGTTGGGCGCCAGCGTCGTCGGCCCACTGCTTGTCTTCAAGGAAGCATTGACCCATGAAGAGCATAGGGATGCCAGGCGCCAGCATAAGGATGCCCGTCACAACACGAGAGCGACTGCGGGCGTACCAAGAACGGGGATTTCCGCCATCCGCCAGACGTGGTGTGCGCTGACCACGGTCGCGGTACACCTCGTCGTGGCTTTCTATATACTGCACCGCGCGCCAAGCGTTAAGAAAATTCGGGGCCCAAAGTTGGCGTGCCACCTCTTGCAAATTTAAATGCGCCTGCCCGCCGAACGAGGCTGCTGACACAGCTTCGCGCAAACTTTGGCGGAGCCCGTCGTGCCAGCAGGCGTCGAAGCCGGCGCCTCCGTGCTGTGGGAAACGAACTACGTACGGATCGACACCCCAGTACTCCGCGATATTGATGGCACTGGGCTTAATATACTTGGTCGTGTTCGTGAGGTCCTGGCAGAAGCGCCAGCCTTCGCTCGCACTGGCTTGTACGATTACGCTCACCTGATCATAGCGGAATCCATCAACATGGTATTCGTTCAGAAAGAAGGCGGCGTTATCAATCATGAACTGTCGCACTTCGCTTTTCCAGATCGCCCAGACGGGGCCAGCATGATCTTGATCGGTAAAATACAAGCTGTCATTGGCACCAGTACCGGCGGCGCGGTCGAAAAACCAAATGCTCTCGTCCTGTCCCTTCATCTGGCCGCCGGCGTGGTTGTACACCACATCAAGGAGCACAGCGACTCCATGCAAGTGGAACAGCTCTATGACCGCTTTGAGCTGATGTGCCGAACTAGCGAGATCGCCTTCGGTTAGTGCCGGTGCGCTAAACCGGCTACGCAAACCATTCACTAAGCCCATGTAGCCCTGTAGCTCGGGACCCGGTGCGACGGCGTAGTCCATCTCCGGCGAAGAGATGTCAAACCCCTCATACCCTAGACTGCGTCCGCTCGCTACCTCCACTATCGGAAGTAGCAGCACTGCATTGATGCCGAGTGCGACGAGATAATCCAGTCTTCCCAGCACATCGAGAAACTTAGCTACTCGCCGCGGTCGATCGGGACCGTTAAAAACACCGACATGAAGCTGGTAGAGAATTAGATCGTTGAAAGGCGGAGCGTGAAACTCCACATCATGCCATTTCCAAGATCGGGGATCCTGCAGCACGCAATTGCAGAAAGGGTAGCTAGGATTTCGCGTCAGCTCACGTGCGGAGGGATCCCGCTTATAGCCGCTAGTACCTATTCCCATAACGAAGAATTTGTACTGTTGTCCCTCTTTTGCGTCAGCGACGAAGCCACTCCAATATGGCCCGTCTTGATACAGCAGCCCCTCATCGGTGGCTCCCCATTGGTTAAACTCACCGTGAATGGCAACTTGACGCGCTCGTGGCGCCCAGCAGCGAAAAGTCGCACCCGATCCATTTGGCACGATGTTGGCGCCCATAGGAACGCTGCTTGGATTGATTGTAGGCGACGTAGGCATCGGCTGTGGAGCGTGGTCGCGCGTAACCAGGTGCTCCCGACCACTGTCAAGGCGTGTTAGACGTCAGCTGGGGTTAGCCTGCATTGTACGTTAATCATAACCGCCGAACATGAATAATTGTATGTCTTCGTCCGTCGCGTTCATCAGTCCGTGGAGGTTGCCGCCTTTGAGCATCGCGAAGTGGCCGGCGCGCAGCGACCTGACTTCGAACGATCGCTCGCGCTGCGGCATCTTGCACCAGTCGCCGATCACCATGTATGCACGTCCCTCAAGCATCAGGAAGACTTCTTGGTTGTCGCGATGCCGGTGCAGCCCGATGCCGCATTCGGGCTTAAGGATGTGCAGATCCATGTAGTCCACGGCCATGAATGGTTCGGTCGCGTTATTGTGGTTCTTCGATCCGAACGCATTGAAGTTCCACGGCTGAAGCTGACGCTGAAGCTCACCGCTTCCGGCATAGCGGCCGTAGTTCGATACGAGATTCCTGTATTCCAGGAACCCGATGCCGCCATGCGGATTTGGACTGATACCAGTACCGAGAAAGTTGTCCCAACCGCGCAGCATCATGTTGAACTCGTAGTGATAGTTGCTCCCGCCTTTCGAATCCCACACACGCTCGTCGATGTCGCTCCACGCTACCTCGATAAGCAGCGGCAGGATCGGATGCATCGTGGAGTCGGGCGCCACCTGGCGCATGTCACGATCATTGAGGCCCTCCCGATTGAATGCGCTTGGCGTGCCGCGAATCAAATCGGGCGCGGCTTGCAGCTCTCCACGCGTCAGTGCGTCGAGTGATCGTCCTCCAAGGACACCGCGCAGATCCCGACCGTTGTATCCCCACAGCTCGATGTCGTACCGCGAGGAAGCGCTGTTGTACGGCACGGTAAAGATGCGGCCCGGCCGGTTGCCGACCTTCACCCATGCCTTGATGGACTGTCCTAGAAGACCGCCTTTCGCCATCGCCAGCGGGGATTCGGGGTCGGCCTGATAAGACAGCCGTACGAACGGCCCGGTCCATTCACCCGTCGTGACCCATCCACGAACCACATACGTGGATGAGGTCCGAAAGGACTTGACGTTCTGCTTTTGGAAATCGGTCTTGTTGTCCTGCTGCGTTGGGTCGAGGACGTTTGCGTCGCCTCCCTGCGGTCCGTACAGATCGAGGTACTCGTACGGAAAGAGGTACTGCAGATGGTCGCGCAGATACCACTCTCGATCGCACGCAAGCTCGGTGGACTCCAGGATATTCATAAGAGCGACAAGCGAGTTGCCCTTGTTGTAGTTGGGCGTCGTACCTGGCTCGACGCGAAACACACTGTCGCTATGTACAATATCCATCGGCGAGATCCATCAGGCCGTGTGATAAAGGAACGCGACGAAGCGCAGTGGCTTGTTGGCGCTCGGGTTGCGGATTCCGTGAATGCCGCCGCTCTTCGTGTAAATCACGCTGCCTGGCTTCACTGGCAACTCGCGGCAGCTGTGGGGACCAAGGCCATAGATCTCGCGCGTTACTAAAGGATACCGCGAAAGAGCCGGATCGTCATCGTCCCCCATGTAGGCGATGCCTTCGCCTTCAACGATACAGTAGAGCTCCTCCGTGCCGATATGACGGTGCGTGCCTTCGATCGCTCCAGGCGGGATTGTCACTTTGTGGAAAAACACGACGGAGCTGGCGAACTCGCGCTGCAACACCCAGCGCATTTCGATGATGTTGTCGTTCCGGGACTCTGTGTTACCAGGCTCCATCATGCCGTTGCGATAACGCACGGGCGCGACAGTGTCGACGTTGTCAAAGAAGTGCCCGCGCTGAAAGTCGACCAAATAGTTGGAATCGGCGACCGTGTTCTGATCTGAGCTAGGCTCCTGCGTGTTTGGCACCTGGTGGTTGCGGATGAAGTTGTTGTCCCACTCCGGATTGCGAATGGTATACCCGAACGGAAGATCGATGTCGTTCTCGCGAAACGACAATTCGAGCCGGCGAATACTTTTAATGTCATGCAGCAGGTCCTTAAAATCAGCGACACTCGTGATTGGCCCCATACGGCCAATCTGATCTAGCACCTTGAAATCGTGGTGCTTGCTTTGCGGGAGCGTCACCGTTTCCCAGATTTCCGTCTGATACGCGTTTATCCACTTGTCGTAATGGAGCGACAGCGTCGCTGACGGACCCGCGGCCGGCGCATTCGGATCCGACGTGAGTAGGCGGATCTGCATGATCACGCGATTGCGCAGGAACCGGTTCCTTTCGCGAGCGACCTCGATAAGTCGGCTCGCGCGATATTCCACGCGGAGGACATTTCCAAGGAACACGCCGTCAACATACACCTCCGCCTTCAGCACAGTGATGTCGAACGCGTTGCGCACCTCGAGCACATTGTACCGATAGCGGCTACTGCGAGTCGCGTTGAAGTACGCCGCGTGGTAAACGCGGTCAGGATAAAAGACAACCTTGAATACCCTAACCCACGGGTCGTCGAACATCTGATCGAAACGTGAATCCATATACAGCCTCTCAGCGTTCGGTCGTCATAGCAGTCCGCTCTGCAGCAGCGCGTCGCCGACGCGGAACGCGTTCGCCTGGATGGTAAGGGTTGGGTTGCCGCTCCCCGATGTCGGCATAAACGCGCCGTCAACGATGTACAGATTGTCGAACCGCCACGCACGGCAGTTCTTATCGAGCACCGAATCGGCTTCATCCGTGCCGAACCGCGCGCCGCCAAGGATGTGGTTGGCGATGCGTGCAAGCGCGTTCTCCCTGAGATACACGCCGCCAAAGCCTTCGACGGGAAAGCGTCCGCCGCCATTGTCGCCGCCGTACGCCAGCACGTCGCGACACTTCCTCGCAAGCGTGTCCATCAGGTACTGGTCGTGCGAATGCCATGTCTTGATGATGTACGCCACCCGCCTGCCCCATTTGTCCCGCACGCTCGGGTGCAACTCGATGCGGTTTGCCCTTTGGGGCACTTGGTTCGCCATGAAGCTCACTGACAGTCTCCGATTAAACTCCAGATTGAGGAACGCGCGGAATCTCTCGTCGACGATCGACGTGTCATTGTCGAACCCGTGCCATAGCGTGTCGAGATCGGCAGCGCCGTGCGTTCGGCCGAGCGCGATGGGAAGTGCCTGATCGGATGTGTTATTATAAACCGTTGCACCGGCCCACAGCCCGTTGCTGCGGATGAAGTCCTCGCTTCCGCAGAAGTCGGTGGCCCAGTCACTGTCCACGGTGAGCGATTTGTCGAAGCGCCCGGGCATCACCGCGGAGGCGCCGCCAAAGCAGTGTGTCAGGAAATATTTTCCGAGCAGATCGTTGTGATTGATCCGGCTATTGAATTCGGGGCTGATCTCAGCCGACAGCATCAACAGCCGCACCGATTCAATCGCCGAACATGCGACCACTACCACCGTGGCGCTGAGGCTTCGCTGACGGCCACTTGGGTCGCGCAGGTTCACCTTCGTGATTCTCGAGCCCTGACATTCGAGGTGCGTAACATGACAATTCGGCCAAAGCACGAGGTTCGGCTTCTTCGAGATTGGTCGCAGCAACGCAACCCAAGTGTTCGATTTGAAATCGAGTGCGTCGCCGTAGCGGTTCACGTACGCCGTTTTCGGGCCGCCCTCCCACGCCGGATCTCCAAGCGGTCCGACTTTGCGTCCACTCGGCTCATGGTCCTGCGTGATCACAGCCTGCGGCGTCCGGTACGGCTTCATGCCAAGCGCGACCATGCCGACGTGCGCGTACTCGCTGATCGGATTGGGGTCGAGCGGCTTTTGATAGTTCTCGTTGCTCGCGCGCTTGACCTGGTTCTCGCGCGTGCCGTTGATGCCGATGAGCTTCTCCGCTTGCGAGTAGTAGGGCTCAAGATCGTCATAGGTAATCGGCCAGTCGCGCGCTTCGCGCTTGACGTCGCCGCTAGCGTCGTTCCGCAGGTCTGTGCGACCTTCGTTAAAGGACTTGAGACGAAAATCGAGCGGGCTAAATCGTAGGGATACGCCGCCGTAGTGCTGTGTCCCACCGCCGACGCACTGACAAGTATAGCCCTCGATCGTAGCAAAGTCGCGGCTGTCGTCCTTCCGATAGATATGCGGCTCGTCGTTAAGGTCGGGCTCGACGTGGCTCGTGTAGAAGGAGGCTCCGGTGTTGGCGAGGCCTAGAATGGTCAATCGCTTTTCGGGACCGTCGGAAATGAGCTCGTCGCGTTTGTAGTCGCTCAGCCCGAATGGATCGTCGGCCTGTGGACGATAGAACGGTCCCTTTTCGATGACGAGCACCGACTTCCCAGCGTTAACAAGCGTGTGCGCTATCGGCGCGCCGCCCGCTCCGCTGCCGATGATGATAACGTCAAAGCGGTCAGGTTGATTCGGCATCGTAACGTCGGGATTACCCGTGGTATTCGGGACTGCGGCCGAGTGGCTTTTCGAGCGCGCGGCTCCAGTCGAAAGCCGTCGTCTGCGATTCGGCCGAAGGTAGCGCACCGGTGATCGGGTCCGCAAGGTTGTGCGCGAGATACGCCCATCCGGCGGCACCGGCGTTGCCTCCGTATTTCGGATGAGAGAAAGCCCCCGTGTAGGTGTGCCTGCGCAGCAGCTGCAGGAAGTATCGCGGGCTAGAGTAGCGTGAATAGTCCCAGCCTTGCACGCCGGTGTCCTGCGCCATCTGGTTGTAAAGATCCTCGTACATCGAGACTGGCATCTCTGCCGGTTCCTCATATGGATCGCGCTGCCGCAGCACTCGGTCGATCAGCTCGAGGCAGACCTTGTAGTCAGTCAGACGGTGCGATTCCTCACGCGCTAGGATCTTATCGATAAAATTCACCACGCCAATCGGTTGATCGAGGCGGTACGCGCGCGCGTATTGCGTATCCTTGCTCTGCCGGTCGACGTTATTTAAGTAGATGTTCAGAAACCGCTGACCCTCGATCGTGCGGAACGGGAGGATGTGGTCGGTCAGCCGCAGCAAGAGCGTCAGTTCCCAGCGCTCGAAGCTGATGATGTCGGTGCAGTACTGTGTGAAGAACCGTGACCACTGTGTGCCTTCCGGAGTCGTGACGCGCTGCGGGTTCACGGGGTCGATGGTCGTCTTGCCATCGACGACGAAACGGTACTTGTGGACCTGGCCTTTTGGCACCGCAACGCTGACGGCGCGGTACACGCTGTCGCCTACCCGCGGCATCGGAATTGGAGTGACCAGATCGGAAAACGTGCCGATTACCGCGACGTCACGTGCGGCGTCGTTGGTATTGACGAACACAAACGTCACCATGTTGAATGCATAGCTATCTTCGTAACTCCGCCTGTCGTAGTACGAGTCGATCACCGGGAAGCGCCACGCTTCGGCGATGCTAGCGCGGATGTCGCCTGGCGAATACTGGCCGTAATTATGTCGTGCGTCGGTGTTCTCTCGGGCTAGTGACTTAGTGCAATAGTTAAGAATGTATACATCGTCCCGTTGCACGATCGTCGCCATAGTGGCTGTTGTGACCTAATTCCGAACGCCGCCGAGCCGTGGCACTCCCAAGTTGACGCCGCGCAACACGGTCGACCGGAGTAGGTGGACGCAATTATATTACTTGTTCACGGAGTGTGCAAGGACAACGACGGCATCCTCGATGGTTCTCTCTCTTGTTTACGTCAAACGCGTCTGCGCAAATGACATCGGTGCCAGCAATGTGCACAGGCGAGACTGAATAATTTTTTCTATGATGATACCTCCCTGTTTTTGGTGATGAATGCTGATAATCCACGGCGCTGTGAATGTCAGGTTACAAATCGTAAGGTTTAAATGACGAAATGATGACACCAAGTGTTCCAATGGTCATTCGATCGGTTCCCACGCTGCACATACAGCCGTTGCTTCCCAAGCCGCCCAAATTGTTCGAACAGGTCAGGAAGGTGAGGCGGTAAAAAACTGAACTATCTTATCTGATCTTAAATCACTTGAGCTTGGAATGATAGCGTCACGGGATAGCGCCGCAGCTTTGATTCCCATCATCGTGCAGAAGAACGTCACACGTCAACGGCCGGAACTGGCGTTGGCTTGATAGTTGGCGCAGCCCACCGGAACCGAGCTGCCGACCGGTAAGTAATTGGCGGTGCAGTTGGTACAATAATGGAAGCGTCAACAAAACGCTTCCGAAGTTCGCTTACGTATTGAAACGAAACCCCGAGTCGGGCAGCAACGTGCTGAATAGGGAAAGGGAAGTCCAACAGTGATGTTTTCATGGGTGTGTTGTTGCAGCCCCGTTCGGACCCGTTGAACGCTACTTTATCATTTCTAATGTTTAGATGTGAGCCATCTGGCGGTTGTACCGGTTGGAAGGGGATGAATGGGTCACGAACGTAGACATTGCTTGGAATCCTTGGGACGGCGATTGGAGCAATCCCGGACTACCCGCACATCCAGATGCGAGACAATAGTGAGCTTGCGTCCTCATCCGCGGGGCAGCCGATCGTTTGAGTTGCATTCGTTTCAGCCGGCCGGCTTCGCATCATGAACAGCTCGGCTTAACCGTGGCAAATAGATTACCTTGCACAATAATACCCGGCGAGGAAATTTCATGTGCACACAGGCTTCGCGGCCGGCAACTGAGCCCAATGGTCGAGGAATCGCTGGGTTGGTGCAAAATTATCTCGGCGCTGGGACGCGATAGAGTTGGACCTTGTCGACTTGACGTCGTCGTGTCGTCATTCCCTGAAGGGCTGAGGAACAACTAGATTGCGCTGACTCAAGATAGGCACGGCAAAACTTCACGCATCACAGACTCGACGCTGAGTGCGGCGAGACAGTCGATCTTCCAAGCGCAAGCCCGAAAGCGATTGCGAAACCAGCAAGGCTCGCACGGCAGTCTCGCCGCAGAGCATTTTCACGTTCCGCGGCATAGGTTTGAGCGATTGATGCGGAGTTGGGCCGAAGAAAATCATACTGGTCGCGTCGGGAACTTACTCCTGCCAGCGAATGAATTGAGGAGCAGCGTCCGCGAAGCGCGCTCCAGGTAGCCCAATAATGTGGCGATAGTTGTCTTCCGATTGGTTGTTCCGATCAGTCGAAGTGTAAAAATCGTACTTGGCGCGACGCTTCCCGGCTTCGAGATAACCATAGTGCTTCAATCTCACGTCCAATTCGGATGTCGTCCCGATAAGACCAAGATGGACATTTCCGCAGTGGAAATTGCCGCCGTGGCCGGTCACCGGAAAACGAATTCGACTCACATTCTGGCCATCCATCCGAAAGAATGACGGCCGGCGGAACTGTCCGTAGACTGCGTCCACACGTACCTGGTCAGCTCGGTCCCAGAGATAGCGATACGCAGACTGAACGCAGCGACATCGCTTCCACCGATGGCGGCCACTTTCAATTTTTCGGTTAGAGAGTAGTCGTAGAGTGGTGGCAGAGTTCGTGCGAATTGTTCATTCACTCGCTGATCTGCTGGCAAATCTGCTGGCATTTCTCTCTAAACCGGTCCTGCGAGCTGGAGAAATCGCTCGTTGTGAGCGGTTTAAAATTTGGCTCCAGCGGTAGGATTCGAACCTACGACCAATCGGTTAACAGCCGACCGCTCTACCACTGAGCTACGCTGGATAAACTAAAAATCAGTTTACACGCCGTTTTATCCATGTATTCTGACGCTACCCCAATTAGTCCAGATGCAATCACAAGCGCTCTCATTTCAAAAAGTAATCGGCGTTCAGAATCTTTACCGTTATTCCAACGGCACATTCTATGCGCGGTTCATCAAAGCTGGCAAGGAGATTCGCCGCTCGTTAAAGACCACCGATAAGACCACAGCCAAGCGCGAGTTGGCGGTTCTGATGGGACTTTCGACCGATGAACGTGCCGTGACTCTCGCGCAATTAGTCGAGCGGTACAAAGATTCCATCCCAAACCTGGCAGAGCACACTGCCAAGACAAAGAGAAGCATCTGCGACAAGATCAAAAGGGAATGGCCGGGCGGGAGCGCTGTTTTAATTCGTAAGATTGTCCCCAGCCAGATCCAAACCTTTATCAGCCGCCGGCGCATTGAGGCAAGCCAAGCCAATGCGTTCCTTACTGAATTTCGGCAGATGTTCCAGCTCGCGCTGGACGACAAACTTCTTGCCGAATCCCCAGCGGCGGCGGTTGGGTGGAAGAAACGCAAGGAGCCAGTGCGGCCGACTCCAGATGCGGAACAGTTCACTGCAATCATCAACGACGTGCGAGCGCAGGCATTTAA
>WNGO01004112.1_pt1 | contig 20016 bp, 16 predicted proteins | sample 5400511 | NCBI WGS metagenome assembly WNGO01 (sample SAMN13153380, study PRJNA577476) | soil metagenome | isolation source: 20 cm soil or saprolite under Garry oak tree replicate 2 | place: USA:California | collected 2016-06-15 | reverse complement strand
GCGTCGATCGGCCTCGGCCAGTTCATGCACCTGATCCGCCGCAACGTCGACTGCACGTACATCATCGAGGACAACGGGACCTACGGCCTGACGAAGGGCCAGTTCTCGGCCACGGCCGACCTCGGATCGATGCAGAAGAAGGGCGCGGTCAACACGTTCCAGCCGATCGACCCGTGCGCGGTCGCGCTGGCGCTCGGTTGCTCGTTCGTCGCACGCTCGTTCAGCGGCGACGGCAAGCAAGTCGTGCCGCTGATCAAGGCGGCGATCGCCCACCGCGGGACGGCGATCCTCGACATCGTCTCGCCCTGCGTGACCTTCAACGACCACGACGGCTCGACCAAGAGCTACAGCTGGGTGAAGGACCACGAGGAGTCAATCGCGGACGTCTCATTCATTCCTTTCTTCGAAGAGGTCCACGTCGACTACGAGCCGGGCACCGTGCGCGACGTGCGGCTGCACGACGGGTCGCACATCGTGCTGAAGAAGCTCGGCGAGGACCACGACCCGACCGACCGCCGCGCGGCGATTCGAGTGATCGAGGAGGGCCGTGACGAGGGTCACCTGGTGACGGGCCTGCTCTACGTCGACACAGCGATGGCCGACTTCGCGTCGACCGAGCAGATCCCGCTGCGGCCCTTGAAGGACCTGGGCGAGGACGAGCTGCGGCTCTCCCGCGACGATTTCGCCCAGTTCATGTCCGAGTTCGCATAAAAATAGCGGACGCGCCCCTCCGCCGGCGTCGCCGGCACCTCCCCATGAATGGGGAGGAGTCAAAGGCACCCTCTCCCCGCAGGAAACAGGGATCTGGGGTGAGGGCAGCGGATGCCCCCCTCCGGCGGCCCCATCCCCCGGCTACGCCGGGTGCTTCCCCACGGGTGGAGAAGAGTTTCCACCTCCCCGTGGATGGGGAGGAGTTGGAGAGGGAGATCGCCAAGGGGACCCGTCTCGTTGCCCGGCGTGACCCGGCGATAGCCGCCCTCATCAAGCGTACGGGCGCCATGGAGCTGCGCGACCCGCTCGACGACAGCTTCGCCGCACTGGTCCGCTCGATCATGTACCAGCAGCTCGCGGGTGCCGCGGCGACCGCGATCCACGGCCGATTTCTGAAGCTCTTCGCCGAGGCGCTGTCCCCTGTCGCGGTCCTCGCGCTGCCGGCGGGCGTGATGCGCGCCGCGGGTGTCAGCGGTCCGAAGGAGGCCGCGATTGTGGACCTGGCGCGGAAGGTCGCTGACGGCACGGTGCCGCTGGGGGACGTGGACACCCTGACCGACGACGAGCTCGTCGAGCGCCTGGTCCAGGTGCGCGGCATCGGGCGCTGGACCGCGGAGATGTTCCTCATGTTCCAGCTCCGCAGGCTCGACGTGTGGCCGGTCGACGACTACGGCGTGCGCAAGGGCTGGACCGTCACGCACCGTCAGAAGGCGATGATCACCCCCAAGGCACTCCAGGCCGAGGGTGAGCAATTCCGCCCTTATAGAACGATCGCCGCGTGGTACTGCTGGCGCGCGGTCGAGAACATCGTCCTACCCACCTAAGCCCCATCCCCGGCCGCCCCATCCCCGGCCGCCCCATCCCGGCTTCGCCGGTACTTCCCCATGAATGGGGAAGAGTTGCCTCCGAGTCAGCGCGCATACCTCCGGCGCAGCTTCTCGATCGTCTGGTCGCTCATCGGCGGCCAGCCGTATGCATCGAGGAAGGTGCGCGCGAATCCCTTGCCGTAGTTGTACTGCAGCGTCCAGACCCCGCCCGCGAGGTCGTCCTCCGGGTTTCCGAGGCCCGCCCGTCCGACGTCGACCAGGCCGCTGAGCACGCCCTCGTGAACGAGAACGTTCGGCAGGCAGTAGTCGCCGTGGATGAGGACATGGCCCGGCCTTTTGATGCCGAACGGACAACCGGCGGCAGGCGTGGCGTGAAGGCCGCGCAGGATTCCGCCGAGCTTTTGCGCAACGCGAGTCGGATCCCACCCGACCGATGCGTGGAACATCGGGACACCGGGGAGTGCGTGCGTGATAGCCGGTACCGGCCACCTGCCCTTGAGCCACGCAAGGCGATCGCGTTCGCCCGCCAGCTCGACCGCGCGCTTGACGAAGACGGCCCGACCCTCGGCGCTCAGACGCCACACCGTGCCCGCCCAGCTCAGCCACGCAAAATCCTCTTCGGCAGGCGATGCGCCGAGCGCTGACACAGCCGCTTCGCGCACCGCCCTGGGCAGGGGAACCGGAGAGGATTTCACAACACCTCCCTCTGTAGCATGTGCGCGGGGTGGTGTGGTGATTGCTCTGCCGGAGTCGCCGGACGCTTTCAAGAGCGCGACGTGGGAAGACCTTGCGCCCTATTACGAAGAGCTCGCGACGCGGCCTCTGGACAAGGGCAACGTCGAAGCCTGGCTGCGGGATTGGTCGGATTTCGAATCGATGCTCGCCGAGGCGGCCGCACTCGCCCACTTCGCGTACGCCTGCAACACCGCGGACGCCGAGAGCGAGCGCGCGCAGCTGAGGTTTGGAAGCGAGATCGACCCCAAGGCCGACGAGCAGCGGACGAGGCTTCAGCGCCGGCTGGTGGAGCTCGGTTACGCGCGGCCCGACATGGAGACGACGATCCGCCGATTCCGCAACCAGATGGAGCTGTTCAACGAAGCCAACGTGCCGCTGTTCGCGGAGCTGTCCAGGCTGTCAACCGCGTGGGCGAAAGCCATTGGAGCGATGACTGTCGACTGGGACGGCCAGGAGATGACGCCGCTGCAGATGTGGCCATATCTCGAAGAAAACGACCGGGCCGTCCGCGAGCGCGCGTTCCGCAAGCAATTCCAGCCATACGTCGAACAACGCGACACCCTCGCCGACTTTTTCGACCGCATGTACGACCTGCGGCAGCAGATCGCCAAGAATTCGGGATTCGCCAACTTTCGCGACTACGCTCACCGAGAAAAGAATCGCTTCGACTACACGCCTGACGACTGCTTTCGTTTTCACGAAGCCGTGGAGCAGGTCGTGCGGCCCGCGTCCAAACGGCTTCTCGAGCGGCGACGGGCACACCTGAAGGTGGACCGTCTGCGACCTTGGGATCTATGGGTGGATCCCAAGGCGCGCCAGGTGCTTCACCCCTACCGGGACGTCCACGAGTTCGTCGACAAGACAAAGGACATCTTCGCCAACGTCGAACCCGATTTCAAAGGCTACTTCGAGCGCATGGCCGAGGCGGGGCTGCTCGACCTCGACAACCGCAAGGGCAAAGCCCCGGGCGGCTACTGCGACTCTCTGCCGTATCACAAGCTGCCGCTGATCTTCATGAACGCGGTCAACATCGACGAGGACGTGCGCACGCTGCTCCACGAAGCAGGGCACTCGTTTCACGTGTTCGAAGCCGCCAAGCTTCCCTATCTCTTCCAGCGCCACCCTGGCGCGGAGATGGCCGAGGTCGCATCGATGTCGATGGAGCTTCTGTCGGCGCCGTACATCGACCGCGACCATGGCGGCTACTACGACGAAGCGGAGGCGCAGCGCTCACGGCGCGGCCTGCTGGAGCGGACTGTTCTCTTCTTTACCCACTGCGCGTCGGTGGACGCATTTCAGCAGTGGATGTACACGACGCCCGAGGGACGCGACCGCGACGCGCGCGATCGCAAGTGGCTCGAGCTGCGCAACCGCTTTGAGAGTGATTCGGTCGACTGGAGCGGGCTGGACGCCGAGCGCATCGCGCGCTGGTACTTCCAACCTCACTTCTTCGACTACCCGTTCTATTACATCGAGTACGGCATCGCCCAGCTGGGAGCCTTGCAGGTGTGGCGCAAGAGCCTGTCCGATCGGCGCGGGGCCGTCCGCAAATAGCCTCCTTGGACGCCTAGGTCTCGCCGAATAGGGACCGGCGGCAAACGCCCCTCACCCCGACCCTCTCCCCGCGCGGAGAGGAGAACCGGCTACTTGTTCGTGATGTTTCGCAGGGGCTTGCGCGGGCCGAATCGGGGAGCACCGATTCCCGCCGCGATGATCAAGCGGATGACTCGAGCGCGGTGACCGCGGTACGGCTCCAGGAGCTCGAGCATGCGCTCGTCCGTCGAACGCGGCGTGCCTTCGAGCGCGAAGCCGATCGAATGCGGCAGATGGTAGTCGCCCACCGGGACCGCGTCGGCGTCGCCCAGCGCCACCATCGCGACCTTGGCGGCGGTCCACACCCCGATGCCGGGAAACGCCCGCATCCTGCGATACGCGCTGGGCATGTCCATCTGCGTGACCTGCTCGAGCCGTTTGGCGCTCCGGGCGGCGCGGATGATCACATCGGCCCGGCGCCGCTCGATGCCGAAGCGATGCAAGCTCCAGTAGGGTATCCGCGCCAAAACCTGTGGCGACGGCGGCAACCTCAGCGGAAACGGGCCGGGCGCCTGCTCGCCGAGCGCATTCACCAGATGTCGATACGAGTCGCGCGCCTCCTCGCTCGTGACCTGCTGGCCGAGCACAGTCGGCACAAGGGTTTCGAACACCGCAAGGGTGCGCGGCATGCGAACGCCGCGGATCTCGTGGTGCAGGCGGGCCAACAGTGGATGCGCGGGCATGAATTCGCTGTCGTCATCGCCCTCACCGCATGACGCGGGCGCGTTGGCGGCCGCCCATTCGGCACCGGGACCCCACGCGCGGACGTCGACCGATCCGTTGGTGCGTTCGAGCCTGACGGTCGCTGGCCCGGCGGGGGTCCGCGTGGCCCGCCAGATCGCGCCGCCTTCGTGGCGCAACCACGGACCGCTGCCGAGCGGCCCCAGAGTCAGATGGAGGTCGAGCGGGCGGCGCGGCTCAAACCGCGCCTGGGCATCCGGGGTCACGATCCGGACTTTACTTGCTGATGGGCACCATGAATCTGAAGGTGCTTCCCTCTCCCGGCGTTGAAGTGACGGTCAGGTCGCCGTCGTGCATGCGCGCGATCTCACGCGAAAGCCACAAACCCAGCCCGGTTCCCTGCACGTGGACCGAGCTCTCGATGCGCCCGAATCGCGAGAACAGCTGCTCCTGGTCACTTTCGGCGATGCCCACTCCACGGTCGGTGACAGAGACCAGCGCCTGGCTGTCAATGCACCGGACGTCGACGCTGATGTCTGTTCCTGCCGGCGAGTACTTGGCCGCGTTGCTCAGGAGGTTGCGAACCACGATCTGGAATCGGTCGGGGTCGACCTCCGCCTCGATCGCTTCGACCGGTACGTCGACCTTCAGGTCGTGGTCGCTGAGCAGCATCCTGACGCCGTCGATCGCCGAATCCGTGAGCTCGACGATGTCGACATGTTGCCGGTTCAACGCCAGGCGTCCTTCCTCGAGACGCGCCGCTTCGATCATCTGCTCGACCATCCAGTTCACCTCGTCGGATTTGGAGATCAGCAGCGGAAGGACCGAGCGCGCTTTCGGCGAGAGGTCGCCGAGTGCTCCCGCTTCGAGCATCGTCAGGTAACCCTTGATCACCGTCATCGGGCCGCGGAGCTCGTGCGAGGCGATGTTCAAGAAGTCGGTCTTGGCGCGCTCCAGCGCGGCGATCTTCGAGCTGAGGGTCACCCGGTCGATGCCGGCCGTGATGCTCGCCGCGTACTGGCGCAGGCGGGCCAGCTCGTCGTCGCCGAACAAGGCGGTCAGGCGTCCGGAGACGATGACCATCGCTCCGCGACCCTGACGCAGCTCCAGCGGGACCACAAGGCTTCGGCCCGCGCGCCATGGCCCGTGGCCGTCGCCCTTCGCGTCGACAGTGAGATAGGAGAATCGTTTGCTCAGCGATGAGGCATCGTCAGTGCCGATGCCACGTGCCGCCAGCACCGATCCGTCTGAGTCGAGCACGAAGGCAGCTTCGCCGCCGACGAGGCGCTCCGCCCAGACGATCGCGCGATCGGCGAGCGTGGCCCGGTCCGGGCTGTACAGGAGCAGGTCATGCATTGCGTTGCGGAACTGGTCTTCTTCCGGCTGTCTCCATATGCGGCGCAGCCAGACGGGGGGGAAGAAGGCGACATAGAGAACCGGCACCGTGGCCAGGGCAAACAGGTCGATCACCACGGAGAACGCGTCGTTGGCGGTTCCGGCGACGGTCCCGATGAGGATGACGAGCAGCAGACCTGCGTAGCCGGCCGAGATGGCACGAAGACGAGCCTTTTCGACCGCGGGGCGGCCGCGTGAGGCGATCCAGAAGGTGACGATCGGCTCGAGGATGCAGAATGCCCACACTCCGACCGTCGCGACAAGAGCGAGCGATTGCAAGGCGTTGTGCGGACCCTCAGGATTCGCCGGCAGCTGGACGGCGATGTCGAGCACACCCACCGCGACGATCAGGAGCGTGACGAGACGGGTCTTGGCGACGCCGAACGGAACAAACGAATCCCGGAACATCAGCAGGCCGTAGCCGGACACGAGAAAGACGACCGCCGCGAGATCGGTGAGCAGCTGGACGGTGGCGCCGGTGCCGGTCAGGCTCGGCGCCAGCAGCATCACGATTGCCAGCGAGCCGATCGCGATCGCGAGGTTTCCGTGGCGGCGGTCGGGCTGGTGGATCCAGGCCGCCACCGTCCTGATCGCCAGGACGGCGAACCCGATTTCGAGGGCAAGCAGAAGCACCAGGAGGACCTCAGCCATTGCGGCAGAATAGACTACCTGAGGATTTTTCAAGGACAACAAGCACGTTTTGCTCGCTCGGTTGGCGACAAAACGACGGCGGACCCTGGGGAAAACTAAAGCGGCGGTGGCGCCAGCAGGATCCCGTTGGGATCGGTCTGCTCCGCCTCGAGGCGGCGGATCTCAAAACTCCGAAGCCCGCTGACCTCCGGCGCCACGGGCGCGGCGCCGCGCCCCTCCAGCAGGTTGATCCCAGGTGGTGGTGGTAGCCCTCCCAACTCATGAAGCGCATGATCCCGCCTGCCTCGGCCATGACCTCCATCCCGAGCGATTCGTAGAAGGCCTGGCTCGCGTCGAGGTCGCTGACGTTCAGGTGCATGTGGCCGAGCACCGTGCCGGCCGAGAACTTGGGCTGCGGTGGCGCGGCGATCTTCAGCAGACGCTCGAAGTCGAGATGCTCGATGCCGATGCTCAGCCGCCCGTTGGGATACCGCCACTCACTGCGCGGCCGATCGGCGTAGACCTCGATCCCGCTGCCCTCGGGGTCATCGAAGTAGAGGGCCTGGCTTACCAGGTGGTCGGACGTACCGGTAAGCGGAAGCTTGTCTTCCAGGGCGCGGCGTAGAAAACCGCCCAGCTCCTGTTCCGACGGAAGGAGGATCGCGAAGTGGTAGAGGCCGGCGGTGGGCCTCGGCCGCGGACGGCCTTCCTTCAGCGCGGTCAGGCGCAGAAGTGGGGCGTCGCCCGCTCCCAGGACCGCGTGGGCCGCATCACCGGCCATGCGGGTCAGCCCGAAACGTTCGTAGAACTCGGCCTCGCGTTGGAGGTCGAGGACCTTGAGCTCGAGCGCGCCAAGAGGCCAGTCAGGCTTACCCATGGGCCAGCGCGTCCTGCAACGCAACAATGCCGAGGATCACCACGAGGATCACCGCAAGCTCCACTGCAAGCAGGATCCACGGGTGATACAACAACCGGGGCATCGAACCGGGGAACTCCTCCGCCAGGTCGAACATCGTGACGCGTCTCGTGCGGCCGTCGCCGCCCAATATTGCGTGGAGACGCCTGACGTCAGCCGGGTCCCAGATCACACGGTTCATCTTGAACAGAGACCGCTTCTGCTTGTCATAGACCACCACATACTCCGTCGGCCTAGGAACAGGAAAAAAGTCGACGTCGCGGCGCGCCAATCCGCCTATCACGTCCAGTGCGTATCGCGTGGGGATGCCCAGCAGGTTTCGGCGCGTCAGGACACCATCGGCGATGACCAGCTCCTCGCGCGTGAACACCAGGAGCACCACGAGGGCGGCGACGACGATCGCCGCCGCATAGATGGCGGTTTCGATATCGCGCGTGATCGGGCCTGCACCATTCCAATCGCGCCAAAGTCTCAGCGCGGTCACTAGGCCGACTATGACGAGAGCGCTGATAAACCGATTGCGCCACGTGCGAAACGACGGGCGGATGACGAGGTCCTTCCGCTTCAGTACCAGTAGTTGGGTCCTTCCGACCGCGACCCACCGGGCGGCGGGTCGACCGCGATGCCTTTTGGCCCCGCCAGCCCTCTGACGGACCGCTCCACACGCGCGATGAAGGAGTCGTAGTCGTCGTCCTCGCCCGCGGACAGAGGCGATCCGAAGGTGATGATTACGTGGCCTCGCTTTGGCACGCGCCGGAATCGGGGCATCACCTCGTACATGCCGTCAACATATGCCGGCACAATCGGCACGCCGGCGTCCATGGCCAGGACCGCCGCGCCTTTGCGGAACTCTCCGATCGCGCCGGTCGCGGTCAAGCGGCCTTCCGGAAAGATGATCACCGACCACTTCTTGCCCAGAAGCTCTTTCAGGTATTCGAGGTGAGCCCTGGCTCCGCCGCCTCGCGGAATCGGGAAGGCGTCGACTGTGACCTGGGCAAGACGCGCCTCCCACTTCCTTTTGAAGATCGAGTCGGCGGCGGCTACCACGACCGACCGATGGCGATACCGCGGCGGCAATGCCTCCGCCATGACGACGGCGTCCAGGGCGCTGACATGGTTGGCGACAAACACCGCTGGACCGTCAAGGCTTCGCAGCAGCTCGCGATCGCGCACGGTCAGGCGGCAGAAGGTCGAGAGCGCGGGAAACAAAAGGCTCGACTGCAGCGCGGCGCGCATCCTGCGCATACCACGAGTGCGAGTCCATTCCGCCGGGTCGACCATGTGTGTCTCCACCCGCGATGAGTTTATGCGCGCGGGTGTGGAATGCCTAGGCTGGAGACCCGGCCCGCCGGAACCGGGTCTGTGGATGCGTCAGGTCACTTCCTCATCCCAGCAGCGTGCACAGGCTGCGCTGGTTTCCAGACGCTGAAACGAGGACACCTGGACTGAGCGGATCAGGAGCGACGACCACGACTCGTCCCGAGCTGAGGATCATGTCGTTACCGAGGAATACGAGGCCATTGCCAAGAAAGACGATGGTTTGCGATCCATCGGCGTTGAAGGTCGTCTTCCCTGGGCCTGAAATGTTGAGGGTCATGTGGTGCGCTGGGTTGCTCGCGTTGGTGAAGGTGATGACGAGGCGCCCCTGCGTAAACCCGCGAAGCGGGTGCCCGGCGCTGTCGAACCAGGTGATCGTGTACTCGGTGTTGACGACTATCGCGTAATCGACGTCAAATGCGCACAACCCGCCAAAGGTGCCCGTCGGCGGAATGTCGAGCTTTTCTCGCACCGGGCCCGCCGCAAGAACAGGCAAAGCGGCCATCGCCTGCAGCAGCACAACAGCCGAAAGTCCAAGCAGGAAGCGTCGGACAAAAGGCATCGGAGTCATGGGCCACCCCTTTCCACATCCGAGATGCGGGTACGGGGCGGAGTATGCGCCCGCTCAGGCGAATTTGGGAACGGGCCGAGGCTGGCTGGGGAGGAAGGATTCGAACCTTCAACCTTCTGATCCAGAGTCAGCTGCGCTACCGTTGCGCCACTCCCCAAGTCCCTCGAGCGAGCGCTCGGGCCGGGCGAATCATTCTAAGGACGTTACCCGGATAGTCCGGACGAAGCGGGGCGACCTCCGAGACAAACCCTGGATAGTCCGGACTATCCGGGGTGGCGAGGTCGGGCAGCTAGTCCCTCCGGCCGGCTTCGGATCGCGCGCTCATCCGGATCGACAGCGACTCCTTCGTTCCCATCATCTGTCGGAAAGCCTCCTCCATGAGCGTTTTCGCTCTATGGAGGTTCACCGCCCATCCGACACCGAACACCCGGTCGTTGAAGAGACGATCGGATTCAGGGTTCCAGTAAGCGTTGCGGATGCGCCGCCAGGTTGGCGGCCTGAAGTCATAAGGCACAATGTCGAACACTTTGCCGTGCCATGTGCGTTCGGGCGCCGGCTTGGAGAGCTCGGTCGCGATAGCCGCAGCAATGAGTCCAAATGCAACAACCCGAACAAAACGACGGATTCCGCGTAAAGTCCCCATACTTCAGTTGAAGCGTAGTACCAGAGTAACCTTGCACGTTTTCCATTCGTTGCTGCAGGCCGGGTAGATGGCCAGAAAGCTTCCTTCTTCCGCGAGTTGGCTTCGCTGGCTCACGCCCGGGTTGCAGATCAAACGATGGCTCCTCCTGCTCATGGTGTCCGAGTTGGTCCTCGTGCTCGGCGTGGCGTACGCCCTGAAGGAGATCTACCAGACCGCCCACCTACCGCAGAGCTTTTACTACATCACGCTGCAGTTCCTGCCGTACTGGGCGCGCGCGATCGTGTTCAGCATCTTCGGCGTCGGACTTCTCGTGGTCAGCTACTTGAAGCTCACGCAATCCGTCCTCGGCCCATTCCTCCCCGGGACGAACACGGGCAGCGTGGTCGAGGTGATACACGCCTTCCGGCTGCGCGGCCGCGGGCCCCGCATCGTCGCGATCGGCGGCGGCACCGGATTGAGCTCTCTGCTGCGAGGTCTCAAGACCTATACGTCCAATCTGTCGGCGATCGTGACCGTCGCCGACGACGGCGGCTCGTCGGGCCGGCTGCGCGACGAATATCGAATTCTTCCACCGGGTGACTTCCGCCAGTGCCTGATCGCCCTCGCGGACGCCGAGCCTCTGATGAAGCAGCTCTTCGACCATCGTTTCAAAGAAGGCTCGCTCGACGGCCACGCCTTCGGAAACCTCTTCATCATGGCGATGGCGGACGTCACCGGGAACTTCGAGCAGGCGCTCCGCGAATCGGGGAAGGTTCTGGCCGTCAAGGGGACGATCCTGCCTTCGACTCTGCGCGACGTCACGCTCGTGGCATCGATCAACGGAAGCACCGTCGAGGGCGAGTCGCAGATCCCCAAGCAGAACTCGCCGATCAGCCACGTCTTTCTCAAGCCCGATGGCGTGCAGGTCAACCCTGAAGCCGCGCAGGCGATCCTGAACGCTGAGCTGATCATCGTCGGCCCGGGCTCCCTCTACACCTCGATCCTTCCGAACCTACTGGTCGAAGGCATGGTCGAGGCGATCAAGGCGTCCGCGGCATTGAAGCTGTACATCTGCAACCTGGCGGCCCAGCCGGGCGAGACGGACGGATTTGGAGTGCAGGACTACCTTCGCGTCATCCGCGAACACGTCGGAGCGAACCTCTTCGATTTCGTGCTCGTCAACTCCAACACGACGCACGCGCCGACCGGCGGTCAGGCGGCGGTGATCTTCCGGCCGGCGGACATCACCCGCCACCCCGAGGTTCGGTTCATTGCGTCCGACGTGGTGAATACGCGCAAGCCGTCACACCACGATCCCGAGAAATTGGCGCGCACCATCATGCGGAAGGTCTGGCAGGCTTAGCCGCCTCCCGTCGCGCGCGCCACCTCACGAATCCCTCGACCAGGATCGTCGCTGCCACCACGTAGAGCAGGCCGTCGAGCGCGTCGACGATGTAGTGCTCACCGAGGTAGACGATCGATGCGATAACCGCGAGCGACCAGACGATGAGCAGGATCGCGAGCCAGCGGTAGCGACGCCAAGCGTAGACCGCGCCCAGCATGGGAAAGGCGGCGTGAAGGGATGGAAAGGCCGCGAACTGGTTTGGATTGAGATGCGTATAGAGGGGCGTGACGACGTAGTTCTTGCCCCAGATCTTGTCGACCGTCTCGTTGAGGATCTTGTGTACGACCTCGCCCGATGGCACGCGATCGGCGCTGAACTGCCACCACGGCGGCGCCGATGGCCAAAAGAGGTATGTGATGAACGAGAGGAAAGCCATCAGCAGCAGCGCGGCTATGAATCGATGGTAGTGATCGCGGCTGCGCAGCCAGAACACAAAGCCGACAAGAATCGGCAGAGGAAAATGCATGAAGTAGAAAAACATCGCGACCAGGTCCTGCACCCCGATCGAGTCCTGGTGATAGAAGGCATGCTGCACGGTCAGCGTCGGCAGCGTGCCCGCAAACACCGCCCGCTCAAGTCCTGCGAGGTCATGCGGCGCAAATCCGGTCTTGGCCGCGAATCCGCGCATAGCCTCATACGCGAAGAAGAGCAGAAGGAAGGGAAGCCAATCGGCGAGAAAGGTTCGGCCGCGACCCATCGCGACGGCGATCAGGAGCAGCGCGAGCACGACCCACTCCGGCTCGATCGAGACGCCGCGCCACAGCATCACGCCGAAGAGGATCGAAAGGTAGACAAGAGAGCCGATCAGGAGGGCGCCAGGCTTGCGCATTCGTGCGCGCAGGTCAGCGAGTGCGGACAACGGCCACCGCCGCAATCTCGATCGTGACGTTGAACGGCAGCGAGTTGGTCCCGAGAGCCGCCCGGGTGTGCCTGCCCGACTCGCCGAGCACCTCCACGAGCAGATCTGATGCCCCGTTCATGACTTTGGGCTGATCGCCGAAGTCATCGGCAGACAGGACGAATCCGATCAGCTGCATGAGTCCTTCGACGCGATCCAGGCCGACAGCTGCCTCGATCTGGGCGAGCACACGCATGGCGCACAACCGCGCTCGCCGCGTCGCTTCCTCGACTGAGACCTCATCTGGACAGCGGCCCTTCAACAGCTGATCGCCGTCCGCCGACACCTGGCCCGCGACGTACAGCAGCGCGCGGCCGTCGGCGATCGGCACCAGTTTTGTCTGGACGTAGGAGGCCGCCGGCGGCGGCGGCGCGGGCAACGCGATGCCAAGCTCGCGCATACGCTCGTGCGGATTCGCCAAGGGAATCCGAGTCTAGCGGGCTACCTGTAGCGGCCGCGCAGGTGGGCGGCGATCGCCGTGAAGATCACCGCGAGCGCTCCCAGCCCGAGGCCGATGTATGGCAGCTGCGGGGATGCAAGGAGCTCGTCGACGAGTGACCCATCGCCCAACGCTGTGGCTCGAGCGCCGCTCGCGACCGGCGACGTCGTGCCAGAGGGACCCTGAGGCGTACCACCCGTGTCGTGGTAGGCCCACAGCGCCGCGGTGTGACTCGACGGTCGAAACGTAGCCACATAGAGGATCGGCTTCTCATCGTTGGAGACGGCAAGCGCGGTGATCGACGCCTCAGGCGGCCGCAGCGAGGCGAACGTCTGACCCGAGTTGTTCGTCCGCCAGAGTCCGCCCCGTCGCTCGCCACGTAGAAACGGTCGTAGTGGACGGTGATGAAATCGGTCTGCGTGTAATCGGTGGTGGGGAGCAGTCCACCGCCACTCAGCGGCGCGAACGTTGCGCCGTTGTCTCTCGAATGGAACAGGCCGGTGTTGGTGCCCAGGAGGAGCGGCCTCACATTGCCAGTCGGGGGGAGCGGACCGGATGCAAGCCTGACGGCGATCGTGCCGCTGATCGCGGGGCTGATCTGTTTCCAGCTCGCTCCACCGTCGAGGGTCTCGAATAGAGGCAGGCTGCTCCCCGACGAAGGCGAATCGCCGCCCGCAATGAGCCTCACAGGCGTATGGATCGCCTCCACCGCAAGGGCATTGATGTTGCGGTTCGCCAGCCCAGACTGCGACCAGGACAAACCGTCCGCGCTCAGGTAAACGCCGCGGTCCGTGCCCGCGGCAATAAGGGTCAACGCAAACGCGAATGCGCGGACCGTGCGGCCATCGAGGCCTCGCGCGGCGGTCCACGTGGCACCGCTGTCGCGGCTCAAGAGCACACCCGCCCCGCGCGTGCCGGCAAGCACAAAGCCCTGTGTTGACGGGCTGAAGGCGATCGTGCTGATGGACGACTTCCCCGAATGCACCGATTTCCAGCTCGCACCACCATTCGTGGTTCGGAAGAGCGAGCCCCGCGCGTCGCCTGCGATGACCAGCTGGTTGCTGAATGGATCCACGGCGAGCGCGAACAACGCAGATCGCGGTTGGTTCGGCAGCGGACTAAGAGCGACCCACGTCGAATCCGGCTGCGCGGCGACAACCACCGGCGATCCCGCGATCGCAACCACCCAAAGCGCCACGATCGTCGCAAGAAGACGTTGGCCAAACAGCGACACGAGTCTGCCGATTATCACCTCATGAGGCACTGGGATCAACCAATGGCGGGTCTTGCCCGCGGGCCTTTTGCCTACAATCCGCAGGTGCTGTCCCGAGGAAAACGCGAGCTCAAGGCGAGGGCGCCTCGTTCGTGGATCAGGAAAGCGGGCGCCTGGCTCGATCGCGCTGCGTTCAGGCCGGCCACGCTTCCCGACGATCTCGTGACCGCGGTCGCCCTCATACCTCCAATCGCGGCCGGTCTCATCATCTTCAAGCTCCCCGCGCTCCAGATGCTGGCCATCGCGGCTGCGGCGGGGACCCTGGGCCTGATTGCCGCGCGCGTGTTGATGCGCGGCCAAGCACGGCATCCGGGAATCAGCGTGCTGCTCGCTCCGCTTTTCGGCGTCTCACTCGTTGGCACGGGCGCCGGCTTCATCGTGACGATCGAGGTGGCCGTCCTTGCGGTGGTCGTCGATTTCCTGCGCGCGCAATACATGCCCGAGCTTCGTGCGCAGGCCGGTCTGCTTGCGTACGCGGTGATCGCGCTCGTGACGCGCGGCGGAACTTCCGCCTATGTCAATCCCGCGAGTGGCGGTGCGTTCGCCGATCCGATCGCGATCTGGTACCAGTTCTTCAGCCCCGGTTCTGCGCCATACGACCCGATCAAGCTCTACGTGGGCAATGTGCCCGGCCCAGTCTTCGCGACCTCGCTGCTCGCCGTCGCGGTGGCGGCGGCCTGGCTCGCCTACGCCCGTCGTGTGAGCATCGTTGTGTTGTTCGCGTTTCTCGTCGGGTCGCTGGTTGCGATCTACACGTTCCATTGGGACCCGCTCTTCCAGCTCGACAGCGGCCCGACATGGTTTGTCGCGGCCCTCATCCTGGCCGACCGCCGCCTCCTCCCAGACGCATGGGCATTGCGGCCGGCCCTCGGCTTTGCCGCAGGGCTCTTCGCCGTCGGGCTGAGGCGGCCACCCCAGGGCACATGGTTCGGAAACCATGGCCTCGAGGTCGCGTTTTTCACGGTGGCCACGATCCAGGCGGTGATGGCCATCGTTGTGATCCTGTACTGGTCGGCCTCCGTGGCGATGGAACGTTGGAAGCGAACCCGGCGGCTGCGTCAGCGCGAGGCGAACCTGCGCGTCGTCAAGTCGATCAGCCGGGTGTCCTAAAGAGGCGCAGGGGAGGCGGGCCTCCCTGCGGGAACCCCTCCTTCCGCAAGTACGTGTGGCGGCGTCTGGCATTACCCGCATGGAGACGGCCCGAGTAAATCGGACCTTTGGGCCCCACCTCGTCTTAGGCGAACGTGACCTCCGTCTTCGACTGATCCAGAGCGAGCGTGAGCTCTTTCGCGCGCCTGCGGACGACCGCGGTCACAGACGAAGTCAGCCGGCGGAATGGTTGGACGCTGATGCTCAGGGTGTTTTTGGCGACGGTGTGCGTCCAGGTGCCGGCGACGCTGCCGTCGACCAGCACGACAGCAGAGATCCATCCCGCCGTGCGGCTGACCTTGGGAGCGTGGATGGGCTCGAACAGGTGGTCGCGCGTCGCGTGGCCCAGGAGATACGGATCGAACAGGGGTAGGAGCTGCACGGGCTCTTGGGTCGTCGCGCGCTTCATAGCGTCGAGGTCCGCGGCCAGCGCATCCAGGCGTGCACCGTCGACGGAGACGTGGACCAGCTCCCCGGCCAGACCTGACCAGGCGGCATTGCCGATGCCGGGCCACGCGCCCCACCACCGCGCGAAATCGCTCCTTGTCGCCGGGCCGTAAGCGCGCAGGTACCGGCGCGCGGCATCGACGAGCGCGACCTCGGGGTCAGCGTCCTGCCACGAGCGCAGCCACCTCCGCGGGTTGACGAAAGTCACGCTCTGGCCCCGGTTGGGGCCGAAGCACAGACGGCCGTTGCGCGCGGACGGCTTGAGCATGCCTCCCCATCCCGACCGGAGGGCCTCGACGATGCGCTCCGGCTTGCCCTTGCCGACGACGGCGATGAGCTCCTCGCGGCTCATCGGCTTGCCGTCGAGGGCGTCGCCGATGTCGTCCACCAGCTGCCAGAGCTCGGGCTCCTTGATCTGGACAAATTTCAGCCAGGCGTTGCTGACCTTGATCCAGCGCCGGCTCATGGCGGCCGTGTAGAGCGGCAGATCATCGGCGCGGGTGAGGTGCAGGGTGCCGCGCATCAGCCATGTCTTGACAAGGGTGCGGTCGGCCCACAGGGCCTTGCGGACATCATCGACGGTGCAGTCGACGCGCACGGCGATCTGGAGCTCCGCGGCGGACATGAGCTGCGCCTGGGCGCCACCGATCTCGCCGACCACACGGGCAAGGTCCTTCGTCGGGGCCCTGCCGGCCAGGTGGTGGCGCTGGAGGCGGAAGGCGTGGACCTGGGGCCAGGTGAGCTCGGCGGCGACAGACGGCTTGGGTTTCACACCGAGCGGCCTAGTCGAACAGCTCCGGGCCTCTGGTGACGAACTGGTCGCGGCGGGGGCCGGTGCCGATGAGCTCGCCGACCCGCTCCACGTAGTCGCGGCAGTTGTTGGGGAGATCGTCCCAGCGTTTCGCCGCGCCGATCTCCTGCTCCCAGCCTGGAAACTCTTCGTACAGGGGCTTGGAGTGCTTGTAGTGCGAGATGTTGGCCATGGGGTGGTCGTGCTTGGCGCCGCGAAACTCGTAGCCGGTGCAGATCTTGAGCTTGGGTTGGTCGTCGAGGATGTCGAGGCGCATCAGGGCGGCGACGCTGACGCCGTTGAGGCGGACGGCGTAGCGGGCCACGGCGGCGTCGAACCAGCCGATGCGCCGGGCGCGGCCGGTCACGGTGCCGAACTCGTGGCCCCGCTCGCGGATCTGGTCCCCCACCTCGTCGAGCAGCTCGGACGGAAATGGTCCGTAGCCGACGCGTGAGGTGTAGGCCTTGAAGACGCCGATGGTTAGGTCGACTTTGGTCGGCGCGATGCCGCTGCCGGTGAGCGCGCCACCGGCGGTGGGGTTCGAGCTCGTGACGTAGGGGTAGGTGCCGAAGTCGAGGTCGAGCATGGTCGCCTGGGCGCCCTCGAGCAGTATCTTGGCCTTGCGGTCCAGGGCATCCTGGATGATGGGGAAGGTGTCCTTGATGTACGGGTCCAGCTGTTTGGCGTAGCCGAGGTATTCGGCGAGCATGCTCGACCAGTCGTAGGCGTCTTTGCCGTAGAGCTTTTCCAGGATCGGGTTCTTGACCTGGTCGACGACGAAGGCGAGCTTCTTGCGCATGAAGCCTTCCTTCTGCAGGTCGCCGATGCGGAAGCCTATGCGGCGGATCTTGTCGGCGTAGGCGGGGCCGATGCCGCGCCAGGTGGTGCCGAGGCGGTCATCGCCTCGCACCTCTTCTTCGAGCTGGTCGAAGAGGGGGTGGTAGCGCATGACCATGTGGGCGCGCTCGCTGACGATGAGGTTTTGGGGCTCGATGCCGCGCTCTCGCAGCTGGGAGATCTCTTTGAGAAGGACGATCGGGTCGACGACGACGCCGTTGCCGATGATGCAGGTGCAGTGGGGGTAGAGGATCCCGCTCGGGATGAGCTGGAACTTGAACTCGCCGTGCTCGGTGATGACGGTGTGGCCGGCGTTGTTGCCGCCCTGGGAGCGGATGACCATATCGGCCTTGGCGGCCAGGTAGTCGATGACCTTGCCCTTGCCCTCATCGCCCCACTGGCCGCCGACCAGGATGATGACCAAGGGCCGTTACTCGGTGCCCGGCTCGGGGCGTCTCGTTTCGAGGTTGTAGAAGCGGGTGTGGTCGCGGCGGAACTTGAGCTCGATGGTGCCGGTGGGCCCGTTGCGGTGCTTGGCCACGTGGACCTCAGCGACCCCGGGTTTTTCGTCCGATTTATAGTACTCAGGCCTATAAAGAAACATGACAACGTCACTGTCCTGTTCAATGGAACCGCTCTCGCGAAGGTCGCTCAGTATCGGGCGCTTGTCCGGGCGCTGCTCGGGCGCGCGACTCAGCTGGGAAATGGCGACCACGGGAAGGCGCAGCTCCCGCGCGAGGCCTTTCAACGCACGGGAGATGGCTGAGACCTCCTGGACGCGGTTGTCGTCACCGCGCGATCGGCCATGCATCAGCTGCAAGTAGTCGATGAGGATCATGTCGATGTTGTGGCGCATCTTCGCCTGACGAGCTTTCAGCTGAAGAGTTAGCTCGTCCATGACCGGCGTGTCATCGATGTAAATCGCGGCCTCGCCTAAAGGCCCAAGCGCATTCGAGACACGATCGAACTCAGCCTCGGTCAGAAGACCCCGGTGCATTCTTTGGGCGTCGATCTGAGCTTGCTCGGTGAGAAGGCGCTCGGTGAGCTGTTCCTTCGACATCTCGAGGCTGAAGATCGCGATCGACTTCTTGGCCTCAAGTGCCGCGTGGAGGCCGACGTTCAGGAGGAAAGAGGTGTTGTGGACCAGGATGTCCTGGGCGATGAAGTTGCTGGTCTCCGGCACGGTCAGGTCGTAGACCTGGTGCTCACCGGTCGGCGCGATCGAGATGATCTCGTCCCAATAGATCTGGTTACTTGCAAGCAGCGAGAGCCGGCGATCGCGAAGAACGTCGGCGTAATTCGCAAGACGGCCTTGGGTAATGCCCCGCATTCGATGCGGGTTGAAGCCGTGAAGCCCGGCACCTGGCTCCCCCGCAAGGACCGAGAGCTGCGACATCGTCATCCCACGTGACGCAGCGGAACTCCTGATGTCGGACCAGATCTGCTTCGGAACCATCCCGAGATTGCTCCTGCGCGGCTCGGCGAAGCGCTTAAAACGGCGAGCCTTCTCCCCGATCCAGCCGATCTCCAGCTGGTAACGCTCGACCGACTCCGGTTCGGTGATCTCGACTCGCCAGCATCGGTCCTTCTTCTTCCAGAACTTGGAGACGATTCCGAACCGAACGAAGGCGTGATGCAGGTCCTGAGCTAGACCTTCTGAGGCGACGGCGAACTCGATGCGCGGGTAGCCGCCCATCGAGTAGATCGTTCCGTCGCAGCTCATGATCGCCTTGATCAGTTGCAAAAGACCTGCTCGATCCCATTTCCAAACGCGCGCCGGAAAGCGCTTCGCCTCGGCCTTCTTTCCCCAAAGTCCGAGTTCTTTCAGCCAAGACTTGACTGGATTTGCCCGTCCAAAGCCTCGGTGAGAGGCGTGATACGCGATGCCACGGGGGCGTATGTACATCCCGCTAAACAAAGACGTGACGGTCTTGCAGTAGTCAGCGACGATATCCGGATCCGTATTCGTAATGCTCGGAGTAGAGCTAGTCAACGCCCCTTCCGCTATGAAGTAACCCATAAGACGGATGACTTCGTGTGGTGTGGTTCGGTCGGAGCCAAAGCAGTTGATAACTCGCGGAACAGCAATCTTGTCGCCGACCACGATGTCATGCAGCGGTTGCCATCCTCGAACCGTCAGGAACGGGTGGTGCCCGGTGACTTCGACCGAGCGACCCGTTCGCGTGGTGACCTTGAAACAAGGCTTGATGCCGCTGTCCACCCAAGCGGCAATCTCGTTCGGCGTGATTCTGCCATCCGATGTAAAGCCATGAACCTTTGGCATCTCCCGCCTGACTGCCTCTTCGATGGTCAGCCGCTCGCCAGTCTCGAAGTTGATAATGAGAGGTCTGCCCGCGATGATGATCAGGTCGCTGTCCTTGAACCCGCTCGTCATCCGGTCTAGATCGTGGAAGCCAGACGGAATCCCGACAATGCCCTGCCCGCTCTCCATCTGCAGCGAGATCCGCTCCATGGCCGGGCCCAGCAGGTCGTACAGTCGCGCCAGCTCGCGCTGGTCCCGGTCGTCGGCGACGCCGAACACCAATGACTGCGCCTGATTGATCGCATCCTCGGCCTCGATCGAGTCGTCGTACCCGTAGCCCGCGATGTTCCCACCCGCGGAGATCAGCCGCCGCTTGTACGCCTTCTCCTTGACGATCCGGCCGTAGTACTCGATGTTCGCCGCGGTCGGCACCGCGCTCTGCATCGACGCGAGCTGAGCACGGCCTCCGACTCGGTCGAGCAGACCCATCGTCTGCAGCTGCGACGCCAGAGTGACG